>FWWL01000278.1_pt1 | contig 149964 bp, 123 predicted proteins | sample 2228331 | NCBI WGS metagenome assembly FWWL01 (sample SAMEA103939775, study PRJEB20133) | metagenome | reverse complement strand
CGCTGCCGTTGCGAGCTGTGGCGTAACGCCGCCACCACCACCGCCGCCGCCACCGCCGCCACCACCGCCGCCGCCGCCGCCGCCGCCGCCGCCCGAGCGACCGGTGCCGATTGCGATCAACAATCCCGAGGTGTTCGAAAAGCCGGTGCTGCTCGGCGATCCTTCGGACACGACCGCCGAGGATGATGAGGAGCGCTATGGCGTCGATTTCCCCGACACGCCCGAAGCGCCGCTGATCATCGAGGACCCGTTGCTCGACGATTCCGTTACGAGCGGCAGCGATGCGTCGGTGCTGGGCCGACCCGCGCCGCCGGCAGAGAGGGGGAAGTGAGATGATGCAGCACCGCGCCCGCGCCCTTACCGCTGCCGCCGCGCTGCTCGGCCTTGCCGGTTTCGGCCTTGCCGCGCCGGGTCTGGCGGGCAGCGCCGAGAGCACCGTCAGCCTCAGCCTCAGGGATTCCTTCCCGATCGGCTCCAACGGACTTTGCGAAGCGCAGATCCTCCCGCCAGAGCCGGGGGCGGGGCTGTTCGACCGGCGCTATGCGGTGATCTGCCGCGATTCGGCGGCGCCCGTCGGCACGCTGTGGGTGGTCCGGCCCGAGCGCGCGGGCGCGACCGACCGGGGCCGCTTCGTCGGCAGCGATACGCCCTGCAATACGGCGGCTGGCGGTATGACCGATCTTCCCGGCCTGCCGCAGGTGGAGCGCCTGTCGTGCAACCGCGCGGGGCAAGTGCTGCGCACCGATCTGCTGGTCGCCCAGCGCGGCAACCGCACCTATGCGGCTGCGGGCCTTACCGCCTATGCCAAGGCGCTGGAGTTGGGGATCGCCTCGCTCGCCAGTGACGAGGTCGTTCCCGGCACCGTCGAAATCCCGCTCACCAGCACCACCGACGCGATCGCCTTTGCGCGCCAGCAGGCCGAGGCGATCGCCGCCGATCAGGCGCTGGCCGAGGCCTATCGCCGCTCCAACGCGGGCAATTTTGCCGAGGCGTCGGAATTCTTCGCCGCCTCTGCCGCCGCGCTCGCCGGGACGGGCGCGGCCGAGGCGCAGCTCAACGAGGCGCTCCAGCAATCCAATCTCGGCAATTTCAGCGAGGCGCGGCGGTTGTTCGCGCTGAGCCGCCCGCCGGCCGGATCGAGCCCGCTGCTCGCCCGGCTCCAGCGCAATTACGAAGGCCTCGATGCGCTCAACCAGCGTCAGCCGGGCCGCGCGCTGGCGCTGCTCGAAACCCCGCTGGCGAGCGATTTCGCCGATGGCGATGCCTTGCGCGATCTGGCGATCGGCCCCGCGCTGGCCGGACAGCTGGCAAGCGAGAGCGGGCGGATCACCGGCGAATATTCGCTGAGCCTGACCCCGCTCGAACGCGCGCGGCTGCTCGACGGGCAGCACGCCTATGTCAAGGCAACCGCGCTGCGGCAGGCGGGCCGCGCCGGGGAGGCCGAGCGCTTCCTGCGCGCTGCCGAAGCCGCTTTCGGCGACGTGCGCGGCGGGCGCGTGGTCTCGGTCGCGTGGCTGCGCGCGCAGGTGCTGGGCGAGCTTGCCGACGTGGCCGAGCGCGCCGGATCGCCGGGCGAGGCCGAGGGTCTGCACCAGTCCGCCATCGCGCTGCTGCAGGCGACCTATCCCGGCACTCCGGCTTTCGGTTCGGCGCAGGCGCAATTGGCCGGGTTCTACGCCCGCGCCGGACGGCGGGACGAGGCGCTGGCGCTCTATCGCGGCGTGGTGAGCGAGGCGGGCGGGCGTGCGCTGCCCTCGCTGCGCGGCGTCATGACGCCCTATTTTGCACTGCTGACGCCCTCGGGCACCGGCGATGCCGCTGCCGCTGCCGATGTTTTCGCCGCAGCCCAATTGCTCCAGCGTCCCGGCCTTGCGCAGACGCAGGCGGCGCTGGCGCGGGAGCTTTCCGAAGGCACCGACGAAGCCGCGCAGCTGTTCCGCACCGCCACCAATATCGGGCGCGGGGTCGAGCAATTGCGGCTCTCGCTGCTCGAACTTGAAAGCTTGCCCGAGGCTGACAGCCGTCAGGCCACCCTGATCGCCGAGCGGCGCACCCGGCTGGAACAGTTGCAGCAACAGCAGGCCGAGGTGCTGACGCGCCTTGCCGCCTATCCCCGCTACCGCGCGGTCAGCGGCGAGGGGATCGCGCTCTCCGAATTGCAGGCGATCCTGATGCCGGGCGAATCCTATGTGAAGCTGGTGACGCTGGAGCGCGAGGCCTACGTCGTCTACGCCACCCGCGACGGTGCGCAGGTGTGGCGCGCCGATGCGACGCCGCAGCAGCTCGATACGCTGGTGACGCAAATCCGCGACAGCATCGCGGTGGTCGAAGGCGGGCAGGTGCTGACCTATCCTTTCGACATCGCCGCCGCGCGCGAGCTTTATGTCCGCCTGTTCGCGCCGGTCGCCGAAAGCCTGCCCAAGGCGAGGCATATCGTGTTCGAGCCCGACGGCGCGCTGCTCAGGCTGCCGATCAACCTGCTCGTTACCGACGATGCCAGCGTTGCGGCCTATAACGAACGCATGAAGGCCAAGGGCGCGGACGAATATGACTTCCGCGGCACCCGCTGGCTGGGCCGCGAGACCCAGGTGAGTACCGCAGTCGCCGCCGCGGCCTTCCGCGACGTGCGCGCCGCGCGGCCTTCCGATGGCAAGCGCGCCTATCTCGGCCTCGGTGAGAATGCGCCGATCGGCACCGCCTCGCCCGGCGCGGCGCGCACCCGCGCGGCTCTGGAGGCGGGGGAGAAATGCGTCTGGTCTCCCAAAATCTGGGCCAACCCGGTCAAGGCCGACGAATTGCGCGAGGCCGCCTCGCGCTTCCCCGGCACCGCCCGCGTGCTGACCGGCGCGGATTTCACCGACAGCGCGGTGGAGGCGCTGCCCGAGCTTGCCGAATACCGCATCCTGCACTTTGCCACGCATGGTCTGGTGACCGCGCCGCAGCCCGAATGCCCGCCGCGCCCGGCGCTGCTGACCAGCTTCGATGCAGGGGAAGGTTCAGACGGGCTGCTGAGCTTCGGCGAGATTTTCGACCTCAGGATCGATGCTGACCTTGTGATCCTCTCGGCCTGCGACACCGCCGGCACCGCCACCGTGGGCGCAACCCGCGAGGCGGGGGTGACGAGCGGGGGCGAATTCGCGCTCGACGGGCTGGTACGCGCCTTCGTGGGGGCGGGCGGGCGCACGGTGCTGGCAAGCCACTGGCCCGTGCCCGACGATTTCGACGCCACCGGGCGGCTGGTCTCGGGCCTGTTCGCCGCCGACGGGCGCAGCACGGCCGAGGCCCTGCGCACCTCGCAGACCGCGCTGATGGACGATGCGCAGACCTCGCACCCGTTCTACTGGTCGGCCTTTGCAGTGGTAGGCGACGGCGCGGCCAAGCTGGCGCGTTGAGGCGCAGGCGTCACGCGATGACCGATCCTCCGGCCCAAACGAAATCGCGTCCCGGCTGGGCGGCGCGCAGCTGGCGCAACCTCCGCGAGGCGGGGAAGGTGCAGCTGGGCCTCACTGTCCTGCTCATCTTCGCGGCGCTGTTCATCGCACGCTACAGCTGGGTTCTGCCCGGCGGAACGATCCCCACCCCGCTCACCAGCGAGGCCGAGCGCGCCTTCTACGACCTCAGGGCTTACTACGCCGCCGATCTGGTCGAGGAAGATCAGCGGGTGGTGCTGGTGGTCTATACCGACCAGACGCTGATCAAGGCGCGCAAACGCTCCCCGCTCGACCGGGGCCTCTTGGCCGAGGCGCTGCGCACGCTCGACACCTTCGAGCCCAAGGCGATCGGGATCGACATCCTGTTCGACCAGCCGCAGGACGAGGACGAGGAGCTCATCGCCGCGCTCAGGGGCATGAACACCCCGGTCGCGGTCGCCTATGCCGCCACCGCGACCAATCCCGACGATATCGAATACGAACAGCAGCAATATCTCGATGCGTTTCTGGCGCGGCTGGAGGGCAGCAAGGCGCAGCCCGCGAGCATCCGGCTCGACAACACCTTCGGCGCGACCCGCGTGTGGCCCGATATCCGCCCCGGCATCCCGCCGCTGCTTGGCCGGGTGATGCTGGCCGAGGCGGGCGAGGCGCGCGCGGCCTTTGCCGGGTATGAGGGCGCGATCGATTACCGGCGGCCCAAGTTCCAGGATTCCCTGCTGTTCCCCCCCGCCCAGATCGATCTTTTCGTCGATCCCGATCCGGAAATCCTGCCGTTTTTGAAGGAGCAGTTCGCGGGCCAATATATCCTTATCGGCGGCGATATCGTGGATTATGACCGGGTCGAGACGACCTTTACCTCGATCAATGGCGAGGTGCCCGCCGGGATATCGGTCCATGCCGAGATCATCGCCCAGATGCTCGACAACCGCGCGCTCCAGCCGATCCCGGTCTGGGTGCTGTGGGCAATGGCGGTGTTGGCAATCCTCGCCGCGATCCTGACTGCGCTGCTCGAATGGCCCGCGCGGCGGCTGGCGATGCTAGGCATCGCGCAGCTGGTGATCTTTCAGGGTTTTCCGGTGCTGTTGCAGCTGCGCAATGTCGATACCTACGGCCTGCCGCCCTTCGGCTGGTTGATCGGCTGGGTCATCGTCTATGCCGCGATAACCTCGACGGTGCGCGCATCGGGCGCGGTGCAGCGCAATTTCGCCACCGGGGCGCTGGGCAAATATATCCCGCGCGACATCGCGCAGGCGATCATCGACAAGCCCGAGCTGCTCTCGCTGGGCGGAGAAAAGCGCGCGATCTTCGTGCTGTTCAGCGACCTTGAGGGCTTCACCAAGATGAGCCACGCGATCCCGCCCGAAATGGTGGCGAAGCTTTTGAACCGCTATCTCGATATGCTGAGCCAGGTGGTGCTCGACCACGGCGGGGTGATCGACAAGTTCGTCGGCGATGCGGTGGTGGCCTTCTGGGGCGCGCCGATCAGCCGGCCCGACGATGGCGCGCGCGCCGCGCGGGCGGGCTATGCGATGTGGCAGGCGGGCGAGGCGTTCCGCCGCGAGGTGGCGGCGATGGACCCGGGCCTCCCGCCGATCGGCAAGACCCGCGTGGGGCTCCATTATGGCGAGGCGGTGATCGGCAATTTCGGCGGCGCAAACCGCATCCAGTATACTGCGCTGGGCGATTCCATGAACACTGCCGCCCGGCTGGAGGCGGCCAACAAGGCGCTGGATTCGAGCGTCATGGCGAGCCGCGAATTCGCCGAAGCCTCGGGGCTGGACTGGTGGCGGCCGATGGGCCGGGTGGTTCTGCGCGGCCGGGCGCGGCCGGTCGACCTGTTCGAGCCAGCGCCCGATTTCCCCGCCGAAGACCGCGCCGTGCTGGCGGAAGCGAGTGTGTTGTCCGTCACCGACCGCGCCGCTGCGGTGCGGCTAGTGGAAGGCGTGGCCGGGCGCCATCCCGATGACTCGGCGCTCGGCAATCTGGTACAGCGAATGCAGCAATTGGACGACGGAGGAACCTATGTTCTGGGCTAAGACGACGAAGCGCCTGGCACGGCTTGCGATCACCGCGGCGGCGCTGGCGCTGCCGGCGGCGGCGATGGCGGGGGTGGTGGTCAAGTCCACCGGGCCTTCCTCGACCAAATTCCCGGTCGGCACCAAGCTCGATGACAATGCCACGATCACGCTCAAGGGCGGGGACGTGGTGACCGTGCTGACGGCAGAGGGCACCCGCGTCATCAAGGGCGCAGGCACCTTCCGCGTGGGCGACCGTCCGCAGGTCGCCGCAGACCGCTTCGCCTCATTGACCCGCAAGCGCGCCGCCACCCGCGTGCGCACGGGGGCGGTGCGCGGCGAGAACGATGCGACCGTCACCAACCCCAGCCTGTGGTACACCGACGTCACCCGTTCGGGCACGATCTGCCTCTATGATCTCGCCACCGTGCGCCTGTGGCGGCCCGGCACGCTGGGCATCAGCACCTACCGCATCGCCGATCACGGCGGGGCAAATCAGGCCGAGGTGACCTTCGACGATATCTACAATGTCGCCACCGTCGATCCGGCGCGCCTGCCGATTACCGAGGGCGGGCACTACATGATCTCCGCCCCTGATGGCACCGTCACTGCCGAAGTCACCTTCGTCTCGCTGGGTGAGGATTACGCCGCGCCCGATGCCCTTGCCGAAGCGCTGATCGCCAAGGGCTGCACCGTGCAGCTCGAAGCGCTTGCTTCCAGCCTCGAAGCCTCGGCCGAGGCGAGCGGCGATTGAGGTGATTGGCGGTTGCATCCCGCCGCGACAATTGGGACAAGAGGCACGGGGCGAGCCAACGGGAGGACTCGGCCCCATGCTGCGGGCAGGCTGACGCGGCGTTACAAGCATCGTGCGGGGGCGCGGTGCTAGCATGGGCTGCCGGTTCGGCATCGGCAGCGCACATCTCGGGGGGGATGGGATGACGGGACATCGGGTGGACGCCATCGCACAGCGGGCACTGCGACCTGCGGCGCTGCGCATCGCGGCCGTAATCGCGCTGGTCGCGCTCTACCCGGTCTCCACCGCGATCGGCGCTGGTGCGTTTGGGGGCACCTACGAAGGCGTGGCAAGCTGCGCCGGATCGACCTGCCACGGCCGGGCCGAGGGCAATGGCGCGGTGGTGCGGCAGGACGAGATTGCCACCTGGCAGGAGCCGTCCTCGCCCTCCGGCGCACATTCGCGCGCCTATGCCGTCCTCGGCGGACGGCGCGGCCAGCAGATCGCGGCGAGCCTCGGCCTCGGCAATGCGCAAAGCGCGCCTGCCTGCCTCGGCTGCCATGCCACCAATGCACCGCAGGGCCAGCGCGGGGTGAAGTTCACGCTCAGCGACGGAGTGGGCTGCGAAAGTTGTCACGGCGCGAGCGGGGGGACATGGCTCGCCGAGCATTACGCGCTGCCTGCCACCCATGCCTCCAACGTGGCGGCGGGGTTGACCCCGCTCGACAATCCGCGCGCGCGGGCGAATGTGTGCCTCGATTGTCATTACGGATCGAGCAAGCCCGGGCAGTTCGTCACCCATGCGATGATGGCGGCGGGGCATCCGCGTGTGTCGTTCGAGCTCGACCTGTTCAGCGCATTGCAGCAGCATCACCAGATCGATGGCGATTACACCGCGAGGAAGGGCGTGCCCGATGGCGTGCGGCTGTGGGCGGTGGGTCAGGCCGAGGCAGTGCGGCGCTCCACCAGCCTCTTCGCCCAGCCGCGCTTTGCCTATGAGGGCGCGTTCCCCCAGTTCTACTTCCTCGATTGCCATTCGTGCCACCGCACCATCACCGACGGGCCGCAGCGCAAGCTGACCTTCGAGACCAACCCCGGCCGCCCTATCCCCTTCGGCAACCCGCCCTTCAATGACGAGAACATCATCATGCTCTCCGCCGTGGCGGGCGCACTGGTGCCGGGCGAGGCCGAAGCCTTCCGCACCGCCGCGCGCGATTTCCACAAGGCGATGGGGGCCGGGCCGGAGCAGACGCGCGCCGCCGCGCAGACGCTCTCGGGCCGCGCGGGCGCGCTGTCGGAGGCATTGTCGGGCCGGGCCTATGCCAATGCCGATGCGTTTCGCGTGATCGCGATCATCGCGGGCGAGGCGACCGCGCCGCGCTTTACCGATTATGCCGGATCGGTGCAGGCGGTAATGGCGGTCGACACGCTGCTCAATGCCCTCGTCAGAGAGGGCCGGGTGACGCAGGGCGCCGCCGCCGGGATCAGGGGCGACATCGCCCGCGCCTACAAGGCGGTGGAGGAGCCCAATGCCTACCGCCCCGCCGATTTCCGCGCCGCGCTGAAATCGGCGGCGGGCGCGATCGGCAGGCTGCAATAGCGATGCGCCGGGGGGGGACATTCTGGATCGCGGCGAGCGCGCTGGTGCTCGGTTCCTGCGGGGGCGGGGGGAGCGGCTCGGGCAATGGCGGTGGCCCCATCGGCGGCGGGCCAACCCCGACGCCCACACCGCCGCCTGCCGGACAGGTGTTCAGTGTTCCCGCCGCCGAGAGCCTGTCCTCCGCCGAAGTCGGCACGGTCGTCGCGCAGGCCGCTGCCGAGGCGCGGGCGCGGGGGGCGGCTGCGACGATTGCGGTGACCGACCGGGTCGGCAATGTCCTCGCCGTCTTCGCCATGCCCGGCGCTGCCCCGCTGGCCCGCATCCCCGCCGCGCCCGATGGCACTGCGCGCGATGTGCAGGGGCTCGCTGTGCCGAGCGCCGGGGCCGCCATCGCCAAGGCGATCACCGGGGCCTATCTGTCGAGCGGCGGCAATGCCTTCTCCAGCCGCACCGCGAGCATGATCGTGCAGGAGCATTTCCCGCCTGCACCGACCACCGCGGGGCTCGAAAGCGGCCCCCTGTTCGGGGTGCAGTTCAGCCAGCTGCCCTGTTCCGATCTCGCCGCCCGCGCGAGCGACGGGCTGATCGGGCCCAAGCGTTCGCCGCTCGGCCTGGCGGCGGACCCAGGGGGCTTCCCGCTCTACAAGAGCGGCGTCGTAGTCGGCGGGGTGGGGGTGATCGCCGACGGGGTCTATGGCTTCGATCCCAATGTGCTCGACCGCGATAGTGACGTGGACGAGGCGATAGCACTCGCCGGGACGCTGGGCTTCGAAGCGCCTGCAAGCATCCGCGCCAACCGCATCACCGCCGATGGCACGAGCCTGCGCTACACCGACATCGAATATAATCAGCTCACCGCCGCGCCCGGCGCGAGCTTCGCCGCCACCGCAGGCGCGCTGGTGCCGGTGATCGGCTATTACAGCGGCGCGGGGCTGCTGGCGGGCAGCGCCTACGGCACCGAGGCTTCGGGCATCCGCGCCTCGACCGCCGCAGAATTCGCCAACCGCGATGCCTTCGTGCTGTCGAACGGGGCGGGGGCAAACCGCTTCCCGGTGCGCAGCGGCACCGATGCGGGCGATATCGCCGCTCCGCTGACCGCGGCCGAGGCGCGCGCGATCCTCGAGGAAGCCTTCACCGTGATGAGCCGCGCGCGGGCGCAGATCCGCCAGCCGCTCGATAGCCGCGCGCAGGTCACGATCAGCCTCGTCGATACGCGCGGGGCCGTGCTCGGCCTCGTCCGCTCCCCCGATGCGCCGATCTTCGGGATCGACGTCTCCTTGCAAAAGGCGCGCACCGCCAATTTCTTTTCCGCGTCCTTTGCCGCCGCGGAGCTTTCGGCAGCGGGGGGCGAAGTGCCCGAATTCGTCACCCGCACCCGCGCCTTCCTTGGCGATCCCACCGCGCTGACGGGGGCCTTCGCCTTCTCCGACCGGGCGGGGGGTAACCTGTCGCGGCCCTATTTCCCCGATGGCGAGGTGGGCCGCCCCAATGGCCCGCTGTCGCGCCCGATTGGCGAATTCAACCCCTTCTCGACCGGGCTGCAATCGGCGCTGGTGCTGGGCAATCTCGGCCAGCATCTCGCCTTCGTCACCGGCGCGAGCGCGGCGGACACTCCGCGTGCTTGCACCACCCTGCCGGGGGCGGGGGGCGGCAATCCGCGGCTGGCGAACGGCATCCAGATCTTCCCCGGCTCGGTCCCGGTCTATCGCGGCGGGCAGTTGGTGGGCGGCATCGGCGTATCGGGCGACGGAATCGATCAGGACGACATGATCAGCTTCCTTGGCCTCCACAATGCCGGTGTGCGGCTGGGCGGCGGGCTGGGCAACGCGCCCGCAGACCGCCGCGCGGACCGCATCGTGGTCGATGTCGGGGGGAAGCAGGTGCGGCTGCGCTACGTCAACTGCCCCTTCGCGCCGTTTCTCGATACGGCGGCGCAGAACGTGTGCGAGGGGCTGTAGATGGGCCCGCTGCTCCCCGTGCTGCTGCTGCTCCAGGGCGCTCCGCCCGAGGCAGAGCCGCCGCCCCCGCCGCCGTTGGACGAAGAAACGCCGCCCCCCGCACAGGATTGGGAGGCGGACACGCCCCCCGTCGATCCCGCCATCCTCGATGGCCGCCAGCGCCCCGGCTATACCGCGCCGCTGCCCGAGCGGATCGAGCAGCGCAACGAAGGCGCTATCCGCGCGCCGCCGCCCGAAGCCTTTCCCACCGATCAGCTCCCCATTCCCGACCGCTGGCGGCTGATCGAGAGCCTAGGTCTGGTGAAGGAAGACCTGTCCGATCCCTACAACCAGAACACCTACAAGGGCGACCGGCCGATCAACCGCGCCAAGGTGCCGTGGCTGCCGATCACGGGGGACGACTGGTTCTTCGTCGCCAACCTCATCAGCGACACGGTGTATGAGCCGCGCACCTTCCCCATCCCCGTCGGCGTGCAGACCACCGAAGACCCCGACCGCAACGACGTGTTCGGGAACGATTTCAGCCAGGTCTTCAGCCAGACCTTCATCGCCGGTTTCGCGCTGCTGAAGGGCTCGACGACCTTCAAGCCGCCGACGATCGAATACCGCGTCACGCTGGCGTACAACGTCAATTATGTCGACGTGCCCGAGCGGCGGGTGCTGTTCGTGGAGCCTTCGCGCGGCAGTGAGCGGCTCGACCATTTTCTCGGGGTGCAGGAAGCTTTCGTCGATTACCACTTCAGCCAGTTCGACAACGACCGCTTCGACTTCATCTCGATCCGCGTCGGCATCCAGCCGTTCCAGTCGGACTTCCGGGGCTTCCTGTTCAACGACCAGCAGATGGGCGTCCGTCTGTTCGGATCGCGCGACAACAACCGCTTCCAGTTCAATCTCGGCGCGTTCTGGCGGCTGGAGAAGGACACCAACAGCGGCCTCAACTCGGTGGTGAAGAGCCCGCGCGATGACTTTGTTTTCGTGGCCAATGCCTATCGGCAGGATTTCCTGATCCCGGCGCTTACCAGCCAGTTCACCGTGGTCTGGAACATGAACCGCGAGGCCGATGATGTCGAGATCGACGACAACGGCTTCCCGGTGCGCCCCGCTTTGCTGGGGACGCTGAGGGGCCGCGAATATGACGTGGTCTATCTGGGCTACAACGCCGACGGGCGGATCGGGCGGGTCAATCTCACGGGGAGCTTCTACTGGGCGCTGGGCGAGGACCGGAACAGCTTCTTTACCGACCGGCCCGCCAATATCAACGCGCAGTTCGCCGCGCTGGAAGCGAGTTACGACCGCGACTGGATGCGCTTCCGCCTCTCCGCCGCCTATGCCAGCGGCGATTCCGATCCCTATGACGACACCGAAGGCGGGTTCGACGCGATTTTCGAGAACCCGGTCTTTGCGGGCGCGGACACCTCCTACTGGATCCGCCAGACTATTCCCTTCGCGGGCGGGGGCCGCGCGGTGGCGGTGAACGGGCGCAACGGCATCCTCAATTCGCTGCGCTCCTCGAAAGAGCAGGGGCAGAGCAATTTCAACAATCCGGGGCTGATGCTGGTGGGGGTGGGCGCCGATTTCGATCTGACCCCGCAGCTGCGACTCTCGGCCAATGCCAACCACCTGTGGTTTGAGAACACTGCGACGCTGCAAGTCTTGCGCAACGAAGGTTCGATCCCGCGCGAGATCGGCTTCGACCTTTCGGCGGCGGCGATCTGGCGGCCCAAGGCGAACCAGAACCTCGTCTTCCGCCTGTCTGCCGCAGCGCTGGTGGCTGGCGACGGGTTTCAGGAGCTGTTCGCCGCGCGCGGGGGTGGGCAGGAATTTCTCTCGATTCTCGCCAATGTGGTGCTGACCTACTGATGCGCGCGCTGACCCACCCCTTCGCCCGCCACATCGCGCTGCTCGCCGCAGCGCTGGTTCTGGCAATCGGCCTTTTCGCGGGCACACCGCAAGCGGCGGACAAGGAAAAGCCGGTCAAGCGCGACTATTCGGCGGTCTTCGCTCCGCCCGCGCCGCAGCGGCAATCACTGGCGGAGATGGAGGCGAAGTCGGAAGGCTGCCTCACCTGCCACACCAAGTCCGATGCGCCGACCATGCACCTGACGCCTGCGGTGCGGCTGGGCTGCACCGATTGCCATGGCGGCAATCCCAAGGTGCAGGGCAATTCCGAGCTCCCGCACGATCACCCCGACTATGTCGCCGCGCGCGATACGGCGCACGTGCTGCCGAAATATCCGAACGCCTGGCACTACCCCTCCTCGGCCAATCCCAAGCGCTCCTACGCGCTGCTCAACAAGGAAGCGCCGGAGTTCGTGAAGTTCGTGAACCCCAGCGATTACCGCGTCGCACGCGAGGCCTGCGGGGCGTGCCACATTCAGGCGATCGAGGCGGCGGAACGCTCGATCATGGCGACCGGCGCAATGCTGTGGGGCGGGGCGAGCTACAATAACGGCATTCTGCCCTACAAGAATTACCTGCTGGGCGAGGCCTATACCCGCGACGGGCTGCCCGCCAAGCTGACCTCGCCGGGGGCCGGGCCGGGCGGCACGCTTTCGCCCCATCAGGTGGCGCGCGGGGTGCTGGCCGAGATGTATCCGCTCCCCACCTGGCACGTGATCCCGCCGGGCGACGTGTTCCGCGTGTTCGAGCGCGGCGGGCGCACGATCAATTCGCAATTCCCCGAGATCGGCCTGCCCAACCCGAGCGGATCGATCCAGCGGCTGGAGGAGCCGGGGCGGCCCGATCTGAAGCAGTCCAACCGCGGCCCCGGAACGGGTCTGCGCGTGGCGATCCCCGCGCTCAACATCCACAAGACCCGCCTCAACGATCCCTTCACCTGGTTCATGGGCACCAACGACCAGCCGGGCGACTACCGCCATTCGGGCTGCGCATCCTGCCACGTGGTCTACGCCAATGACCGCGAGCCGCGCCATTCGCTGATCTATGCGCCATTCGGGCGCGACGGGCAGACCATGACGCTCGACCCGACGATTGCGGGCAAGGCGGAACATCAGGAAAAGGCACACGGCGCGCTCAAGCAGCCGGGTGATGATCACGGCGACCACGGAGAAGAGCTGAAATCCGACGGTGCTTTGCTGACCGCCTCGGGCGAGGTGAAGGAAAAGGGCCACCCGCTCCAGCACGTCTTCACCCGCGCGATCCCGACCAGCCAATGCATGAACTGCCACATGCACCAGCCCAACATCTTCCTGAATTCCTTCCTCGGCTACACCATGTGGGATTACGAGTCCGACGCGCCCTTTATGTGGCCGGAGAAGCAGAAATACCCCAACGCCGAAGAAGTCCGCGCCGTTACCGACCGCAATCCTGAAGGGGCCGCGCCCAAGGGCAAGTGGGCCGATCTCGATTTCCTGCGCAACGTCTATGACCTGAACCCCAAGCTCAAGGACACGCAGTTCGCCGACTATCACGGCCACGGCTGGAACTTCCGCGCGATCTTCAAGCGCGACCGCGAGGGCAATCTGCTCGACGCCGATGGCACAATCGTCGACCCCGACGATCCCGAGAAGTGGCGCAAGCAGGGTGAGGGCACATTCGTCCCCCCCGGCACCAACCCCGGCAAGGCGGTGCACCTGATGGACATCCACGCCGAGAAGGGGATGCAGTGCGCCGATTGCCATTTCGAGCAGGACAGCCACGGCAACGGCCTCATCTATGGCGAGGTCGCCAACGCGATCGAGATCACCTGCAAGGATTGCCACGGCACGCCCGATGCCTATCCCACGCTGCGCACCAGCGGCCCGGCTGCTCCGCCCGAGGGGCATGATCTTGCCCTGCTGCGCAACCCCGATGGCAAGCGCCGCTTCGAATGGCTTGAGGGCGCGGACGGCAGGCGCAGGCTGGTGCAGCGCTCGATTGTCGATCCCAGCCTTGAGTGGGAGATGAGCCTCGTGAGGGATTCGGTCGATCCCGCCACGCCTGCCTTCAACGCCAAGGCCGCGCGCGCCAAGCTGATGAGCCGTTATGGCGCAGAGACCGGCAGTTTCGAATTCGGCACCGGCATCGCCGCCGACGACCGCGCGCACCGCGATCCCGAGATGGCGTGTCACACCTGCCACCTGTCATGGACGACCTCATGTGGCGGGTGCCACCTGCCGATCGAGGCCAACTGGAAGACCAAGAGCCACCGCTACGAGGGCGACGAGACGCGCAATTTCGCGACCTACAACCCGCAGGTCGCGCGGGACGAGATGTTCCAGCTGGGCAAGAGCCAGACTACCAAGGGCAATCAGATCGCGCCCGTCAGGTCGTCCTCGGCGCTGGTGCTGTCCTCGACCAATATCAACCGCGAGCGGATCTATGTGCAGCAGCCGCCGATCAGCAGCATCGGCTTTTCCAGCCAAGCCTTCGCGCCGCACTTCCCGCATACGGTGCGATTGACCGAGACGAAGACCTGCACCGATTGCCACCTTTCGGCCAAGGACGATAACAACGCGATCATGGCGCAGCTGCTGTTGCTGGGCACGAATTACGTCAACTTCGTCGGCCTCAACGCATGGACCGGGCTCGAAGGCGGCTTTCAGGCGACCCGCGTGACCGAATATGACGAACCGCAGGCGGTGATCGGCTCCTACCTCCAGCACTATGCCTACCCCGATTACTGGAAGCTCCATGTCGAACAGAACGACCGCGAGCTGAAGAACTGGGTGCGCGGCAAGACCTTCGACGAGAACCTCTCGGGCGAGACCAGGGCGTTCGAGGAATTCGCCAACGTCCACGAGGGCACCTCCGACCGCGTCGGCTGCCTGCAACTGCGCGGCGAATACATGTTCGTGGCCGAGGGCAAGGGCGGGTTCACCGCCTATGATGTCGCGAGCATCGCCAACAAGGGCACCTCGGAACGTATCCTCAAGGGGCCGTTTTCGCCGCTCGGGCATGACACCAACGTCAAGACCCGTAACGCGACCTGCATGGCCCTGCCCACCAACCAGCCGATCGCGCCGACCCGCTCGACCCCCGAAATGCGCGAGCTCAATCAGGAGCAGCCGTTCCTGCCGATCTACAACTACGCCGCCGTCACCGATAGCGAGGAGGGGCTGATCCTCGTCAACGTCAACACGCTGGCGGATGGAGAATTCCGCAACAACAAGCTGACCCGCAAGGTCTTCGCCGACGGGGCGAGCGCGTGGAACCCTGACGGCGTGCTCACCGGCGCGCGGCATATCGTGCTTGCCGGAGAGGTCGCCTATGTCACCGCCGCGCGCGGGCTGGTGGTGGTCGATCTCGCCGATCCCGACCGGCCCAGGCTGGCGGCGGTGCGGCCCCTGCGTGATGCACGGGCGAGCGCGGTGCAGTTCCGCTACCTGTGGGTGACCGATGCCGAGGGGGTGAAGCTTTTCGACGTCACGACCTTGCGCGATCCGGTCGCGGTGCCCGAAGCGACCGTGCCGCTGGCCGATGCGCGGCGCATGTATATCGCGCGCACCTATGCCTATGTCGCGGGAGGGCGCGAAGGTCTGATCATCCTCGATGTGAAAAATCCGCGCTCGCCGAAAGAATACACGCGTTATCGCGGTCTGATAAGCACGGGTGACGCGCCCAACCTTTTTATGGACGATGTTCAGGACGTGATCGTCGGCACCACCAATGCCTCGCTGTTCGCTTATGTGGCGGACGGGCGCAACGGGTTGAAGGTGCTGCAACTCACCAGCCCCGACAGTCAGCGCAATTTCTACGGCTTCAGCCCCGCGCCGGTGCCCGAGCTGATCGCTTGGGCGAAAACCCCGTCGCCCGCGATTGCGCTCAGCAAGGGCCTCGACCGCGACCGCGCGGTGGACGAGACCGGCGGGCAGATGGCGGTGTTCGGCAGGCTCGGCTCGCGGCCCTTCACGCGGGCGGAGATGGAGCGCCTGTTCATGACCCGCGCCGGGGTGCCGTGGAAGGTCAGCGACGCGGTCGACATGCAGCGTTGGGTCGGCCTGCCACCGCCCCGAGGGCAAATGGCGGCGCGGAAGTAGGTAACAGAGCCGAACATCACGCCGGCAAATCGGCCCGCCAACGGACGGGCCGCAAGCGCGACCGCGCGCCCGCAGGCGATCCGGCGCGAAGCGACGAAGACTCGCCGAGGACGTGCCCGCGGATGCGGGCACGCAAACAAGGCAACCCCTACGCCCGCTCGGCGAACATGCCCTCGATCATCGGTTGCAGTCCGGCGTGGAAGTGCGCCAGCACCTGCCAGTCGCCGACGCGCTCGTAGTGCGAGACCAGCGCGGTGCCGTCCCAGCGGTGCAGCGCATAGGCGGGCTGTTCGGTGGTGATCAGCGCGCGGTCGTCGGGCACGTTCTGGTCGATCGGGTTGAGATCCATCGCCACCAGCGGCGCGACCGAGGGCGTGACGCCAAGCGGGATGCCGGCAAAGCGTGTGGTGATCGGGCGGTGGAGGTGCCCGCAATGGATCGCCTGCACCTGATGCTGGCCCTCCAGCACGTCGCGCAGCCGGGTGATCCATGGCTCGTCCGGCGCAGGGTCCATCCAGTCGATCCCGGCGACCACTGGGGGGTGATGCATGAAGATCAGCGTCGGCGTGTCCGGCGCCTCGGCCAGCCGATCGGCCAGCCAGCTTGCGCGCGCTGCGCAGAAGGCCCCGCCGTGGCGGCCGTCCTCCAGCGTGTCGAGACAGACGATCCGGAGGCCCAGCGGCGCCTCGACCACATAGTGCAGAAAGCCTCCCTCGGCCGGGACGATCTGCGGGAAGGCCCCCAACAACCCGGCGCGGCTGTCGTGATTGCCGACCAGCGGCAGGATCGGGCAAGGGCAATCGGCCAGCAGCGCGGCGGTCCTGGCGAAGCTTTCCGCATCGCCGTGATCGGTGATGTCGCCCGACAGCACCAGCAGATCAGGGCGGTTGGGCCCGTCCAGCAACCGCGTCAACGTGGCGCGGAAGCGGGTGAGGTTCAGCTCTTCGGGCTGTTCATCCGGGGCAAAGCCCACGTGAATGTCGGTCATCTGCGCGATCAGCACCGCGCCGCCCGAAGACACTGCATTCATGGTCTGGCCTTTGCGAGCTTGGCCGCACTTGCCTTCGACTTGGGCGGAGGCGGGGGCGGCTTGTAGTGGGGCGGCGCGCCCTTGACGGACCACTGTCCGGCGGGCAGGTGATAGGCGTGGCACATCGCGCAATCGGAGGGCACGATCTTGGCGGTCTTCACTGCGCTCGCGCCGAGATGGCAGGTGCGGCAGGACTTCAGATCGGGCATCAGCAGATCGCTCGCCGCCTTGGAGGTCTCGGCGGCGTGGCAATCGCTGCACTTCTGCTTTGTGTGCGCTTCATGATTGAAGAAGCTCGCGGTGAGGAAGCGGTCGGGCAGGTTGACGGGGACGAGATCGGCCTGCCCCGTGGGCGAGCGCGTGGGCAGGTGGCATTCGGTGCACACCCCGCCGGGGCCGAGCGCGTTCGACAGCCCGATATAGGCGCGCACCGGCCGGCCAAAGTCCGCACGATAGGGTAAGGCACTGCCGATCTGGCCGGGCCGCTGGCGCGCCGGGCCCGTCGCCACCCGCGGGCGCGGACCGGTGCCGATCCGCGCCAGATCCTCGGCCAGATCCTTCACATCGCCGTGACGCAACTTGCTGAACCCGCCCACCGCCGTGCGCCCCGAGACGAGGCTGTGGCACCCCTCGCACGCGTCCTCCATCCGCACCTCCTTGAACGCCATGCGATCCGGGGTGAGGACATGGCAATCCTTGCATTCGAGCGGCTTGCCATATTGCCCGAGGCTAACCGCCATGCGCGCCGCCCCGCCCGTCCGGTTCATGTGGACGTCGTGCGGGAACTTGAGCCCGCTGCGTTCGACCGGGCGGGTGCCAGGGGCCGCGCGCACCGGCTCCGCCGCGCCGAAGCTGGCGTAATAGATCGGCCGCAGCTGCGGGTGGGCCTTGCCGAAATCGTTGGCATTGGCGAGGTCGGTGTCGGTCAGGCGGGTATCGAGCGTCACGTGACAATCGCCGCAAAAGGCCTCGCTGCCCGCCTGCGTGCGCACCGGGCCTTCGTGCTCGGAATGGCAGGCAACGCAGCCCAAAGGGCCTTCCTTGCCGAGGCTCTCACCGATCCGCCATTGCAGCGCATCGCCGGGCGAGAGCGGCGGGCTGCCCTTGGCAAGCCGCGGGCGCGCGGCGTGATCGCCGATGTCCTTGTGGCAGCCGATGCAGGTTTCGTCCTGCACGCTTTCGAAAGCGGCGACGTGGCAGCTTTCGCAATTGTCGGCAAGGGTATGGTGCTTGGACGAAAGCTCCCCGCTCGACCACGCGCTGTCGAGCAGCACGGTGCCCGGGGTCTTGCCGGTAGGGTCGGGCTTGGCCGGGTCTCGCAGCAGGTGGCTCGTCACCGGAATGGCGAGCAGCAACAGCAGGATCGCGCCCGCGAAGGCCCAGCTCATCGCCCGTTTCGACGGGAGCACGCTGGCGAGCGCGAAGCCGCGCAGCGCGTCGGTCTTGCCTTCCTCGGGCGCGACCTGCCGGATGGTGATGCTGGTGTTGCCATCGCTCTCACGCGCGACCGCCAGCCGCGCTGCGCCGAGCGCAATCTCGCCGCCGGTGCGCGGGTCGATCATGCCCTCGGTGACGACCCGCCCGTCGAGCCCGAAGCCGAGCGTGCCGAGCGCCGCCACGGCCAGCATGCCATCGCTACGGGTGTCGATCTGAACATGGCGCTGCTCGACCGCCAGATCAGGCAGGTGAATATCGCATTCCGCCGCGCGGCCGATGATGAGGCTGGCTTGCTCCACCACCCGGTCTCGCACGATCTCGCGCCCGGCTGCAGTAAAGTCGATGGTTCGGATCAGAAATGCCATCGCCCGCGCCTCACCAGTAATAGAACACGCTGATGACATGCGCGGTCAGCGCGGCGATCAGGGCGAAGGTGAGCGGAATATGGATGAACAGCCAGATTTCCAGAGCTGCGCGGATGCGCAATTGCCCGCGGATCTGGGCGAGCTGTTCGCGGCGCCTTTCGAGCAGCGCGGTGACCCGCGCCTCGGCCTCGCCATCGCCCATGCGCTTGAGCGCCCTTGCCGTCCGGCAACCGGGATAGCGTCCGGTGAGCCGCGCCAGCGCGCCGCCCGAGAACACGTCCTGCCCGAACGCGTCGATCACCAGATCGGCCTCGGCCCGCGCGAGCGGCTGCGCGGCGCTTTCCAGTTGACGATCAATCGCGGTCAGCGCGTCGAGCATCTGCGCGCGGGTCATTTCCTTGCGGTTCGCGCTGAGGCTGGCGGGGAGGGTGGCGTAGACCACCACGCCATAAATCCCCGTCGCGATCACCAGCAGCATCAGCACATAGGCGAGCGTATGGACGTTCCAGCCGATCTGGAATCCGGTGTGCAGCGTGCCGATCACGATCAGCGACAGACCCAGATAGACGTGTGCCGATGTCCACGCCTTGAGGCTCCATGCGCCGGGATTGATGCGCCGCTTCCTCACGCCGAGCAGCGACAGCCACAGGATCAACAGCACCCCGATGGTGCCGAGCGTATAGCCGTACCACGTCCCGCCATTGGGGCGCGGTTGCTGGTCGATCATCAGGTAGCCCGCAATCGCTGCGGCAGAGAGCAGCAGCGCAATCCACAGCCAGCGGAAACCGCGATGCTTGAGAAAGCTGACATGATCGGAATCGCGCCGCTTTTCGTCCTGCGAGAACCTGCCCGTGCCCCCCGCTTTCGTCGCCATCATTCGGCGTCCTCGGTCAGCTTGGTGAAGGTCAGGAACTTGTCGGGGCTGACGCGGATCGCCGCGCCCGTGGGGCAGGCGCGGACGCAGGCCGGCCCGCCGTCTATCCCTGAGCACATGTCGCACTTGATCGCCTGCTTGGCCTTGGCCGCGCCTTCCTTCTCGGCCGCCTTCTTGCGCCAGGAATAGGATGCCTCGCCCGGCCCCGGCCCCTTGCCGAACAGCATCCATTGGAGGAGGCTCGGCTTCTTGGGCGGCTTGGCGTCCATGCGGATCACGCCGTAGGGGCAGTTCCTCTGACAATTGCCGCAGCCGATGCAGGTCTCGTCGATGAAGACCTCGCCGTCCGGCCCGCGCTTGATCGCGTTAGGCGGGCAATCGGCCATGCAATGCGGATGCTCGCAGTGGCGGCATGACGTCGGCACGTGGAGATGCGCGTAGGTCTTGCCCGCCTCACGGTCGAGGCGGGAGAGGCCATCGTGGCTGTCAGCGCAGGCCTTTTCACAATTGTCGCAGCCGATGCACAGTGTCTCGTCGATCAGCAGCACGTCGGTCGCCTCACCGATGCCATTGTCGACGAGGAACTGCGCGGTCTGCGAATAAAGATCGACGACGCTGGAAAAGCTGTCCTTCTGCCCCTCGATAAAGGCATTGGTGGCGCGCCGCCCGGCCATGTCCTTCAGCGCGCGTTCGCGCAGGCGCGGATGCCGGTCAAGCAAGGTGAGAAAGCCCTCGCCCGGCAGGCGGATCACTTCGGACCTGATCGCGGCCTTGACCGTCGCGGTGCGCGCGCTCCCGTCGATCGCCGCCATCTCGCCGAAATAGCTCCCGGCGGGGAGGTAGGAGAGGAACACCGGCTTGCCGCCGATCTGCTTTTCGACGATCATCGACCCGCGCCGGATGATGAAGACGTCCTTGTCGTCCGCACCCTCGGTGACGACCACTTCGCCCGCGCGCTTTTCCTGAACCTGCGCGGCCTCGACCAGCGGGGCGACATCTTGGCGCGTCAGGCCCGATCCGAACATCTGCAGCAATTGCCGCTCGATCGAGATGCGCTGGATCGCCGCCCTGGCGGATGGCACCTGCGATTGCAGCTTCAATGCGGCAAGGCGCGAGATTTCGACCACGATGGTGTCTTCGGCGGCGCGGATCGTCGCACCGCGGCGGCGGCCCGAGATCAGCCCGACCTCGCCGAAGATCGAGCCGCTTTCGATGGGGATCGTGATCGAGGGATCGGCGGGATTGACCTCCACCGCCACCGAGCCGCTGGCGATGCCGAACAGCGAGGAACCGGGCGCGTTGCGTTCGAAAATCACCTCGCCCGCGCGGAAGAATTTCGCCTCCGAATCCAGCATGAACTCGCGCATCTGCAGCGGGTTCATGCCATTGAGGATCGAGACACCCCCGCGCAGGAATTCGAGCCATTCCTCGGTGCTGCGATTGCCGGGCAAATCGGCGAACTTCGCCGCGATGATCGGCTCGTCGGCGGGTTTCAGATTGGTGTTGCCGCTCAAGAACTCGATGACGTCGTGGCCCTGGTTCATGCAGTGCTTGATCAGCGGATAGCCTGCGAGCGCGCCGATCACGAAGATGCCGGGGGCGGTGCTTTCGAACACTGGCGAAAGGCGCGGGAAGGCGCCGCGATCCTCGCTGGTGAATTCGATCCCGCATTCCTCCACGAAAGCGCGCGGCGGGGCGGAGCCGATGCGCGCGATGATCCGGTCGCAGGGTATGCGCACGTCCCCGTCGCGGGTGGTGAGGGTGATGAAGCCCGGCTCGATCGCCTTGGTCTCGCTTTCGGTGCGGACCGTCAGCTTGCCCGCCTCGTGATCGGCCATCAGCGCGCTGACGTTCGCCGCCTTGGCGGTCGGGAATTCGGTGCCGCGGTTGAGGATCGAGACGGTGTTGCGCTGCGCCGGGTCTTCGGCGAGGCCGCGCGCGTTCTCGATCCCCGCATCCCCGGTGCCGACGATGACGATATGCTCGTCGACATATTCGGTGGGGTCGTCGAGCTGGTATTGCACGTGCGGCAGGTCGGCGCCGGGGCAGCGCATCCGATTGGGATTGCCCTGTGTGCCGATGGCGAGGATGACGTTCTCCGCCATCACCACCTCGCCATTGGTCAGCTCGATCGCATAGGGCGGGGCGTGGCGCTGCACCTCCTTGACCGATCTGGTCCCATCGCGCGCGCGGGTGACGATTGGCTGCACCGAGCCGGGGATCGCATCGCCCGTGCCGCGGATCGCCTTGGCCTCGGCCATGTACTTCACGTTGACCTTGTGGCCCGCGATCTGTTCGTCCCACGTGCCGAGGATCGCCTCGCGCTTGCCCGCGTCGAAGTGAATGTCGCTGCGCAGCACCAGATTGGAAGGGGTCGCCATGACGTGCTTGCCCTTCTGGTACTTGTAGATCGTGTCGGAGAGGTGATCGGTCTTTTCGAGCAGCACGTGGCTCAGCCCCAGCGCGGCAGCGCGCGCGGCGGCGCTGAGCCCGGCAGGCCCCGACCCGATAATGGCGACCTTGAACGTCTCGCCCACCGATCCTCCCCCCCCTCGGACAGATCGTTTTCCCGGCCTCCACCATACGCAAAACCGGGGGCGATGCCAGAGCGAATTGCCCCCCGCGCGGGGGCCTGCTAGCCCTCTGCGCATGGGACAAGGGGAACAGGCGCGAGCGGGCGGAGCATCGAAGGCGGGCTGGGTGCTGCTGGGGGCGGCGCTGCTGCTGGCGGCAGGCTCGATCGGCTACAACATCTACGAGGGATCGCGCGGGGCTGCCCCTTCGGCGGAGACGGCTGACGGCGCGCCGAGCATCGACCAGCTGCGCGCTGCGGCCGAGGCTTCGCCGAACGACGCCGGGCCGTGGGCCGATCTCGCCTTCGCCCACTTCAACGCAGGCGAATTCGACGAGGCCGCCGCCGCCTATCGCCGCGCGCTCGAAATTGCGCCCGAAGAGGCCGTGCTGTGGTCGGCGCTGGGCGAAACGCTGGTGCTGTCGAGCAAGCGCGATCCGCTGCCCGCCGATGCGCTGGCCGCTTTCGAAAAAGCCATCGCGCTCGATCCGCAGGATCCGCGGGCGCGCTATTTCCTCGCGGCCAAGAAAGATATCGACAAGGACCACGAGGGCGCGCTTGCCGCGTGGCTCGATCTGCTCGCCGACAGCCCGCAGGGCGCGCCGTGGGAGGCCGATCTGGTACGCACCATCGAACAGGTGGGGCAGATGAACGACATCGCGGTGACGCAGCGCATCGCCGCAGCGCAGGCCCGCCGCAAGCCCGCCTTGCTCGCGCCGGGATCGGGCAGCGTCGCGGGCAATGCCGCTTCACCCGACCTGCGCGGGCCGAGCGCGGCGGAGGTCGCCGCAGCCGGCAGCATGAAGCCCAGCGAACAGCGCCAGATGGCCGAAGGCATGGTGGCCCAGCTCGAGGCGCGGCTCCAGCAGGAGCCGAAGAACCTCGATGGCTGGGTGATGCTGATGCGCAGCCGCATGACGCTGGGCGAACCGGCGAAGGCCCGGGCCGCGCTGGAAGCGGCGGTCACAGCCAACCCGGCGGCAGCGGAAGAACTGCGCGCGCAGGCAAAGGCGCTGGGCGTTACCTGACGGCGCGCGTCAGGCAGCGATCACTTGCGGCTTTTGCGCGCGGCGTAACGCGCATCGCGCGCCGCCTTCAGCTCTTCTTCGGTCCGCTTGGGCTGCTCGGCCTTGAGCTTTTCGGCCTTGGCCTGCGCGCGCTTTTCGTCGGCGAGGCGTTGCTTTTCTTCGCGGGCTTCGCGTGCCTTGGCGGACTTGGCCGCGGCGACGGCGTCGCGCTCCGCCTGCCGGGCGGCACGCTCGGCGAGCTCGGCGGCATCTGGCTGGGGCATGGCTTTCAGCTTCGCCAGCGCCTTTTGCTTGGCCTGCATTGCTGCTGCGGCCCTGTCTTCAAAACTGGGTGCTTTGTAACCCTTCATGCGTAACCTTTCCTGACAATGATATGGGCCACGCTGCCCCTGTGGCAGCGCGGGTCTGGTAATTTGTGAATCTGGTCAGCTTTGCCGGGCTGCGACGAGGTGGGCCGCGCTCCATGCGCAGGCCGCAGCCGCGCCCAGTCCGGTCTGGAAGGCGCTGATCCGGCTCGCAATGTCGGCGGCCTCGGCAAACTGACGCTTGCGCTGGTGGGGGCTCTGGGCGCCCTCGGCGCGCATCAACGCAGACTGGTGCGCTGCGTATTCGTGATTGATGTCCATCTGTGCCTCTTGCGTTGGAGGCCGATGCCCCGCTGGTTCGTGGTGGTGCCCGATCAATCGACCATCGCCGCCACGATCCCACGCAAATCGCGGACGGTGAGGAAAGCGTAGGGTTGTTGCGGCAAGGTGTCTTGGCGATGCTGCGACAATGATGCGCGGATCGGCTGGGCGCGGTCAAAAATGGCGCCGGTCGTGATGAAGTTCATGTATTCTCTGCAAATAAATATCGAACGCAAGCGGGACATTCCCGCTGCGGAGCCATGCTGCATGAAAAGGAAAATGTGGCCGCCGAGGGGGCGGTTTCTTGGCTGCGTGGCGATAAGGCCGCGCTCAGGAACGCCCGGGGCGCCGATCAAATTCCGTCGCAAGCGACGTGAAGCAATGTTCAATTAGCGCATTATTCAAAAATTACAAGTCAATTCGCCCCGGCGCGTCATCCCCTGCGGCTCTGGTGCACCAGTTCGGCAAGGCGGATGCTGGTCCCGGCAAGCCCCTTGCGAGCATGATCCGCGCCCACCGACAGCGCGCTCGCACGCGCTTCGGCAAACAGCCGCCCGCCGACCGAAATGACCGTGGGGTGCTCGGAGACGACCATGCGGCTGTGCGCGATCGTGGCGCGCAGCTGGTCGATCGTATGCTGGCGCGGCATCGCGTCCGACAGGCCGATATCCACCGCGTCGGGACGCTGTGCGTTCAGCTGGTTGGTCAGCGCCTCTTCGCTTTCGGGGAAGGCCATGTCGACCTGCCAGCCCGCCGCCAGAAACTGATCGGCCAGCAGCGCGGTGCCGAGCATGTGCGCCTCGCCCGGCGCGGTCGCCAGCAGGATGCGATAACGGCTGTTGCGGATCGACTGCGAACACGGGCTGTAACGCACCGCGTGCCCTGCCAGTTGCAGCATGCTGAGGCCGATGGTGAGATCGAGCTCGCTGCATTCGTCCTGGAGCCAGGCGTCCCCCAGCGCGCGGGCTGCGGGTTCGATCAGCAGCGACAGGATCGCATCGCTCGTCCATCCCTGTTCGGCAAAGCCGGCGATCATCGTGTTGATCGCCAGATCATCGGCATTGAGCGCCAGTGCGACGAGGCGCGTGAGATGGTCGGCCACGGCGGGCGGAACGGGGGAGGGTGCGGCAGCTTCGCGCAGGCGGTCATCGCACCGGCCAGCCAGCAGCAGGTCCCACCCCGAAAACAGCCGGGCGGCAGTCATGTGCTCGCTCAGCACTTCGATATGCTGGTGGCGCCCGTCGCGTTCGATCGACGACCACAGCTCGGCCACGGCCTTGGGCGGGCCTTCGAGGGTCTGGACGAAGCAGCCATCCTCGAACAGCAGCATCCCGGTGACATCGAGGCTGCGGTTGCGCGCCCGTGCCTGACTGGCCAGCCCGCTGAGGTCGCCGGCATCCGGGGTGGCGGTGGCGGTGCTCTTGTAGGTCAGGCAGGTGACCCATTCTGCCGGGTCTTGCGAACCTTGCGTGTCCTGCGTCAGCATGTCTCTTTCCCTCCCAAGGGACGAGGACAAGCGGGCATCGAGGCGCAGCGGTGCTGTACCAAGCAGTCCGGCAGACGATCCCCATCCGCCCCAAATCTGTTTGCCCAGCGCAGTCCCCAGAAAACGGCGACGCCAGATTATGCGCGCAGCTTCTGCCCCTTGGCCGCCAGCGTCAAGCGGGAATCCACCTAGCGGCCCGTGCGGCCCTGCGTGATCACACCACGCCGAAGGCCAGCATCGCGTCGGCGACCTTCTTGAAGCCGGCGATATTCGCACCCTTCACATAGTCGATATAGCCGCCGTCTTCCTTGCCATAGTCCTCGCAACGCTTGTGAATGCCGGCCATGATGTCCTTGAGCATCTGCTGCAATTCCTCCTCCTTCCACGACCGGCGTTCGGAGTTCTGGCTCATCTCGAGGCCCGAGACCGCGACCCCGCCCGCGTTGGAGGCCTTGCCCGGCGCGTAGAGGATCTTCGCTTCCTTGAAGATGTGCACCCCTTCGAGATCGGTGGGCATGTTCGCGCCCTCGCTCACCGCGATGCAGCCATTCTCGACGAGTGTCTTCGCGTCATCGCCCAGCAATTCGTTTTGCGTCGCGCAAGGCAGGGCGACATCGCATTCGACGCCCCACGGGGTCTTGCCTTCGTGGAATGTCGCCTTGGGAAAGGCCTCGACATATTCCTCGATCCGGCCGCGGCGATAGGTCTTGTGCTGCTTCACCCAGTCGATCTTTTCCTGATCGATGCCGTCGGAATCGTGGATGAAACCGCCGCTGTCCGACAGGGTCAGCACCTTGCCGCCCAGCTGCACGATCTTTTCCGCGGCATGGGTGGCGACATTGCCCGCGCCGGAAATCACCGCGGTCTTGCCTTCGAGGCTCTCGTCCCGCGTCGCCAGCATGTTCTGCAGGAAATAGACCGCGCCATAGCCGGTCGCTTCGGGCCGGATCAGGCTGCCGCCATATTCCAGCCCCTTGCCGGTCAACACGCCGTTCCAGTGGTTGGTGATCCGCTTATACTGGCCGAACATGTAGCCGATCTCGCGCGCGCCGACGCCGATGTCGCCGGCGGGCACATCGACATCGGGGCCGATGTGACGGTAGAGCTCGGTCATGAAGGACTGGCAGAAGCGCATGATCTCGCGCACGCTTTTGCCCTTGGGATTGAAGTTCGCGCCCCCCTTGCCGCCGCCCATCGGCAGGCCGGTGAGCGCGTTCTTGAAGGTCTGTTCGAAGGCGAGGAACTTGAGCACGCTTTCGTTGACCGAGGCATGGAAGCGGATGCCGCCCTTGTAGGGGCCAATCGCGTTGTTGTTCTGCACCCGCCAGCCGCGCTGGACGCGGACATTGCCGTTGTCGTCTTCCCAGCAGACGCGGAACGAGACCACCCGGTCAGGCTCGGCGATGCGGCGCAGGATCTGGGCCGAGTGGTATTCTTCCTTGTCCTCGATGAATTCGAAGATGTCCTGCGCAACCTCCTGAACGGCCTGCACAAATTCGGGCTGATGCGGATTGCGCTTCTTCACGCCCTCCATGAAGCCGTTCAAGTCGACGTGATCGGTTACTGCCATGATGGTTCTCCCCCCGCGCCAGCCTTATCCCCAAGGCCGTGCGGACGCTTGGCGTTTTGCGGCAGACTATCGGGGGAAAGCGCATTTCCCGCAACCAGCGGGCTAGGGGGATCAGATCGCCGAGCTGAACTGGCGCGGGGTGGCCGCGCGATAGGCGTCGAACAGAGCAGCGATCCCGCGGGCATAGGGCAGACCGCCGGGGAGGATGGTGAGGCGCTCGCCATCGAGCGCGGCGAGACCGGCAGCGAGGAAGGGGGCGAGCGTCGCCTCGACCTCGGTGAGCAGGGCGGAAGTGAGATCGGCCTCGCCATGACACAGCAGCGCCTTGATCACCGCGCCGCGTGCGAGATCGTCGGGCGAGCGGGCGATGCCGTGGTTGGCGCTCAGCCGCCCTTCCGCCGAGCGCTGGCGATAGCGCCCGGTGTGCTTTTCGTTCTGGGCGAGAAGCCCGGGAAAGCCGCTGATCGCGCTCGCGCCCATGCCGATCAGCACCTCGGCGGGATCGTCGGTGAAGCCCTGAAAATTGCGCTGCAGCCGCCCTTCACGGGTGGCGCGGGCCATAGGGTCGTGCGGCAAGGCGAAGTGATCGAAGCCGATCGGGTCATAGCCTCGCGCCGTCAGCCGGGAATGGGCCTCTGCCGCCATCGCGAAGCGCGCCTCGGCCCCCGGCAGCGCGGCGTCGGGGATCATCGTCTGGCGCGGCACCAGATGCGGGACATGGGCATAGCCGAACACCGCCACCCGGTCCGCGCCGAGCGTCGCGGTCAGATCGAGACTGTCGGCGAGGTCGATCATGGTCTGATACGGCAGGCCGTACATCAGATCGAAATTGAGCGAGGTCACCCCGGCGCTGCGCAGCCAGTCGACGCTGCGGCAGATCATCGCGGTGGGCTGTTCGCGCCCGATGGCCCTCTGGCAGTGCGGCGCGAAGGTCTGCACCCCCATGCTCGCGCGGGTCACGCCAAGGCTGCCGAGCATCCGGCTCCATTCGGCGGTGAGGCTGCGCGGGTCGAGTTCGATCGACCACTCGGGCGCGTGCAAGGGGAAGTGCGCGTGGAGCGCATCGACCAGAGAGAAAAAGTCGCCCGTGTCGATGGCATTGGGGCTGCCCCCGCCAAAGGCGATACGCCGCACGCGGACACCGGCAGGGATCAGGCTGGCAACGGTCGCCAGCTCCTGATGCAGCGCGGCCAGATAGCTCTCCACCCGCGCGCGCTTGCCCGATTTGCCGGTGTTGCAGCCGCAGTAGAAGCAGATCTGCTCGCAGAAGGGGATGTGGAGATAGAGCGAGATATCGCCGCTCGCCCCGGCGATGGCCTGCTCGATGGTGCCGTGCGCCAACGGACCGAAATCGGCGGCGGTGGGATAGCTGGTGTAGCGCGGCACCGGCTTGGCGAGCAGATTGGGGTGATAGGTCCACATGAGGCGCTTAAAGCGGTTCGGTGGCGACCCGTCTTTGCGCCAGATCAAATCGCGCGTTTCGGATGTTTCCGGCAGGTGCCCGCGTGGCACGCCTTGGGATGGCAGGGCGCATCCTCGGGCGGGCTGCCGTCGCCGAGGGGAATCGTGATCGTGCCGCCATTGCACAGCCGCGCGGTCAGCGTGCGCGCCTCGGCGGGCAGCGGGCCGACCAGCACCGGCAGCAGCGCGGCGAGCGCGAGGGGAAGGGCGCGGTTCATTCCGGCTCCTCCTCGTCGATCAGGATGCGGTGGGCCGCGCCGTCCATGTCGTCATACTGGCCGTCCTTCATCGACCAGAAGAACGCCGCCAGCCCGAGCAGTCCCATGCCGAGCGCGATGGGGATGAGGATCGCAAGGCCGGTCATGCTTTCGCACTCCGCGCAAGCCGCAGCGAATTGGCGACCACCACCAGCGAGCTCACCGACATGGCGATGGCGGCGATCAGCGGCGTGACGAGACCCATCAGCGCGAGCGGCACAGCGAGCAGGTTGTAGGCAATCGAAAAGCCGAAATTCTCGCGCACGATCCGCATCGTCGCCCGCGCCAGCCGTACCGCCAGCGCGACCGGCATCAGCCCCTCGCCGATGAACACCGCGTCGGCGGCCTGCTGACTGGCATCGGACGCGGTGCCGGGCGCGATCGAGGCATGGGCGGCGGCGAGCGCGGGGCCATCATTGAGCCCGTCGCCCACCATCAGCGGGCGGCGGCCTTCAGCCTTGAGCGCTTCCAGTGCGGCGAGTTTCGCCTGCGGACTTGCCTCGGCCTGCGATTTCAATCCCAGCGCCTGAGCCACCGCATCGACCGGCGCAGCGCGGTCGCCGGAGAGGATGCTGGCGGCGATCCCCTCCCGGGCGAGGGCGGCGAGCGTCGCTGCAGCATCGGTGCGCAGCGGGTCGGCGAAGGTGATGGTCTGGCGGGTGTCCCCGATCCGCAGGGTGGTGGCGAGCGCCACACTTGCTTCGTCGGGCCGTTCCAGCGCAACATCGATACCCTGCCAGCACCCGGTCAGCCCCGCGCCGCTTATCTCGCGAGAGTTCTCGATGGTGGCGGGCGTCACCCCCTCGCGCAGCAGCGCGGCGGCAAGGCCCCGGCTGAGCGGATGGCGGCTGGTCTGGGCGAGGCCCAGCGCCACGGCGCGCGCTTGCGGGTCGAGCCCGATGACATCCGCGCGCGGCTCGCCGAGGGTCAACGTTCCGGTCTTGTCGAACAGCGCGACATCGCATTCGGCGAGGCGTTCCAGCGCGCTCCCGTCCTTCACCAGCAAGCCCCGGCGCAGCAGCGCGCCGCTCGCCACCACCTGCGCGGCGGGAACGGCGAGGCCCATCGCGCAGGGGCAGGTGATGATCAGCACCGCAATCGCGATGGTGAGCGCAGTATGCCAGCCCGCGCCTGCGATCGTCCATCCGGCAAAGGCGAGCAGCGCCAGCGTGTGCACCGCAGGGGCGTAGAGCCGCGAGGCGCGGTCGGCGATGCGGACATAGTGGCTGCGCGACTGCCCCGCCTCGTCCATCAACCGCGCAATTTCGGCAAGCGCGGTGTCCTCGGCCACGCGAGTCAGCCGCACGCGCAAAGGAGCCGCAAGGTTGATCGCGCCCGCGTGCACCAGCGCTCCCGGCCCGACCGGCTCGGGCGCGCTTTCACCGGTGAGCATGGCGTTGTCGAGCGCGCTTGCGCCCTCGACCACCTCGCCATCGGCGGCGAGCGCCTCTCCGGCCGCAACCAGCACCATCATGCCGGGGTCGAGATCCTTGGCGGCCACGCGCCGCGTCGTGCCATCCGGGCCGATCACACTCGCGCTCTTGCCCATCCGCCCCAGCAAGGCACCGATCCCCGCGCGGGTGCGGGTGCGCATCTCGGCATCCAGCGCGCGGCCTGCGAGCAGGAAGAACAGCAGCATCACGGCAGAATCGAAAAAGGCGTGTTCGCCTCCCGTGATGGTCTCGTAGAGGCTGAGACCCGTCGCCAGAAGCACGCCGATGCTGATCGGCACGTCCATGTTGGTGCGCCGATGCTTCAGCGCCATCCACGCGCTGGCGAAGAAGGGCCGCCCCGCATAGGCGATCACCGGCAGGGCGATCAGCGCCGAGAGCCAGTGGAACAACTCGCGCGTCGCCCCGTCCGCGCCCGACCACACGCTGACCGAGAGCAGCATGACATTCATCATGCCAAACCCCGCCACGCCCAGCGCGCGGGTGAGGGCTTTGCGCTCCTTGCTCTCGTCACCCAAGGGATTGTCGGCGACCGGCTGTGCCTCGAAACCGAGGTTCAGCAGCGCGGCAGTCAGCGCCTCCTCGCCCAGCGCGGGATCATGACGGATCGCCACGCGTTTGGCCGAGAAATTCGCCCGCGCGGCGGCGATGCCGGGCAGCTTGGGCAATTCGCGCTCGATCTTGCCGATGCATCCGGCGCATTTCATTCCCGGCACGGCCAGCCGGGTGGTGGCGAGCGGGCGCTCCGCTGCGATGACGGCGGGGGCGTTCACCGGAGTTCGGCCTCCCCGGCCCATTCCTGCGCGCCCGCCCGGATCGCGATGTGGAGCTGCCAGCGGCCCGGCGCAATCGCCCGGGTCGAAACCCAGCGGCCCTGACCTTCCGCCACGAAGCTGAGGCTCGTCGCTTCTCGCACTCCGAGCGGACGTTCGGCGGCGGCAGTGACGCGCGCGCCTTCGGGCACGGTGATGGTCTCTATCACCACGCGGCCGTCGGAGCGGCGTCGGTGCGGCAGCGCCTGCCAGCCGAGCGCTTTCGACGCCTCGGCCCTGGCGATCCAGCCGTTGTAGCTCTGGCTGGCGACATAGGAATTGTCGACCACCGTCCCGTGAAATCCGCCCACCGCGTTCCAGGCCATGAACAGGTTGACCGCGATCACCACGGCGAACCCGCCGACGAAGACGGCGGCCATGTGCTTGCCGGTGAAGGTACTTGATTGGCCTGACATCATTCGTTTCCCGGCATGGCAAAGGTGGTTTCGGTGACGTCCTGCTCGCGCTGTTCGTCGAGACTGGTGAGGCGGAAGGCGAAGGCGTTGGCGCGGGCACCGCCCGGCAGCAGGACATAGACCCGCAGCACCGCGGTCGCGTTGGCGGGCACGGTGACGACCTGAACGCGCGCGGCGTTTTCCATGCTGACGCTTTCGGTCCACATAACCGCGCCCTGCGGCAGGCCATCAAGCGCGATTTCCATGTCGCGCGGGCGGGCCTCCATGTTGCGCAGGCGCAGGGTGTAAGCGTTCCTGACCGAGCCGTCCTTCAGCAGCATGAAGGGCGGGTTGCGATCGGGCGAGACGGTGAGATCGGTGTGGGTGCGGGTGCCGAGCGCGAAGAGCAGCCCCGCGCCGAGCCCGGCCCAGACGGTGAAATAGAGAGCCAAGCGCGGGCGCAGCAGGGCCTTCCACGCCGGAGTCGGAGGCGCGCCAGCCGCTTCGGCCTTGCACTGGTCGAGCGTGGCGTAGTCGATCAGCCCCCGCGGGCGGCCGACCTCCTTCATCACCCGGTCGCAGGCGTCGATGCACAGCCCGCAAGTGATGCAGCCGATCTGCTGGCCTTCGCGAATGTCGATCCCGGTCGGGCACACCGCGACGCACATGTTGCAGTCGATGCAGTCGCCGTATTGATCGGGGTTCTTGGCGGCCTTCTTCAAGGAGCCGCGCTGTTCGCCGCGCCAATCCTTGTAGGTGACGATCAGCGATTTCTCGTCGAGCATCGCGGTCTGGATGCGTGGCCAGGGGCACATGTAGACGCACACCTGTTCGCGCATGAACCCGCCCAGCCAGAAGGTCGTGCCAGTGAGGATCGCCACGCAAGCATAGGCAACCGGCGCAGCCTCGCCGCTCCAGAAATCGCGGGTGAGGGTGGGGGCGTCGGCGAAATACATGATCCACGCGCCGCCGGTCCAGAAGGCGATTGCCGCATAGACCGCCCACTTGGCGCTGCGCCGCGCGATCTTGGCGGGCGTCCACGGCGCCTTGTCGAGCCGGATGCGCGCATTGCGGTCCCCGTCGAAGAATCGGTCGACATGCTGGAACAGATCGGTCCACACCGTCTGCGGGCAGGCATAGCCGCACCATGCGCGGCCCACGGCGGAGGTGACGAGAAACAACCCGATCCCCGCCATGATCAACAGCCCTGCGACGAAGTAGAATTCGTGCGGCCAGATCTCGATGTCGAACATGTAGAAACGGCGATTGGCCAAATCGACCAGCACCGCCTGGTCGGGCGCATAGGGCCCGCGATCCCAGCGGATCCACGGGGTGACGTAGTAGATGCCCAAGGTCACGAGCATCACCAGCCACTTGAACCGCCGAAAGGGCCCGTCGATCCGCTTGTTGTGGACCGTCTTGCCCTTATCGTAGAGCGCCGATCCCATGAACCCTGCTTCGGGTTCGGGGGCGGCAGGCCCGAGCGCCTTGCCCCAGTCGCGCGCGCCGGAGGCGGCGGGTGCGGCCGGAGGGGCGGGGCGCTCGAGCTCGTCCATGTCAGCCATTGGGGTCGGCCTTGGCTGCCGCGGCGACATCGGTGGCGGGCTGTGCGGGCGCGGCCTTCTGCCCACCGCCGCGCGAGTGCACGTAGGCTGCGAGCATCTTGATCGTGACCGGATCGAGTCTGCCCTGCCATGCGGGCATGACCCCGTGGCGGGGGGCGAGAATCTGCGCCTTCACCGCCGCCTCGCTATCGCCGAACAGCCAGATCGCATCGTTGAGTGCGGGCGCGCCCAGCGCCGGAGCGCCCTCGCCAGCGGTGCCGTGGCAGGCCGCGCAATTGTCGGCGAAGGCCTGCGCGCCCGCCGCGCTCGACCGGCCTTTGCCGCTCAGCGACAGGACATGGTCCGCCAGCGCGTTGACCTGAGCAGGCTCGAACATCCCCTGAAACGCCGGCATGAAGTTCGCCCGCGAGTCCTCGGCTCCTTCCCAGCGGATGCCGTGGGTCAGGGTGTATTGGATATCGGTCAGCGTGCCGCCCCAGATCCAGTCGTCGTCATTGAGATTGGGATAGCCCGGCGATCCCGCCGCGCCTGCGCCGTGGCACTGCACGCAATTGACCTTGAACGCCGCCGCGCCCCCGGCAATCGCCGCCTGCATCAGTTCGGGATCGGCGGGGAGCTTTTCGATATCGGTCGCCGCGATCCGTTCGATCACGCTCTGGCGGGCCATGTCGGCGGCGGTCATCTCCTTGGCGAGATCGCCCCGGCTCGACCAGCCGAGCGTGCCTGCGGTCGCCCGGTCGATCATCGGCCAGGCGGGATAGAGCACGACATAGACCGCCGCGAAGACGATCGTGGCGTAGAAGGTGTAGAGCCACCAGCGCGGCAGCGGGGTGTTGAGTTCCTCGATCCCGTCCCATTCATGGCCGACGGTTTCGGTGCCGGTGGGGGCGTCGATGCGTTTAGTCATGGTCGTCTTCCCTGAAGATCGAGTGCTTGGCAGCGGCCACATGGGGCTTCGCGCCGGGGCGGAAGTGCCACAGGCACAGGGTCAGATAGAGCGCGCAGATCATCGCCAGCCCGTAGGAGTCGGCGAAGTGGCGCAGGGTTTCGTAAGCGCTCATCGGCCCTGCTCCTTGGTGAGCACTTCCTGCGCGGCGGCGCTGTTCACATCGACCAGCGTGCCGAGCATCTGGAGATAAGCGACCAGCGCATCCATCTCGGTCACGCGGGCCGGATCCCCGTCGAAGTCGCGGATCTGCGCCTTGGGATAACGGGCCGCGAGATCGCCTGCGTCGGCTTCGGGATCGGCCTGCGCCATCAGGTCGGTTTCAGCCTGAGCGATGTCGGTGTCGGAATAGGGCACGCCCACCGCACGCAGGGCTTCGAGGTTGCTCGCCGGGTCTGCCACCTTGAGCGGCGTTTCGGCGAGGAAGCTGTAGTTCGGCATGATGCTCTCGGGCACCACCGATCGCGGGGCCTTGAGGTGCTGCACGTGCCACGCATCCGAATAGCGCCCGCCCACGCGCGCCAGATCGGGGCCGGTGCGCTTGCTGCCCCACTGGAAGGGGTGGTCATACATGCTCTCGGCGGCGAGGCTGTAATGGCCGTAGCGTTCGACCTCGTCCCGGAAGGGGCGGATCATCTGGCTATGGCAGGTGTAGCAGCCTTCACGCACGTAGATGTCGCGGCCCGCCTGTTCGAGCGGGGTGTAGGGGCGCATCCCCTCCACCTTCTCGATCGTGTTGTCGATCCAGAACAGCGGCGCGATTTCGACGATCCCGCCCACCGCCACCACCGCAAGGGTGGCGGCAGCCAGCAGGGTGACGTTCTTCTCGAGCGCCTTGTGGCTCTCGAAGACGCCAGAAGGATTGGGGGATTGGGGTGCATTCTTGCTCATGGCTATGGTTCCCTGATGAGCGACTATTCGGCAGGTTCGGGGGCGAGCGGGCGGGGGAGCGGCACGTCTCTGGCGGCATCGTGCGCGGTGTCGCCCATCGGAGCCTCGGCGCGCTGGTGACCGGCGATGGTCATCCACACGTTGAAGGCCATGATCAGAGCACCGCTGAGATACATCAGCCCGCCGACGGCCCGCAGGATGTACATCGGGTGGAGCGCCGCGACCGTGTCGACGAAGCTGTTCACCAGATAGCCGTCAGCCCCGTATTCACGCCACATCAGGCCCTGCGTGATCCCGGCGACCCACATGCTGGCGGCGTAGAAAACGATCCCCAGCGTCGCGAGCCAGAAGTGCCAGTTGATCATGCGCAGCGAATAGAGCCGCTCTTTCTGCCACAGGCGCGGGACGAGGTAATAGACGCAGGCGAAGGTGATCATCCCGTTCCACCCCAGCGCGCCGGAGTGCACGTGGCCGATCGTCCAGTCGGTGTAGTGCGACAGGCTGTTCACCGCCTTGATGCTCATCATCGGGCCTTCGAAGGTGCTCATCCCGTAGAAGGCGAGGCTCAGCACCATCATGCGGATGATCGGATCGGTGCGGACCTTGTCCCATGCGCCGTTGAGCGTCATCAGCCCGTTGATCATCCCGCCCCAGCTCGGCATCCACAGCATCACCGAGAACACCATGCCCAGCGTCTGCGCCCAGTCGGGCAGGGCGGTGTAGTGGAGGTGGTGCGGCCCGGCCCAGATGTAGAGGAAGATCAGCGACCAGAAGTGGATGATCGACAGGCGGTAGGAATAGACCGGCCGTTCGGCCTGCTTGGGCACGAAGTAATACATCATCGCAAGGAAGCCCGCGGTGAGGAAGAAGCCCACGGCGTTGTGGCCGTACCACCACTGGGTCAGCGCATCCTGCACACCGGCAAAGGCGCTGTAGCTCTTGGCCCCCAGCAGGCTGACCGGGATCGCCAGATTATTGACCACGTGCAGCATCGCGATGGTGACGATGAAGGCGAGGTAGAACCAGTTCGCCACATAGATATGCGGTTCGTGCCGCCGCAGGATCGTGCCGACGAAGACCGCGAGATAGGCGAGCCAGACTACCGTCAGCCACAGGTCGACATACCATTCGGGCTCGGCATATTCCTTCCCCTGGCTGATGCCGAGCAGGTAGCCGGTTGCGGCCAGCACGATGAACAGCTGGTAGCCCCAGAAAACGAAGCGTGCCATGCCGGGGAAAGCGAGGGTCGTGCGGCAGGTGCGCTGGACGACGTACAAGCTTGTCGCCAGCAGCGCATTGCCCCCGAAAGCGAAGATCACCGCGCTGGTGTGCAGCGGACGCACGCGGCCGAAATTAAGGTAGGGTTCGAGGTTCAGCTGCGGAAAGGCCAGCTGCGCGGCGATGAACACGCCCGCCAGCAGCCCGGCGAGACCCCAGAACATCGTCGCGATCACGCCCCAGCGGATCACGACGTCGTCATAGCGGCTCGGCCCCGGAGGCATCCTGAAGATGCTCTGCGCGCGTGCGAGCGGATCGTAGCTGGTCGCCGTGGCGATGATCAGGATCACCGCGACCAGCGCCACGATCCCCATGTGGATGGCAAATCCGCTGTCCGGCGTCAGTGCGATAGCGGCAATGGCTGCGAGCAGGACAAGCGCCCAGACTCCCAGCCGTCTTACGATGGCTTCCATGTTGAATTATCCCTTCCGTCCACCCGCTCGCTAGCGGGCCTCGGGTTTGCCGTTGTTGATCCAGATCAAATGCGTTCAGTTTTCGGGTCGGGTGCTGCGCTCTCCGGGCCGTCCGGCGATCCGGGCGAGCGCGGACACGTCGGACAGGCACACGCGCGAGCGGCCCTCGGTGGCGAGCAGCCCGGCCTCGCGCAGTTCGGTCAGCTGGCGGCTGACGGTCTCGATCGTGAGGCCGAGCGAATCGCCGATGTCGCGGCGGCTCATCGGCAGCGAAAAGGCGCAGGGGCCGGCAGAACAATCCGCCAGCCGCTCTGCCATCGAGACGAGGAAATCGGCGATCCGCGCGGCGGCCGACTTGTGCCCCATCTGCATCATCCGGGTGCGGCTGCGATGGAGCGCCTGCAGCGAGCGTGTCAGCACCGATCGCAGCACCGCGGGATCGTTCTGCGCGATGTCGAGAAAGCGGTCGGCCGGGAATACCACCAGATCGCAATCGGTCAGCGCCACCAGCCGGAAATCGCCGTCAGACTGGCGCAGCACCGAAATCACGTCGCCGCTGAAATGGAACGCCAGCACCTGCCGCGGCGGCCCGCCCGCGCCCGGTTGCGCAGCCAGCTTGGCGGAGCCTTTGGCAAGGAACACCAGCCGATCCTCGAACGGGTCGGGCGGCAGCGCCTCCCCCTTGGCCAGATGCTGGCAATAGCCGATCTCGCACAGGCGAGCCGCCGTCGGCCCCGCGCCCGTTCCGGGCGGCAGTGCGGCGCGAAACGCTTCCATGCATTGCTGCCCGAAAGAGGTGCTGATGCTTGCCATGATGAGAAGCGCTTTGGGCGCAGGCCTCGCGAAGGTCTTTGATCCTGATCAATGAGCGCTGCGGAGCCTCAGGGCTATCGGGCGGTCACAGGCAGCAACAACCCTGGGCCGCACACGGTGGCCACTGCTGCCGGTCAAGGACGGGAAAAATGAAGACTCTTGTGATTTTGAGCGGCGCGGCTCTGGCGCTGCTGGCGACGCCTGCGATGGCGCAGGATGGGAATCGTGCGGGCGATGTTCAGGTGAAGCTGCTCGGCACCTATGTGGCGCCCGATGGCAAGATCACCGACATCAACCTAAACCTGCCGGGCCTGCCCGCGACCACCCAGACCAAGGCCAACGACAATGTCGTGCCGACGCTGGCGGTGGAATATTTCGTCACCAACAATGTCTCGATCGAGACGATTGCCGGGGTGACGCAGCATGATGTCGATGCCACCGCCGGGCTGCCTGCCGGGGCCGAGTTGGTGTCCGACGCGCTGCTGCTCCCCGCGACGGTGACGGCGAAGTATCACTTCGATCTGGGCGGCGTGAAGCCCTATGTCGGCGCGGGCGCGGCCTATTTCATCTGGCTGAAGGACGATCCGGGCGCGGCGACCCTGCCACTGGGCGTGACCGAAACCAACCTGTCGGACGAATTCGGCCTCGCGCTGCAAGCCGGGTTCGATGTGCCACTAAACGACAAAGGCTTCGGCCTCAGCGTCGATCTGAAGCGCTATTTCATCGACACCACCGCACGCTGGTTCGTGGGCAACACGCTGGCGATCGAGACCGAGCACAAGCTTGATCCGTGGGTGATCAGCGCCGGGGTCAGCTACCGGTTCTGAGCGATGCCAGCCTGACGCATGAGAGCCCCGCCAGTGAGCACCGCCGGTGGGGCTTCCTGTCGGGCTCAAAGCCTTCTAAACTGCTTTTGGCCTTCTCCATGTGGCTAGAATGGCAATGTTTCACGTGAAACATTGCCATTCTGGTTAAAAAGGCTCGTGTCAGAAATTGTACTGCGTCGACACCTGCACCCGCTGCAGGTTCCCGCTGCGCCCGTCTTCCAGCGTCCGCTCGGCATACGTCACCTCCAGCCCGACATTGAGCGGGGGGATCGGGCTCCAGATCAGGTTCGCAAAGGCATTCCAGCTTTCGTCGGTAACCTGATTGGTAGTGAGCCGCACCGGGTTGTCGGCCTTGAAATACGCTCCGGCAAGGTTCGAGCGCAGGTTCGACGCCCAGACATGGCGATAGGCGGCGAACCCCGAATATGTGAAAATCGGATCGAGCGTCCCGTCGGGCCGGATCGCGGCGTCGTTGACGATGTTGATCCCGATATAGCGCCCCAGCCCATCCCCGGCGGTGGCCATGAAGCGCAGATCGTCACGCGGGCCGACCTTGAGTTTGCCCGACAGGCTGAGGCCATAGCCCCATGCGGCATCGTCCACCCCCATCAGATTGTCGGTCGAAACGTGCAGCTGCCGCACTATGCCCGCCGCTGAAATCTGCCCCCAGTCGCCGCTCCAGTTACAGCGCCCGACGATGTCGGGGATCTGGTCGTCGCCAGGGGTGACCATCCCGCCGGTCGGCGTCGTCACCACGGTCTCGGGCTGCTCGACCGCGATCTGAAGCCCGCCCTTCGTGTAACGGATCAGCGGCTGGCGATCGAACACCGTGCCTGGCGTCAGCCCGATGAAATCGAGGCTGTCCGGCAGCGCACCGACATTCTGGAAGGTCGACCAGCCCTGCCCGAAGGTCCAGTTGTCGTAATTAATCAAGGCCTGCCGGATGCGCGGCGTAAAGCTGTTCGAGACCCGCTCGTTGCCGCCCTCGGTGACGGTGAAATCGAGTTCGATCAGCCCGCTCAGCTTGTGATCGGTGCCGACATCGGTTTCTGTCTTGAACAGGAACCGCGTCTGGCGGGCGGAGAAATCGGTGTCGAACCCGCTTGGCGCTCCGCCCACGGGGATTGCGGAGGGGAACAGGAAGTCGCGCAGGATCGAATTGTCCGGCAACTGCCCGCCGCTGGTGCGCTGGCTGGTCGCATCGAGCTTCACATAGCCGCCATAGGTGACGCGCGTCCTGCCCATCTTGAAGCCGTCGCCTGCGGGAATTGCGAAATCGACCAGCTTTTCCGACATCTCAGCCTGTTTGCTCGCCAGCGTGCGGGTGGCCTCCTGCGTGGCGTCGGTCTCGGCGCGCAGGGCCCGCTGCTCGGCGCGGATCGCCCGGGTCTCGGTGCGGATCGCGGCCAGCGCCTCGGCCTGCTGCTCTGCTGCACCCTGATCGGCGTCGAGCCGGGCGATCAGCCCTTCGACCAGCCGCTCCAGCCGGTCGAGCCGCGCATCGAAGCTCTGTTCCTGCGCCAGCACCGGCGTGGCGGTGAGCATGCGCGCGGCGAGCAGCGCGCAGCGCAACGCACGGGCTGTCCCTAGGTGAATCATGTGACCCTCCCATCCTCTCCTATCCCTGCCGAGATTGCGCCCGAGCCGGCACAAGCAACAGCTAGCGGATGGTCGTAAGACCTTTGTCTGAGGGCGCGGGGCTGGTAGCCTGATGTATAACGGGGTCAGAAAAGGGAGAGTCGAGATGATCCACGCCGTCGAGCGGCCCAAGGCCCACACCCCAACCCATTGCACGCCTGCGCAATACGACGCGATGTACCGCGCCTCGGTGGACACGCCCGATGCCTTCTGGCTGGAGCAGGCGCAGCGGCTCGACTGGACCCGCGCGCCGACCGTGGGCGGGGACTGGGCTTATGATCCGGTGGCGATCACATGGTTCGAGGACGGGCAGCTCAACCTGTGCCACAACGCGGTCGACCGGCATCTGGCGACCCATGCGGACACGACCGCGCTGATCTTCGAGCCCGACGATCCGGCTACCCCTTCGCGCAAGCTTACCTATGGCGAGCTGCACAAGGAAGTGGTGCGCATGGCCAATGCGCTGAAGGCGCTGGGCGTCACGCGCGGCGAGCGCGTGACGATCTACCTGCCGATGATCCTCGAAGGTGTGGTCGCGATGCTCGCCTGCGCAAGGCTGGGGGCGGTGCATTCGGTGGTGTTCGGCGGCTTCTCGCCCGAGGCGCTGGCCGGACGGATCGAGGATTGCGGCAGCCGCTTCGTCGTCACCGCCGATGAAGGCCTGCGCGGGGGCAAGCGGGTGCCATTGAAGGCCAATGTCGATGCGGCGCTCGCGCACCCCGGCCTGACGGTCGATGGCGTGCTGGTGATCCCCCACACCGGCGGCGACATCGCGATGCACGAAGGCCGCGACCACTGGCTGGCCGACCTCGCCAGCGATGCCGATTGCCCTTGCGAGGTGATGGACGCGGAAGACCCGCTGTTCATCCTCTACACCTCGGGTTCCACCGGCAAGCCCAAGGGCGTGCTCCACACCACCGGCGGCTATGGCGTGTGGACGGCGACGACCTTCCACTTCATCTTCGATTACCAGCCCGGAGAGGTGTTCTGGTGCACCGCCGATATCGGCTGGGTCACGGGGCACAGCTATGTCGTCTACGGCCCGCTGTTCAACGCCGCGACCGCGGTGGTGTTCGAAGGCGTGCCCAACTACCCCGATCACGGGCGCTTCTGGGACGTGGTCGACAAGCACGGCGTCAACATCATTTACACCGCCCCCACCGCGATCCGCGCGCTGATGCGCGAGGGCGACCATCATGTGACCAGCCGCTCGCGGGCGTCCTTGCGGCTTCTCGGCAGCGTCGGCGAGCCGATCAATCCCGAGGCGTGGCGCTGGTATTTCGATGTCGTGGGCGAGGGCCGCTGCCCGATCATCGACACCTGGTGGCAGACCGAAACCGGCGGCTGCATGATCACCACGCTGCCCGGCGCGCACGACATGAAGCCGGGCAGCGCAGGCCTCCCCTTCTTCGGCATCCGCCCGCAACTGGTCGACAACGAAGGCAGCGTGCTCGAGGGCGCCAATGAGGGCAACCTGTGCATCACGCACTCCTGGCCCGGCCAGGCGCGCACCGTCTATGGCGATCACGACCGCTTCGTGCAGACCTATTTCAGCACCTATGCCGGCAAATACTTCACCGGCGACGGCTGCAAGCGTGACGCGGATGGCTATTACTGGATCACCGGCCGGGTCGACGACGTGATCAACGTCTCGGGCCACCGCATGGGCACGGCCGAAGTCGAGAGTGCGCTGGTGCTCCACCCCAAGGTCGCCGAGGCCGCGGTGGTCGGCTATCCGCACGATATCAAGGGGCAGGGCATTTATTGCTATGTCACGCTGAACGTCGGCGAGGAGGGCTCGGACGCCCTGCTGGCGGAGCTCAAGGCACACGTCCGCAAGGAGATCGGCCCCATCGCCACGCCCGACGTGATCCACTTCACCGACGGCCTGCCCAAGACCCGCTCGGGCAAGATCATGCGCCGCATCCTGCGCAAGATCGCCGAGAACGAGTTCGGATCGCTGGGCGACACCTCGACGCTGGCCGATCCCTCGCTGGTCGAGCGGCTGATCGAGGGGCGGCAGAACCGCTAGGCCGATGGGGGGGCGCATCATCATCGCCGATGATCACCCGCTGTTCCGCAGCGCGCTGGCCCATGCGGTCGGCAAAGTGTGGGAGGGGGGCACGATCATCGAGGCCAGCTCCGCCGCCGAGGCGCGCGCTGCGCTGGCAGAGGGCGGGGTGGTGGCGCTGCTGCTCGATCTGCACATGGCGGATTCCTTCGGCCTCTCCGTGCTGATGGACTTGCGGCAGGATTACCCCGCACTGCCGATCGTGATCGTCTCGGCCAGCGAAGAACCGCGCGTCGCGGCGAACACGGCGGCAGGCGCGGTCGCGCGGCGCAGCACCGGCAGGGCGAGCGCAAAGCGGCTTCCGCGTCCCGGCGCTGAGGTGGTCTCGATCTCCACCCCCAGCAGCCTTGATGCGCGCCGGACGATGGCGAGGCCCAGGCCCAGCCCCTTACGGTCGGTCGCGGCGCCGCGTTCGAACTCGCCGAAGATGCGCTCGATATCCTCGGGCGCGATGCCGCGTCCGGTGTCGTGGACGCAGATCACCACCCGCTCGCCGCGCCGCCGCACCCCGATGAGGACGCCGCCGCGCGCGGTGTAGCGCACCGCGTTACTCATGAGGTTGCGCAGGATCGCGGTGAGCAGCGCGCGGTCGGCCATCACCCAAGCACTCGTGCGCGCGCGCCTGAGCCGCAATTCCTTTGGCTGCGCTTGAAGCACGAATTCGCGCGCGACATCATCCAACAATTGGTCGAGCGCGACCGGCTCGGGCGCGGGCACCACCCCGCCGCTGTCGAGCTTGGAGATTCCCAGAAGCACCCGGATCAGGCGGTCGGCCGCGACGATCGAGCCGTCAAGATCGGCCACCAGCCGCTCGAGCGCCGCCTATCCGCTGACCTCTTCCCCAAGGCGGAAGCGAACGGCCGTGCGGCGTTCAAAGGCTGGATCAGATCGTGGCTGGCAGGGTGCGCTCGGCGACCTTCTCTTCCAGCGCCGGCTCGGCCCTGCGGTCGGCGGTGATGTCGGTGTAGGAGGTGGCGTAGCCGCCCCCCGGCGCGCCTATAGCCGAGGCCGCGCGCGACCTGCTCGGCGAACTCGGGCTCGGGGAACCGGCTGCGATCGAGGTTGCAGCGGATCAGATCGGCAATCGGCGTGCCGAAGGGCGGCGACGATCGGCACCAGTTCGTCGGTCGCCAGCTGGCCGCGCAGATCGGGGGCCATCAGCAGCAGCGTGGTGCCCACCGCATCGAGCTGCAACGCCATGTCGGGCAGCGTGCCGAGTCTGGCGATTACCGTCACCAGCGCGGCGATGCTTGCGCACTTGCCGTAGCGGGCCGAAAGAACGTCCGCGATCGAGGTCGAATGCTGCGCCTTGGCCTGCGCAAGGATGCGGCGCACGAGGCCAAAGCCCAGCGTGAAGACGAGGATCGGCCCGAGATAGATCGGCAGGTAATCCATCCCCGCCGTGGCCGCCGTTGCGACCCCGCCGAAGAAGGTCCAACTGGTGCAATAGACCGCAAGGCTGAGGCCATAGATCGTGCGCGCGTGCCGCCGCAGCCAGCCGCTGGCCTCACCGCTCTCGGGCTGCGCATCGCGCCAGGCGGCGAGCCAGAACAATGTGCCCAGATAGATCGTGGCGGCAACAAGCGCCGCGCCCAGCATCATGGCACCGATCCCTCTCTCCCGCAGCCCAGGCTACGGCACGCAGGGCGCAAGGAGGGGTTTCTATGCGTCGATATTGCGGCGGAAGGTCTCGGGCAGGAACATCAGGCCGACGATCACGGTCAGCACGCAGATCCCGATCGGATACCAAAGGCCGTAGTAGATATCCCCCGTCGCCGCGACCATCGCGAAGGCGGTGGTGGGCAGGAACCCGCCGAACCAGCCGTTGCCGATGTGATAGGGCAGGCTCATCGCGGTGTAGCGGATGCGGGTGGGGAACAGCTCCACCAGCAGCGCGGCGATCGGGCCGTAGACCATCGTCACCAGCAGCACGAGGTAGGTCAGCACTGCGATCACCAGCGGGGTGTTGATCGCGGCCGGGTCTGCCTTGGCCGGATAGCCCGCTGCGCCCAGCGCCGTCTTCAGCTCGGCCTGAAAGGCGGCGATGGCGGCCTTGCGCTCCGCACCCGTCACCCTGGCCGGATCGGGCGCGGTGAAGGTCTCGCCGCCGATCCTGACCTGCGCAACCGTGCCCGCTGCCGCCTCGACCGAGGTGTAGCTGATCGCGCCCTTGGCGAGAAACGCCTTGGCGATGTCGCAGCTCTTGGCATCGAAGGTGTTCTTGCCCACGGGATCGAACTGCACCGAGCAATCGGCATCGTTGACGATCACGCTGACCGGAGAGGCCGCCTGCGCCCGTGCGAGTGCCGGGTTTGCCGCTTCGGACAGCAGGTGGAAGGCAGGGAAATAGGTCACCGCCGCCAGCGCGCAGCCGGTGAGGATGATCTTCTTGCGCCCGATCTTGTCCGACAGCCAGCCGAAGACAATGAAGAACGGCGTGCCGATGGCGAGCGCTACCGCGATCAGGATGTTGGTGGTTGCGCCGTCCACCATCAGCATCTTTTCAAGGAAGAACATCGCGTAGAACTGGCCGGTGTACCACACCACCGCCTGCCCGGCGACCGCGCCCAGCAGCGCGATCAGCGCCCAGCGCGCGTTCTTCCAGTTGCCGAAGGCTTCCGCAATCGGCGCCTTGGAATTGGTGCCTTCCTCCTTCATCTTCTGGAAGACGGGGCTTTCCTGCAGCTGCATTCGGATCCACAGCGATACGCCTAGCAGCAGCGCCGAGATCAGGAAGGGCACGCGCCAGCCCCACGCCGTGAAGGCCTCCTCGCCGATCAGGGTGCGTGTCCCGATCACCACCAGCAGCGCCGCAAACAGGCCCAAAGTGGCGGTGGTCTGGATGAAGCTGGTGTAGAGCCCGCGCTTGTTGTCGGGCGCGTGTTCGGCGACGTAGGTGGCAGCGCCGCCATATTCCCCGCCGAGCGCCAGCCCCTGCACCAGTCGCAGCACCACCAGCATGATCGGAGCGGCCACCCCGATGCTGGCGTAGGATGGCAGCAGGCCGACGGTGAAGGTCGCAAAGCCCATCAGGCCCATCGTCACGAGAAAGGTGTATTTGCGCCCCACCAGATCGCCCAGCCGTCCGAACACCAGCGCACCAAAGGGCCGCACCGCGAAGCCCGCGGCAAAGGCGGCGAGCGCGAAGATGAAGCCGGTGGTCTCGTTCACCCCCGAAAAAAACTGGGCGGAAATGATCGTCGCCAGCAGCCCGTAGAGGTAAAAATCGTACCATTCGAACACGGTGCCCAGCGACGAGGCCAGGATGACGCGCTTTTCCGTCCCCGTGACCTTGTGATGCTTGGGCAGGGCGTCATCATTTGTCGTCGCCATTATCCGTCTCCCGCTTGTGCGCCCGATCCCCTGACCAGTCGCATCTGCACCGATCGTGTCGAGGATGGCAACTTCGCGCGGAACGGAAGGCGGCGAAAGCTGGTCTTTCGTCGCAGACCGTCTGGCTATTCGGCAGCGGCGAAGGTGTAGCGCAGCGCCCCGGTCTCGATCACCAGCTGGCGCCCGTCGAGCGTGGTGGTGTAGCGTTGGGCTTCGGAAAGCCGCGCGAGTTCGTTGCCGAAGCTCGGCGCGGCGCAGGCCATGCGGGTGCTCCCGACCGGGCCGATGCTGATGCTGCCCGCGCCATTGGCGGGCTGGCCCGCGGTCCAGGTCGATCGACCGCGGTTGCAATCGAGCTGCAGCTGCATCTCGCCTTCGTCCATGAAGGCGATGGTGTGGCGGCCTTGCAGCGCCGGGGTGAGCGTGGTGGTGCTGCCCGAGGTATCGATCGCGACAAGCTGCCATTCGGTGCCGGTGAGCGGGTGGGTGTCGGGCATGGTCACGCAGGCTCCGAGGGCAAGGGTGGCGGCGGTGGCGGCAAGCACGGTGAGACGCGTCATCATCATTCCCCAAAGGTCAGGCCGGGCCAGAAATAGCCGCGCCAGATGAACAGACGCAATCCGGCTTCTGGCCAGGCATGAAAAAAGCCGCCGGAGCGCGGGGCTCCGGCGGCTTTCTTACAAACTTGCGGTGCCGATCAGGCTTCGCGGGTGCCCGACAGCGGCATCGCGCCGAAGGCCCCGGCGTTGACCGAACCGGTCAGCGTGTCGCCATCGATGGTCGCTTCGCAATCGAGCGTCATCGGCATCGGCACGACCATGTTCATCTGCCACTTGATGGTGTTGCCGTCGACGGTGCCATCCTTGATGTCCATCGAGCCGAGGCTGCCGACCAGCGAACCCGAGAAGGTGTCGCCTTCGGGCACCACGGTCAGGGTGCCGGTCTGGTCGCCCATCGGGCTCTTGACGGTGGTCTTGTAGGTTCCTGCAACAGACATATTCCACTCCTTCAGAGGGTGCAGGCCTCGGGCGAGGCGGCACTTCAGGTTGCGTTATTTACACTGATGTCAGCGCGCTTCAACCTGAATTGGGCCGAAGCGCGCCGAACTGTCTCAAATCATTCCCCTTCCATCTCGCGCTGCTCGATCGGCAGGCCGAGCGGTTCGAGCTGGGCGCGGACCTTGCTGGCATCGCCGACCACGACCCACACGAACCTGTCGGTGTCGATCGCGTCGCGGGCGACCGCGTCCAGCGCCTCGGCGGTCTGGTCGCGGTAGATGCTGGCGAGGGTTTCCTGATAATTGTCCGGGCGACCGAACAGGGCATTGCCCTGAAGCGCGCCGAGCACCGCGGGCGAGGTTTCGTAGCGGCCCGGCAAGGCGCCGATCTCGCTCGCCTTGTTGCGCTCCAGCTCGTCGGGGGTGACGCCCTTCACGGTCAGGAACTCCTCGGTCTCGCGGATCATCTCCGCCAGCGAATCCCCCGTGCGGTCCGCCTGCACACCGCCCGAAATGGCGTAGATCACGGCATTCTCGCGCGCCTGCGCACCGCCGCGCACGCCGTAGCTCCAGCCCTTGGTCTCGCGCAGGTTCATGTTGAGCCGCGCGAGAAAGTTGCCGCCCAGCGAGTTGTTGGCGCTGCCGAAGGCGATGAACTCGGGATCGCCCGCGTCGAGCGGAGTGACCTGCGCGCCGAGGATGAAGCTCTGCGGCGAATTGGGACGGTTGACGAGGATGATCCGCTTGCCCTCGGCCGCCTGATTGGCAGTGACGCTCTTGCTGCCTTTGGGGGTTGCCGGCGCGCTCCAGTTGCCAAAGGCGGTGTTGAGCGCGCTCACGACCTCGCCCAGCGGCTTGTCCGAGATCACGAAAACCTCGCCATTGTCGGGGCGGATCCAGCTGTCCTTGAAGGCGATCAGATCGTCGCGGGTGATGCTGCTGACGCTGGCGACCGTGGTGATCGCGCCATAGGGCGTGCCTTCGCCGAACAGTTCGGGCGTGAGCGTGCGCTGGGCGATGCCCTGCGGCGATTTCATCGCGCGCCGGATGCCGGTGATGGTCTGGCTGCGCACGCGCTCCAGATCGGCGGGGTTGAAGGCCGGCTCGCGCATGATCTGACGCATCAGATCGAGGCTGGGGGCGAGATTGGCCGACAGCGCGGCGAGCGTGAAGGTCGAGCGGTCATCGCCGCCCCCGACCGAAACGTTCGCGCCCAGACGCTCACCGGTTTCGGCAATCGCCTGCGCGCTGAGATTCTTGGTGCCTTCGTCGAACAGCGCCATGGTCAGGCCTTCGAGGCCCGCTTTGCCCGCCGGATCGGCGGCGCTGCCCGCATTGAAGCTCATCGCCACCCAGGTCGCTGGGACAGCGGTGCGCTGGACGTAAGTGACCTTCATTCCGTTGGCGAGGGTCGCGCGTTCTACATCGGGGAAGTCGAGCGACGCGATGGTGTCGATCGGCGGCTTGGGGCGAACCTTGGAAACGCTGATTTCCTCGCCCGCCCGGTCGCGTTCGGAGGCGTTGTCGCCCTCGGCCTGGACCGAGGCGGCTTCCTCGTAGGTGGCATCGCGTTCGCCCGGTTCGAGGATCACGGTCATCGCCGGACGGGTCATCCACTTGGCGAGCGCGGCCTGCACCTCGGCAGGGGTCAGCGTCGCCAGCGTTTCGAATTCGCGCGCGTAGAAGGCCGGATCGCCCGTCAGCACTTCGCCTTCGGCCAGAGCCTGCGCCTTGCCGTTGAAGCCGCCGACCTGTTCCAGCCCGCGGATCGTGCCGGCAAGATTGCTGGTGACGGCGCGGCGCACTTCGTCCTCGGTCGGGCCATTGGCGATGAGGTCGGCAATCACTTCGTCCATGCGCTTTTCGAGCACGGCGATATCGACGCCTGCCTTGGCGGTCGCCTCGACTTCGAGCATCCCGACGCGCTGATAGGCGGCATTGCCCGCCGACACGCTGACGGCGAGCTGCTCGTCGCGCACCAGCACATTGTCGAGCCGGCTCGACGCCAGCCCGCCGAGGATGGCGGCCCCGACGTCGAGCGCGATGCGATCTTCGCCGGTCAGGCCCTGCACCGGCCAGTAACGCGAGACGCTGGTGGCGGCGACCTGATCCTTGAAGGTCTTGCGCACCGGCTGCTGCAGGGTGGGCACGTCGGCCTGCGCGGGCGTGTTCACCGGCCCGCGTGCGATGGCGCCGAAATACTTTTCCACCAAGGGGCGCGCTTCGGCAGCGGAGATGTCGCCCGCCAGCACCAGCGTTGCGTTGTTGGGGCCGTAGTTCTCGGTGAACCACGCCTTCACATCCGCCATCGAGGCCGCGTCGAGATCGGCCATCGAGCCGATCGTCGAGTGGCGATAGGGGTGGCCTTCGGGGAACAGCGTCTCGAGCACCTCGTAATAGACGAGCCCGCCGGGCTGGTTGTCGCCCTGCCGCTTTTCGTTCTGCACCACGCCGCGCTGGTTATCGAGCTTGCCCTGCGTCACCGCGCCGAGCAGGTAGCCCATGCGGTCGCTTTCCAGCCACAGCGCGCGTTCGAGCGCGGGCTTGGGGACGGTCTGGAAATAGTTGGTGCGATCGAACCAGGTGGTGCCGTTGTAATCGGTCGCACCCATTTCGGCGAGATACTGGAAGTAATCCTCGGGCGCGTTTTCCGATCCGTTGAACATCAGGTGTTCGAACAGGTGGGCAAAGCCGGTCTGGCCCTTGGGCTCGTCCTTCGATCCGACATTGTACCATACGGTAACGTTGACCACCGGCGCCTTGCGGTCCTCGTGCACCAGCACGGTGAGGCCGTTTTCGAGCGTGAATTCCTCGTAGGGGATCTTCACCTGGCTGACGAGCGCTTCGAGATCGGCGGTCGCTTCCGGGGCGGCGGCACTGTGTCCGGCGTGATTATCGGCGAGCGCGGGGCTGAAAGGCACGGCAAGCGCAAGCGCGAGCGCCGAAAGGCTGGCGGCAGCAAAACGATGGGTCATGGACGAAGGCTCCGATGGAAAGGATCAGGCAAGAGAAAGCGCGCCGGTCAGCGTGCCCCTGTGGTGGTGGTGGTGACAATCCGGCGACTGCTGGCTTTCGCCAGCAGATCATCGCGCCAGAAGTGGACCGGCTTCAGCTTGTGATCGACGAACAGCTGCATCTGGTCGGTGTAATGCGGACTGGCGGGCCGGGTGGTGGCTGCGCCGAAGGGCTGGATCGAGCGCGAGACGACCCTCTGGCCCGGCGCCCATTCGATCCACATGATGAAGCTGTCGCCGTGCTTGAGGCTGAGCCGCCCGTCCTCGGCCACGTCCCAGGTGGTCGAGGCGCGCAGCGTATCCGATCCGCCGTCCAATGGCAGATCGACCGCGCCTTGCCGCAGCCGCAGCAGCTCGCCCATCGGCGGGTCGAGCCGGCCGAAATGGGTCATCAGGTGGTCGGCAGCAGCTTGCAGCTTTTCCGCGACATCGGGGAAGGGCTTGTTGTTGTAATCGGCGCCCATAAAGGGGAGGATCATCAGCAGGGCGATCGCATCCGCCTTGCCCTTGCCATCGGCGTCGAAGTCCCAGCTGCGCAGCAGGTCGCGCGCTGCGGCGAGCTCGCCCTCGGCCTCCAGCGTCTCAAGCCCATCGAACAGCCGGTCGACATAGCCCTGCCGCTCGTAGCCGGTGTCATACTTGATCGCCTCGAGCGTCGCCCGGTCGAGCACCTTGGCCTCGCTCAGCAGCTTGAAGGCGCGCCATGAACGGTTGGTCTGCTTCAATTCGATACCCATCACCGGCGCAAACGCAGCAGGGTCGAGATCGCTCCCGGCCCCGGCGGCGGTGAAGGGGGTGTTGTTCGAATTGTAGAGCCACCCGCTAGCCGGGTTCACGATCCGAGGCAGGGCCTCGTAATCCACCGCGCCCTGCCAGATCAGGTCGGAGCGGTTGCCGGGCAGCACGCTCCGCCAGTCTGCCTTCACGCCTTCCGGACGGTTGGGGATCGCGGCGTTGTAGACATAGGCGATGGTGCCGGTCTCGTCGGCATAGATGAAGTTGGTCGAAGGGATGGCGAGGCGCGACAATTGCGCTTCCCACTCGGCAAAGCTGGTTGCCTTGTTGATGCGGTAATAGGCGTCGAGCTGTTGCAATTGCCCGATCCCGCCATAGCGGATGGCGAAGGCGCCCTTGTCGTTCCTTATCACCGGACCATGCACGCTGCGCAGCACTTCCCTGCGGATCGGCAGCACCACCGGGCCCATCCTGACCGGCAGCGTCACCCATTCGCTTTCGAGATCGCGCCACTGGCCGTCGAGCTTGTAGCGGGTGCCGCTTGCGTCCAGATCGAGCTGGTAGACGTCGATCATGTCGGGGGTGTTGACCGTGTTGGTCCAGCCCAGATGCTCGTTGTGGCCCAGGAAAGGGAAGGGCGATCCGGGGAAATTCGCCCCCGCAAAGTGCCAGCCTTCGCCGCTTTCGACGACGAGTTCGTACCACGCCACCCCCCCGCGCAGCGGCTGGTGCGAGTTCGAAATCAGTGTCGTGACCCCGCCGCCCTTCGAAGGTGCGACCGCAAAGGCGTTGGAGCCAAGGTGTTCCGCATCCTCACCCAGCGGAAGAACAAGCGTGCGCGCCTGCTTCGGCGCGGGTTCCGCCCCCGGCTCGGCTCCGGGCAGGGGCGGGCGCGGGAAGCCGGGAATGTCGGGGCCGTGTTCGCGTCGCAGCGGCTCTCCTGCCGCCAGCGGGCCGATCACCGCGTCGAGCCCGAAGAAGAAGGGCTGGCGCAGCGCAAAGCCTGCCGCCACGTCCAGCCCGTTGACCGGGAAGAGATTGCCGAGCTTGACCTCGCCCGGATGCGCCTCGGCATATTGGTTGAGGCCGGCGGCATAGGCGTCGAACAGGGCGCGGGTATCGGCGGGGAGCTTGGGATATTCCCGCTCCGCCGTGCCGCGCGCGTCGATCAGGTGGTAGACGTAATCGACCTTCGCGCCGTCCTCCCCCGCAATCGCGCCATAGCGCCCGCGCGCCATTGCGACGACATCCTGCAGCGTGAAGAAATCATCCTCGGCATGGGCGATGGCGACGCCATAGGCGGTGTCGGCATCGGTTGTGCCGTAGATATGCGGCACGCCGAATTCGTCGCGGATGATCTCGGCGGTGTAGCTGCGGGTGGGCGCGGACGAGGCGGCGCTGGCGGCGAAGGGCTCCCACGTGGCGAGCACGATGAACGCCAGCACAAGCACACCCAGCAGCGCAAACGCACCGCGCTTCACCCAGACCATGACCGATTTCTCTCCCAAATCGTGTGGTCGCTCCATCGCTTGGCCTGAAGGCGAGGTCAAGCGCAGCGGCCCCTTGCAGGCGGCGCTTCGCCAACCCACCTAGTCGGGTAACACACCTGATGCAGAAAATTCACCTGCGCCACTTGTGTTGCCAATGTGCAACACTATTTGCTGGCGGTAACCTTTGGAGGGGTTAGACCACCATGAATCTCGAAAAGTTCACCGACCGCGCGAAGGGCTTTCTGCAAGCCGCGCAGACCGTCGCGATCCGGCTCAATCACCAGCGCATTACCCCGTTGCACATCGCCAAGGCCTTGCTGGAGGACAGCGAGGGCATGGCCGCCGGGCTGCTCCAGCGTGCGGGCGGTCAGCCTGCCTTGGCCGCCACAGCGGTCGACGCGGGCCTGTCGAAGATCCCCGCGGTCACCGGCAGCGGCGCGCAGGCCACCCCCGGCCTCGACAATGACGCCGTGCGCCTGCTCGATTCCGCCGAACAGCTGGCCGACAAGGCGGGCGATTCCTACGTCGCGGTCGAACGGATGCTGACCGCGCTCGCGCTGTCGCCAACCCCGGCGGGTGAGGCGATCAAGGCGGCGGGCGTCTCGCCCCAGGCGCTCAACGCCGCGATCGAGCAACTGCGCGGCGGCAAGCGCGCCGATTCTGCCGGGGCCGAGAGCACCTATGACGCGATGGAGAAGTTTGCGCGCGATCTGACCCAGGCGGCGCGGGACGGGAAGCTGGATCCGGTGATCGGCCGCGACGAGGAGATCCGCCGCACGATCCAGATCCTCGCCCGCCGCACCAAGAACAACCCCGCCCTGATCGGCGAGCCCGGCACCGGCAAGACCGCGATCGCCGAAGGCCTCGCGCTGCGCATCGCCAATGGCGACGTGCCTGATAGCCTCAAGGGCCGCACGCTCATGAGCCTCGACATGGGCGCGCTGATCGCGGGCGCGAAATATCGCGGCGAGTTCGAGGAGCGCCTGAAGTCCGTGCTCGACGAGGTGAAGGCGGCCGAGGGCCAGATCATCCTGTTCATCGACGAGATGCACACGCTGATCGGCGCAGGCGCGTCCGAAGGTTCGATGGATGCCAGCAACCTCCTGAAACCTGCCCTGTCGCGCGGAGAGCTGCATTGCATCGGCGCGACCACGCTCGATGAATACCAGAGGTATGTCGAAAAAGACCCCGCGCTCCAGCGGCGGTTCCAGCCGGTGTTTATTGCTGAACCCACGGTCGAGGACACGATCTCGATCCTGCGCGGCATCAAGGACAAGTACGAACTCCACCACGGGGTGCGCATCACCGACGGCGCGATCGTGGCCGCGGCGAAGCTCTCCGACCGCTATATCCAGAACCGCTTCCTGCCCGACAAGGCGATTGACCTGATGGACGAGGCGGCGAGCCGCATCCGCATGGAGGTGGAGAGCAAGCCCGAGGAAATCGAAGGTCTCGACCGGCGGATCATCCAGCTGAAGATCGAGGAACAGGCGCTCCAGAAGGAAACCGACGACAATTCGAAGGATCGGCTTGTCGCCTTGCGCGAAGAGCTGGCGAACCTTGAGCAGCAATCGGCCGAACTCACCACCCGCTGGCAAAACGAACGCGACAAGATCGAGGCCGAGGGCAAGCTCAAGGAGCAGCTCGATGCCGCGCGGCTGGAGCTCGAACAGGCCCAGCGCGAAGGCGACCTCGCGAAGGCCGGGGAGCTGTCCTACGGGCGCATTCCCGAGCTGGAGAAGCAGCTCGCCGATGCACAGGGGCAGGCGGCGAACGCGATGCTGCGCGAGGAAGTGACCGAGGAGGATATTGCCTCGGTCGTCAGCCGCTGGACGGGCGTGCCGGTCGACAAGATGATGGCGGGCGAGCGCGAGAAGCTGCTGGCGATGGAGGAAATCCTCGGCAAGCGGGTGATCGGCCAGAGCCAGGCGATCGAAGCGGTCTCCAAGGCCGTCCGCCGTGCGCGCGCGGGCCTGCAGGATCCGGGGCGGCCCTTGGGTTCCTTCCTGTTCCTCGGCCCCACCGGCGTCGGCAAGACCGAGCTGACCAAGGCGCTCGCAGGGTTCCTGTTCGACGATGACAGCGCGATGGTGCGCATCGACATGAGCGAGTTCATGGAGAAGCACGCGGTCGCCCGCCTGATCGGCGCGCCTCCGGGCTATGTCGGCTATGAAGAGGGCGGGGTGCTGACCGAGGCCGTTCGCCGCCGCCCCTATCAGGTGGTGCTGTTCGACGAGGTCGAGAAGGCGCACAGCGATGTCTTCAACGTGCTGCTGCAGGTGCTCGATGATGGCCGCCTGACCGACGGACAGGGCCGCGTGGTGGACTTCGCCAACACGCTGATCATCCTCACCAGCAACCTCGGCAGCCAATATCTCGCCAACCTCCCCGACGGGGCGGAAGTCGCCAGCGTCGAGAAGGACGTGATGGACGTGGTGCGCGGGCATTTCCGGCCCGAATTCCTCAACCGTCTCGACGAGATCATCCTGTTCCATAGGCTCGCGCAGGAGCACATGGCGCCGATCGTCGAAATCCAGGTGGGCCGGGTGCAGAAGCTGCTCGCCGACCGCAAGATCACGCTCGACCTGACCGATGCGGCGCTGCGCTGGCTCGGACGGGTGGGCTATGATCCGGTCTATGGCGCGCGACCCTTGAAGCGTGCTGTGCAGCGTTACGTTCAGGATCCGCTCGCGGAGATGCTGCTTGAGGGCAAACTGCCGGACGGCAGCACGCTGGTGATCGACGAGGGCGACGGGCAGCTGGCGATGACGATTCGCGGATAATCCGGGCTTGAGCGTCGCGACCGCGGCTGCGCAAGATTGTAAGCTTGCTTCGTTCGATCAGACAAGCAGGGCGGTTTGTTGCGTGCAAGCCGCCCTACCTATTAATATTCGCAAAGCCACAAACTAACAATGTTGCGGCTCAAGCCCTGTGACACCCCTGAATGTGGGATTAACGCAACACCCCCCGGAAAAGTTCGCAAGGGCTTCAGGGCGCTTTGACATCAAACCGTCGCCATTGCACAAAACGGTCACTGCGGGGACTGACTTTGACAACCATCACGGCGTAAGCCTGTCACATGGGGCAACATTGTGACTGGCGACGGGGTTGTCGTGCTTTCTCCGGTTAGGGCAACTGGAGTGATCATGAAGAAATTTCAGAGCAATTCGCTGAAGACCTTGGCTTTTTCGGCCTCGGCTATCGCCTTCGTCGTCGCTGGGCCCGTCTGGGCGCAGGATGCGGAAGAGCAGCCGGAGGAAGAAGAAGAGCAGGTCGACGTTTCGACCGATGCTCAGGGTTCCACCAAGGTGGGCAACATCACCGTCACCGGCTCGCGCATCGTGCGCGACACCTATTCGTCGATTTCGCCGCTGCAGGTGATCAGCACCGAAAACCAGCAGGCTGTCGGCGCCTTCGATCCCTCGCAGATTCTGCAGCGTTCGGAAGTCGCCGCGGGCGTCCAGATCGACGCGACTTTCTCGGGCTTCGTGCTGGATAACGGTCCGGGTTCGCAGACCATCAACCTGCGCGGCCTGGGTGCCGACCGCACGCTGGTGCTCGTCAATGGCCGTCGTCTCGCCCCGGCGGGCGTGGAAGGCGCGCCGGTCAACCCCTCGATCAACCTCATTCCCGCCTCGCTGATCGACCGTTTCGACCTGCTCACCGATGGTGCCTCGTCGATTTACGGCTCGGACGCGGTGGCCGGCGTGGTCAACGCCATTCTGCGCAAGGACTTCGATGGTCTCGAGCTGCAGTTCAACGGCAACGTCAACCCGATGGGTGAAGGTGAAGACTACTCGATCAGCGGCGCCTGGGGTTTCAACACCGACCGCGCCGTCTTCGGCATCGGGGCGGAATACCGCTTCGTCGAGGAAGTGCGCCGTCGTGACCGCGATTTCCTCAGCGGCTGCACCACCAACCTCGAAGTCGACCAGAACGGCAACCGCTTCACCATCGATCGCCGCTCCAACGCGCTCGTTCAGGAGCAGTCGGGCGGTACGGTGTCCGTCAGCGAAAACCCCTGCGTCCAGATCCAGCAGGCGGGTTTCGTAAGTGTCAACCAGACCCGTATCGGCAGCATCTTCTTCCCGTCGAACGGCAACATCGCCAACTTCCCCAACGATCCGGTGACCGGCCGGCCGTTCCTGTTCGGCGATACGTTGAACACCTTCACCATTCCCCAGGATCGCAATGGTGACGGGATTCAGGATGTCGACATCCAGAACATCAACACCAATGCCTCGCCCGAAGAACTCGAACGCACGATCATTCCGCAGCAGGAAGTGTTCAACGTCTTCACCTATGGCGAATACACGCTTCCGGGTGCGGCCAACATCACGCCGTTCTTCGAAGCGCAGTACACCCGTTCTGAAGTGAAACAGCGTGGCGCGGGCAACCCGCAGCTGTTCCCGCGTGTTTCGGGCTTCAACCGCTTCAACCCGTGCAACTTCCAGACCAACCCCAACGGTGTCGATTGCCGCGCCGTCGATAACGCCTTCCAGGAAATCCTTCCCGGTCAGGCGAACTTCGGCCGCCTTGCGCCGCTGTCCACGGGTATTCTGGTGTCGGTCCAGCCGGTGGCCGCGATCCGCGGTGACCGCAACAACTTCGAAGTCCTGCAGGAACAGTATCGCGGCGTGCTCGGTGTGCGCGGTGACCTGCCCTTCATCGGTTCGAGCTGGACCTTCGAGACTTCGGGCACCTACTCGCGCTCGGAAGGCTTCTCGACCCGTCGCGGTATCCGTCTGGACCGTCTTGCCCTCGCTCTCGGCGTCGACCCGACGGGCGATTTCAACTTCGACGGCGTTGTCGACAACAACGGCAACGGCATCGCGGACGACATCAACATCGGCCTTTCGATCCAGAACAACAGCAATGCGGCAACCCGCGCCTTGTTCATTGGCGAATGTAACGCGGCCGGTCTTGCCAATCCTTCACTCGCCGCGCCCGATCTCAACGCCGCGCAGTGCAACCCGGTGAACCTCTTCACCGCGGACGTGCTGACCGGTGCGGTCGGCGATCTGCCGGCGGCGGACCGGGCCTATCTGTTCGGTGAACGCGACGTTGACACCACCTATGAGCAGATTCTCGCGCAGGCCTATATCACCGGCGATCTGATCGATCTCCCGGCGGGCCCGGTCGGCGTGTCGCTCGGTGTCGAGTGGCGTGAGGACCGGATCAACACCGATCCGGGCATCGAAGCATCCGACGGTCTGTTCTTCGGCTTCTTCTCCGACCAGGGTGCCCGCGGCTCGGCGTGGATCCGCGAAGCTTTCGGTGAAATCGATATTCCGCTCCAGGCCGGCAAGCCGCTGGTTGAAGAGCTGAACATCAACCTCTCGGGCCGTATCACCGATCAGGAGTTCTACGGCACCAACTACACCTACGCGATCAAGGGTGGCTGGCGTCCGGTGGCTCCGTTGCTGCTGCGCATGACCTACGGCACTTCGTTCCGTGCGCCGAACCTGCGCGAGAACTTCCTCGCCGGTCAGTCGGGCTTCGGCAACGTGTTCGATCCCTGCGCGGTGCCGATCGAAGCGTTCAACGCCGGTGCCGGTGGCTACAACCCGGCGCTGGACGATCGCCTGCCCTTCGTGCTGGAAAACTGCCGCCGCGAAGGTCGCGATCCGACCCGCGTCGGGGTCGATGACGAAGGCACCAGCAGCCAGGTGATCTCCAATGCCGAGATCACTTCGGGCGGCACCTTCGACATCGATCCGGAAACCTCGACCTCGCTGACCGCCGGCTTCTCGTTCGAGGAAAGCTGGGGGAGCGGTTTCGAAACCGCGCTCAGCTTCAACTACTACGACATCCAGCTGCGTGACGTGATCGTCGAGCCTTCGGCTGCGTTCATCATCAACGACTGCTTCCTGCGCGATGATGGTGTCCGGTCCGAGTTCTGCGATCGCATCGAGACGAACTCGGAAGGTCGCCGTCTGATCAACGGCATTCGCGCCGGGTTCCTCAACCGCGACTCCGAAGCGGTCCGCGGGATCGATATCAATGCCACCTTCGGCTATCCGCTGATGGTCGGTGGCGAAGAATTCGATCTGCAGCTGAACATCATCGCCAACAAGCTGATCGAGCGTTCGCTCGAAGAGCGCGATGAAGCGGGCAACATCAACCGTGCCGAGTTCCAGAACAACTTCGGGTTCCCCGAATGGACCGGCCGTGCCACCTTCAGCGCGGGTTGGAAGGATTTCCGCCTGACCTATCAGGTGCGCTACGTGGGCACGATGCAGTCCGACGGTGTTCTCGGAAACCCGGCCGAAGGCATTGATGCGCTGCCGTTCACCGATGCTTTCGGTCGTGACCCGAATGGCAACACCACCCAGACCCTGAGCGACGGCACCGTCGTGACCAACCGGATCTCGCCGTCCTGTCTTGGCCTCGACTCCCCGCTTGGTTTCGTTGAAGGTGAAGGCAACTTCTGCCGCCCGCTCGCTTCCACGCCCGAGTGGTTCGAGCACACCGCCTCGCTCCGCTGGGACAACGGCGACTTCCGTGTGATCGCCGGTGTGACGAACATCTTCGACACCGCGCCGCCGCTGGTTTCGCCGGCTGCCGGGGTGACGCAGATCGCCAACGTGCCGCTGGGCCTGCCTTACAACCTCGACGGGCGTGAGTTCTTCATCCAGCTGCTCGCCCGCTTCTAAGCAAGGGGCCGCGCGCCTATCAAAGAAACGCGGCCTCACGCCCCTTGGCGAGAGGCCGCGTTTTCTGTTTAATGGCAGCGGGGGAGAGCCGCTGCGGACATCTTCCGTGCCACCTCCCCCCGCCTTGTTCTGTCAACAAAGTGTCTTCGGGAACGCACGGATCATGAACCTCATCAAAACCTCGATCGCAGCCGCCCTTATCGGAGTCTCCGCCCTGGGCCTCGTGTCGGCCGGCCCGGCCCCCAGCCAAGCGCAAGGCACGGTTCCGGTCGATGTCTGGGCGCTGCGCGATGTCGTGAATGCGGTGCAGATTTCGCCCGATGGCAAGCACCTGCTGGTGCACAAGGTGGAAAGCAAGGAGGGCGAATACCTCCTCGAAATCTACAAGACCGACGATTTGTCGAAGCCCTACCGGCGGCTCAATGCCGATCCGATGGAGATCACCGCGGCCCAGTGGGTCAGCAATGACGTGATCTTCGGCCAGGCCTGGCAGGTTAACCGCAAGACGGTGAAGGGCCCCGAAGAGGACGTGCGCGACTATCGCACCTATGCCTATTCGCTCGAAAGCAACAAGTTTACTGCGGTCGACGGCAATTTCGATATCGTCAACCTGCTGCCAGACGATCCCGACGAGGTGCTGGTGGCGACCGCCGGGGGCATCCCCGATGCGACCGGCGTCGATCCGCTCGCCGCGATCCGTCCGCGGTCCTATTACCGTTTCAACCTCGCCACCGGCGCGCGCTCGCTGGTGCTGCGCGGCACGCTGAAGATCCCCTTCGTCTCGCGCTGGGATGACCAAGGCAACCCGCGCTACACCGAAGTTTCGGATTCGCAGGCCGGGAAGATCACGTCCTATTACCGCAAGCCGGGTGACGGCGAGTGGACCAAGCTGACCGAGCTCGATCTCAACGATCCGGCCAACCTCTACCGGGTGCTGGGGGGTATCCACGGGATTGCCGGGATCGATCCGGACAATCCCAACAAGGGCTATCTGATCGACAACCCCAATGGCGAGGACAAGGCCGGGCTTTACGAGTTCGACTTCACCACCGGCCAGATCGGCAAGAAGCTGTTTCAGGACGCCGATGCCGATGTGATGGGCATCCAGACGCATTCGATCCCGGGCAACGGCAAGCTGGTCGCGGCGCGCTATCCCGGCGCGCGGATGGAGCGCCACTGGTTCGACGAGGAGGAAAAGGCGCTGCACGAGGCGCTCGAGCAGCAGATCCCCTATGCGCATCAGCTCTCGATCTCTAGCCGCTCGCTCGATGGCAAGTCGATGGTGGTGACCAATCGCGGCCCGCGCGATCCGGGCTCGTTCTGGCTGGTCAAGGATGGCAAGCTGGCCAAGCTCGGCAGCCGCAACCCGCTGCTCAATCCCGAACAGCTTGCCGATGTGAAGTACATCCGCTATCCCGCGCGCGACGGGCTGATGATCCCGGCGTGGGTGACGGTGCCCAAGGGCAAGCCGCCGTTCCCGCTGATCGTGCAGCACAATGGCGGCCCGCACGTCAACGGCATGGTCGGCTATGACGAATGGGGCCAGATGCTCGCCAATGCGGGCTACATGGTGCTGCACCCCGACAACCGTATCTCGGTGGGCTGGGGCCAGAAGCACTTCGACGCCGGCTATGGCGAGCATGGCGGCAAGATGCAGGACGACAAGGACGACGGCGTCAAATACCTTATCGAGCAGGGCCTCGTCGATCCCGAGCGGGTGGCCTTCTTCGGCTGGTCCTATGGCGGCTATGCCGCTCTGGTCTCGCTGAGCCGCGAGGAGCAGCTCTACCAGTGCGCGATCGCAGGGGCGGCGGTGGCCGATCCCGAAAAGCAGTACATGGGCCGCCGCGATCCCAACCTCAAGGCGCTGGACGAATGGTCCAAGCGGCGCGGGATGATCGGGGTCAACCCGATGAAGGAAGTCAGCAAGGTCAACATTCCGCTGCTGATGATCCACGGCAACGTCGATCGCCGCGTGATGTATTACCACCTGAAAGACTACCAGAAGGCCTTCCAGGCCGGGGGCAAGACCGGCGAGTTCATCACGCTGGAAGGGGCCGACCACTTCTACAACACGCTGATGTATAACCACCAGCAGCAGCTCTATACCAAGATGCTCGATTACCTCGCCAACGACTGCGGCCCCGGCGGGCTGTAAGCGGCGCGAGGAAGCGACAAACGCCAAGGGCGCGGCCAGCGATGGCCGCGCCCTTCTGCTATAGGCTGCGGGTGGCACACGCCCTGCCAATAACGGTTTGCGACACCTGCTTGTCCGACCTTTGGCAGATCAACAGCGCCACTCCCCCCTGGCTGCGATACATGTTGACCACTCGGCGGCGATGACCGTTTTGCCATGCCTGGAGCATCGCCTGGGCGGCGTATCCTCAGGGCATAGGTCGGCGCGGGTCGTCTTGGAGTGCCCCGGCTCTCGGAAGGTCCCATCGTCGTGTCGGGTCAGGGGAGGCCGGACAGATCTGGCGGCTCCCTTTCCCACACTGATCTGGACCGCGCCGACTGGAACGGCGCGGATCGCTACGCAGCGGGTGCGACGGCACGGCGGTTTCCCGGCCTGCAAGCCTTCACGCGGGGTGCCGAGGTGCGCGCGGACGAACCACAAAAAAAGGCGGCGAGACCAATGGTCTCGCCGCCCTTCTTTTGGCTTCGCGAACCGTCAGAGACGGAGGCGGATACCGGCGTAGTACCGGCGGCCGAACACGTCATAGACGTCGGCTGCGGTGTCCGATCCGGTCACGTTGCCCGTAATCCCGCTAAGGATGTTCGGAGCATCGTTGTCGAGCAGGTTGTCGACGCCAAGGTAGAACTCGAACTTGTCCTGAGCGAAGAAGGTCGCCTGGGCGTCGAGATAGAACTCCGCCGGGATTTCGTAGGCACGCGGCCCATCGAACTGGTCGTCGATGAACGATTTGCCGATGAAAGTACCGTTGAAGGTCAGGCGCACATCGTCGGTCTGGTAGGCGACGTTCGCGGTGAAGCGATCCGCAGCCGTACCGACTTCGCCATCCGACGGATCGGGAGCGGCATCGGGCAGCGAGAAGAAGTCATACTCGATGATGTGGGTGTAGGCACCACGCAGAGTAAGACGATCGTTCTCGAACAGACCAAGCGGGGTGAACCACTGCGCCGTGATGTCGAAGCCCGAGGTCTTGAGCACCGCAGCGTTGACCGACAGAGCGTTGATCAGGTCGATCGACCCTGCGCTGTTGATCGAAGTCGCGGTGGGACGACGAGTGATCAGGTCGCAGAAGGTCTGATTGCCCTGACGGTAGCACTGGTCGAGCGAGAACTGACGCGGGAAGCCCGAGATCACGTCCTCGATTTCGTAGTTGTAGTAGTCACCCGTGATCGTCAGGTTGCGCAGCGCATTGATCGAACGCGGGTTGATCACCACACCTGCGGTGTACGACAGCGCGGTTTCCTCACCGAGGTTCGGGTTCCCGCCGTTGAAGCCGGAAATCCCCTGGATGTCGGGCTGGTTCAGCGTGAACACGCCGTTGGCGGCGATGTTCGCGGCAACGCCCGCATCGGCGCGGCAGTTGTCACCCAGCGCGCCGCCACCCGTGGCGCCGATGCCGACGCAGGGGTCGACAAGGCCGCTCGGGAAGGTCTGCGACAGGCCGGAGAACAGTTCCGACACGTTCGGAGCGCGGACGGCTTCGGCGACGGTCCCGCGGAAGCGGATGTCGTCGATCGGCTGCCAGGTCCCGGTGACGTTCCAGCTGAAGGTCGAACCGATGGTGGAGTAATCCGACACACGAACCGCACCGCCGACTTCCAGAAGCTGGAAGAACGGCATGTCGGCGAGCAGCGGAACGCGAAGTTCTGCGTAGGCTTCCTTCACGTCGAACGAACCGCTGGTGTCGGGCAGCACGTTACCGGCGTTGAGGCCGGCATTGGTCAGCGCGTCGTTATCCTCGAACGAGGATTCCTTGCGGTATTCGAAACCGGCAGCGATGCCGACCGCACCGCCAGGCATGTCGAACAGTTCGCCCGAGATGTTACCCTGGACGACCTGCTGGCTGATGCCGGTCTGGAAGGTGCCCTGCGCGGCGATGTAGTTGACGGCGGCCTGCGAAAGGCTGCCTTCACCGAAGATGTTCGCCGGGGCGCAGCCATTGGCGCGGGCCTGCGGATTGACGCAGATCGCTTCGCCGGCAATGCCGTTGCCGTTTTCGTCACCCACTTCGGCACGAACAGCCAGAGCGTCGCGGAAGTTCACGACGTTGACCTGGCCCGACGACACCTGGTTTTCGTTCACCCGGCCGTAGTTGTAGCTGAGATCCCACTGGAAGCGGTTGTCGAACAGCCCGCCTTCAAGGCCGACCACGAAGCGGTAGAAGTTACGCTCGGTCGAACCGCTGCGGGTGCCGAACTCCGACAGGCGGCGGGCAAAGCCGATGTCGCGCAGGCCGTCACCATTGGTGTCGGTCGCCGCGGCGAGGATCTCGGCGGGAACGAACGGGTTGGCAACGATGGTGCTGGTGCCCGGCAGATAGTTTTCGACGTTGAAACCGCCACCGCCGGGGTAGATCCCGTTGGCACCGCCGGATTCGAGCGGGAACGGCTCGATGATGCGCGACGATGAGGTGTTGTTGAACGTGCCTTCGAAGAAGAAGTTCACATCGTCCGCAACCTCATAGGTGCCGCGCGCGGCGAAGAGATAGCGCTCGACCGGCACCGCGAGGGTGCGGAAGTTCTGGCGGTTGAACCCGTTGGGGCCGGTGCCCGAACCGATCGTGGCGGTGCAGGTAGCTGCGTTCGAGGTGAAGCAGTTCTGCAGGTTGCCCTGCGGATCGTAGGTGAAGGTTGCCGAGGGCGTGATGAAACGGCCCTGCGGCACAAACGACGAGAAGAACGGCGCAGCCGGTTCACCGAAGTTGCCGCCGACGTAGATGCCGTCGATGTCATCGATGCGGGTGTTGGCGCGCTGATTCGACAGCAGGCCTTCTTCGTTCGAATAGCCGAAGTGGACCATGATGTTGCCGCGACCATCGGCCACGTTGGTGCCGATCGTGACGTTCGCCTGATAGCGCGCATCGTCACCACGTTCGGTGATGTTGTACTGCGCGTTGGCGTCGATGCCTTCGAAGTCGGTCTTGTAGATGAAGTTCACAACACCGGCGATCGCGTCCGAACCATAGAGCGACGAAGCGCCGCCGGTCAGGATGTCGACCTGCTGCAGGAACTGGGTCGGGATCACGTTGAGGTCGACCGTCGACGAACCGGCAAGGCTCGAGACGACGCGGCGGCCGTTGATCAGGACCAGCGTGCGGTCCGAACCAAGGTCACGCAGGTCGATCGTGGCGACACCGGTGCCCGAGGTCAGGAAGGCTGCGTTGGTACGGCTCAGAGCCGGGGTACCGAAAACCGGGTTTTCGAGCAGCAGTTCCTGGATGTTGATGACACCCGAATCTTCGATCAGCTGCTCGTTGACGATCTGGAGCGGCGCGGGCGATTCGACTTCGGCCGAAGCAATGCGCGAGCCGGTGACGACGATCGCGCGAACCGGTTCCGCCTCTCCATTTGCCGCATCGTCGCCGACCTGATCCTGGCCGAGAGCAGGCGACGCAGCCAAAGCGATGCCGAGCGCGAGGCTCCCTGCACCGATCTTGAGACTGGCAAGCTTTCTCATTTTGTGATTCCTCTGCTTTTCCCAACACAGGCCATTTCGCTGGATCCGTAACGCTGACGGCCTCCACGCGATCGTGCCCCCGAGGGACATTGATGGGATAGGCTGATTTCAGTCAGCCCATCCATCCGGGCGCAATCGCCCATGCTCACCGGCTTGTGAAGTTCGCCGTGTCGCAGAGCCTTCGAAAGTCGGAAGATGTTACATCTATGCAACAACTCCTTTCTTGCCGGTTCATGCCAAACGGCCTTAAGTGTTAGGCAGTTTTCGACCCCGACGACTTGGAGGTTCTATGCATTCTCGCGCACTTCGGACGCTCGGCGCCCTTGTCGGTATGCAGGCCGTGGCTCTTGCTGCGACCCCCGCGATTGCCCAGGATGCAACATCATCCGAAGCGCCGGGCGCAGCGGCAGCGGTGTTCTCGTGCAAGGCGATCACAGATGCTGGCGAACGGCTGGCGTGTTATGACCGTGAGGTCGATGCCCTGCAGAAGGCCGAGGCCAATGATCAGGTCGTCATTGTGAGCCAGGACGTCGTCAAGAAGGCGCGCCGCGACCTGTTCGGCTTCTCGCTGCCCAAGCTTGAGCTGTTCAAGAAGCGCGGCAAGCAGGAAGAGGTCGAGGAGGTCAAGGAGATCGAGGATACCCTGGCATCCTTCGCTGTCGATCGCGGCGGGCGCGTGATGATGACCCTCAGCAACGGCGCGCGCTGGATGCAGACCGACAACACGCCGGTGTTGGGCAACCCCAAACCGGGTGATGCGATCATCATCAAGAGCGCCGCGCTCGGCAGCTATATGGCGAGCATCGGCGGCCGCCGTGCCATCCGCGTGAGGCGCGTGAACTAGGGCCGGAAGTGGCGGCTCCGGGCGCGGATGCTGCCTATTTCGCCTGTCCGATGTGTGCGTGGCGCATCAGCGCCCACTTGTTTTTAGCGCGAGCGGCGTTCGCATGTTCGGACTGCGCGCGTCCGGACATCCGGGGCCAGAAGAAAGACACCATGACAACAGCCTGATGTGTCGAAGCCGTCCGCACCGCCGGCGGTCGCCGCAGTGGGCTCGACCGAAAAATAGAGAGCAAAAAAAGGGCGCCCCGCAGGACGCCCTTTCCTTGTGCTTGCGATGCGAGGCTCAGAAGCCCAGCTGGTCGGTGTTCACCCGGATACCGGCGTAGAAGAACCGGCCGAGCCAGCCGGTCGGAAGATCCGACAGGCCGCGCGCGGGCTGTTCGTTGGTGAAGTTGTTCACCCCGAGGAAGAAGGCCGCATTCGACGAATCCGTGCGGAATTCCGCGCGCAGGTCGTGAATGAAGCGATCGCCGATCGTCAGGAACTCGGCCGGAGCGAGGTCGGGATCGGCCGCAATCGCGTCGATCTCGAAACGCAGCTGCTCGCCGATGTACTGCACCCCGTAGTTGAGGCTGAAGTTGTCGAGGTTCCAGGTCACGTCGCCAGTCGCCGACCATTCCGGGAAACCGGCTTCGCCGTTCTCGACGTCGACGATCCCGCCATTGGCCGGCAGGAAGGAGAACTTGTCGAGGTAGTTGACCGTACCCGAAAGGTTGAACGAGCCCAGCTTGCCGTCACCCGGTTCGAAACGGTAGTTGATCGTGAGATCGGCACCGGCGGTTTCGATGAAGGCGACATTCTGCGGAGCCAGCACGTAGCTGGTCACGAAGGCCGTGCCCGGCGCACGCGTGATGCTGTCGCAGAACACGTTGTCGAGCGAGGCGGAATCGACGCAGAACTCGGCGGTTTCCGACAGGCTCGGCGTGCGCACGGCGTCGCTGAGACGGATGTCGTACCAGTCGAAGGTGATCAGCAGGTTCCGCACGAAGCTGGGCTGCAGGATCACACCGGCGGTCCAGGTCTTGGCGCTTTCCTCGGACAGGTTGCGGTTGCCCGAGACGATCCCTTCGAGGCTCGCGCTCGATGCGATATCGCTGTCGAAGTCGAAGGTATCGAAATCGGCACCGAGGCCGGTGATCAGGGTCTCGCAGTTCTGACGACGGAACGACGTGCCCTGGTTGATGTTCACCGGGCTGCAGGGATCCTGCAGGAAGTTGAACGTGCCGGTGCGCGGCGCAAACAGTTCGGAGATGTTCGGTGCACGCACCGCCTCCGAGTAGCCGCCACGGAAGCGCACGTCGCGGATCGGCGCCCACTGGCCGTTGACCGACCATGCCTCGGTGCTGCCGACGGTCGAGTAGTCGGAGTAACGACCCGCCACGGTGAATTCGAGCGTTTCGAAAAACGGACGATCGGACAGGATCGGCACGTTGATTTCGCCGAAGGCCTCCCACACGTCGAAGCTGCCGGTTTCGCGTGCGAGCAGCGCGAGATCGGCGAGCACGCTCGAGTTCGGATCGAAGGTTTCGGCCTGGGTCGAGATCGCGTCAGGACGGAAATCGCTCGTTTCCTTGCGATATTCGCCGCCGAACGCGAAGTTGACGGCGCCGCCGGGCAGTTCGAACAGATTGCCGAAGTCGCCCGAGATGAACGCGTTCACGACGTGCTGCTGGATGCGATAGTTGTTCGACGTATCGGTCAGCACGAAATCGAGCGCCGCCTGGCTGGCCTGGTTTTCACCGAACAGGTTGAGCGGCACACACTGGCCCGGAGTGAAGGTCTGCGGAGCTTCGCCGTAGTTGCCGTTGCCCGCGTCCACGATCGCGCCGCCATCGACGTTCACGCGGCAATCGAACACGCCGTTGGGCGTCCCGGTGGTGAACTGGCCGACATCGACCACGTCGAGCGCCGCGAAATAGCGGTCTTCGATGCGCTGGTTGGTCGAGGTGTAGGTGGTGTCGTTGCGGCCATAGACATAGCTCGCTTCGAACTTCACGCGCTCCGAAAGGCTGCCGTCGAAGCCGACGACGGTGCGGTAGAGATCACGTTCGAGGATCTCGTTGCGGGTGCCGAGGTCGAAGTTGTCGCGGTTGAACAGCAGACCGCCGAATTCGCCCAGCCCGGCCGCACGCACGTTGGCGGGGATGAGCGGGTTTTCTTCCGAGATGAAGGTGAAGAAGTCGAAGCTCGGCTGGGCGACCGTGAAGTTGTCGCTCTTGACGTACTTGCCTTCGGCGAAGAAGCGCAGATCGGGCGTGATCTGGAAGTTGAAGAAGGCGTTGAACGCGTGGTGTTCGGTCGCGGCCTGAAGGTCGCCCTGGTAGCTTGCGATCGGCGTGTTGTCGCCGCCGATGGCGAGGAAGCCGCTCTGCGGCAGGAAGATGCCCGGATCGTAGGGCGTGCCGTCGCCGTTGAACAGGGGGGCGAAGCTGCCGTCGATCACCAGCGCGCCACCGGGCGAGCTGTCGGAATAGCCGAGATTGCGGAAGAACAGGCGGTCAGGGACGTTCGGATCGTCGGGAATGTCGTCCGGGTTGCGCACCAGACGCTCGGCATCGTCGCGGCCGAAGGGGCGATCGCCGAAGCCGACGCGGCCGTCCTTGCGGAATTCGTAGGACACCGCGATGTTCGCGCGGTCATCGGCGAAGTTGGTGCCGACCGTTGCCGAGAACAGCTTGCTGTCCGCATCGCCGAAATCGGAAATGCCGCTCTGCGCGCGGATGTCGACGCCTTCGAAATCGCGGCGCATGATGAAGTTCACCACGCCCGACACGCCGTCGGCACCGTAAATCGACGAAACGCCGCCCGTCAGAATGTCGACCCGCTCGATCAGGCCGATGGGGATGGTGTTGGTGTCGACACCGGCTTCACCGGCAACGCCCGCCACGTGACGCCGACCGTCGACCAGCGTCAGGGTGCGGTTGGCGCCGAGGCCGCGCAGGTTGAGCAGGTTGACGCCCGCCGCGCCGGTGCGCGCCTGCGAACCGGCCGCGTCGAAGTTGTCTTCGGAGTTGAACAGCGCCGGAATCTGCGTCAGCAATTCGGTGACGTTGGTGATACCGGACTGGGTGATGTTTTCCTGCGTCACGGCGACAACCGGGGTCGCGGTCGCAGCTTCGGGGCGCTGGATGCGGGTGCCGGTCACGACGATGGCGGTTTCTTCGACCTCTTCGGTGACTTCTGCGTCCTGCGCGACTGCCGGTGCGGCGAGCGCAAGCGCCAGAACGCCCACGCTGGAGCGAAGCCCGATGCGACGATCGGAAACTCGTAGACTGATCATTTAACAACTCTCTTTGGTTTCGAAGGGGAAAGTTCGGGGGGGTGTGGCATAGGCGTCATTGCCTTCGACGCAAAGCCAGTGGCCCGATTGCGAACAAGTCGCATCTGGATTGTTACATACTGGCAACAGTCGTGGCCCATTGCCCCTTGCGACCGCGCATGTCGCGGTGGCCAACTGCCGTTTTCGCTGCTTGATTTGGCCCCGGCCTTTCAATAGGCGCAGTGCCCGGAAGCGAGTGGCGAAGCGAAACCTATTCTGCGCCCTGCGCTGGCCTTGCGTTTCGTGGGGCATGATATGGGAGAGAGACATGACCACAGCCTATATTGTCGAAGCCGTCCGCACTGCCGGCGGCCGCCGCGGCGGGCGCCTTGCCGGGGTGCATCCGGTTGATCTGCTGGCAAAGTCGCTCGATGCCATCGTCGAACGCTCGGGGATCGACCCCAAGGCGATCGACGATGTGGTGACCGGCTGCGTCAGCCAGGCAGGCGAACAGGCGCTTCAGGTCGGCCGCATGGGGGTGCTCGCCTCCAAGCTGCTCCCGCAGTCGACCCCGGCGGTCACCATCGACCGCCAGTGCGGCTCCAGCCAGCAGGCGATCCAGTTCGCCGCGCAGGCGGTGATGAGCGGGACGCAGGACGTGGTGATCGCCAGCGGCGTCGAAAGCATGACCCGGGTGCCGATGGGTTCCAACGTCACGCTGCACATGAAGGAAGGGCTCTACGCCAAAGCCGAGGGCATCGAGGCGAAGTGGCCCGGCATCAACTTCAGCCAGTTCATGGGCGCGGAGATGATCGTCAAGAAGCACGGCTTCACCAAGGATCAACTCGATCAATTCGCCTTTGACAGTCACCGCAAGGCGATTGCCGCAACCAGGGCCCGTGCTTTCGAGCGCGAGATCGTGCCGGTGGAGATCGAAACGCCCGAAGGCACGCAGATGCACACCGTCGATGAAGGCATCCGCTTCGATGCAACGCTGGAGGGGATCGCGGGCGTGAAACTGCTCTCGCCCGATGGCGCGCTGACGGCGGCCTCGTCGAGCCAGATTTGCGACGGCTCCTCGGCGGTGCTGGTGGTGAGCGAGGCGGCGCTGAAGGCGCACGGCCTTACCCCGCTCGCGCGCATCCACAACCTCACCGTCACTGCGGGCGATCCGGTGATCATGCTGGAAGAACCGCTGTTCGCCACCGACCGCGCCTTGCAGCGCGCTGGCATGGGCATCGACGAAATCGACCTGTTCGAAGTCAACGAGGCCTTCGCCTCGGTGCCGCTCGCATGGCTCAAGCACACCGGCGCGGATCCGGAGCGGCTCAATGTCCACGGCGGCGCGATCGCGCTCGGCCACCCGCTGGGTGCGAGCGGCACCAAGCTGATGGCTACGCTGGTTCACGCGCTTAAGCGCCACGGCAAGAAATACGGCCTCCAGACGATGTGCGAAGGCGGCGGTGTCGCCAACGTCACGATCATTGAGGCGCTCTGAACAACCCCCATCTGAGAGGACTAAACAATGGAAGTTTCAGCCAATACCCCCGCCGTCGTCACCGGCGGTGCCTCGGGCCTCGGCGCGGCGACCGCCCGCGCGCTGGCCGCCAAGGGCGCCAAGGTCGCGATCTTCGACATGAACGCCGAGAAGGGCGAAGCGCTCGCAGCGGAAATCGGCGGGGTGTTCTGCCTCGTCAACGTGACCAAGGACGAGGATGTCGACGCCGGCTTCGCCAAGGCGCGCGAGGCCCACGGGCAGGAGCGTATCCTCGTCAACTGCGCCGGGATCGGCAATGCGATCAAGACCGCCAGCCGCAGCAAGGAAGACGGCTCGATCAAGCACTTCCCCATCTCGGCCTTCGATTTCGTGATCCAGGTCAACCTGATCGGCACCTTCCGCTGCATCGCCAAGTCGGCGGCCGGGATGCTGACGCTCGACCCGCTCGACGAGAACGGTGAGCGCGGTGCGATCGTCAACACCGCGAGCGTGGCGGGCGAGGACGGCCAGATCGGCCAGGCGGCCTATTCGGCATCGAAGGCGGGTGTGATCGGCATGACGCTCCCCATCGCGCGCGACCTGATGAACGAGGGCATTCGGGTGAACACCATCCTGCCGGGCATCTTCGACACCCCGCTGCTCGCCGCCGCGCCGCAGAACGTGCGGGATGCGCTGGCCGCATCGGTGCCGTTCCCCAAGCGTCTGGGCATTCCCACCGAATATGCCAAGCTCGCCATGTGCATGATCGAGACCGGCTACTTCAACGGCGAGGACGTGCGCCTCGATGGTGCGATCCGGATGGCCCCGCGCTAAGCCGCGCCAAGCCAGCAAGGCAAACGAAAACGCCGCCTGCCGGGACACGGCAGGCGGCGTTTTCATTTTGGCGTCAGGCGATCAGGCGGCGGTCTGCATCAGCGTGACCTTGCCGATCCACTCGTCGCTCTCGGCTGCATCGGCTAGCAGCATCGCCACATCACCGCGCGTTGCCTTCGCTCCGGGATCGACATCATCGCCCAGCAGCACCTCGCCGGTCGGGCCGTCTTCGGTGAGGCTCACGGGGCGCAGGATCGCATATTCGAGGCTGCTCGCCATCAGCCGCTCGTCGGCGGCGTGCTTGGCTTCGAGATAGTGCCTGAGGTCGCTGTCCGCCGGCGGATCGCCCGCGCCGACCGAACTCAGCATGACGAAGCGCTTCACACCGGTCTGCTCGGCGATTTCGATCAGGCGGATCGCGCCGTCTCGGTCGACCTTGTCGGTCATTTCCTCGCTCGTCCCGCCGCCCGATCCGGCGGCGAAGATCACCACGTCGCAGCCCTTGGTGACGCTCTCATCGAGATCGGTCAGGTCGGCCAGCCGCTGCTCGGTTGCCTTGGGCAGGCCCACGGTGTCCGAGCCTTCGCGCACCAGCGCCACAGTGTCGTGGCCGCGCTTGGCGAGCTCGCGGGTGAGGCGCAGGCCGGTGTTGCCGGTCGCTCCGGCGATGAGAATGTTCATGGGTGGTCTCCTTTGTGTCGGGGGATGCGATCAGGGCAGGAAAATCGCCTTGGCGTTGACGAATTCCTTCATCCCGAAGCCGCCATGCTCGCGCCCGTAGCCCGAGTTCTTGACCCCGCCGAAGGGCATGTTGGGGTCCGCCGCGCCGAAGGAGTTGATCCGCACCATGCCGGTGTCGAAGTGATCGCGGGCAAGGCGGATGGCCTTGTCCTCATCCTTCGAGAAAATCCCGCCGCCCAGGCCATAGCGGCTGTCGTTGGCGATGCGCATTGCGTCTTCATCGTCCTTGGCGCGAATCACCGAGGCGACGGGGCCGAACAGCTCATCGTCATAGGCGGGCGTGCCGGGCTTGCAGTCGGCGAGCACGGTGGGCGGGTAGTACCAGCCCTGCGCATTCTCGTCCGGGTCGCCGCCGCACAGCAGGGTGGCACCGCCCGCAAGGCTCTTTTCGACCTGCTCGCAGATCGTCTTGTACTGGTCTTCGCTCGAAAGCGGGCCGAGCTGGGTGTCCTCCTGCATCGGGTCGCCCATCTTGGCGCTCTTCATACGCTCGACGAAGGCGGCGACGAATTCGTCATAAACCGCATCAGTGACGATGAAGCGCTTGGCCGAAACGCAGGTTTCGCCGTTGTTGTAAAGACGCCCGGTGACCGAGGTCTTCACCGCCAGTTCGATGTCGGCATCTTCCAGCACCAGATAGGCGTCATTCGAGCCCAGTTCGAGCACGGTCTTTTTGCGCGCGGCGGCGGCGGTCTTGCCGATATGCGCGCCCGCACCATCGCTGCCGGTCATGGTGACGGCGCGGATCTTGTCATGCGCGATGATTTCGTCCGAAACATCGTGATCCACGAGGAGCACGTCGAACAGGCCCTTGGGCAGGCCAGCTTCGAGACACAGGTCGCGCAGCAGCAGCCCGGTGCCGGTGCAGATCGTGGCGTGCTTCAACACGCAGGCATTGCCCGCCATCAGGTTGTCGGCGAGCACGCGCACCGGCTGATAAAGCGGGAAGTTCCACGGCTGGATCGAATAGAGCACGCCGATCGGCTGATAGGTGACGATGCCGCGCTTCTTGCCGCCCGAGTGCGTGCGCTCTTCATCGGCGAGTTCCTCGGCGCCATTGTCGGCGGCGTATTCGAACAGGCGGGCGCAGAGTTCGACCTCGACCTTGCCGTCGCGCAGCAGCTTGCCGACTTCGTGGGTCATCAGTTCGGCGATGCGGTCGGCGTTGTCGCGCAGCTTGCCGGCGATCTTGCGCAGCACCGGGGCGCGCTCCTCGAAGCTGAGGAGGCGCCAGTCTTCGAATGCCGTGTGCGCCGCATCGACGATGGCGAAGGCTTCGTCCTTGCTCATCAGGTCGTAGGTGGCGATGCGGGTGTCGGTGGCGGGATTGCGGGTTTCGATAGTAGCCATGAAAAGCCTCGGTCTGGGCAATGCGGTGTCACTGGGCGCGCGGGGGGAGGGTGGCCGCGAGCGGTCGCGGCCGGGGCCCGGCACCGAAGCATTGCGGTGGGTGTTGCAAGGTTAACAGGCGCGCGCCGCCGATGTTCCGTCGCCCGGCGCGCGCACGCGGTCAGAGGGACGGGCCGAGACGCTGTCACGACGGAAGGACGATGCATCCGCTGCGGCTAACCCGGCTTTCCTACTTGGTGCGGCTGCGATAGACCCGCTCCCATGCGCGCCGCGATGACCTTTCCCTCGCCGGAACCCTGCCAAAAACGCGCACGCGTCTGAGGCTTGTTTTCGTCTCTTGGACAGTGTCTCATGTGTCTCCAACACGGGCGCCAAGGCCCGGATAGGAGAGAGAGCGCCGGCATGACCGAATACACCCAGATCATCGTCGCCAAGGCCGATGGCATCGCCACGATCAACCTGAACCGTCCCGACAAGATGAACGCCTATACCCGCACGATGGGGCAGGAGATCATGGCGGCGATGGACGATATCGATGCCGATGATGCGGTGCGCGCCGTGATCTTCACCGGCAGCGGAGAGCGCGCCTTTTGCGCGGGGGCCGACCTGACGCCGGAGGGCGGGGGGCACGTGTTCTCCGACCCCACCGAGGTCGCCGATCTGTCCGACACCAAGGTGCGCGACGGCGGGGGCCTGCTGACGCTGCGGCTGTTCGAGAGCAAAAAGCCGCTGATCTCGGCCTGCAACGGCGTGGCAGTGGGTGTGGGCGCGACGATGCAACTGGCGATGGACATCCGCTTGGCCAGCGAGACCGCGCGCTACGGCTTCGTCTTCGCCCGGCGCGGGATCGTGCCCGAGGCCGCCTCGAGCTGGTTTCTGCCGCGCATCGTCGGCATCCAGCAGGCGCTCGAGTGGTGCTATACCGGCCGCGTGTTCGACGCGGCAGAGGCGAAGGCGGGCGGGCTGGTGCGTTCGGTCCACGCGCCGGGCGACCTGCTGCCCGCTGCCACGGCGCTGGCGCGCGAGATCGCCGACAACACCTCGGGCGTGTCGGTGGCGATGACGCGGGCGATGATGTGGCGGCTTTCGGCCACCGATCACCCGATGGAAGCGCACAAGATCGACAGCCGCGCGATCTACCGACTCAGCCGCGGGGCCGACGCGAAGGAGGGTATCGCCAGCTTCCTTGAAAAGCGCACGCCCGTCTATCCGGGCCGGGTCAGCACCGATATGCCCGATTTCTACCCCTGGTGGGTCGAACGCCCCTATGAATGAGCCTGCCGACACGGGCGCGGGGGAAGGGCAGCTGGCGGGGTTCCTGCCTTATCAGCTCTCGGTCACGTCCAACGCGGTCAGCGGGCTGATCGCCGAGCGCTATCGCAAGCGCTTCGGGCTCAAGATCCCCGAATGGCGGGTGATGGCGGTGCTGGGCGACAGTGGACGGTTGACGCAGCGCGCGCTGACCGCGGCGACGGTGATGGACAAGGTCGCGGTCAACCGCGCGGTCAAGGTGCTGGAGGAACGCGGGCTGATCGCGCGGGTGCCCAATCCGGGCGACGGCCGCTCGCATTTGCTGGCGCTGACGGGGGAGGGCGAGGCGATCCACGCCGAGGTCATGCCGCTCGCCCGCGCCACCGAGGCCGAACTGCTCGCCGATCTCGCGCCCGAGGAAGAGGCGGTGCTGCGTCGCCTGCTCGCCGGGCTGCGCGGGCGGGCGCTGCGGCTGGCGGGCCATACGCGAGAAGGGCCGGAGCAGGGGTAGTTCCCGCTCCGGCCCTTCCGTGATTTGACCCGCCTTACTTGTTGACGAGGTTGTCGGAGATCGAACAGGCCGCCGGGCCAAGGATCACGACGAACAGCGTCGGCAGAATGAACACGATCAGCGGCACCGTCATGATCGCCGGAAGTCGCGCGGCCTTCTCTTCGGCGCGCATCATGCGCTCGTTGCGGAATTCCGCCGAGAGCACGCGCAGCGCCGAGGCGAGCGGGGTACCGTAGCGCTCGGTCTGGATCATGGTCGTCACCACGCCCTTCACCGCTTCCAGATTGACGCGGTAGGCGAGGTTGTTGAACGCCATCTTGCGTTCGTTGAGGAACGAGAGCTCGATCGCGGTCAGCGCAAATTCGTCGCCCAGTTCGGGATAGGCGCGGCCCAGTTCCTTGGCGACGCGGTTGAAAGCGGCATCGACGGTCAGACCGGCTTCGGCGCAGATCACCAGGAGGTCGAGCGCGTCGGGCAGGCCCTTCTGGATTTCCTTGGTGCGCTTGGCCGCCTTGTTGCTGAGGAAGATTTCCGGGCCCTTGTAGCCCGCCCACACGCTGCCGCCGAACACGATCAGGCGGAACATCGGGCTCCAGTCGGGCCAGAAATTCACAAGGTAGATCAGTGTGCCCATCACCCCGCCGATGAGGATCGGCAGGATCGCACGGGCACCGATGATGACGACCGCCAGTTCCTTGTTGCGATAGCCCGCATGCGCCAGCTTCTGCTGGATGATCTTGAGCTGGCTGTCCTGCAGGACGTTGAGGCGGCCGAGGCTGTCCTTGACCTTGTCGGTCGTGTCGGTGCGGCGCACCAGGCTGGCGCGCTTCTTCGAGCCCGAGGTGACGATCCCCGCCTTGAGCTGTTCGCGCCGCGCTTCCAGCGCCTTGACGCGCTTGGCCATCGGGTCGCGGATGGTGACCGCGGCGTAGATCGCCAGCATCACCGCAAAGGCTGCCAGACCTGCAAGCAGGGAGCCGACGAGGATGACGTCGAAGCCAAGCAGCGTCGGGCCGTTGGGTTGATTGACCATGGTACTCTTGCCCCCGCGATCAGATTTCGAAGTTGACCATCTTGGCCATCATGGCGACGCCGATGCCCATCCACACCCCGGCGCCCAGGCCGGTGGCGATCAGGCGATCGTCGCTGAAGAAGCCGCTCATGTATTCCGGGTTGATGTAGAGGATCATCCCGAACACCAGGAACGGCAGCGAGCCGACGATATAGGCCGAGGCCTTGGATTCGGCGCTCATCGCCTTGATCTTGAGCTTCATCTGGGCGCGCTGACGCAGCACGTTGGCAAGGTTCGAGAGCGTTTCGGCGAGGTTGCCGCCGGTCTCGCGCTGGATCGCCAGCGTGATGGTGAAGAAGTTGAATTCGGGGATGCCGAGCTTGTCGGCGGTGTCCTGCAGCGCATCTTCCATCGTCTTGCCGACCTTGATGCGGTCGATCACGCTCTTGAATTCATAGCCCACCGGGCCGGGCACTTCGGTCGAGACGATCTGGAGCGTCTCGGTTACCGGCAGGCCCGAGCGCAGGCCGCGCACCAGAAGCTCGATCCCGTCGGGAAATTTGGAGATGAAGGCATTGGTGCGCTTGCTGATCAGGCTGCCGACCACGATATGCGGCAGGCCCGCACCCAGAAACAGGCCCACCGCGCCAGCCAGCAGCGGGGACTTGGTGAGCACGAACATCACCACCGCAATCCCCACCGCAAGGCCGACCGAGGCGTAGATGTACTGCGATACCGTCCAGTCCTTGCCGGTGCGGTTGAGCCGCATGGCGAGCGCTTCGGTGCGCGAACCGGAGCCTGCGACCTTGTAGGTCTTGGGCTTGCGCGCCGCGACCGCCCGCTTGAACTGCGCATCGACCTTGGCGTCGAGACTTTCCGAGTGGCGGTGACGGAGCGATTCCATCCGACGCTTCTGCGCCTTGGTCGCGCCCGATCCGGCGAGGACCATATAGCCCATCACCAGCACGGCGAAGATCACGATCGTGATCAGCAGGGTTTGGAAAAAGTCCATCGCGGTATGTCCTGCCTGGCTGCGCCGGCGAGCGGCGGATTACATCGTCAAGGGCGCCTGCGCGGGGAGCGGGGCGGCCTTGCGGCGACCGCCCCCCGCGTATGGCAATCGGTTCAGTCGGCCTTGGTGAGGTCGACCTTGGGCTTCTTGGACAGCATCGACTTGAAGTCGAAATTGCCCAGCAGCGACTTTTTCTCGCTGCTGCCGCCCTCGAACTGCTCTTCCTCGCTCGCGCCCATCACCCGTTCGGCGATCTGGCGGATCGCGGCCGTGGCCTTGCTCGAGCGGTTGGCGTCGACGAAGACCTGACCCAGCTTGGCCGCGTTCGAGGCCGCCTTGATGTCGTAAGGCACCACGAAATCGACCTTGCGTTCGATCGAGGCTTCGAAGTCCGCCTTGCTGATCTCGGCCAGTGCCGGCTGCACCTTGTTGGCAACGATCATCGGATGCGCGTGGGCCGCGTTGGTCTTGAGCCACGACAGCAGGCGGATCGTGTCGCGGGCCGAGGCCAGCGTCAGCTCGCAGGTCAGCAGGACGAGGTTCACGTCGGCCAGCAGCTGCGGGAAGTTGATCAGCATGTTGCGCGGCATGTCGATCACGGTCATTTCGAACGCCTGGCGGAATTCATCCTCCAGCTGCACGAAGGCCGCGCCATCGGTCATCAGCGGCTGGCTGATCGGGGCTTCCGCCGACAGGATCGACAGGTTGTCACCGGCGCGCACCATCGCGCGTTCGATGAACAGCGGGTCGATGCGGCTGGGGTTCTCGATCGCGTCGGTCAGGCCGCGGCCCGGTTCGAGATCGAGCGCCAGCGCGCCGGTGCCGAAGTGGACATCCAGATCGAGCAGCGCGGTCGGAGCCTTGTGCGCCTCGGCAAACAGCCATGCAAGCGAGGTCGCCAGGGTCGAGGCGCCGACACCCCCGCGGGTGCCGACGATGGCGGTGGAGACGTGGCGCTTGACCCCGTCGCCGTCGCCGCCCTTGGGGCTCATGAACACCGCCAGCGCCTGATTGAGCGCATCGTGCACCTGCTGCGGCGACAGCGGCTTGAGCAGGTAGTCGTGGATGCCGCTGGCGAGCAGGTCGCGGTAGAGGCGCACGTCATTGACCTGCCCGACCGCGATCACCACCGTGCCCGGCTCGCACACTTCGGCGAGCGCGTTGATGTCGTTCAGCGGATCGCCGCTTTCCGACAGGTCGACCAGCAGGATCGCCGGCGAGGCGCTGACCGAGAGCGATTGCACCGCGTTGCGCAGGCCGCCCTTGTTGCACTTTTCCGGCTGCCAGCCGAGCTCGATCACCACCGGCCGGATCACGTCCAGCGCGTTGTCATCGCAGATATAGGCAGCGAACGGATCGCGATTGCCGGGCAAGCCCGATTTCCAGGGAGCATTCATGGCTTAGTTACCTCCGCCGCCGCTGGCGGCCGTGCCAGCTTCCATAAGCCCGGCCTTGCCGGTCGGTTCTGCCTGGCGATAGGTCGAGATCGCCTTGTTCGAGGTGGCGATGACCGTCTCGCTCGAACCCTTCTTGCCTTCCAGCAGATCCATCGGATCGGCGACCATCGCCGCCATGTTGCTGTTGATGGCACAGCCGAAATTGGGGCTGATGCCGTTGGTGTAGTTCATGTCGGACTTGGCCGACCAGTCGGGGCAGCCCGGCACTGCGGCACTGGCGCGGGTGATCACCACGCGGGCCTGACCCGGCTGGAGATAGCCCGGCGTCACCGGAGCGGTATCGCTGATCATGAGGCCGTAACGCGCCGCCAGATCGCGGATCGCGCCGGTCACCGCGGGGTTCTGCCCCGGGTTCTCGATCGCGATACGATCGCCGTAGCGCAGGTCCATCGTCTCGAACCAGCCGTTGAGGCGCTGCTGTTCGGAAATCGGCAGGCCGGCGCTGCTGGTGGTCACATCGAGCACCATGTTGGTGCGTTCGACCACCGGCTGCTTGACGCTGTAGAGTGTGCGGTTTTCCGGCATCCCGCCGCAAGCGGCAAGGCCGAGGCCCAGCGCCAGCGCGATCGCGATCCTGGAAGCCCGCCCGAAGGTGGAGGCGGGCACGCTGGCCGGCCGGGTTTGTCGTGCATGCGGCATCACAGTCACCTTTCTCACGTTAGAGGCTGAAGCCGGGCGCAGCGACGGCATCGGCGCTGGCGGCGCGTTCGTCCTTGCGGCGCTTCTTTTCGGCCCGGCGCGGCTGTTCCGGCTGGGTCGGGCTGATGGCGGCCGGATCGGCCGAGCTCACCTTGGGAGCAGGGGCATCTTCGCCGCCCGCAGCGGTCGGGCCGGGGCGCTGGGCACCCGAGACACCGTCGTGCTGCTGGTAGCCGAGCAGCTGCTGGGCTTCATTGGCCGAGGCATAGCCATCGGTCGGCAGCTTGATGTCCTTGGCGTCCACCGGCTTGACCAGATAGGGGGTGACGATGATCACCAGCTCGGTTTCGCCCTTGCGGAACTGACGGCTGCGGAACAGGTTGCCGAGGATCGGCACGTCGCCCAGACCCGGCGCCTTTTCCAGCTGGTTCTGCGCGTTGGCGCTCATCAGCCCGGCGATCATGAAGCTCTGGCCCGATCCCAGCTCGACCGTGGTTTCGGTGCGCCGCGTGGTGATCGCGGGGACCTGAAACCCGTTGAGCGTGATCGCGCCCTGGGTCGAGAGTTCCGACACTTCCGGACGCACGCGCATCGAGATGCGGCCGTTCGAGAGCACGGTGGGGGTGTAGGCGAGGCTGACGCCGAACTGGCGGAACTGCACCGTCACCTGGCCAAGACCCTGCGCGATCGGGATCGGGAATTCACCGCCCGCAAGGAAGGTTGCGGTTTCGCCCGAGAGCGCAGTGAGGTTGGGTTCGGTGATGGTGGTCACCAGACCCAGCCGCTCCGACAGATCGAGCGCGCCGAGCGTGTCGACACCGAACAGCTTGCCCAGACCCGAGATCGAGGTGCCGCCGTTGGAGTTGACCGAATAGCCCGGAATTTCCGTGCCGTCGGGCAGGACGAAGGCGACATCGCCCACCCCGTTGCCGACGAACAGCGGGCCGGACGGGCCGCTCGGATCGCCGGTGATCGGGCGGCCGGTGCCGACACCGAAGCGGAAGCCGCCGGTGCCGTCGAAGCTCGTCAGGTTGCCGCCGATTTCGCGCACCAGACTGCGGCTGACTTCGGCGAACTTGACGTGCAGGTTGACCTGCAGCGGGGTCGCGGTCTTCAACCGGCTGATGACGTTGGCTTCCTCACCCAGGAAGGCCTGCACCAGACGCTCGGCCTCGGCGGCATCTTCCGGGGCGCTCACGGTGCCGGTCAGCAGCACGGTGTTGGTGCCCATCGTCGACACGTTCACCTTGGCTTCGGGCATCGCCATCGCCAGCATTTGGTCGATGCTGCCGATGTTCGATCCGACGCGGATGTTGGCCGAGAAGATCACGTCGCCGCGCTCGTTGCTGGCATAGACCGTGGTCTCACCGCCGGCCTTGCCGAAGACATAGAGCTGGCGCTGCGACTTCACCTGGACATCGGCAACATCTTCATTGGCGACGAAGACATCGGCCATCGCGCCCGGCACTGTCACCAGCTCGCCCCGGCCGATCGACAGGACGATTTCCTGCGAGGGCTTGGCGACCGACTGGGCGGTGGCGGTGGCGACCGGCATGGCGGCCATCGGCACGGCGGCCATCGCGGCCAGCAGCAGCTTGATCTTGAACTTGGACGTCATGGGTTGGCCCCCCTCGGGTTTGCCACGGATTGCCTGGATTTCAGGCGCACTTCGGGTGTTGGTCACGGACATGGTCAGTCAGCCCCTCAGTTGATCACGGTCATGCCGGCGGCGGGCACGGTCTGCCCGGCGCGGCGCACGCCGCTCGACTGGCCGGAGAGCACGGCGCCGGAATTGGCCTTGGCGCTGACCGGAGTGTCGGTGGTTTCCTTGCCGCGGGTGACGCGGACGCTCGGACCGGAATAGACCGGCGCGGCGCTGGCCCCTCCCGACGCACGGGCCGGAGCATCGTACTGGGCACGGGCCTGAGCCACGCCGCTGCCGTTGTCCTGCTTCACCCCGACGGTCGAACGCTGGAAGCGCGAGACATCGGCGCCGGTGACATAGGACACGCCCTTGTCCATCGGCTGCTTGGCCGCAGCCTTCAGCAGGCGCTCTTCTTCCTCGGGGGTGGCACCCGCCGGGATCTGGACGTTGCCCGAGGCGATTGCCCGGTCGAGCTCGCCCGCGCTGTCCGACAGCGAGCGCAGCACGAGGCTGATCTGGCCGAAGGTCTGGGCGACCGAGATCTTCTCGGCGATCTTGGGCGTCACTTCGAGCGTCACCGTGCTGAACTCCTCGACCACGGTCTTGCCGTTCTCGTCGGTGCTCTTTTCGGTCTTCTGGTCGGTTGCAAGGACGCGCAGGTTGCGCACGATGGTTTCGGCAGCGCGCAGCGGCTCGCCGTCGTCGCGGGCCTGGATTTCCTGGCTGACGACCACGTCCACGCGGTCGCCCGGGAAGATGAAGCCTGCCACCCCGGCCTGCGCCGACACCGGCACGGTCACGGCGCGCATCCCCGGCCCGAGAGCCGCGGCGAGGAAGCCGCGATCGCCCGGCGAGACCAGCGAGCCCTGCGTGACCGGCTCACCTGCGGTGATCGGATAACGCACGACGGTGCCGAGCAGCTTGTTCATGTCGGCCTCGCCGTCGATGAAGTAGGCGTCCTGCACCAGTTCCTTGGGCCAGGGCTGGAAGCCCAGCGCATCGGCGGTGATGATGGTGCCCGCGGTCAGCGCCCGCTTGGCGACAAGCACGCGCGGCCCGGTGGGCGCGGCGGCTTCGGCAGCGGGGGCAGAGCCTCCGGCGAAGATGCTGCGAGCGGCAAAAGCGGTCCCGATCGCAATGATCAGCGCACCGAGCAGCAGAACCAGTTTCTTCCTATCCATGGCTCAAATAGCCCCCTCGTAATCGCCCTTGGTTGGTTAGCGGGCAGGTATGGTTGCAGTTGGTACGTCCTGACTGGTTAAAATCGGGTTATGCTGCCTGAACGGCGGTGAGGCCCTGCGGCAGGTAGTTGATCGCCAGCACCCACAGGCCGCCGAATGCGATAGCGACTCCGTAGGGCAGATAGCCCGGCGTCTTGGGCTTGAAGACCACGCGGCGCACCACGAAGCCGACCGCCATCAGGCCGCCGATCACGCCCATCACCATCAGCATCTGCATGTAGCTGAAAGGGGTGAGCCACAGCGCCAGCGCGCCCAGCAGTTTGACGTCGCCGCCCCCCAGAATCACCACGTTGAACGTGTATCCGATGTAGGCGATGCCAATCAGGATGGCCGCGGCGATACCTGCGAACAACAACTGCCACGCCAGATCAGGCCACAGCGACATCCCGCTCGCCCACCAGAACACGGGCGCGCCAAGCGCGATTCCCGCATTCACCCAGTTGTCGATCTGACGCCGCCGAATATCCGTGAACGCGGCAACAAGCAGCGCAATTGCCAAGCCCGCCAGCAGAACGTAGGAAATCAAGCTCATCGACATCGTGCCCCGTTGGAAGGCGCCGCACGATGCGCGCGCCGTCCTTGATTGGGACACTCGTACAGAACATGACTTACCAAATAGTAACCACACTCCAAGCCCGCCCCTCGGCACCAATACCGACCCGGATGGCAAGGCCATGGTGATCGACCGCCGGGCGATTCCCGCCGCCGCGCGCGAGAGCGTGTGGGTCGCTGGCGATGGCCATGCCATCCGCCGGATAGATTGGCCGGGCGCGGGCAGGGGGTCGATCCTGTTCCTGCCGGGGCGCGGGGATTTCTACGAAAAATATCTCGAAACGCTGGAAGAATGGCACCGTGCCGGGTGGCAGGTAACGGCAGCGGACTGGCGCGGGCAGGCGGGATCGGGGCGGGCCGGCAACGACGCGGTCACCGGGCATATCGAGGATTTCGCGATCTGGATCGACGATCTGGCCGCTTTGTGGTCGGCCTGGGTGGCCGAAACGCCGGGGCCGCATGTGCTGGCGGCACATTCGATGGGCGGGCATCTTACGCTGCGCGCGCTGGTCGAGCACCGCATCGCGCCCGATGCGGTGGTGCTGAGCGCGCCGATGACCGGCGTTGCCGGGCCGCCGCTCCCGCTCGGCCTGCTGCACCGGGTCGCGCAGGCGATGTGCCGGATCGGCGATCCGATGCGGCAGGCATGGAAGTGGAGCGAGAAGCCGGGCGAGTTGCCGATGGGCCGCGCGACGCTGCTCACCCACGATCCCGATCGCTATGCCGACGAGCAATGGTGGCGCGACCACCGCCCGCAGCTGGTGATGGGCCCGGCCAGCTGGCGCTGGGTCGAACAGGCCTATGCTTCGTGGATCGGGCTCGAACAACCCGGCGCGCTCGAGGCGGTTGCGGTGCCGGTGCTGATCGTCTCGACCGTGGCCGACAAGCTGGTGAGCCACCCCGCCAACCTGCGCGCCGCCGCGCGCCTGCCTCAGGGCGAGGTGATGGCGCTGGGCGAAGAGGCCGCGCACGAAGTGCTGCGCGAGGTGGACGCGGTGCGCGGGCCCATCATGGCGCGGATCGATACCTTCCTCGCCCGAGTCGCACCGCCGGTCGCGCAGGACGCATGATCCACGACATCGCCATCATCGGGGCCGGCATGGCCGGGGCGAGCCTTGCCGCCGAGCTTGCCCCCCACGCCCGCGTGCTGGCGCTGGAGGCGGAGGACGCGCCGGGCTATCACGCCACCGGGCGCTCGGCGGCGTTCTGGGAGGAATGCTATGGCGGCCCCGGCGTGGTGCCGCTGACGCGCGCTTCGGGCGCCTATCTCGATGAACACGGCTTTCTCACCCATCGCGGCGCGCTCTATGTCGGGCGGGCGGAGGATGCGGCGGCGATGGCGGCGTTTCGCGCCAGTTACGAAGGCACCGGGGTGGCGATCACCCCGCTCGAAGGCGCATCGCTGGCGGCGATGGTGCCGCAAATCCGGCCCGCGTGGCGCCACGGACTGCACCAGCCGGCCTCGGCCGATATCGACGTGGCGGGGTTGCATCAGCATTATCTCGCCCTCGCGCGCCGTCACGGTGCCGAGACCGTGTGCCGCGCGCGAATCACCGGGCTCGACCGGGCGGACGGCGTTTGGACCCTCACCTGCGAGCGCGGCGAGACGTGGCGCGCGGCCACCATCGTCAATGCCGCCGGGGCCTGGGCCGACACGGTTGCGGCGCTTGCCGGGGTGCCTGCCATCGGCATCGCGCCGCTGCGCCGCACGGTCGCGGTGCTGCGGGTCGATCCGTCCGCGCCCGCCGATCTGCCGCTGGTGATCGACATCAATGGCGGCTTCTACTTCAAGCCCGATGGCGGGCGGCTGTGGCTGAGCCCGCATGACGAGATCCCCAGCGCCCCCTGCGACGCCGCGCCCGAGGAGCTCGACGTCGCCATCGCCATCGACCGCTTTGAGCAGGTGACGGATTGGCGGATCGCGGCGGTCGAACGGCGCTGGGCGGGGCTCAGAAGCTTCGCGCCCGACCGGCTGCCGGTCTATGGCTTCGACCCCGAGGCCGCCGGCTTCTTCTGGTTTGCGGGGCAGGGCGGCTTCGGCATCCAGACCGCGCCCGCCGCCGCGCGGCTGGCCTCGCAACTGCTGCTGGGCACCGGGCCGGACGCGATGACCGCGCCGATTGACGCCTCTGCCTATGCGCCAGAGCGATTTCGCGGGGCATTTGCGCAACAATCGGTTTGAAACGCGCCCGCTGATCTGCCATCCCTGCCCGGGCAAGAACAACAAGAGAGAGGGGCGAAGATGGCGCACACGTTCGAAATCTACAAGGATAACGCGGGCGAGTTCCGGGCGCGGTTCAAGTACAATTCCGAAGTGATGTTCTCGACCCAGGGCTATTCGAGCAAGGCCAGCGCACAGAACGCGATCGATTCGATCAAAACAAACGGCCCCGGCGCGGAAGTCGAAGACAATTCCTGATTTCATGTCGCGCTAATGCGCGGCACCTGCGCCATCGAAGGTGGCCGCAAGCAAAACAAACCTAGCCGCCCCGCGCTTTTTCCGCCTCCGCGCTGGCGAGCGCATCGACGCGCTCGTTTTCGGGGTGGCCGTTGTGGCCCTTGACCCAGTGCCAGGTGATCTGGTGCGGGCGCGCGGCCTCGATCAGCTCGTGCCACAGATCGGCATTGCGCACCGGCTTCTTGCTGGCATTGACCCAGCCGTTCCGCTGCCAGCCGTGGATCCACTTCTGCATTCCGTCGAGCACATATTTGCTGTCGGAATAGAGATCGACCTTGCACGGCTCGATCAGCGCATTGAGGCCGCGGATCACCGCGGTCATCTCCATGCGGTTGTTGGTGGTGTCGGCCTCGCCGCCCGAAAGCTCTTTCTCGTGCGGGCCCATGCGCAGCAGCGCGCCCCAGCCGCCGGGGCCGGGATTGCCCTTGCATGCGCCATCGGTGAAGATCTGAACCTGTTTCATGCCTGCCAGCCTTGGCCGCGCCCGGCTCAGGGTGCAAGCAGAGCAGGGCCGGTTTCGTCGTAGAACCGCCACCGCCGCGCGAATTGCATCGGATCCTTGCGGGTGACGAGCGCATCGTCGGGCGTATCGAGCCAGTCCTCGGCCCGGCTTGCGACGAACCTGAGGCACGCGCCCTTGGCGACTTCGGGGAAGAGCGCGCGTTCGGCAGGCTCCAGCGGGCGGACGCTTTCATAGCCCGCGATCAGTGCGCTGCCGATGGCGGGGTCATAAGCGCCTGCCGCATCGAAGCTCCACGCCGCGTGGGTGACCGCCAGATCGAGCACCATCGGCCCGGTGCAGGCGAAGTAGAAGTCGATCAGCCCGGTCACCTGCTCGCCCAGCATCAGCACATTGTCGGGGAACAGGTCGGTATGGGTCTGAGAGCGCGGCAGGGCGGCAAGATCGAGCGCGGCCGCAGCCTCGGCCTCGGCGAGCAGCGCGGGGAGGGCCGGGTCGATCGTCGCCAGCGCCCCGGGCCCGCAGCCGCGCAGGATCGCGGCGCTGGCAGCGAAATCCATCGCATTGACGCGGGTGCGGGGGAAATCCAGCGCGGCAAGGTGCAGCCGCGCGAGCACTTCGCCGACGCTGCGGGCCTGCGCTGGTGTGGGGCGCGTGGGCGAGATGCCGGGCAGAAACTCGATCAGCGCCGCAGCCTTGCCTGCCCCGGACGGCGATCCGGGGTCCTCGACCATCCGCCACGATGCGCCCGTCCGGTCGTGCATCGTCCGCGGCACCGGACAGCCCTTGGCCGCAAGGTGATCGAGCAATTCGAGGAAATAGGGCAGATCGGCGTAGTCTATCCGCCGTTCGTAGAGCGTCAGGATGAAGCGCGTTCCCGATCCGGGCGCCCCGGTTGTCTCCACCAGCCAATTGGAATTGGACACGCCCTCGGCGATTCCCTTGGCCGAAACCAGCGCGCCGACATCGTAATGCGCGATCAGCCGGGCGAGATCCTCGGCCCCGAGATGGGTATAGACCGCCATGCGCCCCGACCAAAAAGCCTATTCGGTGAGCTGGCGGGGCAGCTTGAACACCATCTTTTCCTCGGCCGCGGTAATTTCCTTTTCCTGTATCGTGCGGCGGGTCGCCAGCGCGGCGACCACTTCGCGCACCAGCACTTCGGGCGCGGAGGCCCCTGCGGTCAGGCCGAGCGTTTCGACCCCTTCGAGCCAGGCAAAGTCGATTTCCGAGGCGCGCTGGATCAGCTTGGCCGGCGTGCCGAGCCGTTCCGACACCTCGACCAGCCGCAGCGAGTTCGACGAATTGGGCGCGCCGATCACCAGCACCAGATCGCAGTCATGCGCCAGTTCCTTGACCGCCGCCTGCCGGTTGGAGGTGGCATAGCAGATATCCTCCGCCTTGGGGCCGAGGATATTGGGATAGCGCCATTCCAGCGCCTGAATCACCTCGCGCGTGTCGTCCACCGACAGCGTGGTCTGGGTGAGATAGGCGAGCTCCTCGTCGGAATCGAAGGGCAGCTTGTCGACATCCTCGATCGTCTCGACCAGCGTCATCTGGCCGGGCTCGACCTGCCCCATCGTTCCGATCACCTCAGGGTGGCCTTCATGGCCGATGAAGATGATGTGGCGGCCTTTTTCGATCTGGCGTTCGGCCTGGCGGTGGATCTTGCTCACCAGCGGACAGGTCGCATCGACATAGAGCAGCTGACGGCGCTTCGCCTCGGCCGGGACCGCCTTGGGCACGCCGTGCGCGCTGAACACCACCGGCGCATCGTCGGGCACTTCGTCCAGTTCCTTGACGAACACCGCGCCCTTGGCCTTCAATTGCTCGACCACATATTTGTTGTGGACGATCTCGTGCCGCACATAAACCGGCGCACCATAGCGTTCGAGCGCCTTCTCGACGATCTCGATCGCGCGGTCGACCCCGGCGCAGAAGCCGCGCGGGGCGGCGATCAACAGATTGAGCTGCGGGCGCTCGGCGGTGGCGGCGGGGGAGGCGGGAAAGGGCGCGTTCATGTCGCTCCCCCTAGCGCTTTGTGCGCGGCCTCGCTAGGGCGCACGGGATCGGAATATGCAAGGACGGCTTTTGATGATGCTTCGCGCGCGCGGCTTGGTGGCTCTGGGACTGGTGGCGAGCCTTGCGGCCTGTTCGAACGAGGGCGAGCTGGTGATCGATCAGGGCGTCGGCATTGCCAGCGTGCTGACGCTGTGCCCGGCGGTCGGGATCCCCGATTACACCGGCGATATCACCACCTTCCGCCCCGGCGGCAACACCACCGTGGCGAGCCTTGATGTAAGCGCGGCGATGACCGATCTGCGCTCGACCTGCAACGATGCCACCGACAAGGTCTATTCCGAGGCGACATTTACGGTGAACGCGCGCCGCACCGACACGCGCGGCGCGCGCACGGTGGAACTGCCCTATTTCGTCACTGTGCTGCGCGGCGGCAATGCCGTGGTCAGCAAACGCGTGGGCAGCGTGACGCTCGCCTTTGCCGACGGGCAGGACCGCGCAGTCGCCAGCGGCAAGGCGGCAAGTTACGTCAACCGCGCCGATGCCGCGCTGCCCGAGGACATCCGCCAGAAGATCACCCGACGCCGCCGCGCAGGCGATGCCGAAGCGGCGCTCGATCCGCTGGCCGATCCCGAGGTCAAGGCCGCGATCGCCCGCACCCGGTTCGAAATGCTGGTGGGCTTCCAGCTGACCGAGGCGCAATTGCGTTACAACGCTACGCGTTGATCTGTTGCGAAGGCGCATCCGCGCCTTCGTCCTCGGTGCGTTTCCTTCGCTGCGCTACGGAGCACCTGCGGGCGGCCGGTCGGCCTTGCGGCGCCTCTGGCAACGAAACTGCACCGTCTGATCGGCCCCCCTTTCCCGTCCCGGGCTTGACCCGGGACCCCGCTTCCTATCTTGCACGCGCGATATTTCCGCGAACATCGCACGAGACAGCCATGACCAAGACCCTTTACGCCGCCCACACCGCGCTGATCGAAGCCGTGCTGACCGATCTGGTCGGCGAGGGCACGCTGCCCGCGGGCACCTCCTTCGCCAACGTCACGCTTGAGCCGCCGCGCGATCCGTCGCACGGCGATCTGGCGACCAATGCCGCGATGGTGCTGGCCAAGCCTGCGGGCATGAATCCGCGCGCACTGGCCGAGGCGATCACTGCGAAGCTCGCCGCGCAGCCGGGCATCGTCAGCGCCGAAATCGCCGGGCCGGGCTTCATCAACCTGCGTCTCGCGCCCGAGGCGTGGCTTGCCGAGCTGCGCGCCATCGCCAGCCTTGGCGCGGATTACGGGCGCTCGCCGATGGGCGGGGACGCGACCGTCAACATCGAATATGTCTCGGCCAACCCCACCGGGCCGATGCACATGGGCCATTGCCGCGGCGCGGTGGTGGGCGATGCGCTTGCCGGGCTGCTGGAGTTCGCGGGCCATAAGGTCATCAAGGAATATTACGTCAACGACGCGGGCGCGCAGGTCGATGTGCTCGCCCGTTCGGTGCACCTGCGGTATCGCGAGGCGCTGGGGGAAGAGATCGCTATCCCCGAAGGGCTCTATCCCGGAGAATATCTGAAGCCCGTGGGTGAGGCGCTCGCCACCGAATTCGGCAACAAATATGCCGCCGCTCCCGAAGAGGAATGGCTGATCCTGTTCCGCACCCGCGCGGTCGCGGCGATGATGGACATGATTCGCGAGGATCTCGCGACGCTCGGCATCCGGCACGACCTGTTCTCCTCCGAGGCCGAATTGCAGGCCTCGGGCAAGGTCGATGCCGCCGAGGCGTGGCTGCGCGCGCACGACCTCGTCTATGACGGCGTGCTCGAAGCCCCCAAGGGCAAGGCCCCGCCCGAAGACTGGGAGCCGGTGCAACTGCCGCTGTTCCGCTCGACCAGGTTCGGCGACGATCAGGATCGCCCGATCAAGAAGTCGAACGGAGCGTGGACCTATTTCGGGGCGGACCTCGCCTACCATTTCCAGAAGGCGCAGACCGCCGATGCGCTGGTCGATATCTGGGGCGCGGATCATGCGGGGACGGTCAAGCGAATCAAGGCCGCGGTCGCCGCGCTGACCAGTGCCGACGGCGCGAGCCCCAAGCCCTTCGAGGTCAAGCTCGTGCAGATGGTGCAGCTGATGAAGGGCGGCCAGCCGTTCAAGATGTCGAAGCGCGCGGGCAATTTCGTGACGCTCGCGGACGTGGTCGAGATGGTCGGCAAGGACGTGGTGCGCTTCACCATGCTGACCCGCAAGCCCGACGCGCAGATGGATTTCGACTTCGACAAGGTGGTCGAAGCCTCGAAGGACAATCCGGTGTTCTATGTCCAATATGCCCACGCGCGGATCCGTTCGAGCCTGCGCAAGGCCGCCGACGTGGGGATCACGCCGTCCGATGCGGCGCTGGACCGGCTCGGGGCGGAGGAGCTGGCGCTGATCGCCCGCGCCGCGCAGTTCCCGCGCGAGATCGAAGCCGCCGCCCGCGCGCGCGAACCGCACCGGATCGCTTTCTATCTCTACGATCTGGCGGGTGACCTCCATTCCTACTGGAACCTCGGTAACGACCGTCCGGAAAAGCGCTTCATCGTGGAACAGGACGCAGAGCTGACGGCGGCAAGGCTTTTCCTCGCCAGCGCAATCGGGCAGGTAATCCGCGGCGGTCTCGGCGTGTTGGGTGTCGAGGCGGTCGAAAGCATGTAATCTTGCGCATGTGAGCCATTGGGGGCCCGGAATTTCGCCATGATCGACGCCGAATACGAGGAACTGGACGAAGGGATGGACGGCGGTAACGACAGGATCGGCGACGAGCTCGATCTGGCCGACACGGACAATCTCCCCTGGCTCGAATCCGACGAGGATGATGAGGACGCGGGCGGTTTCGACATGATGCAGATCGCGGGGTTCTTCACCCTGATGGTCGCGCTGTTGGCGGTCGTCGTCGGCGGGGTCTGGTGGGTCTCCAACCGCGCGGAGAGCGGCGATGTGGTCGCCGATGGCAGCGTGATCCCCGCGCCCGAGGGGCCGGTCAAGACCCGTCCCGAGGATCCCGGCGGCAAGACCTTTGCGGGCACGGGCAATGTCGCGCCGGTCGTGGGCGAGGGCGGATCGCGCCCCGCTGTCGTCGCTGATACCAACCTCCCGCCGCTTCCGGGCGGGACGCCGGGCAGCAAGCCCACTCCCGCAACCGCCCCTTCTGCCGGGGCGACCAAGCCGGTGCCCGCCGCTCCCGCTGCGCAACCTGCCCCGGCGGCCGGCACTGCGGTGCAACTCGCCGCCTATGGCACCCGCGCGCGGGCCGAGCAGGGCTGGGTCGATGCGCAGCGCCGCACCGAGAAGCTCAACGGCGTCAAGCACCGCGTCGTCGAAGGCAAGGTCGATATCGGCACGGTCTATCGCTTGCAGGCGGTTACCGGCAGCCGCACCGAAGCCGACCGGTTGTGCGCTGCGCTCAAGACCGACGGGCTCGATTGTCAGGTGAAATAGATGGGGATTGGCGGGGTCTTGCCCCGGTCTTGAGCCTCTCCAGCCCTTGCGAGACCCGGCTTTGGGTGCGAGTCTGGCGCAACCATGATTCCGGCAATCTTCGGCCTCGGCGGCCCGCAGCTTACCCCTGACGAGCGCGCCTTCTTCCGCGATTGCGATCCGGCGGGCTATATCCTGTTCGGGCGCAATTGCGTCGATCCCCAGCAGCTGCGCGCGCTGACCGATGACCTGCGGAGCATCCACGGGCGCGACCGGCTGCTGATCTCGATCGATCAGGAAGGCGGGCGTGTCGCGCGGCTCAGGCCGCCGCATTGGGCGAGCTACCCCGCCGGGGCCGCCTTCGAACAGCTCTATGCCATCGCCCCCGCCAGCGCGATCGAGGCCGCGCGAGCCAATGCCACCGCGATGGGGCTGGAACTGTCGGCGATGGGCATCACGGTCGACTACCACCCCCCGCTCGACCTGCGCGTGCCCGGCGCGCACGACGTGATCGGCGACCGCGCTTTCGGCAGCGACCCGATGGCCGTGGCGGCGATCGGGCGCGCGGTGCTCGAAGGATTGGCGGCAAGCGGCGTGACGGGCTGCGTCAAGCACATGCCCGGCCACGGCCGCACCGATGTCGACACGCACAAGGCGCTCCCCACCGTCACCGCCTCGGCCGCCGAACTGGAGGATGACCTCGCCCCGTTCCGCACGCTCAGCCACGCGCTGATCGGTATGACCGGGCACCTCGTCTTCACTGCCTGGGACGCCGACAACCCCGCCACCCTCTCCGAAACCGTGATCCGCGACGTGATCCGCGGCACGATCGGCTTTGAAGGGCTGCTGCTGACCGACGATATCGACATGGAGGCGCTCGGCGGCTCGATCCCCGAGCGCACCGCGCGGGCACACGCAGCGGGATGCGACATCATCCTCAATTGCTGGGCGAAGATGGATGACATGCAGGGCATCTGCGATGTGCTTCCCGCAATGCCGCCCGCCACCGCCGCGCGGCTCGACCGGGCGCTGGAAGGCACCCGCGTTGCCCCGGCGCTCGCCCCCGAGGCGCGCGAGCTTCTTGCCAAGCGCGATGCGCTGCTGGCGCTGACAGGCACCGCCGCATGAGCGAGGCCGATCAGCCCTTCATGTTCCCGCCCGAGGCGCCCCGGCCCGATTCGGACGCGCTCTATCTCGAACTCGGCGCATGGGAAGGGCCGCTCGACCTGCTGCTCGATCTGGCGCGGCGGCAGAAGGTCGACCTCAGGCAGATCTCGATCCTCGCGCTGGTCGACCAATACCTCACCTATATCGAGCGCGCCGGGGCAATGAAGCTGGAGCTGGCCGCCGATTACCTCGTGATGGCGGCCTGGCTCGCCTACCTCAAGTCGGCGATGCTGCTCCCGAAGGAGGAGCAGGAAGACCCGAGCCCCGAAGAACTCGCATTGCGCCTGCAATTGCGGCTGCAACGCCTCGGCGCGATGCGCGAGGCGGCGGGGCGGTTGATGGGCCGCGACCGGATCGGGCGCGACGTGTTTCTGCGAGGGAGCCCTGAGGGTCTGCGCACCGACCGCAAGACCGTGTGGCACTCCGACCTGTTCACCCTCATCCAAGCCTATGGGCAGGTCAAGGCACGCACCGCCCCGCGCATCTACCACGTCGCCAACCGCCCGGTGATGACGCTGGATTCGGCGCTGGAGCGGGTGGCGGCGATGCTCGGCGTGACGCTGGAGTGGATGGAAATCCGCGATTTCCTCCCGCCCCACGCCTCGCCCGAGTTGAAGCGCTCGGCGCTCGCTTCCAGCTTCGTTGCGGCGCTGGAGCTGGCCAAGCGGGGCCGGGCAGAACTGGAGCAGGAGGGCGCCTTTGCCCCCCTGCGCATTCGCCGCCTCAAGGATGCAGCAGCTTGAGCGAGGCCGAGCCCGACCCGCTCGAACGTGCGGTGGAGGCGACGTTGTTCGCCGCCGAAGCGCCGATGAGCGTCGAGGCGCTCGCCGCCCATCTGGGCGATGCCGCCCCCGGCGATGTGCGCGCGGCGCTGGCCGCACTGGCAGCGCGCTATGGCCCGCGCGGGGTGCATTTGGTCGAGCGTGGCGGCAGGTGGCATTTCGAAACCGCGCCCGACCTCGCCCACCTGCTGCGCCGTGAGAAGGAACAGGTGCGCCGCCTCAGCCGGGCTGCGACCGAGGTTCTTGCCATCATCGCCTATCACGAGCCCGTCAGCCGCGCGGAAATCGAATCGATCCGCGGCGTGCAGACCAGCGCGGGCACGCTTGATGTGCTGATGGAGGCGGGCTGGGTGAAGCCCGCCGGTCGCCGCGAGGTGCCGGGTCGCCCGGTGATCTATGCGACGACGCCCGAATTCCTCGACCATTTCGGCCTCGCCAGCCGCCGCGATCTTCCCGGAATCGACGAGCTGCGCGCAGCAGGTCTGCTCGATCCGGTGGACGAGGCGATGGAAGCCGCGATGCGGTTCGACCCGGACGAGCCCGACGAATCCGACAGCGACGACGAAGAGCCATCCTGATCCGTCGCACCGGGTAGCGCCCCCGCGCCAAGGCTCCTATATGGGGCTTCCACAGCAACACGAGTCTCGGACTATGCAACCCGGTATCTGGCAAATTCTCATCATCGCACTGGTCGTGCTGGTCCTGTTCGGCCGCGGCCGCATTTCGGAAATGATGGGCGATTTCGGCAAGGGCATCTCCAGCTTCAAAAAGGGCATGAGCGAGACGCAGGATCCCCCGGCCAAGGGTCAGATCGAGCCGCCCGTCGCCGATCCCGCGCCGACGGCGGCGCCCGCTCCGGCCCCTACGGCTGCCCCCGCTCCGGCGCCCACCCTCGACAAGTCCGACACCCCCGGCGCCTGACCCTGCCAAGGAGGCGGACTGACCGCACCCCCCTATGTTCGATCTCGGCATCGGAGAAATACTGGTCATCCTGATCGTCGCGGTGGTGGCGATCGGGCCCAAGGACCTGCCGCTCGCGATGCGAACCGCGGGGCGCTGGATCGGCAAGATGCGGCGCATCTCGGCCCATTTCCGCTCGGGCATCGACACGATGGTGCGCGAAGCCGAGCTGGAGGAAATGGAAAAGAAGTGGAAGGCGCAGAACGAGGAGATCATGCGCCGCTCCGCCGCCCTGACCGAGGCCGAAGCGGGTGGCCCGGTGATGACCGGGCCGCCGCCGGTGGAGACGCTATCCGAACCGGCTCCGGTCGATCAGCGCGCGGCGGTCGTGAAAGTCGGCGAGGAGGCCGTGGCGCCCGAAGCCGAGCCGAGCGCCGAACCCATGCTGCCCGCGAGGCCGCACACTGGGGACGAGAATGTTCAAGGTTGACGATCTCGACGAGACCCGCGCCCCGCTGCTCGACCATCTGATCGAACTGCGCACCCGCGTGATCCGCGCGCTGCTGGCGCTGGGGGTGGGCTTTGCGGTGTGCCTCTATTTCGCCGACGAGATTCTCGGGATGCTGGTCTGGCCGCTCAAGCAGGCCTTCCCCAATGGCCAGGGCCAGCTGATCTTCACCAAGCTGCCCGAGGTGTTCTTCGTCGAATTGAAGGTCGCGCTGTTCGCAGGCTTCATGGTCAGCTTTCCGGTGATCGCCAACCAGCTTTGGGCCTTCGTCGCGCCGGGGCTCTATGCGCGCGAGAAGAAGGCGTTTCTGCCGTTCCTGTTCGCTACCCCGATCCTGTTCGGCGCTGGCGCGGCGCTGGCCTATTTCGTGGTCATGCCGATCGCCTTCACCTTCTTTCTCGGCTTCGGCGGCGAAGCAGGGGGCATGAAGCTGGAGGCGCTGCCGAGCGCGGGGGAATATCTTAACCTGGTGATGCAGTTCATCCTCGCGTTCGGGCTGACCTTCCTGCTGCCGGTGCTGCTGCTGCTGCTTCACCGCGCCGGGATCATCACCCGTGCGCAGATGTCGGCGGCGCGGCGCTATGTGATCGTCGCGATCTTCGTGATTGCGGCGGTGGTGACGCCGCCCGATCCGGGCTCGCAGATCATCCTCGCGCTGCCTTTGTGGCTGCTGTTCGAAGGCGCGCTGCTGCTGATGCGGTTTCAGGAAAAGGCGGTCGAGGCCGACAAGGCCGCACGCGAGGCCGAAGAGGCTGCGGAGAAGATGGCGGCGGAGTAATTACTCCCCTCTCACCTTCACCCCGCCGATCCACACCCCGATCACCCTGGTCTGGCGCAGCGCGTCGGGCGCGGCGAGCAGCGGGTCGCGGTCGACCAGCAGGAAGTCGGCGCGTTCGCCCGGCAGCAGTCGTCCGAACCGCCCCTCGGCAAACCCGGCAAAGGCCGCGTCGGAGGTGAACCCGGCGAGCGCGGTTTCGCGGCTGACGGCTTCCTGCGGGAACCACCCGCCGAAGGGCTGGCCCTGCGCATCGGTGCGGCTGATCGCGGCGGCCATCCCGGCGAAGGGATCGGCGGGCTCCACCGGCGCGTCCGAGCCGAAGGCCAGCCGCCCGCCGACATTGAGCACCGAGCGCCACGGATAGGCGCCTTCGAGCCGGTCAGGCCCCAGCCGCGCCTCGGCCATCAGCCGGTCGCTGGTCTGGTGGAGCGGCTGCATCGAGGCGATCACCCCGTTCTGCCCCATCCGCGCGATGTCCACCGGATCGATGATCTGCGCGTGCTCGATCCGCCAGCGCCGGTCGCCCTTGTAGGTCTCGGACAGTTCCTCGACCGCGCCCAGCACCTCGTTGTTGGCGGCATCGCCGATGGCGTGGACGGCGGTCTGGAAATTGTCCATCGCCGCGCGGCTCATCAGGTTGCGCAGCTGCGCCGGGCTGAGCAGCGGCAGACCCTTCGCGCCCGGATCGTCGTGATAGGGCGCCTTCAGCACCGCCCCGCGCGATCCCAGCGCGCCGTCGAGATAGAGCTTGATCCCGCCCATCCGCAGGCGATCGTCATAAAGCCACATCGTCGGCTCCGGCCCGGCGACGGTCTCCAGCGTTTCGAAGCTGTCGGCATAGGCCATGATGCGGATCTGCAAGCGGCCCGCATCGCCCGCGCGGCGGAAGGTGTTCCAGTCGGTCAGTTCGGTGCCCATGTCGGCGACTGCGGTCACGCCGTATTTCAGCAGCACCTCCTGCGCCTTGATGAAGGCGAGGTCGCGGTCTTCGGGGCGGGGCGGGGGGACGACCTTGCCGACCAGCTCCACCGCCCGATCGACAAACACGCCCGCCGGCGCGCCCTTGGCGTCGCGGATGATCTTGCCGCCTGCCGGGTCCGCCGTCTTGGCGGTGACGCCTGCGGTGGTGATGGCGAGGGTGTTGCCCCAGTTGGCGTGATTGTCCGCGCGTTCGAGCCACACCGGGCGATCGGCGACCGCGGTGTCGAGTTCGGCGGCCGTGGGGAAACGCCCGAGGCCCCACTTCTCCTGATTCCACCCGCGCCCGAGGATCCAGGGGCGGCCCGGGTTCTCCTCGGCAAAGGCCCTGATCTTCGCCAGCGCATCCTCGAGCGAGGTCGTGTCCGACAGGTCGAGCGTCAGCGCGCCGAAGCCGATGTCCATCACGTGGACATGGGCATCGATCATGCCGGGGATCATCACCTGCCCCTCGCCATCGATCAGGAAATCGGTGCGCGGCCGCGCATCGCCGCGCGTGAGCAGGGTGGTGACCTTGCCCTCGTCATCGAAGACGAGGCCGGTGAAGCGTTTGACCGCGCCGCTCTCGTCGATGGTCAGCCCGTCGACATTGTCGACCAGCGTATCGGCAAGCGCAGGGGCAGCGAGCGCCAGAGCGGAAACGGCGGCAAGCGAGCGGGCGAGCGTCAGCAGCATGAAGGTCCTTGATCGGAAGGCCAAAGGGGATCGGCGGCGATGCCTATCGCCTTAGCGCGAGCTTGCCAACTTTCCGCTCCAGAGGAAATCCTTTTGGCCAAATCATCGCGCGGCTGATTGCCCTTACGGCTGCGAGCCTCTAATCGCGCTGGCACCATGGCAACGCACGTCGCATCCCAGAGCCCCAAGGGCGCCGCCGCCACCCCGGCCGACCTGACCCTCGACACCGTCCGCGCCGCCGCCGCGCGGATCGAAGGCGCAGTGGTCAAGACGCCGATGATGCACTCGATCACGCTGTCGGAAATTACCGGCGCGGATATCTGGCTGAAGTTCGAAAACCTCCAGTTCACCGCCGCCTACAAGGAGCGCGGGGCGCTCAACGCGCTGCTGCTGCTGAATGACGAACAGCGCGGCCGCGGCGTCATCGCGGCCTCGGCGGGCAACCATTCGCAGGGCCTCAGCTATCACGGCACGCGCCTTGGCGTACCCGTCACCATCGTCATGCCGCGTACCACGCCCACGGTGAAGGTGATGCAGACCGAAAGCGTCGGCGGCAAGGTGGTGCTCGAAGGCGAGACCTTTGATGAAGCCTATGCTCATGCCCGCAAGCTCGAAGGCGAGCTGGGCCTGACCTTCGTCCACCCCTTCGACGATCCCGACGTAGCCGCCGGCGCAGGCACGGTCGCGCTGGAAATGCTCGAAGTGAAGCCCGATCTCGATTGCATCGTCACGCCGATCGGCGGGGGCGGGCTGATTTCGGGCATGGCGACGGTGGCCAAGGCGCTGAACCCGGAAATCGAGGTGGTCGGCGTGCAGGCGGGCCTGTTCCCCAGCATGTTCGACCGCATCAAGGGCGCGAACCTGCCCTGCGGCGGGGACACGCTGGCCGAAGGCATCGCGGTCAAGGTGCCAGGCGATTTCACCGCCAAGGTGATTGCCGAGCGGGTGGACGACATCCTGCTGGTGGACGAGCCTGCGCTGGAAAAGGCGGTGGCGCTGCTGCTCCAGATCGAGAAGACCGTGGTCGAAGGCGCGGGCGCGGCGGGGCTGGCGGCGGTGCTGGGCAGCCCCAAGCGGTTTGCGGGCAAGAGCATCGGTCTTGCGCTGTGCGGCGGCAATATCGACACGCGGTTGCTCGCCAATGTGCTGCTGCGCGATCTGGCGCGGCAGGGTCGTCTTGCGCGCCTGCGCATCACCTTGCAGGATCGCCCCGGCGCACTGTTCAAGGTCATGCGCCTGTTCGACGAGCACAACGTCAATATCATCGAGATCTATCACCAGCGCATCTTCACCACGCTGCCGGCCAAGGGCCTGATCACCGACATCGAATGCGAAGCGCGCGATGCCGAGCAGGTCGAACGGCTGGTCGAAGGCCTGCGCGCCAAGGGCTACACCGTCCAGCTGGTCGAACTCGGCTAAGGCTGCATCCGACATTCGGCCCTGACGGCCTGCAAATCGCGCGAATGTCGGGCGCGGCCTGCGGTTTCACCCGACGTCAGCCTTTCAAAGACGCGCGCAAGCATCCCCTTTTGCACCATAGCGGACCCGCTTTTGCGGCGAGCCGAGCGGGTGTCTGCAAAATTCGCGACATTTTCATGGTTAAGGGACTTTAACCGGAACATCTGTGCGGGCATAAGATTTTCTTAACACTTTCGCCCACCCGCGATTCAATCGCAGCAAGGACAGGTTCCACCCGTGACGGCACCGATCCGCTTCCCCCGGTTTTTCGTGACCAGCCCCGCGCCCTGTCCCTATCTGCCGGGGCGCAGCGAGCGGAAAGTCTTCACTGAACTCAAGGGCCCGCACGCCGATCAGCTCAACGAAGCGCTGGGCCGCATCGGCTTCCGCCGCAGCCAGACGGTCGCCTACCGCCCGTCCTGCCTCGACTGCCAGGCCTGCGTCTCGGTGCGGGTGCTGGCGAACCAGTTCCAGCCCTCGGCCACGCAGAAGCGCGAGATGAAGCGCAACAGCGACCTCATCGTCAACGAATGCCGCCCCTGGGCGACTGACGAGCAATTCGCGCTGCTCTCCCGCTATCTCGGCCAGCGCCACCCCGATGGCGGGATGTCGGCGATGGACGAGATGGACTATGCCGACATGATCGAGCACACGCCGGTCGGCAGCGTCGTCACCGAATATCGCGAGCCGGGCCTCAACGGGAAGCCGGGGCGGCTGGTCGGCGCCTGCCTGACCGACCGGCAGGGCGATGGCCTGTCGATGATCTATTCCTTCTACGAGCCCGATCATCCGGAACGCGCGGGGCTGGGCAATTACATCATTCTCGATCACATCCGCCGCGCGGCGGCCGAGGGTCTGCCCTATGTCTATCTCGGCTATTGGGTCGAAGGCAGCCCGCGGATGCAGTACAAGGTGCGCTATCGCCCGCTCGAACGGCTGACCCGCGAAGGCTGGCAGCTGCTCGATCCCGAAGAGCAGCGCCGCCTGACCGCAGCCGCCACGGCGCCGCGCAACACCGCCGATAAAATCCTCGCAGGCGCGCGGGGCAAGGATGGACAGCCTGTCAAATTCACGGCCAGCTAGGGCCCGGCACCGTCTCACGCTCGGTATTGCGCTGCTCGCCGGACTGGGTCACGGCGCGCTGGCGCTGGGTGCTGCACCGCTTCAGGCGCAGGAACAGGCCGAGCCGGATGAAGCCGATCGCGAGGATCGGCCCGCGGATGCATCCGCGCCGCCGCCTGCGCAGGCGCAACCGGCGCCCGAACCTGCGCCCGTGCCCGACACGCTCGATGCGCTGATCCCCGAAGATGCGCTCGCCGATCCTGAAGCCTGGGCCGCTGGCGGGGTCGCCGACACCTCGCCCGTGGTGGTGCCCGACGATCCGCTGGCCGAAGGCGCGTTGGCCGAGGCGGGCCTGGCTCCCGATGCGCCGCCCTTCGCCATCGACCCGCTCGCCCCGTCGCCGTCAGCCGACGTTCTCGCCGATTTCGCGCTCGAGGAGCCGGAACCGCTCGCACCCGATCCCGCGCTCGAAGCGCTTGCCAGCATCGACGCGCCGGTCATGGCGCAATCGCCCGAGCTGGCCGAGACGAAGATCGGCAGCACGCTCGTCCTCGCGCTGCCCGTCGCCCCCGAAGCCTTCCCCGAACGGGACGAATTCGTCGACCGCTTCAGAGACCTGTCGACCCTGCGCTCGCTCGACGATGACAGCGAATCGGTGCCGCAGATCGCCGCCCGCGCCCGCGCCGACGAGGAGCTGCTGGGCGATATCCTGCGCACCTATGGCTATTACAGCGGCGAGGTGGTGCGGCAATTGTCGGGCGGCCGCCGCGCCCGCGACGAGGAGGGCGATGACCCGCGCTCCGATGTCGCCGCCGAGCCGAGCGTGCGGTTCGATATCCTGCCCGGCCCGCGCTACAGCTTCGGCCGGATCGGCCTCGGCGCGCTGCCCGCGCTGCCCGAACCCGACGCCAGCCGGTTGATTGCCGCCTTCGGAATCAAGCCGGGCGACCCGCTCTATGCCGACCGCATCGTCGAGCGCGAGCTCGAACTGCGCGTCGCGCTGGGCGAGAGCGGCTATCCCTTCGCCGCGGTGGGCGAGCCCGAACTGCTGATCGACCACGCCCGGATCGAGGGCGACCTCACGCTCGATGTCCAGCCGGGCGGGAAATATGTGTTCGGCCCGGTTGTCAGCAGCGACGAGCGCTTCCTCTCGGGCCGGCACCTGTCGCGCATCGCCCGCTTCGAACCGGGCGACGTGTTCCAGCAAAGCCTCGAGACCGACCTGCGCCGCGCTGTCATCGCCACCGGCCTCGTCTCCAGCGTCACCGTGACCCCGCGCGAAACCCGCGCGCCGGAAGGCGGCGAGCCGGGCGAAGTTGCGCTCGATGTCGAATTCGAACGCGCGCCGCTGCGCACCATCGCGGGCGCGATCGGTTACGGCACCGAGGACGGCTTCAAGGTCGAAGGCCGGTGGGAACACCGCAACCTCTTCCCGCCCGAAGGCGCGCTGCGGCTTCGCGGCATCCTCGGCACGCGCGAGGCGCTGGCGAGCGTCGGCGTGCGGCGCAACAACTTCCTCGGGCGCGATCAGGTGCTGACGGTGGATCTCTTCGCCAGCGACATCACCACGCAGGCGGTGGATTCGCGCGGGGGCGGGATGCGCGCCAGTTTCGAGAAGGTGTCGAACATCCTGTTCCAGAAGCCGATCAGCTGGCAGATCGGCACCGAGCTGCTCTACACCGATGAGCGCAACCGCGATGTCCGCATCGCGCCCGGCGCACCGCTGCCGCGCCGCACCTTCCTGATCGGGGGGCTGTTCGGCAGCCTCACCCTCGACCAGAGCGACGATCTGCTCGATCCCACGCAGGGCTACCGCGCCACCGCGTTCCTCGCCCCCGAAGTTTCGCGGCAGGGCGGGGCAGAGAGCTTCTATCTGCGCGCGCAGGGCGATGCGAGCTACTACCAGTCGCTCGGCCCCGCGGTGCTGGCAGGAAGGGTGCGGGCGGCGACCATTCAGGGCGCGGGGATCGACGCGATCGCGCCCTCGCGGCGGCTTTATGGCGGGGGCGGGGCTTCGGTGCGCGGCTACGGCTTTCAGGGTGTCGGCCCGCGCGATGCCGAGGGCAACCCCACCGGCGGCGCCTCGCTGGTCGAATTCGCGCTGGAGGCACGGGTGGAAACCCCGCTGTTCGATGGCGCGCTCGAGGTTGTGCCCTTCATCGACGCGGGCTCGGTCAGCCGCAGTTCGACCCCCGACTTCGACGAGATCCGCTGGGGGGCGGGTATCGGCTTCCGTTACAAGACAACCTTCGGCCCGATCCGCGTCGATGTCGCAACTCCGCTCAACCCCGGACCCTTCGATAGTCCGGTGGTGGTCTATGTCAGTCTGGGTCAGGCGTTCTGATGGCCGAGGACGTGACACCTCCGGCTACGCCGACGCCCGAGGCCGCGCCCGCGCCGCGGCCGGCACGGGAGGCGCGGCGCAAGCGCGTGTGGGCCAAGCGGCTGGGCTGGGCGCTGGCGCTGCTGCTCGCCCCGGTGCTGCTGGTGGCGGGCTTCCTCGCGACACCGATCGGCAAGCGCTTCATCGCCGATCAGATCGCGGCGGTGGCCCCGGCCTCGGGCCTGCGCTTTACGGTCGGGCGGATCGAGGGCGACATCTATTCGCAGGCGGTGCTGCGTTCGGTCACGGTCAGCGATCCCAAGGGACCGTTCCTCACCATCCCCGAAGTGCGGCTCGACTGGCGGCCGCTGCAATGGGTGTGGAGCGGGCTCGACATCCGCGAGCTGACCGCCCGGCGCGGGCGGCTGACGCGGCTGCCCGAATTGCTGCCGGGCGACCCCGATGCACCGCTGCTGCCCGATTTCGATATCCGGGTGGACCGGCTCAATATCGAGGATCTGGTGCTCGCCAAGGGCCTCGCCACCGATCGTGACGAGCGCGCCAATCTCACCGCGCGGGTCGATATCCGGCAGGGGCGCGCGCTGATCGACGCCAGGGCGCGACTGGGCGCGCGCGATCGCATCACGCTGCTGCTCGATGCCGAGCCCGATGGCGACCGCTTCGAGCTGGCAGGCGATGCGCTGGCACCCGCTGGCGGGGTGATTGCCGGACTAGCGGGGCTGGAGGAGGGCTATTCCGGCCGGATCGTCGGCGACGGCAGCTGGTCGCGGTGGCGCGGCGCGGCGGTGGCGCGGCAGGAGGGCGTTGAAGGCCCGCCGGTCGCCGCCTTCCGCATCACCAATGACGCGGGGCGTTACGGCGTGCTCGGCCAGCTGAGGAGCGGGCTCGGGCCACAGACCCTATCGGGCCGCGCGCTGGGCGAGACGACCTCGATCGTGGCGGGCTTCACGCTGGAGGACAGCGTGATCGAAGGGCGCGCCGCAGCCGTCTCGGACGGGATCGACCTGCGCGCTGCCGGAGTCGCCGATCTCGCCGACAATGTGGTCGACGGCGCGCGCGTGGGTTTGACCCTGCGCGATCCCGATCTCTTGGGCGAGACGGTGCGGATCGAGGGCGGCAGGCTGGTCGCCAGTCTTTCGGGCGCGTTCGACGATCTGGCGATCCGGCACGAAATCGACGTGCGCCGTCTCACCGCGCTCGGCGTCACCGCCACCGGCCTCGCACAGGAAGGCGCCGCGCGGATCGACGGCACGGTGCTGCGCGTGCCGCTGGCGCTGACCGCCGAGCAGGTGGTGACCGGCAATGCCTTCGCCGACCCGCGGTTGCGGCGCGGCCGATTGAGCGGCGCGCTGACCTATGATTTCGCTGGCGGGAAGCTCGCCGCCGATCAGGCCCGCATCACCTTCCCCGGCCTCGACGCCGAACTGTCACTGCGCGGCGACATTCCCGCCGGGGCCTATGCCATCGCGGGGCCCGTCACGGCGCGCGGGCTGAGGGTCGAGGGCGCGGGCAATGTCACCGCCAATGCCAAGATCCTCGTCAAGTTCGGCCCTGCCGTACCGTGGAGCCTGCGGGCCAATCTGGCGGGCGTGCTGAGCGGCATCAGCAACACCACGCTGGTCAGTCTGGCGGGCGAGCAGGTGCGCTTCAATGGCGAGCTCGGGATGGGCGCGGATCAGCCGATCGTGCTGCGCAACACCGCGATCACTGCGCCGCGGCTGACTGCGCGCTTCGACACTCGCTTTGTGCCCGGCAGCGGCGGCACCCGCACCGTGCTGTCGGGCAGCGGGCGGCAGGCGCAATTTGGCCCCTTCACTGTCGCCGCCCAATTTACCGCCGACGGGCCGAGCGGGGAGCTGGTGCTCGCCGATCCCTATCCCGCCGCCGGCCTCACCGACGTGCGCATCGCGCTCGCGCCGAGCGAAGAGGGCTTCGGGCTCGACGTGCGCGGCGGATCGCTGCTCGGCCCGTTCGACGGGCGGCTGGCGCTGTTCCTGCCCGAGAACGCACCGGCCCGCATCGCGATCGAGCAGCTGGAGGTCTATCGCACCACCGTTACCGGCGATGTCGTGCTGGGCGAGGCCGGGCCCTCGGGCGATCTCAGGCTGGCGGGCGGCGGGGTCAATGGAACCATCGGCTTCCGCCCGCAGACCGGCGGGGCGACGGGCTTCGCGGTCGATCTGGCGGCGCGCAATGCGCAGTTCGGCGGGGCGACCCCGATCAGCATCACCCGCGCCGACATTGCCGCGACCGGGCGCATCGCCGAGGGCAATACCAGCGTGGAGGCCGATATCACCGCTGCCGGCTTCAGCTACGGCAGCCTCAATCTCGCCAGCCTGACCGCGAGGGCAAACATCACCAACGGCCGGGGCAAGGTGACCGGCAATGTTGCCGGGCGGCGCGCGGATCGCTTCGCGCTCAACTTCGATGCCGATGTCGCGCCCTCGCGGATCGCGGCGGTCGCGCGCGGGCGCTACGGCGGGGCTGAGATCACCATGCCGCGCCGCGCCGTGCTGACCGCGCAGGATGACGGCGGCTGGGCGCTTGCGCCGACCCAGTTCGGCTTCGGCGGCGGCTTCGCGATCGTCTCGGGCGCGCTCGGCGGCGGAGAGACCGCTGTCGAACTCAAGCTGTCGCGGATGCCGCTGCGGGTGCTCGATCTGGCGGGCGCGGACCTCGGCCTCGGCGGGCGGCTGACCGGCATCATCGACTACCGCCAGTCGGGCCGCGCCCCGCCGACCGCCAGCGCCCGTGGGCGGATCGACCGGTTCAGCCGCGCGGGGCTGGTGGTCTCGTCCAAGCCGATCAACGTGCTCGGCGTGGTCAACCTCACCCCCCAGCGCCTGACCGCCGCGGCCCGCCTGTTCGAGGGCGAGGACCGGCGCGGCGATGTGACGATGGCGATCACCGGCCTCGCCCCCGACGGCGCGCTGACCGACCGGCTGATGCGCGGGTCGCTGGATGCGCGCCTCGCCTTCGACGGTGCGGCCGAGACCCTGTGGAGGCTCGCCGCGGTCGAGGCCTTCGATCTCGCCGGCCCGGTCCGCATCGCCGCGCGCGCCACCGGCACGCTCGCAAGCCCACGCATCAACGGGTCGCTCGCCAGCGACGATCTCACGGTGTCGAGCGGGCTCACCGGCACCCGCATCACCAAGGTCAATGCCCGCGGCCGCTTCGCCGGATCGCGGCTGGAGCTGGTGCGCTTTGCCGGGTCGACCGCGGGCGGCGGATCGATCAGCGGCAGCGGCACGATCGACCTTGCCGGGATGAGCGCTGTGCGCGGCCCCTCGCTCGACCTGCGCGCTGCGGCCAGCCGTGCGCGCCTGCTCGACGGCAACGGGCTGGAGGCAACCATCACCGGCCCGCTGCGGATCGTCTCCGACGGCAGCGGCGGCACCATCGCCGGGCGCGTCACGCTCGATCGGGCTCGCTGGGCGCTGGGCAACGCCGACGAGGACCGCGCCCTGCCGCGCATCGCCACCCGCGAGATCAACGGCGAGGGCGGTCGCAGCCGCACCCAGGTCTCGGCCCGCGACGCCAGCTGGCGCTACCTCGTCAACGCCAGCGCGCCTGGCCGGGTCGCGGTCGAGGGCCTCGGGCTCGAGAGCGAGTGGGGCATCGACATCGCGCTGCGCGGCACGGTGGACGACCCGCGCATCGGCGGCACGGCGCGGCTGGTGCGCGGCGACTACACCTTCGCCGGCACCCGCTTCGAACTCACCCGAGGCCGCATTCTGTTCGACGTGAACGAGCCGATCAACCCGCGCCTCGACGTGCTGGCCGAGACATCGAAGAACGGCACCAATGTCGACATTGCGATCACCGGCAACGCGCTCGCGCCCGCCATCACCTTCTCTTCCGACCCGGCGCTGCCCGAGGAGGAGATCCTTGCCCGGCTGCTGTTTGGCGGTTCGGTCACCTCGCTATCGGCGACCGACGCGGTGCAGCTGGCCGCCGCGCTCGCCGCCTTGCAGGGCGGGGGCGGGGGGATCGACCCGATCGGCCAGCTGCGTCGCTCGATCGGGCTCGACCAGCTGCGCATCGTCAGTGCCGATCCGCTGATCGGGCGCGAGACGGGTGTGGCGATCGGCAAGAACATCACGCGCCAGATCTATGTCGAACTGATCACCGACGGGCGCGGCTACAGCGCCACGCAGGTCGAATACCGGATCACCAGCTGGCTGGCGCTGCTGGGCACGGTGTCGACCATCGGCCGCGATTCGGTGCTGTTGCAGGTCAGCCGGGATTATTGATGCTCTTGTTGGCACGCCTTTCGGCGTGCCGTGTCCTCGCTCATGCGGCCTGAAGGCCGCGTCGCTGCGGGCGGCCGGTCGGCCTTGCGGAGGCTGCGCCGCCGTAGCTGCGGATGCCATCATCCGTTTTTCTGATACAACTCGGCTTCGGCAGCGCGGCGGTTGACGAGGCCCTTGAGCACGCGCCCGGCGGCGCGGTTCCAGCGGGCGAATTCGCGCGCGGCGCCTTCGTGATCGCCCGCGACGTGCTTGCGTGTCAGCGTCGCACGGGCAATCGCCCCGGTGTTGTAGTGGAAGCTGACCAGCGCATCGAACTGGTTTGGCGAGGTGGGCGCACCCTCCAGTGCGGCGGCGACCTCGGCGGCGTAGCGCACGAGATCTTCGGCGAGGCGTTCATCGCATTGCGCCTGAGTCCAGCGCGTATCAGGCCCGATACGCCCGCCATGAAAGTGGTCGCGCCCGGTCGCGCCCCAGCCGATCGTCCACGGCTCGCCCCCGGTGGCGGGGTCGGGATAGGCCTCCACCAGCCCATCGCTCCGCAGCCGCGCGCAGCCTTCGAAGCGCTTGATCAGCGCGATTCCCGCTGCCCCGACAGCGTGGGGTGCGGCGGTGTTGGAGACACATGAGACACTGTCCAGGGGCAAAATTCCGGCCCCCGGCACGGCCGTGTCCTGCGTGGAGTCGGGCGCGGCGACAGCGGACAGGGCATGGAGCCGGCGCAGCAGCGACAGCAGCGAGGAAGCGGGGCGAAAGGTCATGGGGAAGGCCTCCGGTGCGGTTGGCGGGGTAGTGAGGCCGGGCAATTAGGCACACTTCGTTCAAGTAGGAAAACCCCGATTGCGCGCAGGGGTGACAAGAGCTCTTGACTGACAAGAGTTCTTGACTGTAAAGAGCTCTTGTCAGGGCGCGGGGGCCATTAGACCGCAACCACGCTGCCCGGATGCCAACCACCGCTGCACAGGCCTGCCCGCGCTTGGAAAACCGTCTGAAACATTACCGCGAGGCGCGCGGCTGGAGCCAGGGCGAACTTGCCCGGCGGCTGGGGGTGTCGCGCCAGACGATCAACGCGGTCGAGACCGACAAGTACGATCCCTCGCTGCCGCTCGCGCTGCGCATGGCGCGCCTGTTCGATGTGGCGGTGCCTGAACTGTTCATTGACCATTGGGAGCCCGACGCATGATGAGCGATGCCACACCCCCGCGCGCCCCGGCCAAGTGGCGCAAATTGTTGCTTCAGATCGCCATCGGCATGGGGCTGGGCGCAGCGGTCGGCTTTGGAGCCGGGTCGTGGGCGGGCGATTACATCGCGGCCAGCGGGCTTGAGGCCGTGCCGCTGTCCAACGAGATCGCCGGGTTGGTGGCGGTGATCTATGTCCTGATTGCGGCGCTGGTTCTGGCGGGGGCGGCGAACCCGGCGATGGGTGCCCGGATCCTCAACGTCGAGGATGCCGAAGAGGTGCGCGAAATGCAGTCGCAGTTCATTCCCTCTGGGATCGCGCTGGTGCTGTGGGGGATCGCGCTGATGGCGCTGGCCTTGGCCGCGCCGGTCGGTCCGGTGGCCGCGCCGATCGCTCTGGCGGTTGGTGTTGCCGGGTTGCTGGGCGGCGTGTGGTTTGCGGTCAAATCCTACCGCGCGGCCGACGAGCTGATGCTGGCGACCAATCTTGAGGCGGGCGCGATCCTTTATGGTCTGGTGCTGCTGGTGGTGGGGGGCTGGGCGATGGTGGCGCATGTCGGCTATACCGCGCCGCCCGCACCGCTCGACCTGCTGACCGCCTTCTATGTGCTGGCGATGGTGGCGAGTTTCATCGCGGCGGGGCGGCGCGGGATGCTGCGGCTGCGCTGACATGGCCCGTGCTGACGCGCGCAAAAAGGGCGCCTGCCGCGTGGCAGGCGCCCTTTCGTTTGGCTGCGATCCGTTGCGGATCAGAAGCGGTAGGTCATCGTCCCGCGCACGACCTGCGCATCGGCAGAGTCGCGGCCGATGGTGGTGTCCGCGCCGATGCTCAGCTGCAGCGGGCCATCGCCGACGGTCGCGCTGATGCCGATTTCGCCCCAGGTGTGATCGGCGCGATCGAGCACGAAGTCGGCATTGGGCCCGATCCCTTGCGTGAAGTTCGCGCCGAGCAGCTGCGGGCCGTCCTGGAATTCCCACACCAGCTGGGCGGTGCCGTTGATCGACACGCCCTTGCCCTGCTTCTCGTAATCGAAGCCGAAGCGCGCCTGGGTGCTCTCGAACTTGTCGCGCGCAATCGCCAGCGCGGTGGTGCCGCCGGTTTCGCGCACGGTGTCGAGTTCGACGCTGGCATAGCGCGCCTCGATCCCCGGCGAGAAGGTCCCGATGCCGCTGGTGATGTCGTAGGACAGGCCCAGCGCGCCCGAGATCAGGCGATCGTCCGAGGTCGAGGTCAGGGTCTGCGCCGAATTCAGGAACTGCACCGTACGGGTGGTGTCGAGCCCGAGGCTGCCCATGCTGAACTGCGCGTCGAGCACCGGGCCATCGGTGAAGGCATGGCGCAGGTAGAGCGAGGCCGCATAGGTCTGGCTGTCGACCCGCTGGCCGAGCGGCACGTCGGCTTCGAGGTCGCTGAAATAGCCCGACAGGCCGACCATGGTGTTCTCGCTCGGGTAGAACTCGATCCCGCCGGCGATAAACAGGCCGGTGATGTCGGTTTCCTGCGCGTAGCCGGGGAGGCTGTCGGCCTCGCCGCTGACATAGCCGCCCGAGAGGAAGATGCCGACATTGTCGGGCAGGCTGCTCTCGGTCATTTCGGTGTCGCCGCCGTCCTGCATCGCCATCAGCGCGCCGCCGAGCGGGGCACCGGTGGGAGCAAGGCTCATCTGCGCCAGATCGAGCGGACGCCCGGTGACGGCAATCTTGCCGCCCGCGCGCGACTTGTCAGCCTCGCGCATCCGCGCATCGTTGAAGTTCTGGAGCAGGTTGACCGACAGCTGCGAGACCGAACGCACCGCCTGCTCGTTCACCGGGGCGAGCCCGTCGAAGGTGCTGCGGATGGTCTCGGCCGAAGCGAAGTCCAGCGCGTAGAGATCGGCAAGCGCCGCATTCGGGCGGTTCTGGTCGAACAGCTGGGCATAGGCGCCCTGCACCGTGTTGTCCGGATCGACCACCTCGGTGTAGCTCGCCGCCTCGATCTCCATCAGCACCGCATTGGCCTGATAGGTGAAGGTCTGGCTGAGGATCGCCGAAAGCTGCCGTTCGGTGAAGGTGCCGCTGATGCCTTCGCCGCCGGTGACGATGGTGTAGACCTGGTTATTGCCGTTGACCCGCTGGGTCACGCCCATGCCGAGGTTCACGATCCCGCCGACATTGGCGATGCCGGTCACCGTGAGGCGATCCGAGGTCGAGCCGGTGCCAAGGTCGACATTGAACTGGGTGCCCGAGGACATCACCAGATTGCCGTCGATCGTCAGCGTGCCGATGGTGCCCATCGTGCCGGGCGAGAACACGCCGGTGATGCTGGTCAGGAACGGCGCGGTAACCGTGCCGGTGCCTTCGAGCATCCCGGCAAACAGCGTGTAATCGCCCACCGTGGTGATGCCGCCGTTAACCGCCACCCGGCCGCCGAACTGGTTGATGTCGATCAGCGAGGTGAGATCGCCCGCCGCGGCCACCGTCAGCCCGGCATTGCCGCGCACGGTCAGCCTGTCAATGGTGACTTCGCTGCTCAGTGTGGTGGTGCCGTCGCGGCTGAGGGTCACGTCGTAGTAGCGCGGATCGACGCGCACTTCGGCGGTGGTGACGGGGTCGATATTGTCGGGCACGAAGCCGCTTGCACCGGGCAGGCCGTTGGCCAGCGTCGGGGCAGGCAGCGTGGTGTGGCCGTCCTGCGCCTGAAGATTGCTGGCGCGGTCCGCACGATTTCCGGTCGGCGCGCCCAGCGCGGCATCCAGCGCAGCCACGTCGCCCGGCGTCGGAGCGATTTCGAATGCACCGGAGATGGCATCGAAGGTCAGTTGCGCGCGGCCATTGGCGAGGTTTCCGGACACCGTGGCCGGCGCGTTGCCGCCCTCGGGCGGGGTGAAGGTTTCCTCGACCTCGCCGGTGGCAATGTTGAAGCACTCGTCACCCGGCTCTTCGAACTCGACGCAGAGCGAACCGAACTTGCCGTCGGTGCCGTCCGGCCCGAGCTCGGGCGTGGTCGGCAAGCCGTTCACGACCTGACCCTGCGCGTTGATGATCCGGTACATCGGGTCGAGATCGGTCTGCCAGCGGCTGGCATCTTCCCAGTTGCCGTTCCCGGCCTTGGCCGAGACATAGCGATAGGGATTGTTCTCCACGATATACTGCCAGTAGAGCGACAGCGGCTGGTAGAAGCTGGTGGTACCGAGCGAGCTGAACGGCTGGGTGCCGCCGAAAATGCGCGAACCGCCCGAGAGCACGCCGATCACCAGATCCTCGGTCGAAAGCGTGTTGTTGGCCGCATCGAGAATCAGCGGACCACCCGAATCCCCGCCTGCCGTGATGCCTTCATTGGGCAGGGCATCGTCGCGGTGGATGTTGATGTCGCGGACGAAGCTGCGATCCTGCGAATCGAAGTCCAGCTGGTAGAGGTTCTGCGGGAAGGTCGGGTCGCCGGGGCCGAACAGGTATGCGTCCTGATCGTCGAGCGAGAAGAACCCGCCCAGCATGTTCTCCGCCGCGCGGCGACGGAAATCGATGCCCTGGGTCACGCCCTGGAAAGCGTTGCCCGTGCCGCCATAGCCGACAATGTTGACGTGATAGCCCGTGCCACGCACCGGATCGCTCGTCTCGGGGGCGGGCAGGGTGCTGAACAGCAGGGCCCACGTCGGAATGCCGGCGGCCGGGGTGTCAAGGCTGGCGAGCGCGATGTCGGCCTCGATGAAGCCGAGCCCAAAGGCGTCCTGCAGCGAGCGCTCATCATAGAAGATGCGGTTGATGTTGAATGCACGCAGGGCGACATTGGTGCGGCCCGTGCCGAACCAGCTCTGCAATCCGGGAAGCGCATTGACGTCGAAGGCCACCACGCCGCGCACGGTGGTGCCGTCGTAATCGGTTTCAGGGCGATCATTGACGCAGTGTGCCGCAAACAGCACGGTCCGGGGATTGATCAGCGTGCCCGTGCAGATCCCGATCGAATTGGTTCCAACCGGATTGGTGACGATCACACCGACACCGTCGAACACATTTTCGGTGTCGACGATCTCTGCCGGTGTGCTGTTCTCGTTCGGGACCACCGCCATGGCGGGCGTAGCGACCGCCGCCAGCGACAGAGCGGCCAGAGCCGATCCGGTCAGCAAGCTGCGGCGCGAATTCTGCGAGGAAATCATGTGCGTCTCTCCATAAGGGGGGCGGCTGCCCTGTCAGCCGATGGAGGGGAAGCTACAGTTTTAACCCGCTCTGGCAAATCGCTTTTGTGACTTTGTCCCACCTGACGATAAAACGTTGCAATAATGCCTCAACGCATGGCGAGGAACAGCGTGTAACCGATGTAGAGCGCCACCAGCACTGCGCCCTCGGCTCGCGACAGCTTCCAGCCGCTGCGCAATTGCACCAGCAGCAGCGCGGTCACGCCCAGCATCGCCCAGATATCGAAGGCCGCGATTTCCGCCGGGACCGCAATCGGCTGAATAATCGCCGTGCCGCCAAGGATGCCCATCACGTTGTAGATGTTCGATCCCACCACATTGCCCAGCGCCACGTCGCCATGCTTGCGGATCACCGCGACCACGCAGGCGATCAGTTCGGGCAGGGAAGTGCCGATCGCCACCACGGTCAGCCCGATCACGCTCTCCGAAACCCCCGCCGCACTGGCGAGCACGGTCGCCCCGTCGACCAGCCAGCCCGCGCCGAAGATTGCCGCCACCAGCCCGGCGACGATCATCGCGCCGAGGATCGCCGGGCCGGTTTGGGGCGGCACCGGAACGTCTGCGGCCTCGGTCTCGTGGCGCTGGCATTCCTCGTCATTGGCCGCCGCCTCGGACTTGTAGGCATACCAGATATAGCCCACCAGACAGACGAGCAGCACCACCCCCGGCAGGCGCCCGATCACGCCCAGCAGCACTGCCGCGGTGCACAGCAGCGCGCTGCCACCCAATGCGATGGAGTCGCGCTTGAACGAGCGGGGGTTGACCACAAGCGGCGCAATCAACGCCGATATGCCGAGGATCAGCAGGATGTTGGCGATGTTCGATCCCACCACATTGCCGATCGCGATCCCCGGCGCGCCTGCCATCGCCGCCTGCACGCTGGTGGCGAGTTCAGGCATCGAGGTGCCGAAGCCGACGATGGTGAGGCCTGCGAGCAGCGGCGAAATCCCGATCCGCGCCGCCATCCCCACCGCCCCGCGCACCAGCAATTCGCCGCCGAGCGCTAGCAGGACAAGGCCACCGGCCACCAGAAGGATCGATTGGGTCATGATTGTCCCTGCACAGATGAGGTATTTTCGGTGGCCTTAGCGCCTTGGACAGGGCACGTGAAGCAGGGCAGCGCGCAGCGGGCACCAGCAATCGGCCTGGTCAGGGGGCAAGCAGACCTTGGCTCAAGGATGGGGGTTCGATAGCAGGGCTGCGGGAAACAAAGCTACCATGCTGGAAGCGACCGCTTAGCGGTCGATCAGGTTACCAATCCTTACCTCCAGCCTTCAGAAAAGGATAAGTGGAAATCCAATCGGTTCCGCCATAGTCAAGTGCCGCAGAGCATGGATCGGCCATAGGAGTGGGCAGTGAAGGATAGGTCTGGCGTAGTGCGTCAAACGTCCCAATGGGCGTTCTTTGCTATGGCACTCGCCTACGGGACACCAGTTGGCGCTGACACGAGTCTGGAGGTGGAGCGCGCCTGCAAGCCGGTGGTCCCGCAAGTCATGGTCAAGTTCCAGAACCACCGCGAGCTTGGTGCTGGCTACCAGCTGCTAATTAGCTACGACGAGGCTGGAAGCGATCCGTTCAGCCGCGAAACCTTCAGCAAGACTAGTCGTATTTCCGGCTGTGACGTGAAGGATGCTCGCTGCATCAGCTCACGGGCGCGATACGAAAATCGCCTCGAAGGCTTGAGACAGTAGAGCATTCAGCTGCGAAAGATTGGGAAATGGGTGACGGGCCCAGAAAGCAATCTTTTGGGCGGCGTGCAATGGTACGGCCCATCATACCCAGATCGAGTCAAAATTACGTGCGATCTCGCAATATCCGATCCTCGCGCTGCCTGTGTTCTCGACAGCGTCGAATACACTCCCAATCCCGCAACGTCGGGAGATGACGGCAAAACCGCGAGAATGGGGCGGTTTGATCAGTGCCAGCCGAAGAAACGACCGCGCATGAATGTTTGACAGCATCTCTGCTCGCCAAGGGTTCCGAATGACAGGAAACCACGCGTCTATGGTCGCTCAAACTTGGCGCCGCTGCCTCCAAAAGCCGACGCAGTGAATTTTCATTGAGACGCCCAAGCGTCCCTATGCACAAAGGCCGCCCGGTTGCCCGGACGGCCCTTGTGTCTCAAGTCCGAACCGGGGAGCGAAAGGCAGCTCCCCGGACCCGTTACATCGAGTAATACATGTCGAATTCGACCGGGCACGGCGTGGTTTCGGTGCGGATCACCTCTTCCCACTTCAGTTCCATGTAGGCCTCGATCTGGTCCTTGGTGAACACGTCGCCCTTGAGCAGGAAGTCGTGATCGGCGGCAAGGCTGTCGAGCGCTTCGCGGAGCGAACCGCACACGGTCGGCACTTCGGCCAGTTCGGCCGGGGGCAGATCGTAGAGGTTCTTGTCCATCGCCTCACCCGGGTGAATCTTGTTCTCGATTCCGTCGAGACCCGCCATCAGCAGCGCCGAGTAGGCAAGGTAGGGGTTGGCCATCGCATCGGGGAAGCGGAACTCGACGCGCTTGGCCTTCTCGCCGCTGCCATAGGGGATGCGGCACGAGGCCGAGCGGTTGCGTGCCGAATAGGCCAGCAGCACCGGCGCCTCGAAGCCCGGAACCAGACGCTTGTAGCTGTTGGTGGTCGGGTTGGTGAAGGCGTTCAGCGCCTTGGCGTGCTTGATCACGCCGCCGATGTAGTAGAGGCACATTTCCGACAGGCCGGCATATTCATTGCCCGCGAACATCGGCTTGCCGTCCTTCCAGATCGACATGTGGGTGTGCATCCCCGAGCCGTTATCGGCCTTGATCGGCTTGGGCATGAAGGTCGCGGTCTTGCCATAGGCATGGGCCACCTGATGCACGACATACTTGTAGATCTGCATCCGGTCGGCGGTCTGCACCAGCGTGCCGAAGGTCAGGCCCAGTTCGTGCTGGGCGGCGGCGACTTCGTGGTGGTGCTTGTCGCAGGGCAGGCCCATTTCGAGCATGGTCGAGACCATCTCGGCGCGGATGTCGACCGCAGAATCGACCGGCGCGACCGGGAAATAGCCACCCTTGGCACGCGGGCGGTGGCCCATGTTGCCCTGATCATATTCCTTGGCGGTGTTGGTCGGCAGCTCGATATCGTCGATCGAGAAGCCGGAACCGGCATAGCCGTCTTCGAAGCGCACATCGTCGAACATGAAGAATTCGGCTTCCGGGCCGACATAGACCGTGTCGCCCAGGCCGGTCGACTTGAGATAGGCCTCGGCGCGCTTGGCGGTCGTGCGCGGGTCGCGGCTGTACCAGTCGCCGGTCGAAGGCTCGACGATGTCGCAGTTGATGATCAGCATCGGGGTGGCGCTGAAGGGATCGACCCAGGTCTCGCTGAGATCGGGCTTCAGGATCATGTCGGATTCGTTGATGACCTTCCAGCCGGCGATCGACGAACCGTCGAACATCAGGCCATCCTCAAGCTCGTCCTCGCCCATGACGCTGGCGACCATGGTGAGGTGCTGCCACTTGCCCTTGGGATCGGTGAAGCGCAGATCGACCCACTCGATTTCCTCGTCCTTGATCAGCTTGAGGACGTCTTTTGCTTTCGACATTTTGGTAGTGCCTCCGATTACGTGATTATGGCCAGCCCGCCCGAGGGTTCTCGATGTGCCGGGCAGGCGGGAGAGGGTGGAAAATCAGATTGCGTCGTCGTTCGTCTCGCCGGTGCGGATGCGCAGCGCGCTTTCGATCGGGGTGACGAAGATCTTGCCGTCGCCGATGCGGCCGGTCTGCGCGGCGGCGGCGATGGCTTCGACCACACGCTCGGCCTGATCGTCGGCGACGACCACTTCGAGCTTCACCTTGGGCAGGAAGTCGACGACATATTCGGCGCCGCGATAAAGCTCGGTATGGCCCTTCTGGCGGCCGAACCCCTTGGCTTCGGTGACGGTGATGCCGGACACGCCGATCTCGTGCAGCGCCTCCTTCACCTCGTCGAGCTTGAAGGGCTTGATGATCGCTTCGATCTTTTTCACGTCGTCCCCGTCCGGTTGGGCCATCCGCGCCGCGGCGGGATTGCTGACCAGTTCTTAACAAGAACCGTGCCAAGCCCTAAGGTGAAGGCTGTGAACGATCCTTGCCGCTTGAAGACTCAAGGACGTGGATGTCTTTCGCCGATGCGGGCGGGTTAGCAAGATTATGGTGCACTGCGCAATGGTGCACAGCCATTCATCGCGCCATGCCTAAATTTTAAGCAACTTACAGGCGCAGGCCCGTGGTCTCGGGCAGGCCGCACATGATGTTGAGGTTCTGGATCGCGGCCCCTGACGCGCCCTTGCCGAGATTGTCGAGGCGGGCGATCAGGCGCGCCTGCGTCGATCGCTCATCGTAAAAGGCATAGAGCGCAAGTCCGTCGAATGGGGCATCCGTGGTTCTGAGAAGCAGCTCGTCGGTCCGGGTCTCATCGGCGACGGTCACGACCTTGCTGCCAGCGTAGAACCCTTCCCAAGCGATATGGAATGGCGACGGTGCGCCCGCCTCAACCTTGATCCCGGAATCCTCGAGCGACAACGGCACGTCGACCAGCATCCCCCGGAATGCGGGGATGACGCTCGGAGAAAACACCGGGTGTTTAGCTAGGCCCGCGTATTTCCTCATCTCGGCAAGGTGTTTGTGACCGAGCCTCAGGCCGTAGGCGCGGAAGGCAAGGTCGCTTTCGCGCGCAAAGCGGTCGATCAGACCATTGCCGCCTCCCGAATAGCCGCTCACCGCATTGACCGTGTAACTTACCCAGTTCTCGAGCAGCCCGGCCCGCACCAGCGGCGCGACGAGGGCGAGGAAGCCGGTGGGGTAGCATCCCGGATTGCTCACCAGTTGTGCATTGGCGATTCTGTCGTGCCCGATCAGTTCCGGAAAGCCATAGGTCCACCCTTCGGCCACGCGGTGCGCGCTGGAGGCGTCGATGATGCGCGTGCCGGAGCCTTCCGCCAGCTTCACCGCTTCCTTCGCCGCTTCGTCCGGCAGACACAGGATCGCGATGTCGGCGGCGTGGAGCGCGTCGCGGCGGGCGCTCTCGTCCTTGCGCTGGGCATCGTCGAGCACCAGCAATTCGAACTCGTCTCGCCCGGTCAACCGCTCGCGGATCTCGAGGCCCGTGGTGCCCGCGGCCCCGTCGATGAACAGCCGGATCGCCACGGCCTAGGCGCTTTCAGGTGCGAGTTCGCTCGCCCGGCACCAGCCGCTCGGCCCTTGCGGACCGGGACAACCCCACACCCATTCGCCTGCCACGTCGAGCAGCTCGAACCGGCTTCCGGCGGGCAATTGCGCGAACACCTCGACATCGCCGCGCGGATTGAGCCTGAGGCCCGCGCCCGCGTCTCCGACCGCGCGGATATGGGGGATCACGTAATGCGCCGCGAGATGCGTCCCGGCGAGCGCCATATGCGCCAGATCGCCGCGCAGCGGCAGCGTGCCGGGCGCGGGCTTTTCCACCGGGCCCTTCAAGCCCAGCACGCCTGCCGGCACGGCATAATCGGAAATCTCGCGCGACGCGCCGCTCATGGGTTTTGCCTTGGCCTTCTCAGGTGACGCGCGCACCCTGTCCCCTGCGGGTGCGGCGTGGCAGGCCCGTTAGCGCCAAGCGGCGCGCGGGGCAAGGTCAGGCGCCATAGCGCGCGCGGATGGCGTGCCATGCTCCGCGCAGGCCAAGACCCCGCCCGCCGCGCGCCCGGCCCGGCCTGGGGGCGGGGGACCAGGCGAAGGTGTCGTAGTGCACCCAGTCGATCCCCTCTCCGACGAAGCGATCGAGGAACAGCCCCGCGACGCTCGCCCCGGCGAAGGGATTGTTCGCCGAATTTGCCATGTCGGCGACGTCCGAGGCGAGATATTCGCGGTAGGCCTCGGGCAGGGGCAGCCGCCATGCGGCATCGTCATGCGCCTTGCCCGCGGCGAGGAAAGCCTCTGCCGTCTCGTCCTTCCGGGCGAACAGCGCAGGCAGATCGGGGCCGAGCGCGACCCGCGCCGCGCCGGTCAACGTGGCGAAATCGACGATGAGGTCGGGGTTCTCCTCCGAGGCGCGGGTCAGCGCATCGCCGAGGATCAGTCGCCCTTCGGCATCGGTGTTGTCGATCTCGACCGTCAGCCCCTTGCGGCTCCTGAGGATGTCGCCGGGGCGGAAGGCACCGCCGCTGATGGCATTTTCCACCGCCGGGATCAGCAGATGCAGCCGCACCTTCAGCCGCGCGCCCATCACCAGGCCGGCCAGCGCCAGCGCGTGGGCCGCGCCGCCCATGTCCTTCTTCATCAGCCGGATCCCTGCGCCCGGCTTGATGTTGAGCCCGCCGCTGTCGAAGCACACGCCCTTGCCCACCACCGCCAGCACCGGATGCGCCGGATCGCCCCACACGAGGTGCATCAGCCGCGGCGCATGATGCCGCGCCGCCGCCCGCCCCACCGCCTGGATCATCGGATAGTCCTGCTCCAGCGCATCGCCGCGCACCACGGTGAGCTCGGCCTTGTGCGCCTTGGCCAGCCGCTCGCACTCGGCCTCGAGCGCGGCGGGGCCCATGTCCTCGGGCGGGGTGTTGACGAGATCGCGGAGCAGGCATTCGGCCTCGGCTTCGGCGAGGGCGGGCTCGATTTGTCCGACCTGCCCGGTCAGCAGCACGCGCGGGCCTTGCGAATTGTCCTCGCTCTTGTAGCGATTGAAGCGGTATTGCCCCGTCACCCAGCCGAACATCGCCGGGCCCGGATCGCCTTTGGCGAGGCGGTAGGTGCCCTCGGGCAGTTCCTCGGCCAGCCTGGCGAGGCACCAGCTCGACAGGCTTTCGGGGTTTGCCACGCCGCCCACCGCGAACCAGCTGTCGCCATCGGGGACGATCGCGGTCTGATAGCCGCCGCCTTCGAATTTCTGCGCGGCAAGGCTGGCGCGCTGGCCGGCGGTGAGGCCGTTGGCAAAGGCTTCGAAGCCGTCCTTGTTCACGAGGTGAATGGCAATCGCGTCTTCGCCGCGGTCGGGGCGGATCAAGGCTTTGGGTTCGCTCATGCCTGTTCCATAATCACGCCCACGCCGATGTCACCAGCAGATTCGGAATGAGGGGAGTGGTGTGATGAGCGTTTCAACCCGGGTCGGTAAGGCAATGATGGCGATTCCCGCAATGGCTGCGCTGTGGCTTTCCGCCTGCGCCGCGCCCGACGAAGCCGCCGACGACAGCGTCGCCGCGACCGCCGAGGCCGCGACCCCTGCGCCGCCGACGGCCTCGGCCTCTCCCGCGGCAAAGGCGGTCGCCTTCACCGACAATGCCGAACAGGGCGAGGCGAAGCGCGAATTCGCCTATTCCTGGCCCGCCGAGGTTTCCGCAATCCCGGCGCTGGCGACGCGTTTCACCAAGGAGCGCGACCGGCTGCTCGGCGAACAGAAGGCGGAATGGGAGGAATCGCTGCGCGAATTTGCGGGCAGCGATTGCGTGGCCTGCGTCAATCGCGGGGCCGAAAAGAGCTGGGCGGTGGTCGCCGATCTGCCGCGCTTCCTCTCGCTCTCGGCCGACATCTACGCCTATACCGGCGGCGCGCATGGCAACAGCGGCTCGACCGCGCTCGTGTGGGACCGGGAGACCGGCACGGGGCTAGAAACGCGCGATGTCTTCACCTCGCCCAAGGCCTTGCAGGACGCGCTCGGTGCGGCGTGGTGCAAGGGGCTGGGCGATGCTCGCCGCCGCAAGATGGGGGCCGACGCGCCGGTCGATGACGGCCTCTTCCCCTGTCCGCCGATCGCCGATCTGACCGTGCTGCTGGGTTCCAAGAGCAAGACCCATTTCGACCGCATCGGCCTGATCGCCGATCCTTACGTGGCAGGTTCCTATGCCGAGGGTGCCTATGAGGTCACGCTACCGGTGACCCCGGCCGTGCTTGCGGCGGTGAAGCCCGAATACAAGGCGGCTTTCGCGCTCGGAAAGTAGCTTTTTGGCGCGGGGCTCGCTATGTAGCGGCCATGCACGATTATCAACTCGTTGACGGCGATCAGACCGTCTACCGCGATGGCTCCATCAAGCTCCACACGGCTGAGGGCTTCGAAGGGATGCGCAAGGCCGGGCGGCTGGCCGCCGAAATCCTCGATGCGCTGGCCGACATGGTCAAGCCGGGGGTGACGACGGGCGCGCTCGACGATGCGATCCGGGGGATGATGCTGGATGCGGGCGCGATCCCCGCCACGCTGGGCTACCGCGGCTATGCGCATTCGAGCTGCATCTCGATCAACCATGTGATCTGCCACGGGATTCCGGGTGAGAAGGTGCTGAAGGATGGCGACATTCTCAACATCGACGTGACCCCGCTGGTGGACGGCTGGCACGGCGATACGTCGCGGATGTTCTACGCGGGCGAGCCGCCGCTCAAGGCGAGGAAGCTGGTCGAGGTGACCTATGAATGCCTGATGCTCGGCATCCAGGCCGCGCAGCCCGGCGCGCGGCTCGGTGATATCGGCGCGGCGATCGAGGCGCACGCCAACCAGTTCCGCTATGGCGTGGTGCGCGAGTTCTGCGGGCACGGCCTCGGCCGCCTGTTCCACGACGCCCCCGAAGTCGTCCACGCCGCGCGCGCGGGCACGGGGCCGGAGCTGAAGCCCGGGATGTTCTTCACCATCGAGCCGATGATCAACCTCGGCAAGCCCTGGGCCAAGGTGCTGGGCGACGGCTGGACCGCCGTGACGCGCGACAAGAGCCTGTCGGCGCAGTTCGAACACTCGATCGCGATCACCGAGACGGGCAACGAGATTTTCACGAAAAGCCCGACCGGGCGGGATTGCCCGCCTTACATTTAATCTAGGGCACTAAATTGACGCCTCCCCGGGCTTGACCCGGGGCCCCGCTTCCTTTCTCCCTCCGCTGATGGAGCGGGAAAGACAGGGCGGGTGGGTCTACATCATGGCCGATCGCTATCGCGGCACCATGTATGTCGGATCGACCGCCGATCTGGCGTTTCGCATCGCGCAGCACCGCGACGGACTAGGGTCGAAGTTCTGTGCCGAATATGGCCTCATCCGGCTGGTCTGGATGGAGTTTTTGCCAACCATCCAAGAGGTGATGGACCAGGAGAAGCGGGTGAAGCGCTGGCGGCGCGATTGGAAATTTGCACTTGTCGAAAATGCTAATCCCGAATGGCACGATCTTTACGACGATCTGCTTGCATGAAGAAGCGGGCCCCCGGCTCAAGGCCGGGGAGACGGATTCTCTTCCCGACCGCCAGCGGCCCCGCTCACTTGGTTCTTACAAAAACAACACCGCCAGCGCTGCGCTCATCTCCACCACCAGCCCGACCGAAAACCCCAGCATTGCCAGCACCGGCTTGGTCACGCGCCCGTGCAGCAACCAGTCGTATCCCGCCGACACCAGCACCGTGATCGGCACCTGCACTGCAATCGCGACCGGGTCGGGCAGGCCCAGCACCTGCACCACTCGGGCGTAGGCCGGCGTCATCAGCGCGAGGGTCGCAATCAGCATCGCCTGGCGGTGCGCGGCGATGTCACGGCGGCGGGCGTAGTGGAGGGCGAGAAAATAGAGCGGGATGAAGGTCGCAAAGGCGGCGAGGTTTACCACGGTCACCTCGGGGCGGCCCAGTTCCTCGCCGATCCGCCACGAGATCACCCCGCCGCTCACCAGCATCGCACCCACCAATGCGATCGAAGCGCGCCCGCTTGCCCGGTGGGCGGCCAGCTTGAACTTCGCGGCAAGGAAACTCTGGCTTACCAGCAGGATCAGCCAGGCGATCATGCTGGCGGCATGGAACACCACAATCGGGGTATAGCGGGCCTGCACTTCGGGGTGCGCAACCGCCTTCAGCCCGAAGGCGAACAGCGTGAAACCCAGCAGCGCGAGCGCGATCCGGCCCATCAATATGTTGGCTCTGACGTGGCTTTCTGGCGCTCTCACTAATTCTCCCTTGCCGCCCGGATCGCGGCCCCGGCGGCAAACGGAGCGAGTGCCACCAGCGCGAGGCTTATGGCACCAACGAAGCCGAGGCTCACTTGATCCTGACGCGCCAGCGCACCCGCGCCGAAAATCAGGATGGGGAGGGCAAGCGGGATCAGCAGCAGGCCCGAAAGCGCCGCGCCCGCGCGCAAGGATGCGGTGAGCGCGGCAATCATCAGGCCTATCGCCGCCAGCCCCGGCGTGCCCGCGAGCAGGCCCAGCAGCAGGATCTGGAAGCTCTCGCCCTCGATCTTGAGCAAGGCGGCGGCGGGGAAGGTCGCCAGCAACAGCGGCGGACCGAAGCTCAGCCAATGGGCGAGGAGGCGCACCGCCATCATCGCCTCTTCCGCCACTCCGCGCAGGCGCAACTGGTCGAAGAACCCCAGCGCAATGTCGCGCGCCACCAGCTTTTCGAGCGGCAGGATCGCCGCCAGCAGCGCAGCGATCCACACCACCCCGCCGCCGGTGCGCGCCAGCACATTGGCATCCGGCCCGACCGCGAAGGGGAACAGCATGGCGACCGCGACAAAGAACACCACAGGCAGCGCCGCACCGCTTCCCGTGAACGGGAAGAACTGCGCCAGATCGCGGCGGAGCAGGGCGGCGATCATTCTTCGGCCTCCGACGGCACGGGGGCAAAATCCTCGATCGCGAAACTCGTCATGCCCGGCACGTCCAGCGGCTGGTGCGAGGCGATCAGCGCGATGCCGCCGCCGCCGATATGCCGCCGGATCAGCCCTGTCACCTTCCCGATCGTCTCGGCGTCCAGCCCCGACAGCGGCTCGTCGAGCAGCCAGATCGGCACCGCGCGGTTGAGCAGCGCGGCGAGCGCCGCGCGCTTCTTCTGTCCGGTTGAGAGGAACCGCACCGGCACATCGAGCAGCGCATGCAGCCCCAGCACCGTCAGCGCGCCGTCCGGGCTGGTGCAACCGTCGATCCGCTCCCAAAAGCCCAGCGCCTTGCCCAGCGGCAGGTCGGGATCGAGCCCGGTGCGCTCGTCGAGCAAGCCCAGCGCGCCCTCGCGCGTCACCGTCCCCGCATAGGGTGTCGTCAGCCCGGCGAGCGTGCGGATCAGCGTCGTCTTCCCCGCGCCGTTCGCGCCGGTGACATGGCACGCCGCCCCCGCTTCGAGCCGAAACGACAGCCGCCGGAACAGCAATCGCTCCCCGCGGCGGCAGGCGAGATTATCGGCGGTGAGCGAGGGGCGGGGCGCTTGCATTCGCCCGCAGCGTTAGGGAAAAGGGGGCAAGCAAACAAGCGACCCCTTGCACCCGGAGCACCCAATGTCCGTCCCCGAACTCACCGCCGACGAAGCTGCCGAGCTGCTGAAGGCGCACCCCGAATGGCGCAGCGCGCGCGATGGCAAGGCGATCACCCGCACCTTCCAGTTCGAGGATTTCTCCGAGGCCTGGGGCTTCATGAGCCGCGTCGCTTTGCTGGCCGAGGCGCAGGATCACCACCCCGAATGGTTCAACGTCTACGCCAAGGTCGAAGTGACGCTGACCACGCATGACGCAGGGACAAGCGGCGGATTGTCGCAGCGCGACGCCAAACTGGCACGCGCGATTGACGGTTTGGTCTGAATCCTAACTCCGTTCGCCCTGAGCTTGTCGAAGGGCAGCCCTGCTTCTCCGGCCCAAGCACCGAAAGGAAAAGCGGCCCTTCGACAGGCTCAGGGCGAACGGGTCAAAATACTATTTCCCCAGCAAGCCCTGCCGCCCGGCGGCGCGCTGCTGCTTCCTCACCTTGCCCGGCAGCCAGCGCTTGGCGAAGGCGAGCTGGCGCGCGGTCTTGCCGACCAGATAGTGCAGCTCGCGCCCGTGGACGGCGTTCCACACCGCCTCGGCGACTTCCTCTACGGGCGTGATCTCCAGCCCTGCAGCGGTCACGCGGGTGCGGATGTTTTCGTTGGTGTTGCGGTTGCCGGTGCCGTCGAGCAGCGGCGTGTCGATGAAGCTCGGGCAGATCGAGGCAACGGTGATCCCATCCGGCGCCCATTCGGCATCGAGGCTTTCGGCGATCCCGCGCACGCCGAACTTGGTGGCGGAATAGACGCTCATCCCGCTCCCCCCGGTCAGCCCTGCGGCGCTCGCGATATTGACCAGCGCGCTGCCCGGCGCGCTTGCCTTCAAGTAAGGATAGGCCGCCTGCGCGCCGTAGAGCACTCCGCGCAGATTGATGTCGAGACAGGCGTCGATCTCGTCCTTGGAAAGTTCGGCGAGCGGCCCGCCGGTGCCGATCCCGGCATTGTTGACCATCGCATCGATCCGGCCCCCGGCCGCGGCGGCGAAGGCGGCGAGCGCCTCGTCCCAGGCGGCGCGGTCGCGCACGTCGAGGCGGCCCGCCCACTTGGCCTCGCCAGCAATCAGCGCAAGCGTCCCGGCCATCCCCGCCTCGCTGATGTCGGAAACACCCACGAACCATCCTCGTGCGGCGAAATGCAGCGCGGTCGCGCGCCCGATCCCTGAGCCGCCGCCGGTGATGAAGATGCTGCGCTGTGCCATGTAGGGTTCCCTCTCCGATTGCTCTTTGCAACCTGTCTAGAGCGGACTGACACGCTTGTCAGCAGGAAGCGTGTGGGCGTTCACAGGGCTTGGCTGGCAAACTCAACTCCCCGGACTTGATCCGGGGCCCCGCTGCCTTTCCCACACCGGCCACGAAGAAAGCGGGGTCCCGGGTCAAGCCCGGGAAGGCGAGAATTCACAGCGCCGGGTTGGCGTAGAAATGCCAAGTGAACACCGCCATCGCCCCGCGCTGCGGCGACCAAGGCTCGGCCAGGGCGCGGGTGGCTTTTTCGCCCGGACGCTCCTCCAGATCGAGCAGGCGCTTCACCCCTTCCTGCACCGCCAGATCGCCCGCGGGCCAGATGTCGCGGCGGCCTTCGGCGAAGAGCAGGTAGATCTCCGCCGACCAGCGGCCGATGCCCTTGATCCGGGTGAGCAGTTCGATCGCTTCCTCGTCGTCCGCGGGCAGCTTTGCCAGATCGAGCTCGCCCGAATGCGCCAGCTCGCACAACGAGCGCGCATAGCCCTGTTTCTGGCGCGACAGGCCGCAGGCGCGCAGCGTGTCGAAATCGCGGGCGAGCAGCGCGTCGGGGGTGAAATCGGCGCCCAGCTCTGCCTCCAGCTTGTTCCAGACCGAGGCCGCCGAGGCGACCGAGACCTGCTGGCCGATAATCGTGCGCAGCATCGTCGCAAAGCCCGGCTCGCGGATGCGCGCGTCGGGATAGCCGACGCGTTCCAGCGCGCGCGCCAGCGCCGGTTCGCGCTCGGCGAGCGTATCGAGGTCTTCGCGCAATTGTCCGGCTGTCAGGCCCACTGCCACTTTCCTTATCTTGCCATGATCGGCAGACTGTCTTAGCAGCCCGGCAACGCCCTCACAGCGCTGCATTGTGCGCCCAATAGCCGAAAAGGAATTTCGATCCATGCCCAGACTGGTCGTCACCAATCGCGAAGGCGCCACCAGTGAGATCGAGGTCGGCGATGGCCTGACCGTGATGGAAGCGATCCGCGACAACGGCTTCGACGAGCTGCTGGCGCTGTGCGGCGGGTGCTGTTCCTGCGCGACCTGCCACGTGGTGGTCGATCCCGCCTTCGCCGACAAGCTGCCGAAGATGAGCGAGGACGAGGACGACCTGCTTGAATCGAGTGATCACCGCGTCGCCACCAGCCGCCTGTCGTGCCAGATCCCGCTGACCAGCGCGCTTGACGGGCTGCACGTCACCATCGCCCCCGAAGATTGATCGACGCGGAAGCGGGGCGGGGCGATGTCCGATGGACGCTGACCTCGCCCGCTTCCTGCGCGACGAGCTGGGCCATGTTCCCGAGGCGGGGGCGGGGCCGTGGTCCGTGCGCGGCCCGGTGTGGCTGTGGCAGGGCAGCGACGGCGCGCCCGCCAAGGGCAGCTGGTATTTCCTCACCATCGACGGCGAGACCGCTCAGGCGATCCGGGCCTCGGCCGTCAATGCCGCCGCGTGGGGATCGGTCTATGTCGAGGCCACCATCGGCGGCACGACATGGCGCACCTCGCTGTTCCCCTCCAAGGGACACGGCGGCTGGCTGCTGCCGCTGAAAGCGGCGGTGCGCAAGGCGGAGACAATCGCCGAAGGCACGGTGGTCGAAGCGGTGCTGGCGCTGGGGTAGGAGTTCGCCGTTGCGGGTCGGGCTTCGAGCGCCTAATTCAGCGCGATGAACACCACCCGCCCCTTCGGCGATACGCTCGCCCTGATCGGCAACACGCCGCTTGTCCGTCTCGCCGGCCCCAGCGCGGCAGCGGGCTGCGACATCTACGGCAAGTGCGAATTCACCAACCCCGGCTCTTCGGTGAAAGACCGCGCGGCCCTGTGGATGATCCGCGATGCCGAGGCGCGCGGCGAGTTGCAGCCCGGCGGCACGGTGATCGAGGGGACGGCGGGCAACACCGGCATCGGCATCGCGCTGGTCGCCAATGCGCTGGGCTACAGGACGATCATCGTCATGCCCGACAACCAGTCCAAGGAGAAGATGGACACGCTCCGTGCGCTCGGCGCGCAGCTGGTGCTGGTGCCGCCGACCAAATATGCCGATCCTGCGCATTTCCAGCACGTCTCGCGCCGCATGGCCGAGGAGATGCCGGGCGCGGTCTGGGCCGGGCAGTTCGACAATGTCGCCAACCGCAAGGCCCATATCGAGGGCACGGCTCCGGAAATCTGGGAGCAGCTCGGTGGCCGGGTCGACGGCTTCACCTGCGCGGCGGGCACCGGCGGGACGATCGCGGGCGTGGGCCTGGGATTGAAGGCCTTCGACGAGAATGTCCGCATCGCGCTCACCGATCCGCACGGCGCGGCGCTGTACAACTACTACGCCCACGGGGAGCTGAAGGCCGAAGGCTCCTCGGTGGCCGAGGGGATCGGGCAGGGGCGCATCACCGCCAATCTCGAAGGCGCAGCGATCGACACGCAATACCGCATCAGCGACGAGGAGGGGCTCGAATGGGTTGCCCGCCTGCTGCGCGAAGAGGGGCTGTGCCTCGGCCTGTCGTCGGGCATCAATGTCGCGGGCGCGGTGATGCTGGGCCGGGAGCTGGTGGCCGAGGGGCGGGACAATCCGCAGGTGGTCACCATCCTGTGCGACACCGGCTTCCGCTACCTCTCGACACTCTACAACCCCGAATGGCTGGCGGCCAAGGGCCTGCCGGTGTTCGACTGGCTGGTGCCCGGAGAGCCCGCATGAGCCGCCTTTCGTGGCGTGAGCGGCTGGGGCGGATGAACCAGCGCAGTCTGTTCGGCCCCGGCAAGGCCGCAACCGCTGCCGCAGCTGCCGCCGCCGCTGCGCCCGAGACGGAGGGCCTGCCCGAAGACATCTCGAGCGCCGCCGAAACCCGCACCGAAGCGATGCAGCGCCTGCAGGTGGGGCTGTTCGGGATCGGCGCGATGGTGCTGCTGGTGGGGCTGGCGAGCATCATCGGCGGGCAGGCGGACAAGAACGAAGTCCTCGCCGCGCCCGAAGCCGCGCCGACCACCGAGCCCGAGGACAAGCCGGCGCAGGCCAATCCGCTCGCCGACGCGGGCGTCGTGCCCGACATCGCCGAGGAGCCGAGCCCTGCGCCCACGCAGGCAGAGCCTATCAAGCCCGACAATGCTCAGCCCGCGCAGTAGCGGGCTGGCCACACTGGCGCTTGCGCTGGTCGGAGCGGCCGGCTGCAAGCCCGCGCCTGCGTCCCCGCCGCCCACAGCCGAAACGAGCGCTTCGCAAAGTGCCGAACCGGCAGAGACGCTCGGGTTGATGAGCAGCCTGCCGCTCTACTGGCCGCTCGGCACGGGGATCGAGGCGCTCGCTTCCGGGAATGCCGCCGTGCCCTGGCAACGCGCCGCGCTGGAGCGGGGCTACCGCCTCGAACCGCTCGACACGCTATCCCCGATCCCCGGCCCCACACCCGATGCGCCCGAGGTCGATCCGCTCGCGGGCCTCACGCGGCTCGCGGTGATCCAGCCGCGCGGGCTCTCGCCGCTCGACAATGTCGCGCTCGATGAATGGGTGCGCGCGGGCGGGCGGCTGCTGCTGGTGCTCGATCCGGCGCTGACCGGCGACTACGACGTGCCGCTCGGCGATCCGCGCCGCCCAGCCGATACCGCGCTGATCCCGCCGGTGGCGGCGCGCTGGGGTATGGCCGTGCGGTTCGACGAGCAGCAGCAAGCCGCCGCCGGAGCGCGCACGCTCGGCACCGCCACCCTGCCGCTCGCGTTAGCAGGCGAGGTCGTGCTGACGGATGCGGCGGCCACCGATTGCGAGGCGCTCGCCGAAGGCGCGGCGGCGCGCTGCCAGGTCGGCGCGGGGCAGGTTACGCTGATCGTCGATGCAGCGCTGTTCGAACATCCCGAACTGGCGGGGCCAAATGGCGACGTGCTGCTCGCCCTTGTGCGCGAGGCGGTGCGATGACCGGGCCGGGGAAATCACGGGCCGCGCGGAACCCGGATTCGGGCCGGACCGGGGAAAACACGCGATGGTCACGATTTGTTCCGCGAAAATGGGCGCTTAAAGGGCGAAGTGGCCTACGGGTGATAACGATAGGGAACCTGCAAATTCCAATATAATCAATAGCTTCCCAAGTTTTCCCTAAAATTCCCTAGAAAATCCCTTCCATCCCCATACAATCCCGGACTATACCGGGGTTCATCAGACATGCCTGTATGTCTTGCGTCCGATTCATCGGGTCGGCGCACCGGCGGCGCTCGCGCGCTTGTCGGCCCGCAGGAGGCGTGTCCGGGGGAATTTCGAACGCGTCATGTCGCGGCGGCCTGCGAAGGGGCCAGCCGTCGGGGATCAAGGGGAACGCAGGCCCGTGTCTGCATTTGTGGGATATAACGGCCAAGCATACTCGCCCGCGGGCGAGAAGGGCCGCTTTGTGCTCCCGCCCGAGTTCCGCAAGGCCGTGAAGGAAAGCGGCGGCGGCAGCCGCACGCTGTGCCTGGCCGCGCACGGCAAGTTCGATTGCCTGATCGGCTTCGGCCTGTCGCGCATCGACCAGCTCCACACCCAGCTCGACCGCGAGGAAGACCGCGCTATCGCCCGCGGCGACGACAGCTTCGATCGTGACGTGCGCGCCGCGCAGCTGTTCGGCTTCTCGCAGCTGCCTTTCGACGATTCCGGCCGCTTCGTCATGCCCGACCACCTCAAGGAACTCGGCAAGGTCGAGGGCGGGCTCTATTTTCAAGCCGCGGGTGATTTCTTCTTCGTCTGGGCGCCCGACGAACTCAAGCGCATGGGCCCCGAATGGAAAAGCGCGCAGGCCGCCTGCGAAAAGCTGATGGCCGGCGGCAAGAAGGGGGCCGCATGAGCGAGGCCCCGCACATCCCCGTGTTGCTCGATGAGGTGATCGCCGCGATTGCCCCGCGCCCCGGCATGACCATCGTCGATGCGACCTTCGGTGCGGGCGGTTACACCACCGCGCTGCTGGAGGCGGGCGCGCGCGTCCACGCCTTCGACCGCGATCCCGATGCGATTGCCGCCGGGCAGGCACTGGTCGCGCGCTTCGACGGCCGCCTTGCGCTGCACCCCGCGCGCTTTTCGGCGATGCGCGCGGAGCTGGCCGCGATCGGCGTTGCTGAGGTCGATGCGGTGGTGATGGATATCGGCGTTTCCTCGATGCAGCTCGATCAGGGCGACCGTGGCTTTGCCTTCATGCATGACGGCCCGCTCGACATGCGCATGAGTCAGGATGGCGAGAGCGCCGCCGATTTCCTCAACACCGCCGACGAGGAAGCCATCGCCAACGTGCTCTACACCTATGGCGAGGAACGCCAGTCGCGCCGGGTGGCCCGCGCGATCGTCGCCGCGCGTCCGCTGGTGACCACGGGCGAGCTGGCCCGCGTGGTGCGCCGCGCGCTGGGCCACAAGCCGCACGACAAGAAAGACCCGGCGACCCGCACCTTTCAGGCGGTGCGCATCCATGTGAACGACGAGCTGGGCGAACTCGAAGCCGGGCTTGCCGCGGCCGAGGCGCTGCTGGCCCCCGAGGGTGTGCTCGCCGTCGTCAGCTTCCACAGCCTCGAAGACCGGATCGTGAAGCAGTTCCTCAAGGCCGCAAGCGGGGCGGGGCGTGCAGTGTCGCGCCATCTGCCCGGGGAAATCCCGGGGCCGCCTCCTACCTTCGCGCAGCTTTCCAAGGCTATCCGCCCTTCGGAGGCCGAAATCGCCCGCAACCCGCGCGCCCGTTCATCCACCTTGCGCCATGCGATCCGCACCGGCGCCCCCGCAAGGAGCCAAGCTGCATGATGAACCGCTCTCAGGCCCGTTCGCTCGGCTGGGCCGCCGTGATGGCGGTCTGTGTCGCGCTGGTGGTGGTGCTCAGCTTCAAGGTGCATGCGGTGAAGAGCGAAGTGCTGCTCGCCGAGCGCCAGCTGATTTCGCTGCAGCGCGAGGCGCTGCTGCTCGAAACCGAATTCCAGACCCGCGCCAGCCAGCGCCAGCTGGCCGAGTGGAACACGGTCGAATTCGGCTATCAGTCGCCGCGCGCGGGGCAATTCCTCGAGGCAGAACGCCAGCTGGCGAGCCTTGGCGAGCGGCTGGGCCCGGATGCGCCTTCGCCGATCCGTCTCGCCCGCGCCGAGAACGCCGCCCCCGGCGAGAGCGCGGCAGAGGCTGCGCCGATGCGCTCGCCCGTGTCGGGCGCGAAGGTGACGCTCGCCTCGGCGGCGGATGCGGATGACGCGGGCACGGCCTTCACCCAAGCCTTTGGCGATTTCCTGATCGAAGCCTCGCCGATCCGTCCGGCCCGGGCCGAGACCCCGCGCTCGGCTGCCGCCGCCCTCGCTGGCGAGGCAGGCGAATGAACGCGTTCGCGGCCACGCTTGCCGCGCGCGCTGCCACCCCCGTTATCCCCGCCGCCCGCCTGCCGGGCATCGGTCAGCGGGCGCAGGCGCTGCTGACCGCAAGGCTGCGGGCGCTGTGGCTGCTCGCGGGCTTTGCCGGCATCGCGCTGATCGCGCTGGTGCGGATCGGCTCGCTCGGGCTGGCGGCGCAATCGCCCGCGCAGGCGAGCCTCGAGGATGCGCTGCTGCCACCGCGCGGCGAGATCACCGATCGCAATGGCGCCCCGCTGGCGCGCGCCTTCCCGGCCTATGCGCTGCGGCTGAACCCCGCGGCGATGGGCGATTCCGGTTCGCCGCTGGTGCGCTCGCCGGCCGAGATCGCGCGCGAGCTGAAGGCGATCTTCCCCGATATCGACGAAGCGCGCATGGCCCGCCGCCTCGCTTCGGGCAAGGCGGGCTACCTGCGCCGCCGGATTCTGCCGGAAGAGGCCAACAAGGTCTTCGCGCTGGGCGAAATCGCGCTGGAAATCCCGCGCGAGACCGATCGGTTCTATCCGCAGGGCTCGCTCGCGGCGCATGTGCTGGGCTATGTCGCCGAGACGAAGGAGCGCACCGGTGGGCAGACCGGGATGGAGCGCGTGCTCAACGACCGACTCACCGATCCGGCGGGACGCGCCAAGCCCGTGCCGCTGTCGATCGACGTGCGGGTGCAGGGCGCGCTCGAGGACGAACTGCGCCGCGGGATGCTCGCCACCAACGCGATCGGCGCGGCGGGCGTGGTGCTCGATGTCGATACCGGCGAAGTGATGGCGCTCGCCTCGCTTCCCGATTTCGATCCCAACGCCGTGCCGCCGAGCGGCGCGCCCAACGAGACCAACCGCGTCACCGGCGCGGTCTATGAACTGGGTTCGACCTTCAAGCCGCTGAGCGTCGCCGCCGCGATCGATGCAGGCGTGGTGCGCGATCTGGGCAAGGTGTGGGATGCCAGCCCCGTCGCGGTCGGCAAGCGCCAGATCCGCGATCTGCACTCGCACGGCAGCGCGATGAACGTGCCGCAGGCGCTGATCTATTCCTCCAACACCGTCACCGCGCGGGTCGGCGATGCGATGGGGGCCGAGCGGCTGCGCCAGACCATGATCGACCTCGGCATGGACAGCCGCCCCTTCATCGAACTGCCCGCACGCGCCAAGCCGCTGTGGCCGGGCGACAACTGGAGCCGCGTCACCAACATGACGGTGAGCTTCGGTCACGGCGTCGCCGTCACCCCGCTGCACCTTGCCACGGGCTATGCCGCGATGGTGAATGGCGGGATCTGGCGGCCTTCGACCCTGCTGAAGCTCGATCCGGCGGATGTGCCGCGCGGGCGGCGGGTGTTCAAGGAATCGACTTCCTCGCGGATGCGCCAGCTGCTGCGGATGATCTCGCTCTACGGCACCGGCAAAAGCGCCGATGCCCCCGGCTACCGCGTCGGCGGCAAGACGGGTTCGGCCGAAAAGGCGGGCGTGGGCGGCTATAACAAGACCTCGCTGGTCTCCTCCTTCGCCGCCGCCTTCCCGATGGACGCGCCGCGCTATGTCGTGGTGGTGGTGGTCGACGAGCCCAAGGGCACCGTCGCCAGCAGCTTCCAGCGCACCGCCGCGTTCACCTCCGCGCCGATCGTCGGCCGGCTGGTGCCGCGCATCGGCCCGATCCTCGGCGTGCAGCCCGACGAGACGCGCGACGTCGATATCTCGGATCTCAAATATCTGGTGGGCGACGCGAAATGAGGCTCGCCGATCTGCTGGCCCGCGCAGGGCTCGATACCGCAGGCGCGGGCGATGGCGAGGTCACCGGCTTTGCCATCGACCACCGCAAGGTCGCCCCCGGAACCATCTTCGGCGCCTTCGAGGGCGCCACCGTCAATGGCGAGGACTTCATCCGCCCCGCCATCGCCGCGGGCGCGATTGCCGTCGTAGCCCGCCCTCAAGCCCGCGTCGAAGGTGCGCTGCACATTACCGACGTCACCCCCCGACGCGCCTTCGCGCGCCTCGCCGTGGGCTTTTTTTCTCCCTACCCGGACACCGTCGTTGCGGTGACGGGGACCAACGGCAAGACCTCCTGCGTCGAGATGACGCGCCAGATCTGGCGCATGGCGGGCGAGCGCGCCGCCAGCATCGGCACGCTCGGCGTAACCACGCCCGACGGGAGCGTTTCGACCGGCCTCACCACCCCCGACATCGTCACCTTCCTCGCCAATATGGCGGGCCTCGCGCGTGAGGGCGTAACCCACGTCGCCTATGAAGCCTCGAGCCACGGGCTCGACCAGTACCGGGGCGAGGGGCCGATGGTCTCGGCGGCGGCCTTCACCAATTTCAGCCGCGACCATCTCGACTATCACGGCACGATGGAGGCCTATTTCGCGGCCAAGATGCGGCTCTTTACCGAAGTCGTCCCGCCGGGCTCGCCCGTGGTGATCCATGATGCGGGCGACGGATCGGAATGGACCGCCAAGGCGATTGCGGTCGCGTCGGAGCGCGGCCTCGACGTGCGCACCGTGGGCGAGGGCGGCAGCTTCCTGAAGCTGATCGCGCGTGAACCCGGGCAGTTGGGGCAGGTTCTTCAGATCGAACATGAAGGGGCCTTGCGTAAGGTCAACCTGCCGCTGATCGGGGCCTATCAGGCCGCCAATGCGCTGGTTGCGGCTGGGTTGGCGCTTTCGACCGGGGTTGCGGCTGCGGCGGTGTTCGACGCGCTGACCCGGTTGCAGCCGGTGCGCGGGCGGCTGGAGCGGGCGGCGCTCAACCCGGCGGGCGCGCCGGCCTATGTCGATTATGCCCACACCCCCGATGCGCTCGAGGCCGCGATCGCCGCGCTGCGTCCGCACGTTGCGCCCGGCGGCAAGCTGATTGTCGTGTTCGGCGCGGGCGGGGACCGTGACGCAGGCAAGCGCCCGCAAATGGGCGAAGTCGCCGCGCGCGCGGCCGACATTGCCATCGTCACCGACGACAACCCTCGCAGCGAAAATCCCGCCGCGATCCGCGCCGCGATCATGGCAGGGGCGGGCGCGAATACCCGCGAAATCGAAGGCCGCCGCGCCGCTATCGCTGCCGCAATTGGGGAAGCCGGGCCGCACGATATTGTGCTGATCGCCGGCAAGGGGCACGAGCAGGGTCAAATATTCGGGTCTGGAGAAAACATGCGGATCGAAGCTTTCGACGATGTCGAAGTCGCGCGCGAATGCGCCGGAGGGCAGTGCTGATGAATATGCCGCTCGCCCATCCGATGCTGCACCAATGGCCGGTCACGCCGCGCGACACGCTTCCCCTCGCGCTGTGGACCGCTGCCGAAATCGCCGAAGCCACCGGCGGCACCGCCAGCCACGATTTTCAGGCCTCGGGCGTGGAGATGGATTCGCGCGATGTGAAGCCGGGGGACGTTTTCGTCGCCCTCAAGGGAGAGGCGATGGACGGTCACACCTTCCTGCCCCAGGCCTTTGAAAAGGGCGCGGTTGGCGCAATCGTCGACCGGCCGGTCGATTACCCTCACGTGCTGGTCGCCGACACCACCGCCGCGCTGCACGCGCTCGCCCACGCGGCGCGCGACCGCGCTGTCGAAGCCGTGCGGATCGCGGTCACCGGATCGGTCGGCAAGACCGGCGTGAAGGAGGCAATCTTCGCCTGCCTCGACCGCGCCAGCCGCGGCGCGGCGCATCGTTCGGTGCGCAGCTACAACAACCATGTCGGCGTGCCGCTGAGCCTCGCCCGGATGCCCGCGCGCAGCCGTTTCGGCGTGTTCGAGATGGGGATGAACCATCAGGGCGAAATCGCGCCCCTCACCGCCCATGCACAGCCGCACGTGGCGCTGATCACCACCATCGCGCCCGCGCATATCGAGAACCTCGGCAGTCTCGAAGCGATTGCCGATGAAAAGGCGCAGATCTTTACCGGCCTCGTGCCCGGCGGGGTCGCGATCATCCCGGCGGACAGCGACTTTGCCGAGCGGATGATCGGCCACGCCCGTGCCTGCGGGGCGCATGTCGTGACCTTCGGGCGCGCGAGGAGCGCCGATGTGCGCTTGCTCGACGCGATCCCGGCGGCGGGAGGCGGATCGCTCGTCACTGCCGACCTTGGCGACCGGCGCATCTGCTACACCATCGCCGAGCCGGGCGAGCACTGGATCGTCAATTCGCTGGGCGTCATGGCCGCCGTGCGCGCAGCGGGCGGCGATCTGGCGAGCGCAGGGCTGGCGCTGGCGGAGATGGGTGGGCTCAAGGGCCGCGGCGCGCGCCACACCATTCCGGCGGCAGGCGGCACCGCGCTGCTGATCGATGAAAGCTACAACGCCAACCCCGCCTCGATGCGCGCGACGCTCAAGGCGCTGGCCGCTACGTCTGCCACCCGCCGCATCGCGGTGTTGGGCAGCATGAAGGAATTGGGCGACTTTTCCGACCACTTCCATCGCCAGTTGGCCGAGCCGCTGGCCGAGGCGGGCGTCACCCACGCCATTCTGGTGGGCGAAGAGATGCGCGCGCTGGCGGACGAACTGGGGAAAGCCGCCGCGGCCCCGCTTGGCAAGCCTGCCACCTTCGCCCATTGCCAAGGGCCTGCCGAGGCAATCGCGCTGCTCGGGCAATTCGGCCTCGCTGACGGGGATGCGGTGCTGGTCAAGGGGTCCAATTCGGTGGGCCTTGGACGGCTGGTGTCGCACTTCACATAAGATTGCCCGCACCTGATCCGCCCCGGCAGGCGAAATGGCCGGGCCAAAGGACGACTGAATGCTCTATCTTCTTGCCGAGTGGCTGGGCTTCGAAGGCATCCTCAATCTGGTGCGCTACCAGAGCTTCCGCGCGGGCGCGACGCTGATGACCGCGCTGGTTATCGGTCTGGTGATCGGCGAGCGCTTCATCAACTTCCTGCGCGTGCGGCAGGGCAAGGGCCAGCCGATCCGGCTGGACGGCCCGCAATCGCACCTCGCCAAGCGCGGCACGCCGACGATGGGCGGCTTGCTGATCCTGACCGCGCTGACCGTAGCGATGCTGCTGTGGATGGACCTCTCGAGCCCCTTCGTCTGGGCCTGCATGGCGGTGACGATCGGCTTTGGAATCATCGGCTTCCTCGATGATTATGACAAGGTTTCCAAGAACAGCCACGCGGGCGTCCCGGCGCGGGTGCGGCTGGCGGGCGAGTTTCTGGTGGCGGGCATCGCCAGCTGGCTGATCGTCAGCCAGATCAACACCAATCTCTACCTGCCTTTCCTGACCGGCGTGAGCATCCCGCTGGGCCCGGCCTACTACGTCTTCGCCGCCTTCGTGATCGTGGGCGCGGGCAATGCGGTGAACCTGACCGACGGGCTGGATGGCCTTGCGATCATGCCGGTGATCATCGCGGCGGGCACCTTCGCGATCATCGCCTATCTGGTCGGGCGGGCGGATTTCTCCGAATATCTCGGCATTCCCCATGTGCCCGGCGCGGGCGAGCTGGCGATCTTCTGCGCGGCGATCATGGGGGCGGGGCTCGCCTTCCTGTGGTTCAACGCGCCGCCCGCTGCGGTGTTCATGGGCGACACCGGCAGCCTTGCCCTCGGCGGCGCGCTCGGCGCGATTGCTGTCGCTTCGCACCATGAGGTCGTGCTCGGCATCGTCGGCGGGCTGTTCGTGCTCGAAGCGGTCAGCGTGATCGTTCAGGTGTTCTGGTTCAAGCGCACCGGCAAGCGGGTCTTCAAGATGGCACCGATCCACCACCATTTCGAACAGCTCGGCTGGAGCGAGAGCAAGGTCGTGATCCGGTTCTGGATCATCGCCATCGTGCTCGCGCTGATCGGGCTTTCGACGCTGAAGCTGCGATAGGGAAGGCGGCGCGCGCGTGATCACCTCCCCCGCCTTTGCCGGAAAACGCTATGCGGTGCTTGGCCTCGCGCGCTCGGGCGCGGCGGCGGCCGAGGCGCTGCTGGCGAGCGGCGCGGAGGTGATCGCCTGGGACCGCCAGCCCCATGCGCGCGAGCCTTTCGAGGGGCGCTGCCGGTTGATCGACCCGCTCGAGCTCGACCTCACCGGCTTTGCGGGCGTGGTGGTCTCGCCCGGCGTGCCTTTGAACTCGCACCCGATCGGGCCGCACGTATGGCAATATGGCCTGCCCGTGATCGGCGATATCGAGCTGTTCGCGATGGCCTGCGACGCGCTGCCGCCGCACAAGGTGGTCGGGATCACCGGCACCAATGGCAAGTCGACCACCACCGCGCTGGTCCACCACATCCTGCAAACCGCGGGCGTGCCGAGCGTGATGGGCGGCAATATCGGCGACCCGATCCTCGGGCAGGAGGCGCTGCCGGAAGGCGGGGTCTATGTGCTCGAATTGTCGAGCTTCCAGATCGACCTCACCTTCACGCTCGATTGCGATGTCGCAGCGCTGACCAACATCACCCCCGATCATCTCGATCGCTATGCCAGCTTTGCCGCCTATGCCGCTTCCAAGGAGCGCCTGTTCCAGATGCAGCAGATCGGCACGGCGCTGATCTGTGTCGAGGATGAACAGACGCAGGCGATTGCCGAGGGGCTTGCGACCTCGGGCAAGCCGCTGGTGCGGGTGGCGACCGGCGATCTCGATGCGGCCGGGCTGGCAGAGGGACGCTCGCCCTCGCTTGCCGGGCCGCACAATGCCCAGAACGCTGCCGTCGCGGTGGCGATCTGCCGCCAGCTTGGCGTTGCCGATGCGCAGATTGCCGAAGGGCTGGCCTCCTATCGCGGCCTCCCCCACCGGATGGAGCGCGTGTGCGATGCGGGCGGGGTGATCTATATCAACGACAGCAAGGCGACGAACGCCGCCTCCGCCGCCCCGGCGCTCGCCGCCTTTCCGCCCGATCCCGAAGTGAGCGACGGTGCCCCGCGCATTCACTGGATCGTCGGCGGCTTGCCCAAGGAAGACGGCTTGGGTGCCTGTGCCGACCATCTCGGCAATGTCGCGGCGGCCTATACCGTGGGCGAGGCCGGGCCGATGTTCGCCGACCTGCTCGAAGGGCAGGTGAAGGTCGAGCGCTGCGAGCTGATCAGCGAGGCCGTCCGCCGCGCCGCCGAGGCCGCGCGGCCGGGCGATGTGGTGCTGCTGAGCCCGGCCTGCGCCTCCTACGACCAGTTCCGCGACTACGAAAAGCGCGGGCATCACTTCAGCCAGATGGTGCGCGCGATCACCGGCTGTGACGGCGGGTCGGATGATGCCGGGCGGAGCATCCTGCCATGACCGCGCCCGCCTATACCTCGTCCGCGCGCGGCCCCGGCAGTTATCTGCCGCCCGCACCGATCCAGCGCCGCTGGCGTGACGCGGTGCGCATCTGGTGGCGCGAGATCGACAAGGTGCTGCTGCTGCTGATCGCTTTGCTGATGGCCTTCGGCACGATCGCGGTCGCCGCCGCTTCGCCCGCCAGCGCCGATCAGCTTTCGACCAGCAAGGTCACGCTCGACGAGTTCATGTTCTTCAAGCGGCACATCATCTTTCAGCTGATGGGCCTTGCGCTGATGATCGGGCTCAGCTTCCTCAGCCGCGATTCCGCCCGGCGGCTGGGCATTCTCGTGGGTGCGGTGATGCTGGCGCTGCTGTTCGTGGTGCCCTTCATCGGCGAGGAGAAGAACGGCGCACGGCGCTGGATCAATCTCGGCATGAGCCTGCAGCCCTCGGAATTCCTCAAGCCCGGCTTCGCGATCATCTGCGCCTGGATCCTCAGCTGGCGGCTGCGCGATCCGGGTTTGCCGGTGCTGTGGTATGTCAGCGGGCTCACCGGCCTCATCGCCGCGCTGCTGATGCTGCAACCCAATCTCGGCGAGGCGATCCTGTTCGGCGGGATCTGGCTGGTGCTGGTGCTGCTGGCGGGGATGCCGTGGCAGCGCCTCGCCGCGCTGGGCGGCGTCGGCGTGGGCGGGCTGGTGCTGGCCTATCTGTTCTACGACAATGCCCGCCACCGGATCGACGGCTTTCTGGGCGGCGGCACGGCCTTCGATCAGGTCGACCTTGCCCAGCGCACCATCACCGCGGGCGGCTGGACGGGGACGGGCCTGTGGCTCGGCATCCGCAAGATGAACCTGCCCGAGGCGCATACCGATTACATCTTCTCGGTGATCGGCGAGGAATTCGGCCTCTTGACCTGCGCGCTGGTGGTGCTGCTCTATGGTGCGCTGGTGCTGCGCGCGCTGCTGCGGCTGGTGGGGGAGGACAATCTCTTCGCGCTGCTGGCGGCGGCGGGCCTCATCACCCAGTTCGGCGGGCAGGCCTTCATCAACATCCTTGTCAACCTCAAGCTGTTCCCGTCGAAGGGGATGACGCTGCCGCTGATTTCCTATGGCGGCTCATCGACACTGGCGGTGTGCTTCACGCTTGGGCTATTGCTGGCGATCACCCGGCGCAATCCGTTTCTCGCCCGCGAAGGCGGCGGCTTGCGCGAACTGATCGAACGCAAGGACACGCCCGCATGAGCAGCGAGACCTCCACCCCCTTGCCCGCTGGCGCATCGCGCCACTACGTGCTGGCCGCAGGCGGCACCGGCGGGCATCTGATCCCGGCCTTCGCGCTGGCAACCGAACTGCACGCGCGCGGCCACCATGTCGCGCTGATCACCGACGAGCGTGGGGCGGCAATACCCGGCAAGCCCGACTTCCTCACCGCGCACGTGCTGCCCGCGGGCCGCTTCGGCAAGAACCCGCTGGGCTGGCCCAAGGGAGTGAGCGCGGTGCTTGAAGGCCGGGCGATGGCGCTGCGCCTGTTCGAAAGCTTTGCGCCCTCCGCCATCGTGGGCTTCGGCGGCTACCCCGCGCTCCCCGCGCTGCTCGCGGCGACCGCTGCCAAGCTGCCGAGCATCGTCCACGAACAGAACGCCGTGCTGGGCCGGGTGAACCGCCTGCTGGCGGGCCGGGTCAATGCGATCGCGACCTCATACGAACAGGTCGAGCGGCTGAAGCCCAAGCACGCTTCCAAGGTGCATCTGGTCGGCAACCCGGTGCGCGCCGAGGTGCTGGCCCTGCGCGCGTCGGACTTCCCCGCCTTTACCGAGGAGAGCCTGCTGCGCATCCTCGTGACCGGCGGCAGTCAGGGCGCGCGGGTGCTGTCCGAGGTGGTGCCCGATGGCCTTGCCATGCTCCCGCCCGCGCTGCGCCAGCGCTTGCAGGTCACCCAGCAATGCCGTGCCGAGGATCTCGAAGCGGTGCGCGAGCGCTATGCCAGCCATGACATTCCTGCCGAACTCGGCACCTATTTCGAGGATATGCACGAACGGCTGGCGGGCGCGCACCTGTTCATCGGCCGCGCGGGCGCTTCGACGATTGCAGAACTGACCGCGGTGGGCCGCCCCGCCATTCTGGTGCCGCTGCCGATCGCGACCGACGATCACCAGGCGGTCAACACCCGCGAGATGGTGAAGGCGGGCGGGGCACGGATGATCCGGCAGGAGGCCTTTCAGCCCAAGGAACTCGCCAAGCAGATTCAGGCGATGGCGATGAACCCCAGCAGTCTCGCCAACGCGGCGCATTGCGCCTTCAACTGCGGGCGGCCCGATGCGGCGAAGGATCTCGCCGATCTGGTCGAGAGCATGAGCGGCGTCGATCTGATGGATGTGATCCGTGTGGATGCGACCTCTCCTGCCGAGAAGCTGCGCGCCCGCGCCTCGACCGGGACGGCGCGCAAGGCAGCGAAGGAGCGCGCGCAACCATGAAGGGCGTCGGCACCGATATCGGCATCATCCACTTCGTCGGCATCGGCGGAATCGGCATGTCGGGCATCGCGGAGGTGATGCGCAATCTCGGCTATCAGGTTCAGGGCAGCGACATCGCAGAAGGGCCGAGTGTCGAGCGGCTGCGCGCGCGCGGGATCACCGTGCATATCGGGCACAAGGCGGAGAACGTCGATGGCGTGGCGGTGGTGGTCACCTCCACCGCCGTGCGCCGCACCAATCCCGAAGTCGCCGCAGCCTTGGAAGCGCGCATCCCCGTGGTGCGCCGCGCCGAAATGCTCGCCGAGCTGATGCGGTTGAAATCCACCGTCGCGGTGGCGGGCACCCACGGCAAGACCACCACCACCTCGATGATCGCCACGCTTCTTGATGCGGGCGGGATCGACCCCACGGTGATCAACGGCGGGATCATCGAGCAATATGGCTCCAACGCGCGGCTGGGCGACAGCGACTGGATGGTGGTCGAAGCCGACGAGAGCGACGGCAGCTTCCTGCGGCTCGATGGCACGATCGCGGTGGTCACCAATATCGACCCCGAACATCTCGACCACTACGGCGATTTCGACGGGGTGAAGCGCGCCTTCGTGGAGTTTATCCACAACGTCCCCTTCTACGGCGCGGCGGTGCTGTGCGTCGATCATCCGGTGGTGCAGGCGGTGATCGGCGATGTGCGCGACCGCAAGGTCGTGACCTACGGCTTCTCGCTGCAGGCCGATATTTGCGGCGTCAATGTGCGCTCGGACAAGGGGGGCAACACCTTCGATGTGATCGTGCGCCAGCGTGGTCTGGAAGATCGCCGGATCGAGGGGGTGCATCTGCCCATGCCGGGCCGCCACAATGTCCAAAACGCGCTCGCCGCGATTGCGGTCAGCGTCGAGATGGGCTGTTCGGACGAGGTGATCCGCACCGGCTTTGCCCGCTTCGGTGGGGTGCGGCGGCGCTTCACCAAGGTTGGCAGCGTCGATCTGGCGGGCGGTGCGGTCACCGTGATCGACGACTACGCCCACCACCCGGTCGAAATCCGCGCGGTGCTGGCGGCGGCGCGCGAGGCGGTTGCCGATGGCGGGCGCGTGATCGCGGTCGCCCAGCCGCACCGCTATTCTCGCCTCAACGATCTGATGGACGCCTTCCAGTCCTGCTTCGACCTTGCCGACATCGCCTATGTCGCCCCGGTCTATCCGGCGGGCGAGGAGCCGCTCCCCGGCGTCGATCACACCGCGCTGGTCGCCGGGATGAAGGCCCGCGGGCACCGCGCCGCGCGCGAGATTGCCGGGGCCGAGGCGCTGGCCGCAACGCTTGCGGAGGAAATCCAGCCCGGCGACATGGTTGTCTGCCTCGGCGCGGGCGACATTACCAAGTGGGCCGCGGGGCTTGCTCCCGCGATCACGGCCCGCAGGAGCGCCGCGGCATGAACCAGCCGGGCGACAGCTACCAATACGACAATGGCGCGGCCCCGACCTGCGCGGTCGAGGGCGCGGTGTCTGCGCCCGTCCCGCTCGAAGGGCTGCGCGGCAAGCTGACCTGCAAGGCCCCGCTCGCGCCCTACACATGGTTCAAGACCGGCGGCCCGGCGGACTGGCTGTTCGAACCGGCCGACATGGAGGATCTCAAGACCTTTCTCGAACGGCTCGGCGGGGAAATCCCGGTGATGGCGCTGGGTCTCGGCTCGAACATGATCGTGCGCGATGGCGGGGTGCCGGGCGTGGTGGTGCGGCTCGGCAAGAGCTTTGCCAAGGTCGAGCACACCGGCGAGATGGAGCTGACCTGCGGCGGCGGGGCGAGCGGCATTCTGGTCGCCTCGACCGCGCGCGATCTCGGCATCGCGGGGCTCGAATTCCTGCGCGGCATCCCCGGCACGGTTGGCGGCTTCGTGCGCATGAACGGCGGTGCCTATGGCCGCGAGGTAGCCGACGTGCTCATCGACTGCGCGGTGATCCTGCACGACGGCAGCGTCATCACGCTGACGGGCGAGGAACTCGATTATTCCTACCGCCACTCGGCTCTGCCCGAAGGTGCAATCGTGGTCTCGGCCCGCTTCCATGGCCACCCGGATGAGCCTGCAAAGATCGGCGCGGAAATGGACCGCATCGCCGCCGCGCGCGAAGCCAGCCAGCCGCTGCGCACCAAGACCGGCGGTTCGACCTTCAAGAACCCCGAGGGCCACAAGGCGTGGGAACTCGTCGACCGCGCCGGCTGCCGGGGCCTCACGCTGGGCGGCGCGCAGGTCAGCGAAAAGCACACAAACTTCCTCATCAACACCGGCACCGCCACCAGCGCCGACATCGAAGGGCTGGGGGAAATGGTGCGCGACAAGGTCTACGCCGCAACCGGCGTGAGCCTCGAATGGGAAATTCAGAGAGTGGGACGGCCGTGAGCCTCGACAAGAAACTCCACGTCGCTGTCCTGATGGGCGGCTGGGCCAATGAACGCCCGGTCTCGCTGACCAGCGGTGCAGGTGTGGCCGATGCGCTTGAGAGCAAGGGCCACCGCGTCACGCGGATCGACATGGGGCGCGACGTTGCGCTGCGTCTTCATGAGGCCAGGCCCGATGTCGTCTTCAATGCGCTCCACGGCGTGCCGGGGGAAGACGGGACGGTGCAGGGGATGCTCGACCTGATGGGGCTGCCCTATACGCACTCGGGCCTCGCGACTTCGGTGATCGCGATCGACAAGCAGCTGACCAAGCAGGCGCTCGTCCCCCACGGCATCCCTATGCCCGGCGGGCGGATCGTGACGCGCGACGAGCTTTACCAGCGCGACCCGCTGCCGCGGCCCTATGTGCTGAAGCCCGTCAACGAGGGCTCGTCCGTCGGCGTCGCCATCGTCACGGCGGACAGCAATGTCGGCAACCCGATCAGCCCCGATGCGCGCGGGCCGTGGCAGGAATTCGCCGAGCTGCTCGCCGAACCCTTCATCAAGGGCCGTGAACTCACCGCCGCCGTGCTCGACGGCCCGGAAGGCCCGCGCGCTCTGGGCGTTACCGAACTGGTGGTCGCCAGCGGCTTCTACGATTTCGAGAACAAATATACCGCCGGGCGCACAGAACATATCTTCCCGGCAAAACTGCCGCCCGAAATCACCGCGCTGTGCGAGGCCTATGCCGTCAAGGCGCATCAGGTGCTGGGCTGCCACGGCACCAGTCGCACCGATTTCCGCTGGGACGAGGAGGCGGGCGAGGACGGGCTCTTCGTGCTCGAGACCAACACCCAGCCGGGCATGACGCCCTTGAGCCTCGTGCCCGAACAGGCGGCGGGGCGGGGCATTCCCTATGCCGATCTGGTCGAAATGCTGGTAGCCGAAGCGCTCAGGGTTCACGCTGGGAAGCAGAAGGGAGGCGCGCATGGCACAGCAGATCCGGCGTAACGGCACCACGGGCGTGCGCCGCGCCGCCAAGGCGCAGAGCCGCGCGGTAACCGCGCGCAAGGCCGGGCGCTCGGCCAGCGGGATTATCGACCGGGCGATGGGCGTGCTGCCCTTCACCGAGGAGCAATGGAGCCGCATCTGGCTTGCGATGATCATCGGCACCGGGGTGGGCGTCGCCTTCGTGATCGCCAGCCTTGCCGGGGTGCCCGCACTGGCGCAGGCGCAGGTCGCCGCGATCGCCGCCGATGCCGGGTTCGAGGTGCGCCACGTGCGCGTCACCGGCACCAATCGCATGGACGAACAGCAGGTCTATGCCCGCGCACTTGCCAGCCGCAACCAGGCCATGCCCGATGTCGATGTCGAAAAGTTGCGCGCCGAATTGCAGGCGCTGCCCTGGGTCAAGGACGCGCGCGTCTCGATCCAGCTGCCGCACACGCTCGCCATCGACATCGTCGAGCGCGAGCCGCACGCGGTGCTGGAAAAGGCCGACCGGCTGGTGCTGATCGATCCTGCGGGCGTGGAGCTGGAACCGATCGCCGCCGACAAGGCCAAGGGGATGCTGCATCTCGCCGGGCCGGGGGCGGCGAAGCAGGCACGCGCACTCGAAACCCTGCTCACTGCCGCGCCCGCGCTGGCGCCCAAGGTCGAGGCCGCCGAATGGGTCGGAAACCGCCGCTGGAACCTCACCTTCACCACCGGGCAATTGCTCGCGCTGCCCGAAGGCGACGTCGCTGCGGCGAGCGCGCTGGTCAAGTTCGCGCGGCTCGATGGCCAGAACCGGCTGCTCGGCGGCAAGGTGCTGGCCTTCGACATGCGCACCCCGCCGCGGCTCTATATGCGGCTGCCCGAAGCCGTGGGCGCGAAGAACGCGGCGGGCGACAAGGGGGAGACGACCTAATGGCCAGCCGCGCCGCTTCACGCCGCCTTGCGCGCACCTATGCTGCGGTCAATGTCGGGAGCTTCCGCATCTCGGCCATGATCATGGGCGAAACCGAGACCGGCGAATTGCAGGTGCTCGGCTCCGGCCATCGCGCCAGCGCGGGGATCAAGCGCGGCTATGTCACCGACATGGCCGCCGCCGCCCACGCGATCCGCGATGCGGTGGAGCGTGCGGAAAAGAGCGCGGGCACGCCGGTCCGCTCGGTCTGGATCGCCTGCGCCGGGGCGGGGCTCGCCAGCCATGTGGTCGCGGTCGATATCGAGATCGGCGGGCGGCGGATCGAAGACGAGGATGTCGAGCAGCTGCTGATCGAGGCTCAGGACATGATCCAGCCCGATGGCCGCAAGGTGCTCCACGCCCAGCCTGCGCATTATACGCTCGACGGCGCGCACGGCATCGCCAACCCGCGCGGGCTTCACGCCGAGCGGCTGGGCGTCGATATCCACGTGATGCTGGCCGATGGCGCGCCGGTGCGCAATCTCACCGAGGCGGTGCAGAACGCGCACCTTGATGTTGAAGGCGTGGTCGCCGCGCCGCTTGCCGCGGGCCATGCCTGCCTCTCGCCCGAGGAGCGCGAGCTGGGCGTCGCGCTGGTCGAGATCGGCGCCGAGATCACCAATGTCGCGGTGTTTGCCGGCGGGATGCTGCTGGGCCTTCACGCGGTGCCGATGGGCTCTGCGGACATCACCGATGCGATCGCCTCGAGCTTCGGCATCCGCCGCTCGCAGGCCGAGCGGCTGAAATGCGTCGCGGGCTCGGCGATTGCCAGCCCGGCGGACAACCGCGAGCTGATCCCCGTGAACGGCCCTGCCGAAGCGGGGGGCGATGCGGCCGAGACCGGCGCTCAGGCCGGCCCGCTGGCGCGCGGGGCGGACGACAAGAACCGCATCGTGCGCGCCGAGCTGATCGCGGTGGTCACGCAGCAATTGTCGGTGCTCACCGGCGAGATCGGCAAGGCGCTCAAGGGCATGGGCTTTGCCGGGCCGCGCGCGGGCCAGGTGGTGCTGACCGGCGGCGGGGCGGAGCTGGCCGGGATGGCGGATTTCATGCAGGGCGCGCTCGGCCAGCCGGTGCGGCTCGGCCGCCCGCCGCAGCTGACCGGGATGCCCGAGGCACACCACGCGCCCGGCTTCGCGACGCTGGCAGGCCTGTGCCTCTATGCCGCCGAAGACCCGGTCGATATCCGTGCGGTGGGGGCCGGACGCAGCGGGGCGACCTTCGCCTTCACCCGCGAAACCGGGGTCTGGGCGCTGCTGGCGCGGTTGCTGCGCGCCGTGAAGGAGTATTTCTGACCGCGCCGACACCGCTTACGCAGGGTCTTGCTCAGGTTTTGGCAAGTTTGCACTGTGGATAAGGAGCGGGCCGGTATAAAACGTACACCGTGAATGTGTCACAGAACGACATTGCCGGGGACCAAGGTGACGAGACCGCCCCGCTGGAGGATCAGCTGATGAGCATCAATATCGGACCTGCGGCAAGCGACGATCTGCGCCCGCGCATCACCGTCATCGGGATTGGCGGTGCCGGGGGCAACGCGATCGCCAACATGATCGCAGCCGAAATCGAAGGCGTCGAGTTCATCGTCGCCAACACCGATGCGCAGGCGCTGAGCACTTCGCCCGCCGAACGCCGCATCCAGCTTGGACCCGACATCACCGGCGGTCTGGGCGCAGGCGCACGGCCCGAAGTGGGCAAGGCGGCGGCGGAAGAAACCGTGGCCGAGATCGAAAAGGCGCTCGAAGGCGTCAACATGTGCTTTATCGCGGCGGGCATGGGCGGGGGCACCGGCACCGGCGCCGCGCCCGTGATCGCCGAGGCCGCGCGCCGCATGGGCGTGCTGACCGTGGGTGTCGTCACCAAGCCTTTCCTGTTCGAGGGCACGCGCCGGATGCGCGCCGCCGAATCCGGGATCGACGAGCTTCAGCGCCATGTCGACACGCTGATCGTCATCCCCAACCAGAACCTGTTCCTGGTCGCCAAGGCGGAAACCACCTTCAAGGAAGCCTTCCAGCTCGCCGACGAGGTGCTGCAGCAGGGCGTGCGCTCGATCACCGACCTGATGGTGATGCCCGGCCTCATCAACCTCGACTTTGCCGACGTGCGCTCGGTGATGAGCGAGATGGGCAAGGCGATGATGGGCACCGGCGAGGGCGAGGGTGAGAACCGCGCGCTCGAAGCGGCGGAGCAGGCGATCGCCAACCCGCTGCTCGACGGGGTCAGCATGGCAGGCGCCAAGGGTGTGATCATCTCGATCATCGGCGGCGAGGATATGCGCCTGCTCGAAGTCGACGAGGCCGCCAACCACATCCGCGAACTGGTGGATGAAGACGCGAACATCATCTGGGGCAGCGCCTTCAACCCCGATCTCAAGGGCAAGATCCGCGTCTCGGTGGTCGCTACCGGGATCGAGCAGAGCGCGATCGGTGCGGTCGATCGCTCGCAGCCGGTCTCGCTGTCCGCATCGCGCGCGCCGAAGCGTCCGGTGCTCGAACTGTCGGAAGACGAAGGCCTGACCGAATTGCCCGAGCCCGCAGCGCCCCCGGCGCCGACCGCGAATTACGGCTACGCCGCCCCCGCCGCCACTGCTGCGGTCGCAGCGGCTGGCAGCGATGAGGACGACAAGCTCGACCTCGGCACGGTGGCCGAGGACAATGGCGATGGTGACGAGGATGGTGACGGTGCCAGCGCAGCCGCGCCCTTTGATCTCACCGGGATGCAGGCGGGCGACGATTACGGCGAAGAGTATGAGGATGATGTCGATGACATCGTCGATCCGCTCGCCGGGCTGCGCGGTGCCGACGGCGCGCCTGCCGGGGACGAGGGAATGCTCGATCTGGGCGCGGATTACGCCACCTATGAGCCGGTCGAGCCCGAGCAGGACGATCTGCTCGCCAGCGCTGATCGCCTTGCGGAGGAAGACCGTCCGGTCGAAGCCAGGCTTGGCGGCGGGCGTCGCCGCGCGCTGCTGGGCGGCGCGGCGGGCGAGCGCGATGGTGGCGGCGCGGGCGGCGGCAGCACGCTGTTCGAACGCATGGCCAACCTCTCGCGCAGCACCGCCCGCGACGATGATGACGATGATGGCGATGGCGACGATGACGGCCCGGCGCTCAGTATCCCGCGCTTCCTTGGTCGCCAGAACAACCAGTAGGCCCTTCCGGCTGCCCGGCGCGTGTGCGGTGCCGTCCGTCGCAGCGCCCGCGCGCGGCTCTGGCGGTTGGCGGCGGGGTGAGTAGAGCAGGCCCGATGGTGTCGCATATGTCCCTGTCCTGTCGCCTTGCGCTGGGTGCCGCGTTGATCGGCGCGCCGATCGCCGTGGCGCAGGCGCAGCAGACCGTCTCGCAGCCCGTGGTGCAGGCCTTGCCTTCGGACGAGGTGCAGCGCCTCAACCGCGCGCTGGTGGCGCTGGCCAAGACCCCGCGCGATCGCGATGCATTGATCGAGGCCGGGCAGGCCGCGCTCGGGATCGACGATCTGGAGGCGGCGATCGGCTTTTTCGGACGCGCGGCGGAGGTCGATCCGGGGCATCCGGGCGCCGCGCAGGGGCTGGGCGCGGTCTATCTGCGGGCAGGGCGCGCGGGCGAGGCGCTGGTGCAGTTCGAGCGCGCGCTGGCCGCCGGGGCCGATGAGCGCGCGGTGCTGACCGATCAGGCGCTGACGCTCGATCTGGTGGGCGAGCAGGCGGCGGCGCAGGCGGCCTATACCCGCGCGCTGACAATCGATCCCGCCAATGACGAAGCACGTCGCCGCCTGGCGATCAGCCATGCGATCACCGGCAACCGTGCGCGGTTCGAGGAGGCCTTGCGCCCGCTGCTCGACCGGCGCGACATGGCGGCCCAGCGCGCGCGCGCCTTCGGGCTCGCGATCATGGGCGATGGCGACCGCGCCAAGGCGATCGTCGAGCAGGTGATGCCGCGCGATCTGGCGCTGCGGCTGGTGCCCTATCTCGAATTCATGCCGCGCCTGACCAAGCCGCAGCAGGCCGCCGCCGCCAATCTCGGGCTGTTTCCGCGCGCTGCCGATATCGGGCGCGACGATCCGCGCCTCGCCCGGTTCGCTGCCGAGGAGCGGGCCGACAGCCGTCTCGCGCCGTCGGGCCCGCCGCTCGATGCGCGGCCGCAACCGGCAACCACGCCCGCGCCCGAGCCTGCGCGCGTGGCTACGGTGACGCCGGTGGCCGTGACGGCGGTCTCGGCTCCCGTCGCGGCGGCCCCGCTCCCCGCCGCCCCGCCACCATCACCGCCCGCACCGATGCGCGTTGCCGATGCCTTCGCCGAATTCGTCAATGCTCCGCTGCCCGATGCGCGCGTGAGCGGCGATGCGGTCGACCTGTCGCGAATCACGATCCGGCGCGAGGCTCCGCCGCCGCCGCCCGAAAAGCCCAAGCCCAAGGAGCCGCCCAAGCCCGTCCATCCCAGCCGCGTCTGGGTGCAGGTCGCCACCGGCAAGAACGTCAAGGCGCTCGGCTTCGACTGGAAGCGCATCAGCAAGGATGGGGGCGCGACGCTCGCGAAGCTGAAGCCCTACACCACCCCCTGGGGCGAGGCGAACCGGCTGCTGGCAGGCCCCGTCGACAGCCGCGACAAGGCCCAGGCGATGGTGCGCGAGCTGAAGGCCAAGGGTGTCGACAGCTTCCTCTATGTCAGCCCCGAAGGCGAGGAAATTCAGCCTGTTAAGTAGCGGCGCGGGACTGTCCCCGGCTTTCTTTGCACAGGCTTTGCACAGGGATATCCGGTTCTCCCCAGCCGCTCCGATCCGGGTGATTGCCAAGCAGCCGTGATCGCGTCCACATGTCGGCCAATGGTGCTCACGACCCCCTTTGCCGCCCCCGCTTCCGATCCCGTTCGGCCATGAGAGCGCAGGACATGGACTATTCCGCCGAGGACGATGCCGCCCCCGTCGACATGCTGGTCAGCCTGTTCGTGGCGCGCGGGTGGCCGTGCGAGCTGGTCTCCGAAGACGAGATGACCGGCGAAGTGCAGGGCAGCTGGGCCAATTACCAGCTACGCGCGATCTGGCGGCCAGAGGACGGCGTGCTCCAGTTCCTGTGCCTCCCCGACATCCGCGTCACCGAGGAAAAGCGCGCCGCCGCCTACGAGCTGCTGTGCCTCGTCAACGAACAGATGTGGCTCGGCCATTTCGATATCTGGTCGAATGGCGATGTGCTGCTGTATCGCCACGGCGCACTGCTGGGCGATAGCGGGCGACTGAGCCTCGACATGGCGCAGGCCCTGGTCGAAAGCGCGATCGACGAATGCGACCGCTTCTACCCTGCGTTCCAGTTCGTGCTGTGGGGCGGAAAGACCCCGCGCGCGGCATTGGACGCCGCAATGGTCGACGCGGCGGGCGAGGCCTGATAGCCTTGGGGCATGATTGAAAAACTTCTGATTATCGGATGCGGCAACATGGGCGGCGCAATGCTCGCCGGATGGCTTGCCGCGGGACTGCCGCCCGAACGCTTCAGTGTGCTCGATCCCGGCATGGCAACAACCCCCGAAGGCGTGGCGCTCTATCGCGACGCCGGCGCGGTGCCGGGCGATCACGATACGGTGATGCTCGGGTTCAAGCCGCAGCAGCTCGGCACGCTGGGGCCGGGCCTGCAGGAACTGACCGCAGGGCGCACGGTGTGCTCGCTGCTCGCCGGGATCACGCTGGCGCAGCTGGCGGGCGCATTCCCGCAGGGCGCGGCGCACGTCCGGGTGATGCCCAACCTCGCCGCGCGCATCAACAAGTCGCCGGTGATCCTTGCCGAAAGCGGCCTCGACGCCGAGGCGCGCGCGGCCACCTTTGCGCTGTTCGATGGGCTCGGCAGCGCGGTGTGGCTGGAGGACGAGGCGCGCTTCGATCTGGTCACGGCGCTGGCGGGATCGGGGCCGGGCTTCGTCTACCGCTTCATCGACGCGCTGGCCGGGGCCGCGGTCGATCTCGGCCTTGACGAGCCGACCGCCGCCAAGCTGGCGCTCGCCACGGTCGATGGTGCCTCGGCACTCGCCGCCGGTGCCGATGTCGGCCCCGCGGCGCTCGCCGACCGGGTCGCCAGCCCCGGCGGGATGACGCGCGAGGGCCTCAACGTGCTCGACGAAGGCGCGGCTTTGCGCCGCCTGCTCGCCGCCACGCTGCGCGCCACCGCCGAAAAGGGCGCGGAACTTTCGCGAGGCGGTTAAGTTTATCGGCTATTAATGTGAATGTGTTGCGCGCTTTGCACGCCGGTTTTGCTTGAAAACACCGGGCAAAGCCACGATATTCACTCCACTGGAGAGCGCGGGCTTTTCCCGCGTTCCGTTACGAAAGGCTAAGGGTTTCACAATGGCTGACTGGAATGACACCTCGCGCAATGCGCAGCGTATGGGCTCCGTGCCCCGCGCCGGGGGCGACGTCGCCGGCCGCGTGAGCTATGACGAGGGTCTGCGCAAGCACATGCTCTCGATCTACAATTACATGACCTCGGGCATCTTGCTGACCGCGATCGTCGCGCTGCTGGCCTTCACCAGCGGCACGGCTGCAGCGATCTTCACCGGCGGCATCCTGCGCTGGATCGTGGCGCTCTCGCCGCTCGCGATCGTCTTCGCTATGAGCTTCGGTGCCAACCGTTTCAGCGCCGGCACGCTGCAGGTGATGTTCTGGGCCTTCGCTGGTCTGATGGGCCTGTCGCTCTCGTCGGTGTTCCTGGTCTATACCGGCGGCTCGATCGCCACGACCTTCTTCGCCACCGCCGCGGCCTTTGCCGGCCTGTCGCTTTATGGCTACACCACCAAGCGCAGCCTCTCGGGTCTGGGCAGCTTTCTGATCATGGGCGTGATCGGCCTGATCGTCGCCTCGGTGATCAACCTGTTCCTGCAGAGCCCCGCGTTCTACTACGCGATCAGCTTCATCGGCGTGCTGATCTTTGCTGGTCTCACCGCCTATGACACGCAGCGCCTGAAGAACGAGTACGAGTATCTGCGCGGCACCGAATTCGCGGGCAAGGCCGTGATCCTCGGCGCGCTGAGCCTCTATCTGGACTTCATCAACATGTTCCAGTTCCTGCTCAGCTTCCTCGGCAGCCGCGAGTAAGTTGACACCGGCGCGGCAGTCGTTTCCGGGCCAAGCGCCAGAATGAGGTGTTGAAATATCGAATGCCCGGGGCCTTCCTTAGGCCCCGGGCATTTGCTTTGTAAGCGCAGGCGGCTATCGCAGGCGCCTTGAGGTTGGAGCAAGCCGCACACGCGCACCATTGCGCGGCAGCGGCGCCCCAGATCCGCAGCAGGAGAGAGAGACCCCCCATGAGCGCGGCCACGCACACGCCTTCGTCCCCGTCCCGTCAGCCGACCCGTACCCCGCTGCGTCTGACCGTCACCGCGCTCGCTGTCGGTGGCGCGCTGCTGGCAGGCTGCGCCAAGCCGCCGCCGCCGCCCCCGCCGCCGCCGCCCCCG
>FWWL01000275.1_pt1 | contig 150384 bp, 155 predicted proteins | sample 2228331 | NCBI WGS metagenome assembly FWWL01 (sample SAMEA103939775, study PRJEB20133) | metagenome | reverse complement strand
TCTGCAAGGCCCTGGGCCTCCCCGACGACTATGCCCAACGCTGGCGAGATCTGCCGGCGCCCACCTTCTTCCCCGACCCCGAACCCGCCACACCCGAAGACGTCGCCGCCGCCAACGCCGCCGCCCGCGCCTTCACCGCCGGCCTGCACGCGACGGCCCCGGACTCCGTGCCTCGAAGGACCGGCCCCCAAAGCCCCCCTTGGCGCCCCTCCGGCTGACGCGCCACCCGCGCGAAGCGCCCTCCATTTCGAACCACGAACCACACGAACCACACGAACGCTCCAGGGCCACCTCCGAGCGCGCCGCCGCATGTTCGTGTGGTTCGTGTGGTTCGTGGACGAATCCGACTGCGCCTGCGGCGCGCAGGGCTTCGCCCGTCGCCCGCCATGCCCTAGCCTGTGCGGAAAACCTCGGAGGACCCATGCTTGCGCTGATGATGGACCGACCGCTGACGCTCCCGTCGATCCTGGAGCATGCGGCGCTCTACCATGGCGACCGGCAGGTGGTGACGCGCACGGTCGAGGGGCCCATCCACCGGTACGGCTATCGCGACGCGCTCACGCGATCCAAGCAGATGGCCAAGGCGCTCTTGGCGCTGGGCGTGAAGCCGGGCGACCGGGTGGCCACCCTGGCCTGGTCCACCCATCGCCACTTCGAGCTCTACTTCGCGGTCACCGGCATCGGCGCGGTGCTGCACACCATCAATCCGCGGCTCCACCCGGATCAGGTGGTCTGGGTCGCCGACCATGCCGAGGACTCGGTCCTTCTCTTCGACATCACCTTCAACGACCTCGTCGCCGAGATCAGCCCGAAGATGGCGACCGTGAAGACGTTCGTGGCCATGACCGACGCCGCGCACGCGCCGCCCGATACGCTGGTCTACGAAGACCTGCTGGCGGCCCAGACCCCCGACTTCGACTGGCCCGACATCGACGAGAAGAGCGCGTCCGGCCTCTGCTACACCTCGGGCACCACGGGCAATCCCAAGGGCGTGCTCTACGGCCACCGTTCGACGGTGCTGCACGCCCTGGCGCTGGCGCTGCCCGACGCCTTCGACCTGTCGGCCCGCGACGTGGTCATGCCCTGCGCCCAGATGTACCACGCCAACGCCTGGTGCACGCCGTACGCCGCCCCCCTGGTGGGGGCGACCCTGGTGCTGCCGGGCCGGCTGCTGGACGGCCCCAGCGTCTGCGAGCTGATCGCGGCCGAGAACGTCACCTTCCTGCTGGGCGTGCCCACCATCTGGGTGGGCGTGGCCGACCACCTGGACCAGACCGGCGGTCAGTTGACGTCCGTGCGCACCATCGCCATCGGCGGTTCGGCGCCCACCGCCTCACTGATCGCCCGGATCGAGAACCGCCTCGGCGGCAAGGTGCGCCAGATTTGGGGGATGACCGAGACCTCGCCGCTGGGCGTCATCAACACGGCGTTGCCCGAGCACGCCGACGAGACCGAGGAACAGACCCTCCAGCGCAAGCTGAAGCAGGGCCGCGGCCTCTGGGGCGTAGACCTGCGGATCGTGGGCGAGGACGGCCAGCTCCTGCCCCGCGACGGCAAGACGCCGGGCCAGCTGCAGGTGCGCGGCCCCTGGGTGGCCTCGGCCTATTTCAAGCAGGACGGGTCGGCCGCCTTCACCGCCGACGGCTGGTTCGACACCGGCGACATCGCCACCCTCGACCCCCAGGGCTACCTGCGCCTGACCGACCGCGCCAAGGACGTCATCAAGTCGGGCGGCGAGTGGATCTCGACGCTGGACCTGGAGGAGGCGGCCTGTTCGCACCCGGCCGTGGCCATGGCCGCCGCCGTCGGCATGCCGCATCCCAAGTGGGACGAGCGGCCGCTGCTGCTGGTCGTGCTCCGCCCCGGCCAGAGCGTGGACCCGGAGGCGGTGAAGGCCCATGTCGGCGCTCGCGTCGCCAAGTGGTGGACGCCCGACGAGGTCCGCATCGTCCCCGAGCTGCCGATCGGCCCCACCGGCAAGGTGCTGAAGCGCGAACTGCGTGACCGGCTGGCCACGCCGGGCACGTCATCGTGACCATGACGAAAAGCTCACAGAACCGCCTCTTGAACCGCGCGTTCACCCCTCTCAGGTGATGGTGGACGTGATGGAGGTCGGGCTTGGCTCGCAAACGGCCGAAGGGTGTGATCCAGATGGGGTGGGCGGCCATCGAGGCCGCCGCCAAGGGCCGCACTGAGCACGCCCCCACGTCCGCCGACTATCCCGACCACGTGGTCCGTCGCACCAGCTTCATCGCCGGCGGCGGCCACGGCTGGCGCATCTCGGCGCTCGAGACGCCCCGCGCCAGGCCGGCGCCCTGGAAGATCGTCGTCATCACCGGCGCGCCGTCGTGGGCCGAGTACTGGGCCGAGACCCTGGCCGAACTGCCGCAGGACCGCGAGATGATCGTGGTCGACCGGCCGGGCTATGCCGGCTCCGAGCCGCGGCATCCCGTCACCGACATCCGCGTCCAGGCCGAGGCGCTGGCGCCCGTTCTGAAGGCGGCGTCCGGCCAGAAGGTGCTGCTGGTGGGCCAGAGCTACGGGGCCGCCATCGCCTCGATCATGGCGGACCAGAACCCCGGCAAGGTCGCAGGCCTGGTCCTGCTGTCCGGCTTCTTCGGCGAGGCAGGCCCCACCGCCCGTTGGCTGCTCGACCTGGGCGGCAAGGCGCTGAAGATGATCCCGAAGGACCTGCGCCACGCGGTCATCGAGGTCACCGGCCAGAAGCCCCAGCTGCGTCACGCCAGGCGCGCGCTCAGCCGCGTGAACGTGCCGATCCACATGATCCACGGCGACATGGACGACTTCGCCCCGCTGGAGACCGCCGAAAGGCTGGCCGAGGAGACGATCACCCGCCGCCCGATCCGCGTGGTCCGCACCGAAGGCGCCAACCACTTCCTGAACGACGGCCCGGCCGAGATCCTGCTCTCGGCCCTGGAAGCCTGCATCCCGCAGAAGACCACCGCCTGGACCTTCCGCTGGCCCAAGCTGTCTGGCTTCTGGCCGGTGAAGGTGGGTGCGAAGCACGCCCAGGCAACCTGATTGTTCTTGACTGGCCGGGCGTGGGTTAGCTTTCGGCGCTAGCGCAGGAACACTCCCGTCGCGACGGCGAAGCCGATGACCACCAGCCAGGGCGGCAGCTTCGCCACATGCAGGAACACGAAGGCCGCGGCCAGCAGGGCCCAGTCGGCGGGCCGCTTGATCGTGGTCAGCAGCACCGGGTCCCAGAGCGACGCCGCCAGGACGCCCACGACGGTCGCGCCCACGCCGGCCAGCACGCCACGCGCCCAGCCCTCGCGCTTCAGCCGATCCCAGAAGGGCAGGACGCCGGTGATGAGAAGCAGGCTGGGCAGGAAGATGGCGAACAGCGCGATGAGCCCGCCCACGACGCCGCGCGGCCCGTAGGTCTGGGCGGCGCCGACGTAGCCCGCGAAGCTGAACAGCGGCCCGGGCAGCGCCTGGACGGCGCCGTAGCCCATCAGGAACGCCTCCTGGTTCATCCAGCCGCGATCCACCACCTCGCGCTCCAGCAGCGGCAGCACCACGTGGCCGCCGCCGAACACCAGCGAGCCGGTGCGGTAGAACACGCTGGCCAGCCCCAGCCCGGGGTTCTGCAGGACGGCCGCCAGCACCGGCAGACCCACCAGCAGCCCCGCGAAGATCGCCAGCGCCGCCAGCGCGCTCCTTGTATCGACCATCTCGATCGCGTCGTCGGGCGGGGCGTCGGCCGTCTCACCGCGCAGCATCGCGAACCCGAACAGGCCGCCCGCGACGATCGCCATGATCTGGGCCACCGGGCTCTGCGCCACCACCAGGCCCAGCGCCGCGCCGATCGCCATGCCGGCACGGATCGGACCCACGGCCAGCGTGCGGGCCATCTGCACCACCGCCTGCAGCACGACGGCCGCGGCGGCGATCTTCAGGCCGTGGATCCAGCCGTCGCCGAAGCGGAACATCAGCTCAGGCGCGAACTCGGCGAAGGCCAGCATCGCCACGGCCGCGGGCAGGGTGAAGCCCACGAACGCCGCCATCGCGCCGGCGAGACCCGCCTGCCGCAACCCGATGGCCATGCCCATCTGGCTGGACGCCGGACCCGGCAGGAAGTGGCAGAGCGCCAGCAGGTCGGCGAACGCGCTCTCGCTGATCCAGCCGCGCCGCTCGACGAACTCGCGCCGGAAATAGCCGATGTGCGCCACCGGCCCGCCGAACGCCGTCAGGCCCTGCCGAAGGAACGCCACGAAGACGTCGAAGGCGGTGACAGTGCGGACCGGCTGGGCGTCGTCCATGGCGCTTAGATGAAATCCAACTGTGGCGTTGTCGAGCCGATCCGCAGATAGGGCCTTCCCAGCCCCATCTGAACGACGATAAGGCTTCTCCAAACACTTGTTTCGAAGAAGAGGAAAACGCCATGAAGGCCGCCGTGCTGCGTGAAGTGGGTAAGCCGCTTCAGATCGAGGACGTGAAGATCGGGAAGCCGGGCCCGCGCGAGGTGCTGATCCGCACCGCCGCGGCCGGCGTCTGCCACTCGGACCTGCACTTCATCGAGGGCAAGTATCCGCACCCGATGCCGGCCGTGCTGGGCCACGAGAGCGCCGGCGTCGTCGAGGCCGTGGGCTCGGAAGTCCGCAACGTGAAGCCGGGTGACCACGTCATCACCTGCCTCTCCGCCTTCTGCGGCCACTGCGACCACTGCGTCACCGGCCACATGGCCCGCTGCGTCTCGCCCGAGACCAAGCGTCGCGAAGAGGAAGAGCCGCGCCTCTCCTCGGCCAACGGCCCGATGCTGCAGTACCTGAACCTCTCGTCGTTCGCCGAGCAGATGCTGATCCACGAGAACGCCTGCGTCGCGATCCGCAAGGACATGCCGCTGGACCGCGCCGCCCTGATCGGCTGCGGCGTGATGACCGGCGTCGGCGCCGTGATCCACACCTCGAACGTCCGTCCCGGCGACACCGTGGCCGTCATCGGCTGCGGCGGCGTGGGCTTGGCGGCGGTCAACGGCGCGGCCCTGGCCGGCGCCGGCCGGATCATCGCCATCGACATGGCGCCGGGTAAGGAAAACCTGGCCAAGTCCATGGGCGCCACCGACTTCGTCCTGGGCGGCCCTGACGCGGTGAAGACCGTACTGGAGATGACCCGCGGCGGCGTGCAGCACAGCTTCGAGGCCATCGGGCTCGCCGCGACGGCCGAGCAGGCCTTCAACATGCTGTGCCGCGGCGGCACCGCCAACGTCATCGGCATGATCCCGGTCGGCCAGACCATCAGCCTGATGGGCGCCGCCTTCCTGGGCGAGAAGCGCATCCAGGGCTCGCTGATGGGCTCGAACCGCTTCCCGGTCGACATGCCCCGACTGGTCGACGCCTACATGGCCGGCAAGCTGCACCTCGACGACATGATCAGCCGCCGCATCCGGCTGGACCAGGTCAACGAGGCCTTCGAGGAAATGAAGACGGGCGCCGTCGCCCGATCGGTCATCACCTTCGACGCCTGACGCCGGCGATGGCCACGGAAACGCCCGGCCTCGCGCCGGGCGTTTTTCGTTTGGGGCCGAACTCAGCCGGCCTTGGGCCGCATCACCAGCCAGGGGGTCGGGAACGCCCGCCACTCCCACACCGCCAGCAGCTGGTCCAGGTGGGGCAGGTTCCGGATCCACGGCGGCCCGTCCAGGACCTTGGGCCCGGTGTCCACCTGGACGATGTCGTGGGTCGGCTCAAACCGCGCGCGGATCGTCGCCAGGGCGTCCCGCCGGTAGCCATCGTGGGTCTCGACGATGAGGCTCATCTGCGCCAGGGCCGGCGCCAGGTCGGGGCGCAGCACATCCAGCTCGGCGCCCTCGGCGTCGACCATCACCAGGACGCGACGGCCGGCGAAGGCCTCGAAGTCCTGCGGTCTGAACTCGCCGCCCACGATCACGCGGTCGGCCACATCGTTGCGCGCGGCGAGGTCGGCGCACGCGATCCGCGCCTTCTCGTCGATGTCGTGCGCATGGATGACGACGCCCGGCATCATCCGGGCCAGGCCGACGGCGTAGTAGCCCTCGGCGCACCCCACATCGATCACGCAGTCGGGCCCCTCAGCCGCAAAGGCGGCGAGGTGGGGATGGAGCTCGGACTCGTAGGTCCCCAACAGCCGGGGGATCAGCGCCCCTTCGGTCGCTCGCCGTACGTAGTTCATGCCCGCGAAGGGACCGCCCCAGATGACCGCGCCGCCCTGCAGCGAGATGAAGGTGTTGGCCAGCATGTGCGAGCGCCACCGGCCCAGAAGGCGGAGGAGGTCGTAAACAGGGTGCTGGTCGGTCTGCTCTGTCCAGCCGGCGACGATCCGGCGAACGAACCCGACCGTGTCCGTGGTGACTGTCATACCGGGACCTAGGCGCGAAGCGGTCCGCCGCGCAAGCTAGAGCAGGGACAGGGCCAGGTCCGCCGGCCGGCAGAGCGCCGCGCCCTTGGGCGTCACCACGATCGGACGGTTCACCAGGACAGGCTCGATGATCATCGCGGCGATGATCGCCTCGTCCGACACGTTGGGATCGGTCAGGCCCAGCGCTTCGGCGTTGGTGCCGCGCACCCGCAGGATGTCGTGCGCGCCCAGCTCCATCCGCTTCAGCAGATCCTCGAGCTGTTCGCGCGTCCAGCCGACCTTCAGATACTCGACGACCTTGGGCTCGACGCCCTTGTCGCGCAGCAGCTGCAGGGTGTTCCGCGAGGTCCCGCAGCTGGGGTTGTGGTAGATCGTGACGTCGCTCATGGCGGCGGGATAACCCTTCGCGCGCCGGCGGGCTACCCCTCCAGCGCGTCGATCATCGCCACTCGCGGCGCATGCCGGCCGCCGTCGAACGGAGCGGTGAGAAACGCATCGACGATGTCGAGCGCCAGCCCTTCGCCGATCACCCGCGCGCCCAGCGCGATCATGTTGGCATCGTTGTGCTGGCGGATCATGCGGGCGGAGAAGGTGTCGCCGCACACGCCGCAACGGATGCCCCTGACCTTGTTCGCGGCCATCATGATGCCCTGGCCGGTGCCGCAGAGGATGATCCCAAAGCGGCAATCGCCCGAGGCGACCCGCCGCGCCGCGGCCTCGCCATGCTGGGGATAGGGCGTGCTTTCGGGGGTCATGGGCCCGATGTCGACGGCCACCCAGCCTAGCGCTTCGACGTGCGCGGCGATGACCTGTCGCAGGGCGATGGCGCTGTGGTCGCTGGAGAGGACGATACGGTTGTTGGCGGTCATGACGAGCCTATAGCGCCAGCCTTGCCCCCAACGCCATCACCAGCTGAACGCGCGAGTGCCGGCCACCCAGGTCGAGTCCGAGGTGTCCCAGGCCATGACGTCGGCCGGGCGGGCGGGCAGGGGCGCGACGCCGGACGGCCAACGCTCCAGCCCGGCCACATATCGCACGTCCAGGCGGCCGGGGCCGCTGGGGCGTATGATCAGCTCCACGCCATTGCCGGGCGCCTGCCAGTTCACCTTGACCCATTCGCCCGCCGGCAGCGCCAGCGTGATCGGCACGCCCGACAGGCTGTTGGCCTGGGCCGCGGTGCTGGCGCGGATCTGTAGCGCCAACGTGCGCGCGCCGGCCGGAGGCAAGGCGTTCAGGCGCACCGATCCGTCGGCCTGTTTCACCAGCGTCACCTGGGGCGCGGTCTCGGCGACCGGCGGCGCGGCCACAGCCAGCTGCGGATTGCGCCAGGCCCAGTGTTTCATCAGCGTGGGTGAGCCGCCTTCGGCGCCCAGAACGCTGCGGGTCCAGGACGTCTTGTCGACCTTAGGGGCGTAGCGCCAAGCCTTACCGGTGTCCTGATCGACCAGATAGCCCACGTAGCTCACCTGCGGGAACCGCGGCGACCAGGGTTCGTCCGAGCGGATGAACAGCGTCAGCGTCAGCCCGCCGGCCAGCAGAATCATGCCGACGACGAGCCCTTTCTGCGCACCGTTGTCCGGCTGGGCCAGCGGCCACAGCACGAGGCCCGCCGTGACCATCTGGATGCCGAACAGCGGCATCAGATCCATGGCCTCGAAGGCGAAATGCGAGATGCCGCCCTGCCAGCCCAGAGCCGCGGCGGCCAGAACGACCAGGAGCACGGTGGGCAGTACGCCGCGCCGGGCGCTGAGCGCCGTGGCCGCGGCTCCGATGGCGCCCGCCAGCAGCGGCCAGACCAGTACATACGAGGCCGCCGGGAACGCCGCCTGGACGATGATCGCCAGGACGAAGCCCAGCACCAGCACGCCGGCCCATGCGCCCTTGCGGGTGGTGCGGGTCTTGTAGACGAAAAGCCCCAGGACGCCGGCCAGAACGCCGGTCACGGCTCCGATCATGTCGAATTCGCCGAAGGCCGAGCAGCCCAGCCCCAACAGCACCGGCACCGCGGCCATCCAGCGCCGTCCCCGGGCCAGGTCGCCCGCCGACAGCATCAGGAAGCCCAGCGACAGCAGCATGATCGCCCATTCCCAGGGCGCGGCATGCGCCATCAGGAACCGTTGCTCGATGAAGCCGAACCCGGAGCCGGTCAGGTGGCGGGCGAACTGCAGCGCGGCGACCGAGCCCAGCGCCCCGAACGCCAGCGCGCCCATGCCGCGCGGGATGTCCATGGCCTCGAACTCGCCGGAATGGCGGGCCCAGCGCACCGAGAAGGCCAGCAGCACGGCGACCACCAGCAGCAGCACCCAGCCGAACCAGACGGGATAGGCCACCACAATGTCGCCGAAGAGGTTCGAGTAGATCGGCGAGGCCGACTTTCCGGGAAGGTCCGTCGAGAACGCCGCCTCGCTGGCGACAGCCAGGAGCTGGGTTCCCATGTCCTGCAACGAGCCGCGCTCGAGATTGGCCGGCGTCGAGGTGGCGCTGTGGTAGTCGAACTGGCGGCCGATGATCGCGTAGTTCATGCCTGGGATGCCTGCGGCCAGGCTCTCGGTCATATCGGTGTCGTTGGGCATCTTCTCGTAGATCATCACGGCTAGCGACGAGCTGGCGGGTCGCTGGGCGGTCTGCTGGAAGAGGCGAATGAGTTCGCCGTTCTCCTTGCTGGTCTGGAACATGTTGACCCGGCCGGATGAGCCGCGGGCCTCCAGATTCAGGACCAGCCCGATCCGCTTGGCGAGCGGATCACGCCGGAAGAAGTGGTTGGCGCCCAGCAGGCCGGCTTCCTCGCCATCGGTGACGACCAGCATGACATCGCGGGCGGGCAGGCCGCGGGCCTTGATCGCGCGGATGGCTTCCAGCGAAGCGGCGACGCCCATGATGTCGTCGGCGGCGCCAGGCGAGCCGGGCACGCTGTCGTAGTGCGACATGATCGCCAGCGCCGGTTTGGTGCGATCGCGGCCGGGCAGGATCCCGATCACGTTCTCGACCGGGCCGGCGACAACCATCCCCGGCGCCCACTTCGGCTGTTGCACGCCTACGCCGGGGCGGATCTGAGGCGAGAGTCCCAGCTCGGTCATCCGGGCCACCAGAGCGTCGCGCACGCGGAAGTTGGCGGGCGAGCCGATCGGGTGCGGTTCTGAGGCGAGGAGCGTGACGTCGGCGAAGGCTCGGTCGGCCGAGAAGACGCTGGCCGGCGCGCTGGCCGGCTGGGACTCGGGCAACAGCTGATCGTTGAACGCGATCCACGACCCCAGCATCAGCGCCACCAGGAGCGCAAGGTAACGAAACACGCCTCAGTCCCTCCCGTTTGTGCGCGGAGGCTAGACTGGCTCGGTGAAAACGAAAACGCCCGCCGGTGGAGGCGGGCGTTCCGTTACTGACGCTACGCTACTGGGGTGCGGCTTAGGCGGCGATCGTCGCGCCGACTTCCATGGGATCGCGCAGCACGTAGCCGCGGCCCCAAACGGTCTCGATGTGGTGCTTGCCGTCGGCGGCCGCCGCGAGCTTCTTCCGGAGCTTGCAGATGAAGACGTCGATGATCTTCAGCTCGGGTTCGTCCATGCCGCCGTACAGGTGGTTCAGGAACATTTCCTTGGTGAGCGTCGTGCCCTTCCGGAGCGAGAGCAGCTCGAGCATCTGATATTCCTTGCCGGTCAGATGCACGCGGATGCCGTTCACTTCCACGGTCTTGGCGTCGAGGTTGACCACGATGTCGCCGGTCTTGATGACCGACTGGGCGTGGCCCTTCGAGCGGCGGACCACCGCGTGGATGCGGGCCACCAGTTCGTCCTTGTGGAACGGCTTGGTCATGTAGTCGTCGGCGCCGCCCGAGAAGGTCTTCACCTTCGTCTCGATCTCGGCCGTCCCCGACAGGATCATGATCGGGGTGTTGATCTTGCCGACGCGAAGGGTCCGCAGGACGTCCATGCCGCTCATGTCGGGCAGGTTCAGGTCCAGAAGGATGAGATCGTAGTCGTAGATCTTGCCCAGATCGACGCCTTCTTCACCCAGGTCTGTAGTATAGACGTTGAAACCTTCGGACTTGAGCATCAATTCGATGCTTTGCGCAGTCGCGCTATCGTCCTCGATCAACAATACGCGCATTAGCCTCTCCTGCCCGCGTCCCCGCATACCCGGCGAACGGATGCCTCCGCTCTTCGGCTCACCGTTAACCTGCCCGAGCGTCCTTTAAGACCGGTTAATGGTGCTGGTCCCCAAGTGAGAATCGTTAATCTGATTTCCGAATCGGACTCAAGCGGAGCCGGCGGGCCGTCGAGTCGCACCTCTGTTGAATCTTTCGTGATTGGACACTCCCTTCGAAGCAGAGGGTGGGAACGCCTTGCTCTCACAGGGGTTTCACCGGCCAACAGAGGCCGGAGTAACGCCATGACCGACCATCCCGAGACCCTTGCGCCCTACCAGATGCCGTGGCGCCGCGACCGCGTGAAGCAGGCGCTCGCTCTGGCGCCAATGCTGCGCGCCGTGCCGAGGAACCCGCTGTTTCTCATCGGCGCCGCCGTGATCGGCGTGGCCGGCGTGTTGGCCTGGCGCAACCGCGAGAAGATCGCCGCCACGACCGGCCCGATGATCGATGACGCCAAGGCCCGGGGGCATGCGCTGATCGAGGAGGCCCGCACCAAGGGCGAGGACCTGATCGACCAGGCCAAGGCCACCACCGAGGCGGTGGTCGCCAAGACCCGCAGCCGTAAGGCTGGTCCGGCGGGGACGCCGACGGTGACCGAGGTTCACTAGAGATCCGACTGCGGCGCCTGGACGCGACAAAAATCGCCGACCAGGCGCCAAGGCAGAGCCAGTTCTTCACAACCCCTTAAGCCTGCGAGGCCATGGTCTCGCACATAGCTCAAGGGGCGTGCGTGCAGAGCCTTGTGGCCGCGATCGAGCGGCTTGATCCATTGACGGTCTCCGGGCGGGTCGCCGCGGTGAACGGCCTCCTGATCGAGGCGCGCGGCGGTCTGTCGCGCCTGGCGGTGGGCGCCCGCGCCGAGATCACCCGCCTCGCCGAGAAGCCGGTGGCCGCCGAAGTGGTGGGCTTCCGCGAGAACCGCGCCCTGCTGATGCCGTTCGGACCTGTCGAGGGCGTGGCGCCCGGGGCGGAAATCCGCATCCAGCCGCTGGGTTCCGCCGTGCGTCCGACCAAGGCCTGGCTGGGCCGAATCGTTGACGCGTTTGGTGAACCGATCGACGGCAAGGGCCCGCTGCCGCAAGGCATCGTGGGGTATCCCCTCCGCGCCCCGCCCCCGTCGGCTCACGCCCGCGCCCGGGTGGGCGAGCGCCTGGACCTGGGCGTGCGGGCCATGAACGTCTTCACCACCTGCTGCCGCGGCCAGCGCCTGGGCGTCTTCGCCGGCTCGGGCGTCGGCAAGTCGGTACTGCTGTCGATGCTTGCCAAGAACGCGGACTGCGACGCCGTCGTAGTGGGCCTGATCGGCGAACGGGGCCGGGAGGTCCGTGAGTTCATCGAAGAGACCCTGGGCGAGGAAGGCCTGCGCCGGGCCATCGTCGTGGTCGCCACCTCGGACGAGCCGGCCCTGAAGCGCCGGCAGGCCGCCTACATGACCATGGCCATCGCCGAGTTCCTGCGCGACCAGGACCTGGAAGTCCTCTGCCTGATGGACTCGGTCACCCGCTTCGCCATGGCCCAGCGAGAGATCGGCCTGGCCGCCGGCGAGCCCCCGACCACCAAGGGCTACACGCCCACCTGCTTCACCGAGCTGCCCAAGCTTCTGGAACGCGCCGGCCCAGGGCCAATCCGGCCCGACGGCACCCAGGCCGGCCCGATCACGGGCCTGTTCACGGTGCTGGTGGACGGCGACGACCACAACGAGCCGATCGCGGACGCCGTCCGAGGCATCCTGGACGGACACATCGTGATGGAGCGGGCCATCGCCGAGCGCGGTCGCTTCCCAGCGATCAATGTGCTGAAGTCGATCAGCCGGACCATGCCCGGCTGCCAGTCGCCGGAAGAGCGCATCGTCGTGCGCCAGGCCCGCGAGGCGCTCTCCGCCTACTCCAACATGGAAGAGTTGATCCGCATCGGCGCCTATCGCGCCGGGGCCGATCCGCTCATCGACCGGGCCATCGCCCTCAATCCGGCCGTCGAGGCGTTCCTGTCTCAGAACCCCAACGACGCCACCAGCCTGGACGACAGCTTCCAGGGCCTCTCTGACATCCTGCAAGGAGCCGCCGCGTGAGTTGGGCCGAGTCCCTGATCAAGCTGTCGACCTACGAGGCCGAGGTCCTGCAGAAGCGGCTGGCCGAGATCGTCGACCGCCGCGTCGCATGCGAACTGCGGATGGCGATGCTGGACGCCGAGGGCGAGGCCGAGATGGCCTACTCCGCCCAGGAGGCCGAGGCCGGCATCTACCGAGCCGGCTTCTTCGAGGGCCTGAAGATCCGCAAGGCCAGGATCCAGTCAGAGATCGACGTCATCCTCATCGAGGAGGCCGGGGCTCGCGATGCGCTCTCCGAGGCCTTCGAGGCCCAGAAGAAGTACGAGCACATCGCCGACAACCTCCGCCTCGAGGCCCGCAAGCTGCAGGGTCGCGTCGAGGCCGCCGCCATGGATGAAATGGGGCTGCGCAAGCGCGCAAGCTAAGGCGCTTGAGAGCCGCTGCCTGGGCCCCATCGCGAGGCGGTGACGCCTAGCGGCCGTTCCGCTCGCGCTCCACGTCCTGACGCAGGACGTGAAGGTCTTCGCTGATCTGGAAGACGGCCACGTAGAACTCGCAGAAGGCGCGCCAGAGCAGAACCGCGATGAAGACGCCCATCAGGCCCACGCCCAACACCGCCGCGGCCAGGAAGATGCCCCAGCCCCCCTCGCGGATGGCCACACCCACAGAGGCGCCCACGACGCCGAAGGCGATCACGCCGATGATGCCCAGGCCGGCCCAGTAGACCAGATGGACGACCGTGCTGGTGATCAGCTTCTCGAAGGTCAGCAGATCCCACAGGAATTGCCGTGGAAGGCCCTGGGGTCGCTCAAGGGGTCGCCGCATCCGGATTCCGAGACTCAAGTGGGGCGAACGCCTCGCCCAAGGCCCGAACCGCTATCAGCCGGGGCGACGGCCTGCAACGGCCTGCGACTAGCCCGTGACGGTTGAGCGCGGCGCCGTGGCCTTTCCGGCCGCGCCGCCGATCAGGCCCGCCACGGCCGATCCGGCCGTTCCGAAAGCCAGGAGCGAAGGCGGGACGTCGCCCAGAAGCACCGACGCCCCGATCCCCAGGAACGCGCAGGCGCCTCCGGCCAGTACGCCTCCCACCAGGCTCATGGCCCAGCTAGCTCTCGCGAGCCGGGCGTAGAACGCGCCGGCCACAAGCGAGATTCCCATGCCGCCCAGGGCGAAAGCCCCGGCGACGGCCGGTGAAAAGTGGCCCGCGACCACCATGCCGACCTGAGCGGCTGTGGCGACCAGGGTCACTCGGGCGAGGGTTTTCGTATTCATCTCAGTTCGCTCCCTTGGGTGGCGCCACTTTCGCGGAGGCGGCCTTGGCCTCCTGCTGGGCCTGAACCTGCTTCCAGTCGATCGGCCCCTTGGTGAAGCTCTCTTTCAGCTTCATCAGGGAGTAGGCGTTCCCCCAGCCGAAGTGCTTGTAGAGGGTGTCGTATGGCTCGCCGGGCTTGTAGCCGACGGCTGTCAGGGTCACCCGCGTGCCGCCCGCCGAGGCGTCCGCGAACTCCATCACCGTGACGATCTCGCCGAACTGCTCACGGCCGGGCAGGGTCTTGGGTGCGTTCACGTTGCGGATCGCCAGCGTCTGCTCCGGCTGGAAGACGACGATCTGGTTCCGGATGTTGTCGACGTCGCCGATCCTTGCCTTGAAGTCGTAGCTGCCCTCAATCGTCCCACCGAGCTTCCCGTCCACCAGCGCCACGGGGACCGCCCAGGCCCGGTAGCCCTCGGTCGTGGTGAACCGCTCCCACACGGCCTTGCGTGGCGCGGGCACGTCGATGGCGATCCGCAGCACCTTGTGGCCGTTCGCCTGTACGAACGAGGTGTCGGTCACGTCTGGGTAGTCCTTGATCGACTGGGCGGCGGCGCTGCCGGCAAGGGCGAGCGCTGCCGCAGCGACCGTGAGGCGTCCGATGATCTTCATTTGGGCTGTCCCCCTGATGCGGCCTGCTCCAGCCGGTTGAGGTAGTCGCGAAGGCCCGCCACCGAGGCGTCGAACGCTTCCAGCGTGCGGTGGGTGCGCGACTGCATCACGCCCCCCTCCATGACGTTGAGCACCAGGATCGCCACCATCCGGCGGTCGAGGTCGGCGGGCAGGCGGTCTCCCGCCTCGTCCAGGCAGCGCTCGATGTGGCCGACCCATTGGGTGAAGTTGAGCGACAGCAACTCACGGACCGGCGGGTCGGGCTCGTGCAGCTCCAGTGCGATCGAGCCGATCGGGCAGCCGTAGAGGCAGTCGGTGGCCTCGAGCATCCCGCGGTAGCGCGACAGCAGCGCGAACACCTTCTCGATGGGATCGTCCACGCCGTCCCAGGCGGGGGCCAGCAGCATCGGCTCGATGCCCTGGCGATAGAGGTCCAGCACCGCGATCAGCACGTCCTGCTTGGTGGGGAACGCGTGGTACAGGCTGCCCGCATTCGCGCCGGCCTCACGCAGGATGTCCTGGATGGATGTGCTGAGGTACCCCTTCTCCCCGAAGAGCTTGAGCGCGGCGAAGACCAGACGGTCGCGGGTGGGCAGGTCTTCCATCGGGGCCTTGGTTGAGCGTTCAACTCAGACCTAAGCACGACTTGAATGAGCGTTCAACTGCCTTCCCGCGAGAGGGGACCAAGGGGCCCGAGGAGCGCGGCGTGAAGACGGCGCGCGGCCGGCCGGGCGTCCGACCCTCGCAGGAACGAGGCTCTGCGGCCCTGGCCTAGTTTGGTGGAAGAGGTTTCCCCGCTCCGCCGCGCGCTCTCGGGGAAGCTAGATCGAACCCACCGTCTTGAGGCGCGCGCGGGGGTGGATCTCGTTCTGGCTCATGACCGGGGTCTGGCCGCGGAAGCGTTCGATGATTGAGCGGACGTAGGGCCTCACCGTCGGGCTGGTCAGCAGCACCGGGGTGTCGCCGGCGAGCGCGGCGCGTTCGAACGTCTCGCGCACGTTGCGGATGAAGTCCTGCAGGCGCGAGGGGGCCAGCGCCAATTGCTTCTCTTCGCCCGCCCCCACGAGGGCGTCGGCGAAGGCGTTCTCCCACTCGGGCGACAGCGACACGATCGGCAGGGCGCCGTCGTCGCCGCGGTAGGCGTAGCAGAGCTGGCGAGCCAGGCGGCCGCGGACCTGTTCGACCAGCATGGTGATCGATGTGGTGTGCGGGGCGGCTTCTCCGATGCCTTCCAGGATGGCGCCGAGGTCGCGGATCGAGACCCGCTCGCGCAGCAGCGACTGCAGCACGCGCTGGACGGTGGTGGCCGAGACGACCGTGGGGATCAGGTCGTCCGAGAGCTTCTTCTGCTCGGGCGGCAGCTCCTTGAGCAGCTTCTGGACCTCGGCGTAGGTCACCAGATCGGGCATGTTCTCCTTGAGGATCTCGGTCAGGTGCGTGGTGAGCACTGTGGCCGGGTCCACGATGGTGTAGCCGCGGAAGCTGGCTTCCTCGCGCAGCGAGTCGTCGATCCAGGTCGCTGGCAGGCCGAACGCCGGCTCCTTCACATGCTCGCCGGGCAGGTCGACCTGGGCGCCGCGCGGGTCCATCGCCATCAGCTGGCCGATCCGCACCTCGCCCGAGCCGGCCTCCATCTCCTTGATGCGCAGGCAGTAGCCCATGGAGGGCAGACGCATGTTGTCGAGGATGCGGACCGACGGCATCACGAAGCCGAAGTCGGCGGCCAGGGTGCGGCGCAGCGCCTTGATCTGGTCGGTGAGGCGGCGGCCTTCCAGGTCGTTGATCAGCGGCAGCAGGCCGTAGCCCAGCTCGATCTTGATCTCGTCGATGGCCAGGGTCTGGCCGATCGGCTCGTCTTCGGGTTCCGCTGCGGCGGGCTCGATGGCGATGGGCTCAGGCTCGCTGGCCTTCTGCGCGCGCCGCCAGGCCAGGACGCCGGCGCCGATCGACAGGGCCGCGAACGGGATGATCGGCATGCCCGGGATCAAGGCCAGCACGCCGGCGGTCGCCGCGACCATACCAAGGGCGACCGGGTTCATGGCCAACTGCGAGACCAGCGCCTTGTCGGCCGAGCCTTCGACGCCGGCCTTCGAGACCAGGAAGCCCGCGGCGATCGAGATGATCAGAGCCGGAATCTGGCTGACCAGGCCGTCGCCGATCGACATGATCGTGTAGCTGGAGAAGGCCTCGGCGATCGGCACATTGTGCTGCAGCACGCCGATCAGGATGCCGCCGATCACGTTGACGGCCAGGATGATCAGGCCCGCGATCGCGTCGCCGCGGACGAACTTCGAGGCGCCGTCCATGGCGCCGAAGAAGGTCGATTCCTGCTCCAGCTCCTTGCGGCGCAGCTTGGCCTGCTCCTGGTCGATCAGGCCCGACGACAGGTCGGCGTCGATCGCCATCTGCTTGCCGGGCATGGCGTCGAGGGTGAAGCGGGCCGCGACCTCGGCGATCCGGCCGGAACCCTTGGTGATCACGACGAAGTTCACGATCACCAGGATGATGAAGACGATGACGCCGATGGCGAAGTTGCCACCCATCATCAGCTTGCCGAACGTCTCGATCACGGCCCCGGCGCCGTGGGCGCCCTCGTGGCCATGGCTGAGGATCAGCCGGGTGGTGGCGATGTTGAGGGCCAGCCGGAACAGGGTCGCGACCAGCAGCACGGTCGGGAACGACGTGAAGTCCAGCGGCCGCTTGAGCAGGATCGACGTCATCAGGATCAGGATCGAAGAGCCGATCGAGATCGTGAGCAGGAAGTCCAGGACGAAGGCGGGGATCGGCAGGATCAGCAGGACGACGATGCCGACGATGCCGAGCGCCATGGCGACTTCGCCACGCGCCAGCATGCCCCACACGTCCTTGGGTGAGGGCGCGGTATTGTATCGGTAGGTGGAGCCGGTGTCCGCCATCGAAGGTTAAGCCGCGTTCGCGCCCATCTGCGGGGCCGGCACGGAGACGCCGGCCTCGGTGTATTCCTTCAGCTTGTTGCGCAGCGTGCGGATCGAGATGCCGAGGATGTTGGCCGCATGGGTGCGGTTGCCGAAGCAATGCTCCAGCGTCTCGATGATCAGCGTCTGCTCCACCTCGGCGACGGTCTGGCCGACGAACGAGCGGGTGGCGATGTCCGCGGCCGAGGCGGCCGCCTGAGCCGTGCGGGCGTGCGCGTCCACGGCCGCCAGCGGCTGGCCGTCGGGCAGGCGGATGGCGTTCTCGTCGATCTCGGGTCCCACCGAGAGCAGCACCGCGCGGTGGATGGCGTTCTCGAGCTCACGCACGTTGCCGGGCCAGCGGTGGCCGGCCAGACGACGCTTGGCTTCCTGGCCCAGCGGCTTCTCGGCCATGCCGTTGGCGGCGGCGTACTTCTTCACGAAGAACTCGGCCATGGCCAGCACGTCGCCCGGACGCTCGCGCAGCGGCGGCAGGCGAAGGTTCACGACATTGAGGCGGTAGAGCAGGTCCTCGCGGAACGTGCCGTCCTTCACCGCCTGGGTCAGGTCGCGGTTCGAGGTCGCGAGGATGCGGATGTCGACCTTTACGGGCTTGGAGCCGCCCACGCGGTCGATTTCGCGTTCCTGGATGGCGCGCAGCAGTTTGGCCTGCAGCCGTGTATCCATCTCACTGATTTCGTCCAGCAGCAGGGTGCCGCCATTGGCCTCCTCGAACTTGCCGATGCGGCGGGCGAGCGCGCCGGTGAAGGCGCCCTTCTCGTGGCCGAACAGTTCGCTCTCGAGCAGGTTCTCGGGGATGGCCGCGCAGTTGACCGAGATGAAGGTCCGATTGGCCCGGCGCGACTTCTGGTGGACGTAGCGGGCGATGACTTCCTTACCGACGCCGCTCTCTCCGGTGATCAGGATCGAGGCGTCCGAAGGCGCCACCTGATCGGCCAGCGAGATCACCGCCTGCATCGACGGGTCGCGGACCACCATCGGGCGGTTGTCGTCGCTCACCGCAGACAGGACCGCCGCGATCAGCTCGGCTTCCGGCGGCAGCGGGATGAATTCCTTGGCCCCGGCCCGGATGGCCGCGGCGGCGCGCTGCGGATCGGCGGCTATGCCGCAGGCCACGACCGGCACGCGTATCCGCTCATCCTCGTTGGCGGCGATCAGGCCGGCGATATCGAGGTCGTAGTCGACCATCAGGAGGTCCGCCCCCTGGCCCGAGCGCAGCGCGTGCGTCGCCGCCTCGATGGTCTCCACGTGGCTGACCTTCGCCCCGGCGCTCATCGCCATCTTCACGGCGGTGGCGAGCTGTCCGCTCAGTTTTCCGACGACCAGAAGCCGCATTCTCTAACTCCCCTGTCCGCCAGGCCTCAGGCCTGTGCGTCGCCGTCCTTGATGATTTCCGTCATAGTCACGCCCAAGCGCTCGTCGACGATGACGACCTCGCCGCGGGCCACCAGGCGGTTGTTCACGTAGATGTCGATCGCCTCGCCGACCTTTCGGTCCAGCTCCAGGATCGAGCCCTGGCTGAGCTGAAGCAGCTGGGCCACCGACATCGAAGAGCGACCCAGCACGGCCGAGATGGCCACGGGCACGTCGAAGACCGGGGCCAGGTCGCCGGCCGTGCGCTCTTCGCTGAGCAGGCTCGCCAGGACGTTGTCGGCGTCTTCTGAAGGCGCGAACTCGTCGAGTTTCAGTTCGTCGTCGGCCATGGGTCTTAGCTTTCTGAACCGGGAATAAGGGGTTCGGCGTGGAGGCCTTCGGAGGCGAGGGCGGCTTCAAGCGCCGCTGTCACGCGCTGGGCGGCCAAGGCGGGATCGTAGGCCGCCTGGCCGTCTCCGAAGTCGAGGGTGAAGGCATTCGGGCCGAAGCTTCCGTCGGGCTTCACGATCAACGCGCCCTCGAAGCCAAGGCTGCGGGCGGTGTCGTCCAGGACGCTCTGCAGCCTCTCCGCCAGGACCGGATCGGCCGAGACGACCAATCGCGGCTGGGCGTCGATCTCGCGGGCCAGGGAGGCCAGGGCGGCCTGCGCCGGCGCCTCGGGAAACTTCTCGAGCGCGGCGTCGGCGATCGCTCGCGCGCAGGCCAGGGCCAGCGCCGCCGAGCCCAGCCGGTGCTCATGAGCCACCTCGGCCAACCGGGGCAGGGCCTGGTTGCAGGCCGCCGCGATCTGGCTGAGCGCGTTCGCCTGCTGGGCCGCGATGCTGGCCATGGCCGCTCGCTCGCCCTCGGCGCGGGCGGCCTCGCGCAGCTGCTCGACCTCCTCCAGCGGGTACAGCCGCTTGGGGCGCGGCGCCTGGTAGGCCACGCCGCCCTTGCCGTCGAACTCGGTGTCGAAGCTGAATTTCTGGAGCGCTTCGGACATCAGTAGATCAACTCATCGTCGCTGCCCGAGCCGGCCAGCATGATCTCGCCCTTGTTGGCGAGGTCCTTGGCGACCTGGACGATAGCCATCTGGGCCTGGTCGACGTCCTTGAGACGGACGGGGCCCATGGTCTCCATGTCCTCGCGCATGATCTTGGCGGCGCGTTCCGACATGTTGGAGAAGAACATCTCGCGCAGGCTGTCCGAGGCGCCCTTCATGCCGAGGGCCAGCTGATCCTTTTCGACGCCGCGCAGCAGGGTCTGCACGCCGCCCGGGTCGAGCTTGGACAGGTCTTCGAACACGAACATCAGGGCGCGGATGCGCTCGGCCGCCTCGCGGTTGCGCTCTTCCAGGGCGGTGATGAAGCGGGTCTCGGTCTGGCGGTCGAAAGCGTTGAAGATGTCGGCCATCATCTCGTGGCTGTCGCGCTTGGAGGTGCGCGCCAGGTTCGACATGAACTCGTTGCGCAGGGTCTGCTCGATCTTGTCCAGAATCTCGCGCTGCACCGGCTCCATGCGCAGCATGCGCATGACGCACTCCAGGGCGAAGTCCTCGGGCAGCGAGGCCAGGACCCGAGCGGCGTGCTCGGACTTGATCTTCGACAGCACCACCGCGACGGTCTGCGGGTATTCGTTCTTCAGGTAGTTCGCGAGCACGGCCTCGTTCACGTTGCCGAGCTTGTCCCACATGGTCCGGCCGGCCGGACCCCGGATCTCTTCCATCAACTGGTCCACCTTCTCAGGCGGCATGATGGAGGCCAGCAGCTTCTGGGTCTGTTCGAACGACCCCATGATCGAGCCGGTCCCGGCCGCGCCGGACACGAACTCCACCAACAGGTCCTCGACGACCGCGGCGGTCACGTTGCCCAGCGACGCCATGGCCTGGGAGATCTCCTTGATCTCCTCCTCGTCCAGGGCCTGCCAGACGTGGGCGTGCTCTTCGCCCAAGGCGAGGAGGACCACGGCGCACTTCTCCGCCCCGTTCAGGCGGGAGGGATCGACGATGTTCTTACCGGGAGAACGCGCCATCAGGTCGTCTCATGCAGCCAGGAGCGGAGGATCGCCACGGACTCGTCGGGGTGACGTTCCACGAACTCGGAAACCTTCTTCACCGCGCTCGCGCGGACCTGGCCGTCGACGCGGGCCATGTCGATGCGGTGGTTCGGGTCCTCGGAGCCCATCGGACCGGGCAGCGCCAGCTGGTTGTCCCCCGAAAGCTGCATCTGCTGGCCGTCCGCGGCGACCATGACGCGCTGAATCTGGGCGGGCGCGATCATCGCCGGGCCGCCGTTCTTGCCCTTCTTGCCGCCACCGGCGCCCAGCAGGGGGCGGGCGACGAAGAAGATCATCAGGATCCCCACGATCGCCAGCACCGCCAGTTCGGCCGCGCGCATGATGTCGTTCTTGTCGAAGCCCATCAGGGGATTGGCGGCCTCGACCCCGCCGCTGGTGTCGGCGGTGGGGAACCGCACGTTGATCACGCTGATCTGGTCGCCGCGCTCCTGGTTGAAGCCGACGGCCGAGCGGACCAGCTGCTCGATCTGCTGCATTTCCTGGGCCGAGCGAGGCGTGTAGGCGCCGGGCTTGCCGTCCTTGCCCGGCGCTCCGGTGGCCCCGTCGACCGCCACGGCGACGGACAGGCGCTTCACCGTGCCGGGCTCCTGCACCTCGGTGCGGACGGTCTTGGAGATCTCGTAGTTGGTGGTCGAATCGGTGCGGCCGCTGGACGAGCTGTTGTTGGCCGCGTCGCCCCCGGCGCCAGGGACGTTGGCGGCCACCGAGGCCTGGCCCGAACCGGCCTGATCGTTGTCGCGGCTGCTTTCTTCAGCGGTGCTTTCCGAACGGATCACCTGACCGTCCGGATCGAAGGTCTCCTGCTGGACGGTCACCCGCGCCAACTCCAGGTCGGCGGTGACGTTGACACGGGCCTTGCCGGCGCCGACCACGCCCTCGACCAGCTGCCTCACCTGCTTGGCGATGCGCTGCTCGACCTCCGACTTGCGGCCGTCGGCCTCGGCGGCCATGCCGACGTCGCCGCCCGAGAGCGTCTTGGCGTGCTGGTCGACGACCGTCACGCGGTCGGGCTTCATGTTGGGAACAGCGCCGGCCACCAGGTTCTGGATGGCGCGCACCTGATCGGGCGTCGGCTCGCGGCCGCCGACACCGATCGTCACCGAGGCGGAGGGCTGCTCGGCCTCCTCCTCAAACAGTTGGCGCTTGGGCAGAACCAGGTGCACGCGCACCGAGCTGATCCCGTCCAGGCCCTGAATGGTGCGGGCTAGTTCGCCTTCCAGGGCGCGCTGGCGGTTCAGTTGCTGGACGAAGTCGGTCTGCCCCAGGGCGTTGGCTTCGTCGAAGATCTCATAACCGACCGAGCCTGCCGTCGGCAGGCCCTTGCTGGACAGCATCAGGCGGGTGGACGCCACCTCGTCGCGGGGCACCAGGATGGTCGAACCATCGCCCTTCACCTCATACTTCACGCCGGCCTGGTCCAGGGCGGCGGTGATGGACCCCGCCTCCTTGAGATCGAGGTTCGAGTACAACAGGGACTTGGGCTGGCCCAGGTTCAGGAAGATGGCGGCGGCGACAGCGGCGACGCCGGCGGCAAGGCCCAGGATCGCGGCCAGACGGCCGATCCCAAACCTCTGCAGCATGGCCGTAAACTGGTTCAAGGCCCCTCGCCCCCCCGACACGCGAAGGGTCGCGCCGACGCGTCTCCCCTCCAGGTAGGCAACAATTTCCCAGTCCTTGGTTAAGGGGGGGTTTAGACTTGGCTGTAGCCGAGGCCTTTCACGTCGCGACCAGCGGTCGCAGGCTGTTCCCCAAGCCTCTCCCGATCAGGCGGGGCCTGATCGGGGCAAAGAGGCTCGGCGCCTTAGTCCGGAGCACAATCTGGACGCCGAACCGGCGTGGACTGCGCCCTAGCTGCTCCAGGGCTCGAGGGCCCCGTTCATCGCCAGAAGCACGGAGAAGGCCGTGTAGATCAGCACCGAAATCGTGAAGAACGTCTTTCGGGAGGCTGACCACGAATCGACCCGGCGACCGCCCTGCCAGACCGACAGCAGCGCGGCGATCGTCAGCAGGCCCAGCGCCGAGGCGACGAGGGCGGAGGCCGACGCGGTCACCAGGAGCAGGCCGGGGAAATCGTACATGAGCGCCTGGATGTCCGATGCGCCGCTGGCCCAGAGACCGAACAGGACGAAGGACGCCAGCCAAAGGCCCGCCTGCATGGTCTGAACGATGGCGGCCCTGGCCTGGATCTGGTTTTGCCGCACCTCGCGACGGTTGCGCAGCGCAAGGCCTGCGAAGTTGGCCAGGGCGGCGAACAGAGTGAGCCCCGCCATCCACGTCAGCGTGCTCAGCCGTTCGGTGAAGGGCGCGCGCTTTTCGGTCTGGGCGTTGATCGCGCCGCGGTAGCTCACGGCCCGGCCCTGCTCCATGTGGAACATCAGCCGGCTGTCGCCGAGGGTGGAGATGAAGCGGCCCTCGGCCACCGGTCCGTCGGGGACCCAGGCCCGCTCGTCACCCAGCGGGCTGCGGGTGATCAGCCGGCCGCCGGAGGTGACCTCGACCTCGGACGACCCGGCGATCAGGCCGACAAAGCCTTCCAGCCCGCCATTCGCACGTCGGGTGGACAGGTACGCCCCATCGAACAGGTCGCCCGCCCGGGCCAGCGCCGCCGAGCCCGGCCGCGGGAACGCCTCGGGCTTGGCGTAGAAGTACCGCACGATCGACTCGGGGAGGGGGCCGGCGAGCTTTGCGCCGTTCTCGCTGTTGGTGCTGACGAAGATGCCGAGTCCCAGCTCGGGGATCACCATCATGTTGGAGTGGAAGGCCAGCGTATCGCCGCCGTGGCCATAGCCCTTGAAGTCGCCCGGCAGGCTGAAGACCATGAAGCCGTGGGCCCACCCGTTCACGCCGTCCGGAGTCTGGCGCAGCTGCGAGCGGAAGGCGCGGGCCGCACGTGGCCCGAACACGGTCTTGCCGTTCCACTGTCCGTCGCCCAGCAGCATCAGCATATACCGGGCCATGTCGCCCGCGGTGGACGATGCGGAGCCGGCCGGCGCCACCTGGCCGATGTACTCGTAGTCGTTCGCCGCGAACCCCGCGTTGCGCCAGCTGTACCCGGTCGAGATGTCGCTCCGCAGCCGCTGGGGCATCGCCGCCGGCAGACCGCGCCGCTCGGGTCGGGGTTCGCGGAACGTGGTGCGGTTCATGCCCAGCGGAACGGTGATTTCGTCCTCGACCATCCGCTCGAATGTCTTGCCCTTGCCGAAGGTCACCGCCGCGCCGGCCAGGCCCACGCCATAGTTGGAATAGCTGGAGATCAGTCCCGGCTTGCGGTCGCGGCCCGGGCGCTCCTGGCGCAGGTAGAGGTCGAGGGGGCGGACGCGGCGCGGATCGCGCTCGAACAGCTGGCCCAGCGCCCGGTCTTCGAAGCCGGGCGTGTGCTCCATGAGGCTGCGCACAGTGACATCGCGCGATTTGCCGGTCAGGCGGACCTTTTCGTTCAGATAGAGATTGATTGGGGCGTCGAGGCGGATACGTCCGGCCTCGACCTCCTTCATCAACAGAATCCAGGTGAAGGTCTTCGAGATCGAGCCGATGCGGAACAGCGTCCGGTCCGGATCCACGGGCTTGCGCGGCTCCAGGTTGGAGAAGCCGTAGCCCTTCTTCAGCACCACCTGGCCATTCTGCACCACCGACACGGTCGCGCCGGCCACGTGCTCGCGGCGCATGGCGTCGGTCATCCAGCCGTCGACGAAGGCCTCCAGTTCCGCCGGCGCGATCGTCTGGCCGACAGGCAGCCGCGCGCCAGGAATCACGCGAACAGGCGGCGTCGACGGTTCCGCCGTCGCTGCGACCTGAGTGATCGGCGCCTTGAGAAGCGGTGCTTCCTGCGCGGCCGCGGGCGCGACCAGAAGCACCAGCGTCGCCAGCACCGCCTTGCCGAGGCTACGCATTGCTCTTCGATCTCCCCAGATAGCTCGCGACCATATCATTTGGGTTGAGTCGTGGACCGCGAACTCGCCGCGACGAGGTGAAGCGTGGCGGCGCGTGGCAAATCCGCTATGTTTAACGGGTCGAAAGCGCCGCGTGGCGCTCGGAGGCCATATGGGTGCAAGGTCGTCAATCATCGCCGCGCTGGCGCTCGCCGCCGCAGGCTTCGCTGCGCCGGCCGGCGCCGCCGAGCTTTTCAACGGCAGTTTCGAGGACATCCTCAACGACTGGGCGGCAGACGCCAGCCTCTTCCAGACGCCGGGCGTGTTCGAGCACAAGGACGAGAACGGCGTCCCGGACGGCAAGGTCTACACGCCGGTCCATGGCTCGATGCTGGGCGTGATCCAGGCCGGTTTCGACACCTCGCCGATGTTCATCACCCAGACGTTCACCACCAAGGGCGGGACATTCTCAGGCTCGGCCGCGTTCCTCGCCGAGGACTATGCGGACTATAACGACTACGGCTACGTGCGCCTCATCAGCGGCGGCAATGTGATCGAGCTGTTCTACCGCGACATCGCCGGCGGGCCCGGCGTCGGCGTCGGCGCGTTCGGCTACACCGACTGGACGTCGTTCTCCACCGTGCTGGCGGCCGGAACCTATACGCTCGAAGCGGGCGTCGCGAACGGCGTCGATGGCGAAAACCCCAGCTTCCTGCTGGTCGACGACTTCCGCATGAACGCAGTGCCGGAACCTACGACCTGGGCCCTGATGATCGCAGGCTTCGGCCTGGCGGGCGCGGCGCTGCGCCGTCGCAAGCTGGCGCCCGTTCCCATCCGGGTGGATCGCGACCGGCGTCGCTAGGGTTTTCTGGCCGTCCCCGGCGCTTCGAAGGCGTAGAGCGGCAGCATGGGGCGCAGTTCGGCGCCGACCCAGATCTGCGGCTCGGACGGCGGGCTCATCTTCTCGGCGATCTCGCGTGTGCGCACGCAGTCGCGCGTGGCGTTGGCCAGCGCTCCAAAGTCTCGCGCCTGTGGCATCGAGGCCAGGAAGCAGTCGTCGAAGTAGGGGTATTTGTTCGCCTGGCCGCAGCCGAACGAGGTCCGGTCGGGCCGGGCCGCCGTCAGCACCATGCGATTCGACTTCGCCAGCGCCGGCACGAAGACACCCGAGAAGCAGGCCGAGATCACCACTACCGTGGGCCGCTTGCCGCAGGTCTGGTCCAACATCGTGGCCAGCACGCCGGGGGCGAGGATTCGCTGATCGACCTGCGCGCCCTGCGGCAGCCCGTGTGAGGTGAGGTAGAACAGACATCCGCCCGGCGCCTTGCCGGACACATCCACCATGGCTTCGTAGATGCCCCGCAGGTCGGACTTGCCGGGGTTGGTGTCCTTGTAGCGCTCGGGCCGCACGGAGAATTGGCGGATGTTGGCCGGCTGGAAACCCGCCCGGCCCAGGGCCAGGGTCACGTCGCGCCGGGCGTTGTCGAAGCCTTCGGTCGCGCCGCCGTCGCTGGCGTGCCAATCGCCGGCCACAACCACGGCCGACCAATCGGCGAACGCCGCCGCCCGCGCCCCGCCCGCCGCCGCGAGCCAGAGGGCCGCGAAGAGCAGAACGAGCCGGCGCACGCGGACTACTTCTTGTAGTTCTGGAACGGCGTCGGGATCGCGGTCCCTGTCGCCTTGGCCAGCAGCCGCCCTTCGGGGTCGTAGAGCTCGCCCTCGGTGAAGGCCACCTGTCGGCCCCATTTCACGACGCGGCCGACGCCCTTGATCTTCCCCGGCGCGCCCGGCCGGAAGAAGCTGGTCTTCATCTCCAGGGTTGGCGCGACCGCGGTCATGCCCGAGGCCACCATGCAGGCCACGCTCATCGCCTCATCCAGCATGGCGCAGAGATAGCCGCCCTGGATCTGCTTCATCGGGTTGAGCAACAGCTCGGCCTTGGCGTCGAACTCCACCTCGACCGACTTCGTCGCCTGGCTCACCGAGACCATGCGGAAGCCCAGGGTCTGCGAGCCGGTGGGCTGGTTCTTCGTGCGGAGGAAGCGCGCGAGGATCGCCTCGTCTGTCAGCGCTTCAGGTTCGGCGTTGGCCGTCGTGGCCGCCACATCGGTCATGAGGGCTATTTCTTCCGGAACTGGTCGAGGGACACGACGGTGGCCTCGGTCGCCTTCGGCGCGACCGGCGCCTCCTTCGGGGCGGGCGCCTCGGCGCGCGCCTCGGGCGGGGCCGGCGGCGGCGGCTCGAACTGCAGCAGGAACTGAACCGAGGGGTCGTAGAAGCGGGTGATTGCGCCGTACGGGATCGACAGACGCTTGGGCTGGCCGCCGAACTGCAGGGTCACCGAGAAGAACGTCTCGCCCGGCGCCAGATCCCAGTACTGGTGCTGCAGAACGATGGTCATCTCGTCGGGGTACTTGCCCAACAGGTCCTGCGGTCCCGAGACCCCAGCCGCATCGGTCTTGAAGGTGATATAGAAATGATGCGAGCCCGGCAGGCCCTCGGGCGCGGCGGCGCGCTTCAGGGCAGCCTTCGCCACGCCGCGCAGCGCATCCTGCGCCATCGCTTCGTAGTTCATCAGATCCTGGACCGGCGGATCCTGGGCCACGCGCAAAACTCCAAACCAAGCAACAGGGCGAAGGTAACGTTTGATGAGGGCGGTGCAAGGCCGGATGACCCCGGCCCGTCCAGAGGCGTCCTCATGACGCGTGTCGGGTCAGTCGCCGACGCGGATGACGATCTTGCCGATGTGCCGCGCGGCTTCCAGGTGTTGGAACGCGCCTAGCGCCTCGTCGAAGCCGAACACCCTGTCGATTACCGGCGAGAGCCCCGCGCCGTGCCAGGCCCGCACCAGATCCTCCAATGCGGCCCGGTCGCCGACCCCGATCGAGCGGACGACGGCGCTGCTGCCCTTCAGCGCGAAGTAGTCGATGCCCGGGTTCTCCTCGCTGAGGAACCCGATCAGCACCACCTCGCCGCCGGGACGCACGGCCCGCAACGACTGGCCCACCGTGGCCGGGCCGCCGACCTCGACCACGCAGTCGACGCCGGCGCCGCCGGTCAGCGCCTTACGGACGTGGCGGCCCCACTCCTGGACCTCGTTGTAGTTCACCACCTCGTCGGCTCCCAGGGTGCGGAGACGCTCGGCCTTGGCGGCGCTGGACGTCGTCGAGATCACCCGCGCGCCCATCGCCTTGGCCAACTGCAGCGCGAAGATCGAAACGCCGCCGGTGCCCAGGGTCAGGACGCTGGACCCCGCGCGCACCGGCGTCTGGCCCGACAGGGCGGTCCAGGCGGTGGTGGCCGCACAGGGCAGGGTGGCGCCGTCCTCGAACGAGATCGCGTCGGGCAGCGGCACGACGGCCTCCTGCGACACGACCTTGTATTCCGTTAGCCAGCCGTCGGCGCCGTTGCCGTAGGTCTGCATGCCCACGCCCTTGGGCGGGCGGCCGCCGAACCAACGCGGATGAAAGATGCTGATCACCCGGTCGCCGGGCTTGAAGGCTGTGACCCCCTCGCCGACGGCGGCGATCTCGCCGGCGGCGTCGCTGCAGGGGATGAGGTTCGGGACCGAGTCCCAGACGTAGCGGCCCAGCACCGTGGCGATGTCTCGATAGTTCAGCGACACGGCGCGGACGCGGACCAGCACCTCGCCGCGCTGCGGCTCGCCCACCGGCTCATCGCGCATGCGCAGGCTGGTCATGCTGTCGGGCTGGTCGAAGCGGTAAGCGAGCATGCGCAAACTTCCCCAGAGACGACGCCCGAGTCGAGGCAGCTTTCCTGGCAGGCGGAGGAGCGGTTCTGCTGACGCCGGGATCGGGAGGAAGGTGGGAGGCTTCTGTTGGCAGGCGCCTCCAAACCCTTGCCTTGCAAAGGGAGGCGCCAGGAACCGTCGGAGGAAGGTGGGAGGCTTCTGTTGGCAGGCGCCTCCCGGGCCCCGCCTAAGGATCTGAACCCCTAGGACTTAGGTCGGATGTCACCGAACCGCATTACGCGGCGAGGCGGACTTCCTCAGCGAAGTTATCGTTCGCATTTAGTTTAAAGACCCGGGACGGTGGGTCATGCCGAGAGAAAGCAACGCCTTTACACGTCTGTCGATGCTGATCGGCCCCGCACTGCCTCGGCGATAACCCGAGAGAAGATTGGTGGAGCCGCCGGGAATCGCACCCGGGTCCAGTCCGCTTATTATGCGCGCGTTTATCTCCATAGTCGGGCGAACCCGACGCCCCACATATAGGGGGTCGCGTTTGAAAAATCATCCCTCCCTTGATGGGGAGGGACAGGCCGCGCCAGCGGCCAGGGTGAGGGAGTGGCGATCCTCACCGACCTCGGAGTCCTGGACCCAACTTCCTCACCCTGGCGGCTCACGCCACCTGTCCCTCCCCATCAAGGGGCGGGAAAGTCGCTGGCGAAGCGCCAACGGCGGGGCCGCATTCGTGGATCGCCGCCGGCCCTTCGTGGGCGGACTCACGGGGTTCGATAGCCGCCCGCTAGCCTCCAGGGACCTTCTCGAAACCCCTGGAGACCCGCGCCGTGAACACCTTCGCCCAAGCCGCCAAGCCCCTGGTCAACGACCTCTTCTCCAGCCTGTTGTTCGCGGGCCTGCTGATCGCCGGCGTCGATCCGTTGACCGCCACGATCATCGCCATGGCGACCGGCGTGGGCCACGTCGCGCTGATGCTGGGGTTGCGCCGCCCGATCGCGCCGCTGCAGTGGGCCAGCCTGGGTCTGGTGCTGGTGTTCGGCGGCGCCAGCCTTGTGGTGCACGACCCCCGCTTCCTGATGGCCAAGCCAACAGTGATCTACCTCGTGCTGGCCGCCTTCATGCTGCGCCGGGGCTGGATGGTCCGCTACATGCCGCCGATCGCGCGGGGCCGGGCGCAGGGGGTGGTGATCGCCTACGGCTACGTCTGGGCCGGGCTGATGGCCCTCACCGCCGGCCTGAACCTGATCTTCGCCGTCGCGCTGCCCGAGCACTGGCCGCTCTACAAGGCGATCTTCCCGATCGCGTCCAAGCTGGCGCTGTTCGGCGTGCAGTACGTCCACATGCGCGCCGCCTCGATCCGCGAGATCCGGGCCGAGCAGGCGACGCTGGCAAGCGCGGCCTGAGGTCAGGTCCGGGGCGGCGCGGTCGCCGGGGCGTCCGCGTCTGGCTCCGCCGACGGCGCAGGCTCCGCGCCGGGCGCAGGAGCTCGTGCGTCAGGATTGGGCTTGAGCCGGCCGCCCTCGGCCAGCAGGGCGCGGTAGGCGTCGCGGGCCCCCGCGAAGCTGGCGCCCTTCGGAAAGATCACGTCGAAGCGCCCGTCGTGGCCGAGCGCCGCGCCCAGCATCGTCTCCAGAACGTCGCCGACCTCGCCCACCTCGGCCGGGTCGCAGGCGCGGTGCAGGACGGCCGTCCGGCCGGGCGCCACCAGGGTCAGGTCGTAGCCGGTGCCGTCGACACACAATGCGTCGGCCAGGCCGGGCTGCTCCACCCGCACGTCGCGCGGCGATCGCCACAGCGGCAGCTGCGCCAGCGCGCGGAACCGCGCCGCCGAGCCGGCGGGCAGCTGTTCGTCGAAGCCCACGCGCCGCCCGATCCCCGCCTCGCAGCAGGCCAGGCCCGCGCGCGCCTGCACGAAGGCGTCCCCGCCGCGCACCACGATCCGCGTCACCGTCTGGCGCACGCTGTTCGAGGGCCGCGTCCAGAGTTCCAGGATCATCTCGTCGCCACGCACCAGTTGCCACTGCAGCGGCATCAGGCCCCACAGCCGATAGGTTGACGCATCGACCCCGTTGTCCGGCGTCGGCAACCGCTCGCCCCGGCGCATGCGCCGTCCGCCCAGCGGGTCGGCGGCCTCGCTCGCCTTGGGCCGCTTGTCGTCCCACCAGGTCTTGGGGTCGGGCGCTGGGAAGGGCCATACCGCGGCCTCGGCGGGCGGCAGGTCGGACGGCGGCGGACGCGGCCCCTCGGGGGGCGGCTTGGCCTTGCGCGGGATCGGCACGATCAAAGGAACCTGCGCCGTCGCCGGGGTAGCCAGGCTCAGCACAAGGATCGCAGTCAGGGCGGCGCGTACGGACACGCCATGAAAGAAGCGGCCGGCCCTGCGGGTTCCGCCTCGGTCCTAGAAGACCTCGACACCCCGCTGCAGCGACAGCACGCCGGTGCGCGACACCTCGACCAGGCCGAGGGGCCGCATCAGGTCGACGAACTTGTCGATCTTGGCCGACGCGCCGGTCAGCTCGAACACGAAGCTCTCGTGGGTGGTGTCCACCACCTTGGCGCGGAAAATGTCGGCGACGCGCAGGGCCTCCACGCGCTCGACGCCCGTGCCCTTCACCTTCACCAGCGCCAGCTCGCGCTCGATGCCGTTGGGATCGCGGGTCACGTCCTGGACGTGGCGGGTCGAAACCATCTTCTGCAGCTGGGCCTCGATCTGGGCCAGCACCTGCAGGGTGCCGCGGGTGACGATGGTGATGCGGCTGGTGTGGGCCGTGGAGTCGGTCTCGGCCACGGTCAGGCTGTCGATGTTGTAGCCGCGCGCCGCGAATAGCCCGACCACCCGGTGCAGCACCCCCGGCTCGTTGTCCACCAGCACCGCGAACGTGGCGCGGCTCTCCTCCTGGTCGGTGTGGGCCAGATCGTAGACGGAGGCGGGTTGGGTGGCGTCGGTCATGAGCAACAGGTCCTTGGCGGTCGCCGCTCAGGTGTCACAGGATAGGCGCCATCGCAACCGGAGACGCCGCATGGACCTCAACCTCACGGGACGCACCGTCCTGATCACCGGCGCTTCCAAGGGCATCGGGGCGGCGGCGGCCGAGGCGTTTGCGGAGGAGGGGTGCGACCTGATCCTCGCGGCGCGCAGCGGCGAGGCGCTGGAGGCGCTGGCCGGGCGGCTTCGCAGCCAGCATCAGATCCAGGCCCGCGCCGTGGTCACCGACATCCGCGATCCCGAACAGCTCAAGGCCCTGGCCGAGGCCGGCCGCGACGCCGACATCCTGGTCAACAACGCCGGCGACATCCCGGGCGGCACGCTGGAGGCGGTGGACGAGGAGAAATGGCGCCACGCCTGGGAGCTGAAGGTGTTCGGCTACATCAACCTCACGCGCGCGATTTACGCCCACATGAAGGCTCGTGGCTCGGGCGTGATCATCAACGACATCGGCGCGGCGGGCGAGCGCATGGACGCCGGCTATATCGCGGGGTCGACCGGCAATGCGGCGCTCTACGCCTTCACCCGCGCCCTGGGCGGCAAGTCGCTGCGCGACGGGATCCGCGTGGTCGGCGTGAGCCCCGGCCCGGTCGAGACCGACCGCATCGTCACCCTGATGAAGACCGCCGCCCAGCGCCGCTGGGGCGACGAGGACCGCTACCGCGAGCTCATGGCCAACTACCCGCGGGGACGCCCCGCCAAGCCCCGTGAGATCGCCGACCTGATGGCGTTCCTGGCCTCCGACCGCAGCGCCTACACGACGGGCGTCGTGTTCACGGTGGATGGCGGGATCAGCGCCTCGCCGGGGTGATCGTGGTTCCGCGGCCACAGGCCGCGCGCCAATCGCACTCCAGGCCAAGCTCGGCCTTGCCCGGCGCCCGCGTCCTGTGAGACACGCCGCGCCTTCTCGAACGAGAGCCATCGAATGACGACGCACAACCACACGAGCGAATGGGAGCGGCCTCCGGCCCTCGCACGCTTGCGCGCCGTCTCCGACCTGGGCGCGCGCCACCGCTGACGCGCCGCGCTCCCAAGGGCTGCGGCGCAACCCTGGGAGCTTACGATGTTCACCCGCTTTCCGGGCGGCTCGGCCAAGGCCGGGAGCCCTGGACAGACGACCCTTCTGAAACTGCTGGCCGGCGACTTCGCGCCGCGCGTGGCGGCGCTGTGGCCTGAGCCCCACACGTCGTTCCTCGCCGCGCCCGCGGTTCGGCGGCACCTGGTGTGCCTGGCCATCGCGCTGGGCCGCGACCTCTGCGCTCTGTCCGAGGCGCTGCTGGGCGCGCGCCTGCGCGTCGCGATTCGCCTGGTGATGGATGACGCGCCGTCGGGGCTGGAGCGAGCCCTGGCCCGCGCCGGCGAGACGGCCTGGGACGCGGACGCCTACCGCGCCCTGATCCGTCTGCTGGATCGCGGTCCGCCCGCGAAGGTGCTGCGGCACGCGCAGAGCCTGGACGCCGATCTGGTCCGCCGATTGGCGGGCCTGCCCGAGCCGATGGAGCCCGCGGCGGCCGTCGCGGCGTCGCTGACGCCCGAGGGCGTGATCGTGCTGCGCGAAGCCTACGACGCCCTGAGTCTCCGCGACGGTCCCGCCGCGGCGGAGGCGGCCGCAGGCGGCTGGGCGCGGGCGCCCAGCGCCAAGGCGATGTTCGAGCGCGTGCGCGACGACCTGACCCCCGAGCCGATGGCGCCGCCGCATCCGGGCACCGCCCGCCTGAAGCCGCTGGCCACGAAGGCGGCGATGAAGGACGCGGCGCGGCGCTACGGCAACTGCCTGAAGGACCGGGGCTCGGACGCGGCCACGGGCTGGGCGGCGTTCTACGAGTGGCAGGGCCGTCCGGGGGCGGTCGTGGCCATCACCCGCGACCACGTGTTCGGCTGGCGGATGGATGAGGCGCGCACGTTCCGCAACGCCGCGGTTCCGGCGGATGTGCGCGAGGACATCCTCTCGGACCTCTCGCTGATGGGGGTGCATGTGGGGCGCAGCGGCTGGTCGCTCGATCGGCTGCTGCGCGACGATGTGGGTCGCGGCTATCGCTACTGGCCAGTCGAGGAAGACGTGGCCGAGGCGTTCGGGGACGACTAGTCCCCGAACGCTGCCGTCCGCGCGGCGCTCGCCACGCGAGGGCCTTGCCAAGCGCGGGCGGGCCGCCAACATGGGCGGCCATGTCCTCACTGCGCATGCCTCAGAGCCTGCTCCGCCGCCTCGGAGGCGAGCCGGCCGACGCCGTCATCCGTCACGAGCTGATGGAGGAGCAGGCCAATTCGCTGGGCCGCGCCGGCCGCAAGGTGGAGACCGCGCTCAAGGCCCTGGCCGAGCATCCCGGCGGCGAAGACCGGGCTGTCGTGCTCAAGGCCGCCGCTGACGCCGTCTGGGGCTTCTTCGTCCAGCGTGAGGTGATGGGGCTGCGCGACCGCAACGCCGTGATCGCCCATTACGGCATTCCTCGCGAGGTGCTGGTCCGCCTGGGCGCGCGCTGAGCGCTGTTAGAATTTCGGGTTGGCTGACCTGAGGGCGGTCGGGCCAAGCTGGGCTCCAAATCAAACGCGGGGGCCGGCCATGGCGATCTCTCTCTACGACTGCAGCGTGAAGTCCTTCCTCCAGGTGCTGGGGGCCGTCGGCAAGTTCCTGGAGAAGGGTCGCGCTCACTTGGTCGAGGCCGGCAAGGACCCGGAGGCCCTCGTCGCCACCCGCCTGCACGACGACATGCTGCCGTTCGCGTTCCAGATCGCCTCGGTGGCCCACCACTCCAGCGGCGCGCTGGCAGGCGCCAAGGCCGGGGTGTTCCATCCGCCGGGCCCCTTCGGCGAGCCCACCTACGCCGACCTTCAGAAATGGGTGGCCGACGCCGAGGCGGCGTTGAAGGCGCTGACCCCCGAAGAGGTCGACGCGCTCGAAGGCAAGGACATGGTCTTCCAGTTGGGCTCGGTACAGATGCCTTTCACCGTCGAGGGCTTCCTGCTCTCGTTCTCGACGCCGAACCTGCATTTCCACGCCACCACGGCCTACGACATCCTGCGCCAGGCCGGCGTGCCTCTGGGCAAGCGCGACTACATGGGCGCGATGCGCCTGAAGCGGTAAGCCGACGGCGCGTCAGGCCGCGACCGCCGCCACCTTGGCGCTCAGCACCCGCACCAGTTCGCTGGGCGCGAGCCGGACCTGCAGGCCGCGCTGGCCGCCGTTCATGTAGGCTTCGGGCAGCGTCGCGGCGTCGGCGTCGATCACGGTCGGCGCCGGCTTCTTCTGGCCGAAGGGGCTGACGCCGCCCACCCGGTAACCGGTGACCCGTTCGGCGTCGGCGGGCTTCATCATCTCGGCCGACTTTGCCCCAAGCGCCGCCGCCAGCTTCTTCATCGACACCTCGCGGTCCGAGGCCAGCACGACGCACGCCGGCTTGCCGTCGGCCTTCACCATCAGGGTCTTCAGCACCTCGGACGGCGGCGCGCCCAACGCCTCGGCCGCTTGCAACCCTACCCGTTCCGCGTTGGGGTCGTAGTCGTAGGTGGCCAGGGTGTAGGCCACGCCGGCCTTGTCCAGGGCGAGGGTGGCGGGGGTCGTCTTCGACACGGCGGCGAGCCTAAGGGCCGGCGTTCGGATAGGCCGGCCGGTCGTTCTCGATCGGCCACCAGGCCGCCTTTGACGCGGTCTGGATGTGGAAGCCGATCTCCAGCCCGGCGCCGTCGCCGTCGAGCGTGCCCACGCGCAGCCGCAACGTCTCGGGCGCTTCGTACCGCTGGCTGAACAGCGGCCCGCCGCACGTGCCGCAGAACACCCGGCGCTTGGCCTGAGATGCCCGATACTCGCGCATCAGGTCCTCGCCTTGCAGCCAGCGGACGTCCGCTGTCGCCACCGGCGCATTCGCCCCGAACGGCCCGCCCTGCGCCTTGCGGCACTGGCCACAGTGGCACAGCTGGATCGGGGCCAGCGGCCCCGCCACCTCGTACCGGACGCCGCCGCAGAGGCAGCCTCCGGTCAGCAGCTGCGCCATCAGACCAGCCGCTTGCCGGCGTCGTCGATGATAGAGCCCAGGTCGCGGGATTCCTCGGCCATGATCATCTCGTTGTGCGCCTTGCCGGACGGGATCATCGGGAAGCAGTTCTCTTCCTTGGTGACCCGGCAGTCGAACAGCACCGGCTTCTTCACCTCGATCATCTCGCGGATCTTGTCGTCCAGCTCGTCGGGATGCTCGGCGCGGAAGCCCACGCCGCCGTAGGCCTCGGCCAGCTTCACGAAGTCGGGCATCGCGGCGGAATACGAATGGCTGTAGCGCTCGCCGTGCAGCAGCTGCTGCCACTGCCGGACCATGCCCATCCACTCGTTGTTGAGGATGAAGATCTTGATCGGCAGGTCGTATTGGATCGCGGTCGACATCTCCTGCATCGTCATCTGCACCGAGGCGTCGCCGCCGATGTCGATGACGAGCGCGTCGGGATGCGCCATCTGCACGCCCACCGCCGCCGGCAGGCCATAGCCCATGGTGCCCAGGCCGCCCGAGGTCATCCAGCGGTTGGGCTCCTCGAAGCGGTAGAACTGGGCGGCCCACATCTGATGCTGGCCCACCTCGGTGGTGATATAGGTGTCGCGGTCCTTGGTCAGCTCGTACAGGCGCTGGATCGCGTACTGCGGCTTGATCAGCTTGGCGTCGGGCTTGTAGCCGAACGAGTTGCGCGCCCGCCACGCGTCGATCTGGGTCCACCAGGTCTTCAGCGCGGCCTTGTCGGTCGAGAGGTTGCGGCTCTTCCACGCGGCGATCAGGTCTTCCAGCACGCTGGCGGCGTCGCCCACGATACCGATGTCGGCGCGAACGTTCTTGCCGATCGAGCTGGCGTCGATGTCGATGTGGATCTTTCGCGACGTGGGGGCAAACGCGTCCAGGCGGCCGGTCACCCGATCGTCGAAGCGGGCGCCTATGGCCACCATCACGTCGCAGTCGTGCATGGCGTTGTTGGCTTCGAAGCTGCCGTGCATGCCCAGCATGCCCAGCCACTTGTCATCGGACGCCGGGAAGGCGCCCAGGCCCATCAGGGTCGAGGTCACCGGCGCGCCGGTCAGCTCGGCGAATTCCCGCAGCAGCGCCGAGGCGCGGGGACCCGCGTTGATCACGCCGCCGCCGGTATAGAGGATCGGCTTCTTGGCCTTGGCGATCATAGCCACCGCCTCGGCGATCTTGCCAGCGTCGCCCTTGGTGCGCGGCGCATAGTTGTGGCTGTGTTTCACCTCGGTGGGGCCCTGATAGACGCCCTTGCCGAACTGCACGTCCTTCGGGATGTCGATGACCACGGGGCCGGGACGGCCCGAGGTGGCGATGTGGAACGCCTCATGGAGGATCCGCGGCAGCTCAGCCACGTCCTTCACCAGGTAGTTGTGCTTGGTGCAGGGACGCGTGATCCCGATGGTGTCGCATTCCTGGAAGGCGTCGGTGCCGATCAGGTGGGTGGCGACCTGGCCGGTGATCACGATCATCGGGATCGAGTCCATCAGCGCATCGACGATGCCGGTGACCGCGTTGGTCGCGCCGGGGCCCGAGGTGACCAGGACGACGCCCGGCTTGCCGGTCGAGCGGGCATAGCCCTCGGCCGCGTGGGTCGCGCCCTGCTCATGGCGGACCAGGACGTGCTGCAGCCGCGGCTCGGCGAACAGCGCGTCATAGATCGGAAGCACCGCGCCGCCCGGATACCCGAAGAGCACCTCTACGCCCTGGTCGATGAGGGCGCGAACGACCATCTCGGCGCCCGAGATGGTGGTGGTTTCGGCTTCGATCGTCTGATGGGCGGTCATGGGGTGGGCCTGGGCTTCTAGGTAATAAAAAAGGCCCGCGAGGGGCCTGGTGCAAGCGACCGGTCGGTCCTGACATTCAAGTCAGTCCGCTACGGTCGCCTTACGAGTACAAGAGTGTTGCGCACGAGATTTCCCGCGATTGATGGGAATGGCGTGTCGCATGCCCCGCTCAGGCCGTCAAGCCGGGGTTCAGCGCAAGAAACTGCCTCCAATGGTCGCGGGCGTCCAAGCCGGTGAGGCGCGGCCAGTCCGCCATCTGTCCGCGCATCCACGTCGTCTGGCGCTTGGCGTAGCGGCGCGTCTCCTGCTGGGCGGCGGCGAGCGCCGCGTCCAGCGAGGTTTCACCCCGCAGGTGGGCGGCCAGTTCGCGCACGCCGACGGCCTTCATCGCCGGCAGGTCGGGGGCGAGGTTGCGGGCCATGAGGCCGCCCACTTCGTCCAGCGCGCCGTGCTCGATCATCGCTGCCAGTCGCGCATCGCAGCGCGCGTAGAGCGCGTCCCGGGGCGGATCGATCGCCACGGCCGACCATGAGCCGGCGGGCAGGGCGCCCTGGGCGCCGGCCTGGTGATCGGTGAGCGACGTCCCGGTGGCGACATAGACCTCCCACGCCCGCGCCAGTCGCTGGCGGTCGCCCGGCGCGATGCGGCCCGCGGCGGCCGGGTCCGCTTCGGCGAGCCGCGCGCGAAAGGCCGCCTCGCCCATCGCCTCGAACTCGGCGCCGACAGACCGGCGCACGTCGGCCGGTACGGCGGGGATCTCGGCCAGGCCGTGGGTCAGGGCTCGGAAGTAGAGGCCGGTGCCGCCGACCACGATTGCGTCGCGGCCCCGCGCGGCGACCTGCGCCAGGATCTCGTTCGCCGCCCGCTGCCATCGACCGACCGACCAGGCCACGGCCGGATCCACCGTTCCGAACAGGTGGTGCGGCGCGCGAGCGACCTCGTCGGGCGACGGTCCGGCGGTCAGCACCCGCAGGCCCGCGTAGAGCTGCATGGAGTCGGCGTTGACGATTTCCCCGCCCACGGCCTCGGCCAAGGTGAGCGCCAGGGCCGACTTGCCGCTTGCGGTGGGTCCGGCGATCAGCCAGATGCGGCCCGTCATGGAACTCGTCCTCACCCTCGTCAGTCCCGACGCCGCCACCGCGACCCTCGCCGCCGATCGCGCGAGGTCAGCGCTCGCAGGCGCCGGCGTGGCCGTCAAGGCGCCCCAGCCGCTGGGCGGGGGGGCGTTCGACCTGCCGATGCTGGGCGAGCGGGCCGCGGTCGAGGCCGTGGTCGCCACCGAACTCGACGGCCTGCCGGTCGATACGTGCGTCCAGGCCGCCGCCGGTCGCAAGAAGCGCCTGCTGATCGCCGACATGGACTCGACCATCATCAACGTCGAGTGCCTGGACGAGTTGGCCGATTTCGCGGGCCTGAAGGCCGAGATCAGCGCCATCACCGAGCGCGCCATGCGCGGCGAACTGGCCTTCGAGGGCGCCCTGCGCGAGCGGGTCGGGATGCTCAAGGGCCTGGCCACAACTGCGCTTCAGCAGGCCTACGACGAGCGCGTCCGGCTGAACCCCGGTGCACGGACGATGGTCCGCACCATGGCCGAGAACGGCGCCCGCTGCGCGCTGGTGTCGGGCGGCTTCACCTTCTTCACCAGCCGTGTGGCCGAGGCCGCCGGGTTCCACCTCAACCGCGCCAACACGTTGATCGAGGAGGGCGGCGCGCTGACCGGCCGGGTGGGCGATCCGATTCTGGGCAAGGAGGCCAAGCTGGCGTCGCTTCAGGAACTGGCGGCCGAGTTGGGGATCCCGCTGTCGGCCACGCTGGCGGTCGGCGACGGCGCCAACGATCTGGCGATGATCGAGGCCTCTGGCCTGGGCGTCGCCTATCGCGCCAAGCCCATCGTCGCCGCCCAGGCGCACGCCAAAGTGGACCACGCCGACCTCACCGCGCTGCTCTATTTCCAGGGCTATCGCGCGGCCGAGTTCGTTCGCGACTAGGCACGCCCTGCAACGAACCGGCGCCGACCGTGACTTGGGCCTGCACGGCGAGTCGGCTAGATCGCGCCATGGCTCTTCCCCGCGCGCCCAAGGCGGTCGTCTTCGACATGGACGGCCTGCTGGTCGATACCGAGACGGTGGTGTTCCGCGCCATGCAGCGGGCGGCGGGCGCGATCTCGTCCGAGATGCCGTTCACGACCTTCCAGCGGATGGTGGGCCTGCAGCATGCCGCCAGCGACCTGATCCTGATCGAGCACTTCGGCGAGGGGTTCGACCTGACCTCCTGGTCCGCCGCCGTCAGCGCCCACTTTCGCGAGGAACTGGACGCGGGCATCGCACTGAAGGCCGGGGCGGTCGAGATCCTGGACGCCCTGGACCACCTGAACCTGCCCCGTGCGATCGCCACCTCCTCCAGCCTGGAGAGCGTGCACGCGAGTCTGGGTCCGCACAGTCTTGTCGACCGCTTTCACGCCCTGATCACCCGCGACGTACAGACCCGCGGCAAGCCGCATCCCGAGCCCTTCCTGAAGGCCGCAGAGGCGCTGGGGGTCGATCCGGCCGAGTGCCTGGCCCTCGAGGACAGCCACAACGGCGTCCGCGCCGCCTCTGCCGCCGGCATGATGACGGTCATGGTGCCCGACATGCTGGATCCCACGCAGGAGATGGAAACGCTCTGCGTCCGCATCGCCCGCGATCTGCACGAGGTTCGCGGCTGGCTGCTCTGAGCTAGGCGTCGACGTCCGCGCCGCGTCGGCCCAGGGCGGCGGCGACGGCTTCGCGGCGGCACTTCCACGCGCGGCCTTCGTTGCCGGGGAAGAGCGGGGAGTTGATGCGGGCGCACATGGCTCGCGCAGTCACGTTCAGTCGACGCAACATGGCGGCGTCGCCGTCCAGGCGGTTCACTTCGAGGCGCATCGCCATGAGCGTCTGACGCTCGCGCGCAAGCGCGGGCGTCGCGGCCATGGCGGCGAGAACGACGAAGAGGGCCAGACGGGTCACTCAGCCTCCCTGGAATGACTCCTGGGATGGTACGCCCGTAATTTAACCGGTCAAGCTGAGTCAGCGCCCGCCGGTCGGCCCCCGCTCAAAATACCGGAAGAACGCGCTGTCGGGCGACAGCACCATGGTGGTCTGGCCGTCGCCCAGCGACTGTTCGTAGGCCTGCATCGAACGGAAGAACGCCGCGAAGGACGGGTCCTTGCCGAAGCTGTTGGCGAAGATCCGGGTCCGGAGTGCGTCGCCTTCACCCATGATCTGGCCCTGCTGCTCGCGCGCGGTGGCCAGGGTGATGGCGACTTCCTTGTCGGCCTCGGCGATGATCTCGCGCTTGCGCTGTTCGCCCTGGGCCCGCAGTTGCGCGGCGACCTGCTGGCGCGAGGTCGACATCCGGCGGAAGACGGCTTCGCGGTTCGATGTGGGCAGGTCGGCGCGGCGGATCCGCAGGTCGATCACCTCGATGCCGAGGCGCGAGGCCTTGGCGCGGCGGGCGACATCCAGCTTGGCCTGCTGCATCAGTTGGGCGCGGCGGCCCGAGATGATGTCGGTGGCGCTGGCGGCGCCCAGAACCTGACGCAGCGAGGAGTTCACCAGCCGCTCGATCCGGTCGGCGGCCGTCGTTTCGTCCCGCAGGGTGCGGTAGAACTGCAGCGGATCCGAGATCCGGTAGCGGATGAAGGCGTCCACCACGAGCCGCTCCTGGCCCGCGGTGATGATCTCTTCCTTGTCGGCTTCCAGCGCGATGTTGCGGCGGTCGAACTTGAACACCTGCTGGAAGAACGGGACCTTCAGGTGCAGGCCGGCCTCGTTTCTGCCCGGCTGATTGATTACGCGGACCGGGTCGCCCAGCGCCACCACGAGCGCCTGCTGCCTCTGGTCGACAACGAAGAAGGTCTGCGAAGCCAGAATCAGAACAGCCAGAGCCGCAACGACATAAGCGATGTAGCGCGGGGTCATTGGGCGCCCTTCCGTTCGGGCTGCTGCGGGGCGGCCGGCGCCGGGGCCGGCGGCGGCGTCTGCGCCTTGGGCCGGAAGGCGTCGGGTGGCAGGATGATGGGGGCGGTCGCGCCCTTCGCGTCGATTACCACCTTGTTCGAGTTCTGCAGGACGCGCTGCATCGTCTCGATGTAGAGCCGGTCGCGGGTCACGCCGGGGGCTCTGCGATACTCGGCGTAGATCTGGTTGAACCGCGCCGCCTCGCCGGTCGCCTCGCGCACGGCCTGTTCGCGGTAGCCCTGAGCTGCGTTGGTGATGCGGGACGCGTCACCCTTGGCCTCGTTGATCACCCGGTTGCGATAGGTGTTCGCCTCGTTCTCGGCGCTGTCGGCATCCTGCTGCGCGTTGTTCACTTCCCGGAAGGCGCCAACCACCTCGGGCGGCGGACCAGCCGAGCGAATCTGGACTTCCACAATGCTGATGCCGGCGCCCCACCCGTCGAGCGTCCGTTGCATCAGCTCGGCCGTCTGCTGCTGCACGGCGCCGCGGCCGGTCGAGATGATCGGCTGCAGCTGGGTTTTGCCCACCACCTCGCGCATGGCGCTCTCGGCCACGGCCTTCAGGGCCGCCTCGGGATCGCGCGTGGCGAAGAGGAACTTGGCCGCATCGGCGACCCGCCAGGTGACGCTGAAGTCGATGTCGATGATCTGCTCGTCGCCGGTGAGCATCTGGCTCTCGGCCGGCGAGTCGGCGTCAGGGCCGCTGCCCCCTACCAGGGTGTTGTTGAGCTTGGTGACGGCCACCTTCTCCACGTGCTCGATCGGCGCGGGGAGGTGATAGTTCGGGCCCGGCGCGCCGGTGCGCGAATAGGCGCCGAAAGTGGTCACGATGGCCTGCTCGCCGGGCTGCACGATGTAGAATCCCGACGCCAGCCACGCCAGCACGAGTCCGCCGCCGACGATGGCCAGCAGCTGGCCCCGAGGCCGGCCGCCCGACCCGCCCATCAGGTCGCGCAGGCGATTGCTCAGCTGCTCGAAGCCCGCATTGAAGTCGGGGCCGCCGGGCCCGCCGGGTCGGCGCGGGCCGCCGCCGGAGGGGCCGCGTGGCGGATCACGGCGATCGTCGCCCCCGCCGGGGGAGCCCCAGGGGCCGGGGTTGGCGTTGTCGTTCCAGGGCATCAGCCGGCAGTTCTCAAGCGGGACCTTACTTGGTGTTTCTCGGCTCGGTTCAAAACCCCCTGTGGGCTTGTAAAGCGATGCCGTCAGCCGGATATGAGACGCCCACCCTACCAAGCGCAAGACCAAGGCGGGATATACCTGTATGAACGAAGGCCCAGATCGGACAGCGATCCTCAAGGCGCTGGACGCGATCGTCGATCCGAAGTCGGGCAAGGGCCTGACCAGCGCCGGTCTGGTTCGGGGCCTGGTGCTGCGCGGCGGACGCGCAGCGTTCATGCTCGAGGTGGCGCCCGCCGACATCGAACTCTACCGCCCCGTCCGCGATCGCGCCGAGGAGATCCTGGCAAACGCCGATGGGGTGGAGTTGGCCCAGGTTGTCCTGACCTCCGAGGTGCAGGCGCCGTCCATGCCCAGCCTCCAGGTCACGCCGCGTCGCCAGGCTCCCCCCGCCGGCCGGGGCGGCCGCGCGCGGGTGGCTGAGGACCCCCAGGCGAAACTCCACCCGATGGTCGATGCGGTGAAGCCGCCGCACGTGAAGAAGGTGATCGCCATCGCCTCGGGCAAGGGCGGGGTGGGCAAGTCGACCGTCTCGACCAATCTGGCCGCCGCCTTCGCCCGGCTGGGCAAGCGCGTGGGCCTGCTGGACGCTGACATCTACGGACCCTCGGCCCCCACCATGTTCGGCCTCGACGGCGACCCCACGTTCGATGAGGAAAAGCGCCTGAATCCGATGGAGGCCTGGGGCGTCAAGGTCATGTCCATCGGCTTCATCGTCGAGCCGGGCACGGCCAACATCTGGCGCGGCCCGATGGCCTCGTCGGCGCTGCGGACATTGCTGAACTCGAACTGGGGCAGCGAGGAAGAGCCGCTGGATGTGCTGATCCTGGACCTGCCGCCCGGCACCGGCGACATCCAGCTGACCCTGGTCCAGAAGCTGAAGATGGACGGGGTGGTGATCGTCTCGACGCCGCAGGAGATCGCCCTGATCGACGCTCGCCGGGCGGCCACCATGTTCGAGAAAACCGGCGCGCCGATCCTGGGCGTAGTGGAGAACATGGCCTACTTCGCCGACTCGTCGGGCGTGCGAGTGCCGATCTTCGGGTCTGGCGGGGCCCGGGCCGAGGCCGAGCGCCTGGGCGTGCCCCTGCTGGCGGAAATCCCGATCGAGGTGCCGCTGCGTGAGGCCTGCGACGCCGGCCGCCCCCTGGTCGCCACCAACACCGAGAGCGCCGCAGCCCAGGCGTTCATGGAACTGGCGCGCAAGCTCTCTTAGCAGCGTCTAGCTCGGCGCAATCACGTCCAGCTTGGGGAAGTACGTCCGGTAGCGGGCCGCATCCCGCGTGAGCAGGCTGTGCCCGGCGATAGTGGCGTGCGCGCCGATCAGGAAGTCGGGCAGGGGCGCGGTGCGCGCGCCCCCGCGGCGCCGGTAGTCGACAAAGGCCTTCGCGGCCAGAAAGGCCGCCTCGTACGGTATCGCCTCCCGGTCCAGCATGTCGCGGGGCAGGGCGCGTTCCACGTCCTCGATCCGTGAAAAGCGCGTCGAGACCTCGGCATAGATGATGGCGTTGATGATCAGGCGTCCGGTCTCCGCGGCGTCGGCGAGCCGGCCAGCCGACCAGGCGCCCCAGGTCGGGTCGTCGGAGACGACGTCGATCAGGACGTTGCTGTCGACCATGACGGTCGTCACTCGTCGCCTCGCGTCAGGGCCATGATCTCGTCCGTCGTCATTCGGACGTCGCCGCCGTGCCGTCGCAGGTGGGCCACCAGACGAGCGCCGCGACCCTCGTCTTTCTGATGCGCCGCCCGGACGATGCGAACGTGTCGGCCATCGAACTCGAAATCCACGTCGGTGTGGGGCAGGAGGCCGGCCTTCTCGCGGATCTCGGCCGGGATGGTCACCTGGCCTTTCGAGGTGATGCGCATGGTAATACTCCTACAAGTAAGAGTAAGAAATGTCGGTCACGCTGGCAATGAGTTGCGTCGGCTTCCGGTGCTCAGGTCCTTCGCGGCGGGACCTGTTCCTGGCCGGTGAGGCTGTCGACGCCGGCGGCGGCCAGCAGGGCGGCCTCACGGGCGTCGAGTTGCCGGCGGACCTCGGCCGCGCGCTCGGCCGTGAGTCCGTAGCCCAGGAGGCTGAGGGCGCCGATCGAGACGAACGCCACGGGCCCGATCACGAACACCAGCATGAGCGACTGGATCGCCTCGGGCGTGTTGGCCGCTCCAAGCTTGGGATCGTAGCCGGTCCGGCTCAGGACCCAGAAGGTCAGGGCGATCCCGAACCCACCGGCCAGCTTGTTGGTAAGCGTCGTCAGCGCATAGAGCAGCCCGCCGCGCTCCTTGCCCTGCTTCAGCCGCATCTCATCGGCTACATCCGCCGTCATGGCGCGCGTGAGCACGTTGAAGCTGGCGGCGAAGAACCCCGTGAAGAACAGGGTCGGCATGGACATCAGCAGTTGGCCCTTGGGCAGGAAGGGCAGCGAGACCAGCAGGATCGAATAGATCGTCGCAGCGACGATGACCGCCCGATGCTTGCCCAATCGCGTCGCCAGCCAGGCCATGCTCGGCGCGCCCACGATCCCGGCCACGATGTAGACTAGCAGCAGGATATTCGCCTGGCCCGACGTGAAGCCCATGAAGTCGCGCGAGTAGAAGAGGTAGAGCGCGGCCATCCAGCCCGGCCCCAGTCCCAGCGCGAGGTCGGCCAGGATCACGCGTGACATGTTCCGGTCGAAGACCAGCTCGGCGTATTCGCGAAGGCGGAACCGCGCGCCGGGCACGTCCTCCATCACGCGTTCAGGAGTCCGCCAGACCACCAGACCCACCGCCAGCGGCGTAAGGATGACGAGATACCAGATCATGGCGCGGACGGCCTCGGCGTCGCTGTAGCCCATCTGCTCCATGACGATCGGAAACAGCAGCACGCTGAGCGCGCCCATCACGCCGACCGCCGTCATGACGCCGAACAGCCGCGCGCGGTCGTCGTAGGTGGTCGCCAGGGTCGAGGCCCAGGCCGAGTGCGACAGCAGCAAGGCCGACGAGCCCAGGTACGCCACCAGCAGGAAGGCCACCAAGCCGGTCACGCCCACCGAACTGTCCGCCTGCAGTAGCAGGAACAGGCCGAGCATCATGAAGGGCGCGCCCAGCAGGGTCCAGAAGCGATAGCGACCCCAACGTGTCCGCGTGCGGTCCATGGCGAGGCCCATGGCCGGTTCGATCGGCACGTCTATGCCGCGGGCCAGAGCGAAGGCCGCCCCGACGACGGCGAGTTCCACACCCAAGCTGGCGGCGAAGTAGGCCGGCAGATGGACCGAGGCCGCGATCCCGAGGCCGCTCAGCGGCAGGCTGGTGGCTGCGAACGCGACCGCCAGCCCTAAGGGCAGCCGTTGCGCCGTCACGAGGGACGGTTAGCGGGGGCGAGGTCGTCGCCCGTCATGGCCTCGAGGCCCGCGGCCGGGTCGACCAGGGCGTCACGCTCGTCGAGCTTGCGCTGAATCTCGGCGTGCCGATCGGCGCTCAGGCGGTAGCCGATGAAGCAGGCGCCGGCGGCCATGACGAACACGATAGGCCCCACGATGTAGGCGATCTCCAGCCCGCGGATGGCCTCGGGCGTGTTCACGGCCCCAGCCTGCGCCTTGTAGCCGATGGCGGCCAGCACGTTGAACGTCAGGAAGATCGAGCCGGCTGTCGCCAGCTTCGAGGTGGCGGTGATGCCGGCGTACATCAGACCCATCCACTCGCGCCCGCTCTCCAAACGCAGTTCGTCGGCGATATCGGCGCAGATCGCTCGGATCATCACGGTGAAGCCCGCCGCCATGGCGCCCACCAGGAACATGCCCGGCGCGAAGATCAGAAACTCGCCGGGCGGGAAGAACGGGAGCGCGATCAGGCCCAGTGAATAGATGGTGGTGTTGACGATCAGCGCGCGGTGCTTGCTGATCCGGTTCGCCAGCCAGGCCGCCAAGGGCGCGCCCGCGAACCCGGCCGCTACGTAGATCAGCAGCAACAGATTGGCCTGGGCCGTGTCGAAGCCGCGGCTGTCCTTGAAGTAGAACAGGTACATGGCCGCCATCCAGCCGGGGCCCAGGGTCACCAGCAGATCGGCCGCCAGCAGACGCACCACGTTCCCGCGGGTGAAAAGCGAGGCGTAGTCCTTGAGCGTGAATTGCGTGGAGTGGTCCCGCGCGATCCGCTCCGGTGAGACGGCGACCACAAGTAGGCAGGTGACGGCGGCGCTGCCGATGATGAACCAGATCATCGCCCGGACGCCCTCTGCGTCGCTGGCGCCCGCTTGGGTCATGAACACGGGAATCAGCAGCACGGCCATGGCGCCCACCACGCCCAGGCCGGTGATCGCTCCGAAGATGCGGGATCGCTCCTGATAGGTCGCCGCGAGGCGTCCGCCCCAGGCCAGGTGCGAAAGGAAGATGCCGGAGTAGCCGAGGTACATCACCAACAGCCAGGCGCCGAGGTAGAACGCGCCCACCGAGCTGTTGGCCTGGATCAGCATGTAGAAGCCCAGCATCAGCACCGGAGCGCCGCACGCCATCCAAATCCGATAGCGGCCGAACCGTGTGTTCGTGCGGTCCATGGCCAGGCCGATGCCTGCGTCGATGGGGATGTCGATGAACCGCACCAGCGCGAAGACTGTGCCGACGACCGCCAGAGAGAGACCGAGCTCGGAGGCGAAGTAGCGGGGAAGGTGGACCGTGGCGGCGAGGCCCAGGGCCCCTACCGGAATGCTGGCGCTCGCGAACGCCAGGACGGCAGGTAAAGACAGCGCTGCGTCGGCGCTCTTGGGGCCCTTGGACACTTAGACCTGCTCCTCCGGCGCCTCTGGAGCGGGCGCGTGCCCCAGGTTACGCGCGTTCAGTTGGCAGGGCGCAAGAGGAATTGGGTTACAAACTGGAAAGACGGCGCGCGGGGGCCGACTTGGCCGCGCCGCCTCCGCTCGGAGCCGGCGCGGCCAGGGCGCCGTCAGCCGCCCGCCATCTTGCGGAAGAACTTCGCCGACTGCTCGCCGCCGTTCAGATAGGCCTTCTGGCCGGCCTCGTCGGTGATCTTCGACCAGTTGTCGCGGACCTGCTCGACTGTCGCGCCGGCGCCCAGGTAGACGCCCTCGGTCTCGACGATGCGGCTGAGCGCGAAGGCGCCCGCGCCGGCCGTCAGGATGTGGCCCGTCGGCGCCTCTTCCGAGCAGAGGAACACCACGCCGGGCGTCACCAGTTCGGGCTTCAGCTGCTGCAGCACCTCGGCGGGCATGCCCAGGTTCTCGGTCATCCGGGTCGCCGCAACCGGGCTGATGGCGTTGACGTGGATGTTGTTCTTCTGGCCCTCGAGCTTCAGCGTGTTCATGAAGCCGATCAGGCCCAGCTTGGCCGCGCCGTAGTTCGACTGGCCGAAGTTGCCGTACAGACCCGACGATGAGGTGGTGACGATGATGCGCCCGTAGTTCTGGGTGCGCATGATCTCCCAGACCGCCTTCACCGGTTTCACGGTGCCGAACAGGTGGACGTCGACCACGACCTGGAAGTCGCCGAACTCCATCTTGGCGAAGCTCTTGTCGCGCAGGATGCCGGCGTTCGCGATCAGGATGTCGATACGGCCCCAGGCGTCCATGGCGTCCTGGACCATCCGGGCCACGCCGGCGTCGTCGGTGACCGACGAGCCGTTGGCGATGGCTTCGCCGCCCAGCGCCTTGATTTCGTCAACGACCTTGTTGGCCGCGTCCGAGCCGCCGCCCGAGCCGTCCATCGAGCCGCCCAGGTCGTTGACCACGACCTTGGCGCCCCGGCGTGCGAGTTCCAGCGCATGCTGCCGGCCCAGGCCGCCGCCGGCGCCCGTCACGATCGCCACTTTGCCGTCGAAGCGGATGTCCGCCATCAGGAGTCCCTCTTGAACACGTGTTCGAAATTCGGCGCGCGTTGTGCGGCGCGGGGACCCACGCGTCAAGCTGGCCTAGCGGGACCCTTCCCTCCCCGCCGGGGAGGGACAGGCGGCGCAGCCGCCAGGGTGGGGAAGTGTGGGCTCGAACTCAGAGGGTGGGGAGGATCATGACTTCCCCACCCGTCTCGCTGCGCTCGACACCCTCCCCACGAGGGGGAGGGAAAGCGCCTTAACTCGCCGGGACGCGCGCCACTTCGGCCTGCTGCGTGCCGCGGACGAACTTCACCAGCACGCGCTGGCCGATCAGGAACGGGGCGCCCGTGGAGTCCACGACCACTTCGACCACGCGGTCGTCGGTCTTCTCGTTGGGGTCGTCCGACTGCAGCTTGCGGGCGCCGAAGACGGCGGCGCGGCGCAGCACCTTGCCGGTGTAGACCTTGGTCGGGTCGCTCTCGGGCGACATCTGGACCGCCTGGCCCACGTTCACCACCGACAGCGAACCCTCGGGGATCTCGGCGCGGACGATGCGGCCCGAGCCGGGCTCGAGGTCGAACATGTTGGAGACGTTCAGGGTGGAGGCGCCGGCGCCGGGGTTGGCGTAGCGGCGCACGATGCGGCCGTCGGCCGGCGCACGGATGACCGACAGTTCCTGGTCGTAACGCGCCTCATTGAAGCGGGCCTGGGCGGTGGCCACCAGCGCCTGCTGGGCCATGATCCGGGCCTCGGCCTCGCGCACCATGTCGCGCGACTGGTCCAGCTTTTGTGCGGCCACGAAGTTCGACGGGGCCAGGCCTTCCATCCGGCGCTGTTCGCGCTGGGCGGCCGACAGCTGCACCTGCAGCAGGGCCAGCGCCGCGCGCGCCTGACGCACCTCGGCCTCGGCGCGGGCGGCGGCCAGGCGGGGCTCGTCGTCTTCCAGGCGGGCCAGCACCTGGTTCTTGGTGACCATGTCGCCTTCCTGGGCCAGCACCTCGCGGATGACGCCGGCGCGGCGGGCCGCTACCTGGATCAGGCCCCCCTCCACGTCGGCCTTGCCGTTGGCGATGGCCGCATAGGGACTGGGCTTCACATTGGCCGCGGCCTTGGCCTCCTCGGCCTTCTTGGCCTTGGCCTGACCCTGCATGAAGACGAAGCCGCCGCCGCCCAGGACCAGGACGAGGACAACGATCCAGACGAAGCGGTTACGAAGGAGGGCAGCCATAGTCTTCAGGCTCCGATGAGCGCGGGTTTGAGGTGGGCGGCGCCGGCAACGTTGGCCGCGTGTTCGGTGCGCCGGTCGTCCAGGATGCGGCCGTCCTCCAGATGGATGACGCGGTCCGCAAAGGTCTCGAGGCGGGGGTCGTGGGTGACGCAGATCACGGCCGCGCCATGCTGCTTGGCGGCGCGGTGGAGCAGCTTGATCACCACCTGGCCGTTCTCGCTGTCGAGCGCGCTGGTGGGCTCGTCGGCGAAGATCAGCTGCGGGTCCTTGGCGAGCGCGCGCGCGATGGCCACGCGCTGCTTCTCACCGCCCGACAGCTCGGAGGGCCGCTGGTTGAGCTTGTTCTCCAGGCCCACCTCAGTCAGCGCGTGGGCCGCCCGCTCGCGGGCCTCGCGCTTGGGCACGCCCTTGTACTTCAGGATGATCTCGACCTGCTGCAGCGCGGTCAGCGCCGAGAACAGGTTGAAGCCCTGGAAGATGAAGCCGCAGTGGTCCAGCCGGAACCGGTCCAGCTTGCCGGGCTTCAGGCTCCAGAGGTCCTGGCCCATGCCGTTCACCTGGCCCTCGTCGGGCTTAAGCAGCCCTGACAGCGCCGCCACAAGCGTCGACTTGCCCGAGCCCGAGGGGCCCATGACCATGGTCACGTCGCCGTGCAGGGCGTCGAAGTTGACGCGTTTCAGCACCTCGACGTGGGTGCGCCCCGTCTTGAAACGCTTGTACAGCCCCTGGGCCGAGATCGCGGTCTTGGTCAGGCTCATCGCAGCAGATCCGCAGGTTGGCTCTTCTTCAGCACGCCGATCGAGAACAGGCCCGAGAGGCCGGCGATGACGAGGAGGAGGATGGCTACGAAGATGTCCCAGAAGAGGGGGAAGCCCATCGGCACCCCGCCCTTCAGGGCGAGCAGATAGACGCCGACGGTCAGGATGGCGGTGACGATGAAGCCGGCCACCCCCACCCACAGCGACAGCTCCAGCACGATCGCCCGCAGCGAATTCATGGGCACGCCCAGCGCCCGCAGGCTGGCGAATTCCTTGATGCTGGAGAGGATCGCGCCGCGCAGGGTCATGGACGTGATCGCGACGCCGATGAACGCCCCGATGATGACCGTGGCGGTGATGAATAGGCCAATGATCTGTTCCTTCATGAGCGCGCCCTGGTTGGCCTCGGCCAGCTCGCCGCGGGTCCAGGCGCGGTAGGCGCCCTTGGCGCTCTTGTTCAGCTGATCACGGACGACTTCGGCGCGGGCCGGGTCCTTCAGGCGGACCATCAGCGGGCCGGTCTTGCCGTTCTTCTGCACCATGCCCAGCAGGCGCAGCGTGTCGCGCGAGACGGTGATCGAGGCGTTGTTGATGTTGGGATAGCCGGTGAGGATCGCCCGCACCCTGATGGTCTTGCCGTTTAGCGAGGCGGTGTCGCCCAGCTTCACGCCCAGCCGGCTCAGCTGGCTCTCGTCGACGGCCACCGAGTAGGGCTCCATCAGCGCGCGGCGGGTCTCCTCGGTGAAGTCGACCGGCAGGGTCACGGCGCCCGGCCGCGTATCCACCAGGTTCACGTCGACGAAGGTGGTGACCGCCTTCTTGCCGTCCTTGGGATGGTTCACCCACCGGCCGCCCTCGATGTCCCACGCGGCGACCTCGGCGACTTCGGGGTGCATGTACATCTGCGGCTGGAGACGCGCCGGCAGCGAGCCGCCGCCCGAGTTGATCAGGCTCTCCATCTTCGCCGGCATTATGATGAGGTCGGCGCGGGACCGGTCGAGCGTGGCGGTCACGCCCTTCACAATGCCGGTGAACATGCCCACCTGCGCTAGGATCAGCAGGCCGGCCACCGCCAGCGCCACCATGGCGGCGCTATAGCGCCGCCATTCGTACAGCAGTGTCGCAAGCGCCAGAGACATTGTGACGGTCAGCCCTCAACCTTCGAGCGCGGAGTTCGCCACGTCGCCCGATCGGAGCCAGTTAAATCGCCGTAACGGCAGGCCCGATCGGGGCGCGCGATGTGCGCTCAACGACTAGAGGCCCGAGGGGAAACCGTCAGATGCGGAGGGGCCGATTAAACCTTCGTAATCCGGGCCGGCGATCGTGTCGCAGGGCGGTGCAGGACTTCTTTAGGCCTTGGTGCGCAAGGGTGCGGCTCCACTGCGACGCTTGCCCCAATCCGAATGTACGTCACGTCTGTCGCCACCTCCGCCTACCCGACCCCTGTCACCCCGGTGCGGGCGGCGAGCGGCGTCACGTCGGCCGACTACGCGACCCGGATGGCCGAGTTCGACACCCTGGCGGCCACGGTGAACGACGCCAGCGGCAAGGCCGGCGAGGCTCAGCGCGTCGAGGCCTACCAGGCGCTGCAGGCCATGTCGGCCGGAGGCAAGCTGGCCGGGATCGATCCCGAGCGCCGCAAGGTGCTGGACCAGGCCACCTACGACAGCGACATCGGCCAGCGCGCCCAGGCCCTGGGTCGCGATTTCGTCCTGGCGATGAACGCCGCACGGCAGGCCGGCGGCCCGGGCGCGGCGCTGCAGGCGGTGGCCGACCGCTTCGACCGCCTGTCCTCTTCCGACCGGGATCTGCTCTTCCGGACCACGATCAACGTCGCCGACCGCAGCGGGGCCAAGCCGTATGCGGACGCCTCGGCCTGGCGGGCAAACATCGACGCCCAGGCCCAGGTCGTGGGCTTCATGAAAGCGGCGGGGGTCGTCGGCGCCAACGGCGCGCTGGATCAGAAGGCCGCCCAGGCCAAGGCTGCCGAGGATCCGAAGTTCGCCACGGCGCTGCGTCTCTCCCTGCGCAGCGACAACAACTCGCCGGAATGGACTCAGGCGGTCTCCCAGCTCTTCGGCCGCGCCGCGCCGCAGGACGAGGTCAGGCTTTCCGACGCCGCAAAGGCTGTCCTGGCCACAGCGCCGGCCCCCGCGCTCACGTCCGCCCAGTCGCCGACGGCGCCGTCCACGCCCTACCGCGAGGGCTCGATCGCCTCCATCACGGCATAGCGCCGCCCCTGCGCCGGGATGTGGCCACGCCGCCCTTGCGCCCTGAGCACTTTCGGCGTGGATTGGCCGGCCAAGCCGCGGAGTCGCGGCCTGCGTCGGGGGATGCATGCTCGCTTTCGGACCTGAGAACGCCCAGAGCCTCGTCGGCGTCGCCCTGGTGCTCGCGATCTGCTGGGCGGTGTCGGAGAACCGCCGGCGCTTCCCCTGGAAGCTGGCGATCGGCGCGATCCTGGTCCAGGCGATCCTCGTCCTCATGCTGTTCGCCCTGCCGCCCGTGCGCGCGGGCCTCGAGAGCGTCGGCGTCGCCGTGGACGGCCTGGCCAAGTCCACCCAGACCGGCGTCGCCTTCGTGTTCGGCTTCCTGGCCGGTACGCCGAACCAGCCCTACGCGCTGACCGATCCCGGCTCGCTGTTCGTCTTCGCGTTCCGCGTCCTGCCCGTGATCCTGGTGGTCTGCGCGCTCGCAGCGCTGCTCTGGCACTGGAAGATCCTGGTCTGGATCACCCAGGCGTTCGGCGTAGTGTTCGAAAAGACGATGGGCCTGCGCGGCCCGCCGGCCCTGGCGACCGCCGCCACCGTCTTCATGGGCCAGGTCGAGGGGCCGATCTTCATCCGCAGCTACCTGCCCAGCCTGTCGCGATCGGAGCTGTTTATGCTGATCGCGGTCGGCATGGCCTGCGTTTCGGGCTCCACCATGGTGGCCTATGCGACGATCCTGGCGGGCGTGTTGCCGGGCGCGGCGGCGCACGTGCTGACCGCCTCCATCGTCTCGGCGCCGGCCGGCGTGCTGCTGGCCCGGATCATCGTGCCCCGCGACGCCGCCATCGAGGAGGCCCAGGCCTACGATCCGCTGGCCGCCAAGAAGTACGACAGCTCGATCGACGCGTTGATCAAGGGCACGACCGACGGTCTGCAGATCATGCTCAATGTCGGCGCGACGCTGATCGTGTTCGTGGCCCTGACGGCGATGGTCAACAACATCCTGGGCGCGTTCGGCGATGTGGCCGGCGCGCCGTTGTCGGTCGAGCGTGGGCTGGGCGTGCTGTTCGCCCCGCTGGCCTGGGCCATCGGCGTGCCCTGGCATGACGCACCGACCGCCGGCTCGCTGCTGGGCGTGAAACTGGTCCTCACGGAATTCACCGCCTTCATCAAGATGGGTGCGATCCCGGTCGAGGCCATGGATCCGCGCTCGCGAGTGCTGATGACCTATGCGCTGTGCGGTTTCGCCAACATCGCTTCGGTGGGTATCAACCTGGCCGGCTTCTCGGTGCTGGTGCCCGAGCGGCGCAACGAGATCGTGGGCATGGTCTGGAAGGCCATGATGGCCGGCTTCCTCGCCACCTGCCTCACCGCCTCGATCGTGGGCCTGCTGCCGGCCGGGCTGTTCGGCTAAGCCTTGCCGCGCCCCCCGCGGCGGCCCAGTGTGCCGCATTGGGGAAGGGGGGCGCATGCTTGCTGTGCTCATAGGCGCGATCGCCCTGGGGATCGCTTACTTCTGCTGGACCATGTTTCAGGCGCTGCGCGCCAAGCCGGCGCGGCCGCTTCCCGAAGCGATCGTCGTCGGCGCCGTGACCAACTTCTTCGACGCCCTGGGCATCGGCTCGTTCGCCCCTACCGCCGCCTGGCTGAGGTTCCGCCGGCACGTCCCCGACCGCCTCATCCCGGCGACGATGCTGATCGGCCACACGCCGCCGACGTTCGTGCAGGCCCTGATCTTCCTGGTGCTCCTGGGCGTGGGGGTCGATCCGGTGCTGCTCACCGGTTGCGCCGCCGCCCTCACGGTCGGAACCCGCTTCGGTGTCGATCTCGCCACCCGTGCGCCCGTGCGGGCCGTGCAGGCAGTGGTGGCCGGGGCTCTCATCCTCGCCGCCATGTTCTATGCCCTGGCCAACCTCGAGATGATGCCCGTCGGCGGGACGGCCAGCGCCTTGCCGCCCGCGCTGACGGCGATCGCCATTGCCGGCAGCTTCGTCTTCGGCGTGCTCGTCTGTTTCGGCGTGGGGCACTACGCGCCCATGCTGGTCATGCTGAGCCTCATGGGCATGGACCCGCGCCTTTGCTTCCCGATCATGGCGGGCGGCGGCGCCGTGGCCGCGGCCGGCGCCTGCGTGCGCTACATCAAGACGACCGACGTCGACCTGCGCATCCCGTTGGGCCTGGCGCTGGGCGGCATTCCGGCGGTGCTCGTGGCGGCGCTGGTGGTCAAGTCGCTGCCGATCGAACCTCTGCGCTGGCTTGTGATCGTGGTGGTGCTTTACGCCGCGGCGAGCCTGCTATGGTCGGCGCTGCGCGGCGACGGGAAGGCGGAGGCCCCCGCCCACGGCGCAGCTGGAGGCTGACGATGAAGCTCTACGACACCCCGCTCGCGCCCAATCCGCGACGGGTCCGCTGGTTCATGGCCGAGAAGGGCATCGACGATGTCGAGATCGTCACGCTCAACCTGTTCGAAAACCAGCACAAGACGCCAGACTACCTGGCCAAGGCCGGCCTGCCGAACGTGCCGATGCTGGAGATGGAGAACGGCGAATGCATCACCGAGAGCGTCGCGATCTGCCGCTATCTCGAAGCCAAGTATCCCGAACCCAGCCTCTTCGGCCGCACGCCCGAAGAGACCGCGACCATCGAGATGTGGCTGCGCCGCGCCGAGATGATGCTGGCCACGCCGATGATGATGGGGGTGCGCCACACCCATCCGGCCATGGGCGCGCTGGAGGCGCAGGTCCCGGCGATCGGCGAACACAACCTGGCCGGCGCCACGCGGGCGCTGAAGGTCCTGGACCGGCGGCTGGCCGACAGCGAGTGGATCGCCGCCGATCGGCTGACCATCGCCGACATCATCGCCTTCGTGAGCCTCGACTTCGGCCGGATGATCAAGTTCCGCCTGCCCGAGGAGCTTGTCCACGTCGCGCGCTGGGCCGACGCCATGCGCGTCCGGCCGGCCGCCCAGGCGGGGATGCCCCAGAAAGCTCCAGCCACGGGGCCCGCGTGATGGATCGGCGCGCGGTGCTCGCGGGCGGCCTGGCGCTGGCCGCCGGGCCCGCCTTCGCCATCGATGCCGGCCGCGCCGAGGGCCGCTACAACCACGATGGGGCCGACTTCAAGGTGACCCACGCCATCGCGCTGGCGGTCGATGATACCGAGGGCTTTTCGGATGAGGGCAATGGCCTGCGCGTGTTGCTGAGCGACCGCGAGGTTCCAGTCTCGGCCATCTGCGGCCTGGCGTTCCCGCCGGTCTGGGGCATGGCCCGCGACGGCAGGCTGGAAGGCCTGCTGCTGAAGATCGATCCGGCGGACAAGACCTCGCTCGTCGCGACCATCCTGACAAAGCCCGAGCCCGGTTACTCCATGGCCACGACCACGATCAGCAACACCGAGGGCCTCTGGACCCGCCTCGACGCCACCCCGACGCGTGTATCGGGCGAGCTGAAGCCCGACGCCAGCGACAGCATGGTCTTCGAGTTCTCGGCCCCGGTGTTCACCAACGCTGTAGAGGCCGACCTCAAGGGCGCCGCGGCCGCGGCCTCCGAACCGGCGAAGGTGCTGCTGGCCCGCGCAGAGGCGCTTAGCCGCAAGGACTTCAAGGCCGCCGCCGCCCTGTCCACGCCCGACTCGGCGCGCAATCTGGAGACCATCCCGCCCGAGGTGCTGAAGGATCTGGCCCGTTTCACCACCCGCATGATCCGCGAACTGAAGGCGCCGCGTCGCGTGGTCATCCGTCGGGAGACCGCCGCCGTCATGCTGGGCCCCGGCGAATGGGCCAGCCTCACCAAGGTGGACGGCGTCTGGAAGGCGTCCGACTAGCCTGGCGGGGGCGCTGACGCCGCTAAGGCGCCAGCAGCTCCAGCGATCGAATCCGCTCTGGCAGCGACGGCCCCGCCGACATCACGAACACCTCGTCGGCGTCGACGCGTTTCGCCTTGCCTTCAAGAAGGGCGCGCACCGCTCCGGCCTCGCCGGCGATACTGCGGCCCTCGACATCCGCCAGCAGCGGCGTGCCCTTCCATTCGGCGAGGAAGGCCTCGGCGTCTTCGATGTTCGTGAAGCGGCGGCGGCGGCCCGACAGCATCGACACTGTCCCGGCCCGTCTCGGCGCGTCGCCGCGCCACCCGGCTTCCTCGGTCTCGGCTGCATAGGCGATCACCGCCGTTCCGGCCCAGGGCTCGGTGCGGTAGGCCGACGGCCGGAACGCCCGGCGGTAGGCGGCGATGGCCGGTCCGGCCTCCGCGCGGGCGATGAACTCTGCGAACACCATGCCCACGCCCATCATGCCGGCGAAGGTGGCGCTCTCTTCGGACGTGCACAGCACGAACAGGTCGGGGTGCGAAGGGCCCGCGGGGTTGGCCTTGATGTCGTAGATTGGGTGGCCCTCCGGGATCGGGACCTTGCCTGACGCATCCAGCAGCCAGGTCGACAGCAGCTGGAAATACTGGGGAAAGGCGTCCGACCCCACCGAGCGCAGCGCCCCGCCGGTGCGGGCGTCGGCGCCCAGCGCGCGGCCCAGGCCCAGGTCGATCCGTCCGGGCGCCAGCGCCTCCAGTTCCATGAACGTCTCGGCCACCTTCAGCGGCGAATAGTTCACCAGCATCACCCCGCCCGAACCCAGCCGGATGCGCTGGGTGTGCTGGCTGATGGCGGCGATCAGGATCTCGGGGTTGGGCGAGCCCAGGGCGGCGATGTTGTGGTGCTCGGCCAGCCAGAAGCGGTGGTAGCCCAGAGCCTCGGCCGCCTTGGCGATGTCGATCGACTGGCGCACGGCCTCGGCCTGGGTCGCATCGCCAGTGACCGGCGAGAGGTCGAGCACGGATAGCTTCATGGACGCACTCACAACTTCGGCTCACCCGTTGGGGCGGGGCGACGAGCCGTACGGCCGGCCCCGCTACTCGTCCAGGTACTTCCAGGTGTCGGCGCCGTCGAACTGTCGGATGCGAATGCCGCCCCAGTCCAGATCGTCCATCAGCCGGGCGTTGATCGCCATGCGGTCGCGGGCCCCGTCCAGGCTCTGCCAGTGGGTGGTCACGCCGCAGGCCTTGCAGCGGTGGAAGGCCAGCATCCGATCTCCCCAGACGTAGACCTGGGTGGTGGCCGGCGCGGGCAGGGTGACCTCGAGGGGGTTGTAGTAGGCCCAGCGTGCGCCCAGTCGCCGGCAGATCGAACAGTTGCATTCGGTCACTTCGACCGGCGCCGAGGGGGCCGTCAGGGCGGCGGCGCCGCAGTGGCAGGCGACCTGGATCATTCGGCTCTCCCAGAAGCCCCGTTCTATCGACGGGCTGGTCCCAATTGCTGGGCGACCCGGGGCCGCGTGTCCAGTGCCGAGCTTGGGGGAGCTAGCGGCCGCGCCTGGCCATCCAATCCGCGCGGGAGATCTCCATGAGTCGGTGCTGCGCGTCGAACTGGCCCTGATCGACGAAGCCTTCCCGCGTGTAGACGTGCTGGGCGCGGGCGTTGTCGACGTGGACGTCCAGGTGCAGAGCCGTGGCGTCCGAACGCTCGAACACCCAGTCCATGACGTCGCGCACGATCCGCGTCCCGAGTCCGCGCTCGACCCCATCCACCGCGATGCGTCGCAGCCGCACGCTGGGCTCGCGGAACCTCTGCAGGATGACAAAGCCGGCCAGACCTGCGCCCTCGCGCACGCCGAAGTAGCGCGCGTCGGTCGAGGCCAGCTCGGCTGCGTGCTCGTCGGCGTCCCAGCGGCCCAGGTAGGCGTCATAGCCGGGCAGGCGCTCGATCCGCATCACTTCGGGAATGTCTGCCGGGGTCAGCGGCGCCAGCGTCATGGCTAGCTCTGGACGCGCTTCCAGTTCTGCGACTTGCAGCCGATGCCGGCGAAGACACAGCCGCGGGCGCGCAGCGTGTTGTTGTCGAGCAGTTCGGCGGTGCCCGAGACCGTGACGTTCAGGTCCGGCACAAACACCTTGCCCTTCCAGGCGCCGCCCTTGCCGGGCGAGAAGTTGCGCAGCAGCTGCGAGCCGATCAGCTCCTTGGTGCCGCCCTTCCTGGCGTCCTCGCGCGCATTGGCGTTCGCCCACACCACCCGGCCGCAAAGGTACTGGCCGCAGGGCTGGATATCGATGTGCACCGAGTTCTTCGGGTTGCGCCACACGCCATAGATCGCGTCCTGCGCGTTCGCCGACGCGGGAAGCGCGGCGACCGCGGCGGCGGCGATCAGGGCGGAAATCAGGGTTCGCTGGATCATGGTTGCGCTTAGGTCGCCTGCGACCCGGACAATTTCAAGGCCGTAACGCAACGGGGTCACAGGTGTGTCCTGGGCGCCACCGCCAGGTTTTCGGCCTCAGGAGGGTCGCTTGGTCTTCTTGAGCACCGACGAGAAGCTGGCCAGCGGCTCGCCCTTGCTGGTGATCATGCCGCGCACGAACACCATGCTGCGTCCGGCCTTCACGACCTCGCCGCGGCACTCGACCAGATCGCCTTCGAACGCTGTGCCGACCAGCTCGCAGTTGAAGGTGGCCGTCACCGTGGACGATCCGTCGATGGCGTCGCGGGCGATCACGAACAGCGAGAAGTCGGCGAAGGTCATCACGCAGCCGCCGTGCAGGAAGCCGCCGCCGTTCAGGTGCTTGCGCTCGGCGCGGAAGGCGCAGACCGGCCGCCCGTCGTCTTCAATCTTGAAATAGAACGTGCCCGCCAGGTCCTCGAAGGGGTCCCCGCCGGGATAGCAGGACCAGCCCGCCCATTCGCCCTCGGTCACCTGGACCAGCTTCGAGGTGTAGTTGTTCTCGCTGTCCGCGGCGCCGTCCATTCGCGTTGCAACCTTCACTGAGCCGTCTGAAGGTGCGCGTCTAAGCACGGGGGTGGGCGATGGGGAAGAGGCGCTTGGCCAGGTTGGAGCCGTGCGACCGCAAGCGTCTTGTCGTCACCGAATAGCCGCCCGTACGTTACGTGCTCATGTTCGCGTCCCTCGCTCTCTTCCTCGCTCTCGCCGTCCAGCCCGCGCCGGAGGACGACGGCCCCGTCCAGACGGCGCCCCGCGAGGCGGTGGTGGTCGACCTTCCCGGCCTGGACGAAAAGACCGTCGAGCCGCCGCCCGCCGGCGCGAAGCCGGTCGACGAACCCAAGGCCGCGCCCGCAGCCGTCGCCGCCGCCAGGTCGCTGACGGTCGAGCAGAAGACCCTGGTTCAGGGCGAGACCCTGCAGGTCGTGTTGGGCCAGCGCGCGGTGTTCCGGCTGGACGACAAGGGCCTGCCGCTGCTGACCAAGGTGGAAGAGGGCAAGCTCGCCGCCGCCCATCCCGAGGGCGAGGTGACCGAGGCGTTCGAGCCGCCCGCCGAGGGCGAGTTCGCCGTGGCCCTCGACGGATCGGCCGAGGTGCGGGCCACGATCCTCAAGGTCTGGAACCAGACCGGTCAGGCGCTGGATTACAGCGCCATCGCCCTGATCATGCGGCAGGGCAAGGTGACGCCCCTGCCGGCCCCCGTCTGCGCCGTGCCGGCTCGCGCTGTCCGCACCGAAACCTGGAAGCGCCCGGTCGTCGCCGTGGGCCTGACGCGCTTCAAGTCGACCGCGACCGCCCGGCCTTGCGAGCCGCCGGCCGGCTGAGCGCGGCGACGGGAACCGTTTGCGATGCGCCGCGCCTGACACTAGGGTCCGCCCGCTTTCCAGAGGGGGACCCGCCCATGGCGCTCGACGCCGAGACTCGCGACCAGCTCATCGACACCGTCCGCCGCTTCGTCACCGAACGGCTGCGCCCCCTCGAGGCCCAGGTGGCCGAGAACGACGCCATGCCGGACGACGTGGTCGAGGAGATGAAGGCGCTTGGCCTGTTCGGCCTGTCGATCCCCGAGTCCTACGGCGGCCTGGACCTGTCGATGGAGGACGAGTGCCTGGTGGTGGTCGAACTGGGCCGCACCAGCCCGGCGTTCCGCTCCACCTTCGGCACCAACGTCGGCATCGGCAGCCAGGCGCTGGTGATGTTCGGCGCCGAGGCCCAGAAGGAGAAGTACCTTCCCGGGATCGCCTCGGGGGAGATCATCACCTCCTTCGCCCTGACCGAGCCCGAGGCGGGATCCGACTCCGGCGCGGTGCAGACGCGCGCCGTCCGCGATGGCGACCACTATGTGATCAACGGGGCCAAGCGCTACATCACCAACGCCGCCAAGGCGCACCTCTTCACGGTCATGGCCCGCACCGACCCGAACAAGCCGGGCGGCGGCGGTGTGTCGGCCTTCCTGGTCGAAAGCTCGACGCCGGGCGTCACCGTAGGCAAGTCCGAGAAGAAGATGGGCCAGCAGGGCGCGCCGGTCTCCGAGGTCTTCTTCGACAACGTCCGGGTCCCGGCCGAGAACCGCATCGGCGCCGAGGGCGAGGGCTTCAAGGTGGCCATGCAGGTGCTGGACAAGGGCCGCCTGCACATCTCTGCCCTCTGCGTCGGCGTCGCGGAACGCCTGATCGCCGACTGCGTGGCCTACATGTCCGAGCGCAAGCAGTTCGGCCAGCCGCTGTCGTCGTTCCAGCTGCTCCAGGGCATGATCGCCGACTGCAAGACCGAGGTGCTGGCCGCCAAGGCGCTGACGATGGAGACCGCTCGCAAGCGCGACGCCGGCCAGAACGTCACCATGGAAGCGGCCGCCGCCAAATACTTCGCCTCCGAGATGGTGGGCCGCGTGGCCGACAAGGCCGTCCAGATCTTCGGCGGCGCCGGCTATGTCGCCGACTACGGGATCGAGCGGCTGTACCGCGATGTGCGCATCTTCCGGATCTACGAGGGCACCAGCCAGATCCAGCAGGTGATCATCGCCCGCGAGACGCTGAAGCGGGGCGGCTGATGGATCCGGTCGAGGCTCTGATCCTCGACCTGTTGGCCAAGGTTCCGGCCGGCAAGTCGATCTCGCCCGAGCAGGTGGCGCGCGCGCTGAGCGAAGAGCGCTGGCAGCGCGAACTGGGCAAGGTGCGCGCCGTCGCCATCGGCCTGGCCCGCCAGGACAAGCTCGTCATCCTGCGCCATAACAAGCCGGCTGACCCGGACACGTTCAGAGGCGTCTGGCGCATGCGCCTGCCGGTCGCCGAGGGAGAGGAAAGCAAATGATCGTCTACGGCTCCACGCTTAGCCCCTTTGTCCGCAAGACCCTGGCCTTCGCCGCCGAAAAGGGGATCGCGGTCGAGCTCCAGCAGGCCGGGATGGGTGGCGGCCCGCCCGAGTTCAAGGACGCCAGCCCCTTCGGCAAGATGCCGGGCTTCCGGGACGGCGACTTCCTGATCTCGGACTCGTCGGCCATCGTCACCTACCTCGAAGCGATCCAGCCCGAGCCGAACCTGATCCCGGCCGAGCCCAAGGCCCGGGCGCGGGCCATCTGGTACGACGAGTTCGCCGACACCATCCTGGTGGCCGCGGCCGGCGCCATGTTCTTCAACCTCGTGGTCGCGCCCCGCTTCCTCAAGCAGGAGACCAACGTGGCGGCCGTCGAGGCGGGCAAGGCTCAGCTTCCGGGCATCTTCGGCTACCTTGAGAAGACGATCCCCGAGTCGGGCTTCCTGCTGGAGGACCGGATCACGCTCGCCGACCTCGCCGTGGCCAGTCCCTTCCAGAACCTGGTGCTCTGCGGCCACGCGATCGACGCCCAGGCCTATCCGCGCACGGCGAAGTACGTCGACGCGATCCTGGCGCGGCCCTCCTTCGCGCCGATCGTGGCCCAGGAGCGGGCGATGTTCGGCATCGCATGAGGCCCGGGCGACGCAAAGTCGCCCATCCTCGAAGATTGGGGCGACGCAAGGTCGCCCTTTTCTCAGGGTTAACGGGCGAGCTCTATAGTTCCCCGTGATGATGCGTCTCGTCCTCGCCATCCTGCTGCTGACGCTATCGGCCTGCTCGCCCATGCTGCGGCAGCAGCCGCTGACCCCGGCCGCGGGTTTCCAGGGCCCTCGTCTGGAGGGCGACGCGGTGGTCACTTTCGACGGCGCGCGGCTGGGGCTCACGACGTGGCAGGCTCAGGGCGAGCCCTGGGCCGTGATCGTCGCCGCCCACGGCATGAACGACTATGCCAACGCCTTCCACTTCGCCGCCGAGGCCTGGGCCGCCCAGGGCGTGACGACCTACGCCTACGACCAGCGCGGCTTCGGCCGCTCGCCCGGCCGCGGCGTGTGGGCCGGCGCCGATCTGATGAGCCAGGACCTGCGCACGGTGACCGCGCTGGCCCGCGCGCGGCATCCGAACGCCATCATCGCCGTGGTGGGCGAGAGCATGGGCGGCTCGGTGGCCGCCGTCGCCTTCGCGGGCGACAACCCGCCGCCGGCCGACCGCCTGCTGCTGCTGGCCCCCGGCGTCTGGGGCTTCAAGTCGCAGCCCCTGCCGAACAAGACCCTGCTGTGGCTGGCCGCCAACTTCACCGCCGGCAAGGTCTACACGCCGCCCCGCTGGGTCACGAACCGCATCTACCCCACCGACAATCGCGACGAGCTGATCGCCATGGGCCGCGACCGGCTGATGATCTGGGGCGCGCGGTCCGACACGCTCTACGGGCTGGTGAAGCTGATGGACAAGGCGGCCACGCGGGTCGGCGACGACCACGTGCCCACGTTCTACCTCTACGGCGCCAACGACCAGATCATCCCCAAGAACGCCGCCTTCAAGGCCGTGAAGCGCCTCCAGCCCTCGGACCGCAGCGCCTACTACGCCGCCGGCCATCACCTGCTCACCCGCGACAAGCAGCGCGCGGTGGTGATCGCCGACATGCTCAGCTTCATCCGCGACCCCGACGCGCCCCTGCCGTCCGACGCACCGCCGATCCCCGGCGCCGCCAAGGACGCCAGCCGCGACGCTTCGCGCCGCGCAGCGGGGTTGTGAGATGACCCGGCGAGGCGTAGATGCAGCGAAATTCCTCCCCCAGGACATAGAGTTCACGGCATGACCTTGTTCGATTCCCCGGCATTCGAGGGACATGAAGGCGTCCACGCCTTCTCGGATGAAAAATCCGGCCTGAAGTGCATCATCGCCGTCCACTCCACCGCGCGCGGCCCCGCCGCCGGCGGCTGCCGCATGTGGCCCTACGCGTCCTCGGAGGAGGCCCTGGTCGATGCGCTGCGTCTCTCGCGCGCCATGTCCTACAAGAACGCCATGGCCGACCTCGAGCTGGGCGGCGGAAAGTCGGTCATCATCGGCGACAGCCGCACCCAAAAGACGCCCCAACTGTTCGAAGCCTTCGGCCGCGCGGTCGAAGACGTGGGCGGCAAGTACTGGACCGCCGAGGACGTCGGCGTCTCGCCCGTCGACCTGGCCTATGCCCGCACCCAGACCCGCTACGTCGCCGGCCTCGACGGCCACGCCGCGGCCTCGGGCGACCCCAGCCCGGTCACCGCCGAGGGCGTGTTCCGCGGCGTCCGCCTCTGCGTGCAGCGCGCGCTGAAGCGCGACTTGGGCGGCGTCCGTGTCGCCATCCAGGGCGTGGGCCACGTCGGCGAATACCTGGCGAAGAAGCTGCACGCCGCCGGCGCCAAGCTCATCCTCACCGACGTCAACGGCGAGACCCTGCGCCGCGTGGCCGCCGAGACGAACGCCGAGGTCGTGGCCCCCTCCGCCATCTTCGACGTCGATGCCGACGTCTTCGCCCCCTGCGCCCTGGGCGGCGCCATCAGCCTCGACACCCTGTCGCGCATCCGGGCGAAGATCATCGCCGGCGCCGCGAACAACCAGCTGGCCTCCGCCGACGCGGGCCGCGAACTCTTCAACCGCGGTGTCCTCTACGCCCCCGACTACGTCATCAACGGCGGCGGCATCATCAACGTGGCCGGCGAGATCCGCGCCCTCGACCGCGACGAAGCCTTCGACCCGGCGTGGGTGGACGCCAAGCTCGACCGCCTGATGCTGACCCTCGAGGAAGTCCTCGACCAGGCCCAGCACGAACGCCGCCCCACCCACGAAGTCGCCAACGAGATCGCCAAGGCCCGCATCGTCGGCGCCGTGCGCAAGCAGGCGGCGGCCTGATCCCTTGCCCCGGCTCGTCGTCTTCAGCGGCCTGCCGGGAACCGGGAAAACCACCATCGCCCGCGAGCTGGCCCGCCAGCTACGGGCCGTCTGGCTGCGCATCGACACGATAGAGACCGCCATAGCCGACGAGGCGACCCCGATCACCGACGAAGGCTACCGCGCCTCCTGCGCCCTGGCCGTCGACAACCTGCGCCTCGGCCTCGACGTCGTCGGCGACAGCGTAAACCCCTTGATGGAGACTCGGGACTCCTGGCGCGATGCGGGCCTGACGGCGGGCGCCGAGGTGCTGGAGGTCGAGGTCATCTGCAGCGATCCCGCCGAACACCGCCGCCGCGTCGAGACCCGCGTCGTGGACGTGCCCGGCCTGACCGCGCCGACCTGGGAGGAAGTCGTGGGCCGCGACTATCGCCCCTGGACGCGTGACCGCCTGGTAGTCGACACGGCGCGACGGAGTGTGGCGGCCTGCGTGGCCGAGATTCTGGCGCGGCTCTAGGAGGTCGCCCAGGCGCGGCCGATTTCCGAAAGGGGCACGCAGGCGCGGTACTCGCCAGGCACGGGATCGTAACGCAGCGCCAGGGTCGCGCCTGGCTCTGACGTGAAGTAGCCGGTGGTAACCATGTCACGCAGGGTGGCGAAGAACCCGGGTCCCGCGGCCGCCTCGGCGGCGTCGTGGCGATTGAGGATCGCCGTCTGCTGCTCCGTGTTCAGCGCAGCGAATCCGACGCCGTGCGCGGCCCGTGCGTCCGCATCCAGTTGGTCCAGTCCCCGCGCGATCCGCTGACGCTCGGGAAGCGGGTAGTAGTCGGCGAGCGCGCGATCGACGAACTGCGGCACGCCGGCGCGGCGCGCGCCCGGCGTGTCGGTTTCCGGGATGATCAGCTCGGCGGCCGCGTCCAGCACCTGTGCTTGCTGAAGGGACAGCGCCCGAGGCGTCCAGGCCAGCGGAGCGGGAGCCGCGATCGCCGGTGTGACGGGGCCGGCCGTGAACGCCAGCGATCCAAGCACGAGCCCGCCGCCAAGGACCAATCGCCGGTCCATCCCGGCCAAGGTTGAGCGGAGGTTCACAGCTCACCCCTCCGTCGGGCTTCGACCGCGTGGGCCACGGCCCGGGCCGTCAGCGCCATGTAGGTGAGGGATGGGTTTACGGCCGATGCCGACGTCATGGCCGCTCCGTCCGTCACGTACACGTTGCGGCAGGCATGCACCTGATTGTGGGCGTTCAGCACCGAGGTCTTCGGATCGCGCCCCATGCGCGCCGCACCCATCTCGTGGATCGCCATGCCGGGGGCGTAGGGGTTGTCGAACGTCTGGATGTTCTTGAAGCCCGCGGCCTCCAGCATCTCGGCGGCCGCGACCTGCATGTCCTTGCGCATGGCTCGATCGTTCTCCCGCAGGCGGGCGTTGAATGTCAGTGTCGGTAGGCCATAGGGGTCGAGGACGTCGCGGTTCAGGGTGACCCGGTTATCGGGGTGCGGCAGGATTTCGCCGTAGCCGTTGAGCCGCATCGACCACGCCCCTGGCTGGCTGAGGGCTGCCTTGCGTTCGGCGCCGAAGCCGGATGGGCCTTCGGCCTTGCGCGCCGCCGCGAAACCTTCGCCCGGCAGGCTGCGCTCCCAACCCAGCCGAGCCGCGCCGCCCTGGTAGCCGAAGCCGCGCAGGTAGTCCGTCCGCGCCGTGGCCCGGTCCCCCAGGTTGCGGAAGCGCGGAATATAGAGCCCGTTCGGCCGCCGTCCGGAGTAGTAGGTGTCGAGATAGCCCGGAACGTCCGCCGAGGCGCCGACCCGAGAGTGCTGGTCCATGAGATTGCGGCCCAGCTGGTCGCTGTCGTTGCCCATCCCGTTCGGGAAGCGGCGGCTCGTCGAATTCAGCATGATCGCGGCGGTCGCGTTGCTGGAGGCGCAGAGGAAGATCACCTCGGCGTGGAATTCGAGCTCCTCGCGCGTGATTGCGTCGACGACGCGCACCCCGGTCGCCCGGCCGGCCTTCTCGTCGTAGATCAGCGACGCCACGATGGAGTTCGGCCGGATCGTCAGGTTTCCGGTGCGCTCGGCGGCCACGAGAGTTGCGCTGTTCGAGCTGAAATAGGCGCCGAAAGGGCAGCCGCGCATGCACAGGTTCCGGTTCTGGCACTTGCCCCGGCCAAGGGCGAGCTGCTCGTCCGTCGGAGCCGTCAGGTTGGCGACGCGCCCGATCGTGACCCGGCGCTCCGGATAGCGGCTCTCGGTCGCCGCCTTGAACGCCTTTTCCACGCAGTTCATGTCCATGGGCGGCTGGAAGATGCCGTCCGGCAGCGTCGCCAGCCCCTCCTTCTGGCCGCTCACGCCGGCAAACCGCTCGACGTAGTCGTACCAGGGGGCAAGGTCGGCGTAGCGGATGGGCCAGTCGACGCCGACGCCCTCGCGCGCATTGCCTTCGAAGTCGAGGTCACTGTGGCGATAGCTCTGGCGCGCCCACATCAGCGACCTGCCGCCCACCTGGTAGCCGCGCACCCAGGTGTAAGGCTGCGTCTCGTTGTACGGGTGCTGGTCATCGCGCACGAACAGGTGAGCCGTGGACTCGGTGATCGTGTAGCCCGTGCGGCTCTGCACCTTGTAGTGCGCGTCCAACTCAGCACGCGGGAGGCGGCCTCGCGGGTAGCGCTCTTCCCAGGGCGGCTTGAGCGCAGTGGTGTAGTCCTCGGGGTGGCGCAGCATCCGGCCCCGCTCCAGGACAAGGGTGCGAAGGCCCTTTTCCGTGAGTTCCTTGGCGGCCCAGCCGCCGCTGATGCCGCTGCCGACGACGATGGCGTCGAACCCCGTCGACCCGCGCGCCCTGGTGTTGAGGTAGGCCATGTCGATCCCCCAATCGAACGCCTCGCGGGATGACCATCGCGGGTTCCCACCCGCGCGGCAAGCGCCAAGGTCAAGCTGCTTCAGGCGGCGAGGCGGGCCAGGTAGTCGTAGCTGATCCTGGCCGACTGCAGCCGCGGGAACGCAAACGGTGGCTCCTGTTCGACGTAGAAGCCGCGCACCCCGGCGACGTAGCCCGCGGACAACACCCGCGCCCAGTCAATCCCGCCGGAGCCGACCTCCGTCGGGTCCATCTGCAGGACATGATTGGCCCGCGTGGAGGCCTTCACGTCCTTGACGTGCATCAGGCTGAACCGCCCCTTGTACCGGTTCAGCAGAGCCACGGGATCCATGCCGGCCGCGACGGCCCACCCCACGTCCAGCTCGAAATTCACCAGCGTCGGGTCGGTCTCGCGAAGGAGGATATCGAAGCCGGTCCCGCCGCCGGCCAGGGGCGCGAACTCGAAATTGTGATTGTGGTAGCCCAGCCTGACCCCCGCCTGCTTCAGCGCCGCGCCCCTGGCGTTGAGCAGGTCCGCGTTCCCTTTCCAGTCGTCGGCAGTCAGTTGCGGCACGACGCGCCGAAGGAACGTCCCGGGGGCCTCGCCCGACGCCGGACCGCCGAACCGGGGCGGCAGGTTGGGAATGGAGAGGGCGGCCTCCGTCGCGCCCAGCGTAAGGACGTCCTGCGCCAGCTTTCCGAGATCGCCATCCAGCGTGCGGGGCTGCACGTGGACGCTGCGGCAGGTGAGTCCGGCCCGATCTATCGCGGCCCGCAATTCGTCGGGTGAACGGCCGAAGAAGCTCGAGGGCTGAACGCGCCGGTAGCCGATGGCTGCGACGGCTGCGAGGGTCCCTTCCAGGTCGGCCGCCACGTCCGGCCCGAGCGTGTAGAGCTGCAGGCCGATGGGCAGCCCGGTTCGCCGAAAGAAGGGTTGGGCGGCCGGAGCCTTGGCGCTTGCTAAGCCCATCCCCAGGACCGCAGTCCCTGCGGCCAGCAACTGTCGACGGTGCATGGACGGCATGACGACCCTCCCCTGGTGCGCACCATAGCCTAGTTCTGATACGCCCGCTCGCCATGGGTCGAGAGGTCGAGCCCGTCCTCGATGGCTTCTGGGGTGGCGCGCAGGCCCACGGTAAACTTGCAGAGGAGCAGGATCACGGCCGAGGCCGCCGCCGACCAGGCGCAGACGGTGAGCACGCCCAGCGCCTGCACGCCGGCCTGGCTGCCCATGGTCATGCCCTCGGCGTAGCCCGCGCCGCCCAGCTGGGCCGAGGCCAACACGGCCACGCCCAGGGTCCCCAGGATGCCGCCCACGCCGTGCACGGCGAAGACGTCCAGGCTATCGTCCAGCTTCAGCTTCGACTTCACCGGGCCCACGCAGTGGAAGCAGATCAGGCTGCCCAGCGCGCCCAGCACGACGCCGCCGACCGGGCCCACGAAGCCCGAGGCCGGGGTCACGGTGGCCAGGCCGGCCACCACGCCGGTGACCACGCCGATCATGCTGGTGCGGCCGAACTTCACGCGCTCGATCAGCGCCCAGACCAGGCCCGCGGTCGCCGCCGACAGGTGGGTCGCCACCAGGGCCGAGCCCGCCGCCGCGTCGGCCGCCAGCGCGCTGCCCGCGTTGAAGCCGTACCAGCCCACCCACAGCATGCCGGCGCCCATCATCGTCATGCCGGGATTGTGCGGCGGGTGCAGGTCGCCGGGGAAGCCGTCGCGCGGACCCAGCATCGCCACCGCCACCAGCGACGAGACGCCGGCCGTGGCGTGCACCACCAGGCCGCCCGCGTAGTCCATCACCTTCATCTGGGCCAGCCACCCGCCGCCCCACACCCAGTGGCAGACCGGCGCATAGACCAGCAGCAGCCAGAGGCCCGAGAACATCAGCACCGCCCCGAACTTGATGCGCTCGACGTAGGCGCCGACGATCAGCCCCGGCGTGATGATCGCGAAGGTCATCTGGAACGCGAAGAACACCGTCTCGGGCAGCGTGCCGCTGACCGCATCGCGGCCGCCGGGCAGGCCGAACTTGGCGAGGTCGCCGATGAAGGGGTTCGAGCCCGAGAAGGCCAGGCTGTAGCCGCCCAGCAGCCACAGCACCGAGGCCAGGCAGGCGATCGCCACGCAGTGCATCATCACGCTGAGCGCATTCTTGGCCCGCACCAGGCCAGCGTAGAACAGGGCCAGCCCCGGCAGGGTCATGAACAGAACCAGCGCCGTCGCCGCCAGGATCCAGGCCGTATTGGCCGGGTCGGCCGTGGGCGGAGCGTCCTGCGCCAGGGCCGAGCCCGCGCCGGATGCCGCGAAAATCAGCGTCGAAAGTCCGGCCAGCACGCGCGCCCGGGTCATGGCGTCTCCCCCTCGACCCCGCGTCGCCGACGAGTCTCCGCCGATCTGCCTAGACGCGAGGCAAGGTCTGCATAGGCAGTGGGCAAGTGTGCGGCCAACCGCCTATCGGACGGGCGCCCGCGTGCGCACCCGTCCGACGTCGATTTCGCCGGTTTTTCGGGCAATTCATGCCGAAAAACCGGGCAAAACACTCATTTCCCCTTCCGGGCGAGCCAGGCGTCACGGCGCAGAATCCAGGTCTCGCGCAGGTCCGGGCCACTGACGTAGACGTTCGGCGTCAGGTCCACGAGCTCGGCGCCCTGCTTCTCCTTGATTCGGTGCGAGGCCGCGTTCGACTGGGCGTTGGTCAGGTAGAGTTCGGTCCAGCCCAGGGTCTCGAAGGCGTAGCCGGTCACCGCATTGGCGGCTTCGAGCATCAGCCCCTGGCCCCACAGTTCGGGGTCCAGCCAGAAGCCCCGCGAGTCGCGGGTCTGCCCGTCGTGCGGCCACAGGTCGATCCGGCCGCGCAGGGTGTCGTCGCCCTTCAAGGTGATCGCCCAGAAGAACTTCTCGCCCCGCGCCCGCTGCGCGAGGCAATCGGCCATATTGGTGGCCGCGCCATCGTCCGGGTAAGGCCAGGGCACCAGGGCGTTGAGATGCTTCACCAGCTCCCACTGCGGGAAGATCCGCTGGATCGTCGGCGTATCGGTTTCGGCCAGCGGGCGCAGCACCAGCCGTTCCGTCTCGAGGACAGGTGTGGGGGGCAGGGGTCTTCGGTCGTCCATCTCGGGTCTCTCTCTTCGAGTGAGCCGGAGGCCGGGGATGCGCCTTCCTGATGTGATCCAAAACCCCGGCCGGTCCGGCGGGGCTTGGGTCTGGAAGGCTAGGCGCTCACGCGCACACGACCGGCCGGACGCCCCGCGAGGGTGGCGTTCGAGCAACCGGACGGGTTGGCGTTGCGGCGGACCATGGCCGCGCCATAGCACGGCTGAGCGCTCAGCCCCAAGGCTCGGCTAGGCGGGAGAGGGGGTTTCGGCCTGATCCCCGGAGCTCGCCGAGGGGCGACGGCGCAGGCCGGGCGGACGCTCGGCCTCGACGGCGTCCAGGTCGGCGGCGTCCAGCCGGGCGCGGATTGTGCAGACCACACCCTCGGCGGGGTAGTGGATCGTGACCTCGCCATTCAGGTCTGCGGCGAGCCCGCGGGCGATGAGCCGGGTGCCGAAGCCGGCGCGCGTGGGCGGGCTGACCCGCGGTCCGTCGAGCTCGCGCCAGACGGCGATCAGCTCACGCGACGCCGCGCGGCCTGAGAGGCGCCAGGTGAACTCGACCCGACCCCCCGATGCCGAAAGGGCGCCGTACTTCACAGCGTTCGTGGCCAGCTCGTGCAGGGCCAGGGCCATGGCGATCGCCGTCTTGGGGGGAACCCGCACGTGGGGACCGCGCATCAGGATCCGTTCCTCGCCCAGGCCCAGCCGGAACGGCTGCGCCGCCTGGCCGGCGATTTCGGCCAGATCGGCGCCCGCCCACTGCTCGTTGGTCAGCACATCGTGCGCCTTCGACAGCGCCACGATGCGCGAAGTGAGCGCGTCGCGGGTTCGCGTGGAGACGTCGGCGCTGCGCAGGGTCTGGGCGACCAGCGACTGCACAGTGGCCAGGGTGTTCTTCACACGGTGGTTCAGTTCGTTGATCAGGAGCCGCAGGTGCGCCTGATCCTGCTGCTGGCGACGCACGGCCGCGCGCAGCGTGTCCAGGCGCTCGCGGGCCTCGTACTGCCGCCGCCGGCCACGCAGCGCCGTCTGGACGATGCTGACCAGGGTGGTCGGATGGAAGGGCCGCTCCAGGAAGCTGACGTTGCCCAGCGCCTGGATGAACCGGCCGGCGGCCGGGTTGCGCTCGATGCCGCCGCCGCGCTGGGCCAGCACGATCACCGGAAAGTCCGACCATGCCGGCTGGGCCTCGACCCAGCGCGCGAAGTCGCCGTAGTCCTGCTCGTGCAGCACCTCCTCCACGATCAGCGCCAGCCCGGCCCCGGCGTTCACCGCCGGCAACAGAGACGCCATGTCGGGGCAGATCGCCGTCTCGATCTTCGCCTCGCCCAGGATGGCCGCCGCGATCTGGGCGTCGCGCCCCATGGGCGCCAGGACGATTGTCCTTTCGGAGCCCGCGCTGGAAGCCGCGGTCATGCGGACCGTTCGCCGAGCAGGCCAGAGCCCGGGCCCACGAAGTTGGGCACGCCGCGCAGGACGCCCTGGAACTCGGTCAGGGGCGGGCCGACCTTCAGGCCGGTCTGGTCGATCTCGTACTCGCGGATCGTTTTCTCGTGCTGGCCCGAACGCTTCTTGATCACCGACACCGCCCGACGCACCTCGCCCACGGCCTCGAAGTAGCGGAGCAGCAGCACCGTGTCGGCCAGGTAGGTGACATCCACCGGCGCCTTCATCTCACCCACCAGCCCATGCTGGGCGACGGTCAGGAAGGTGGTCGCGCCCTGCCGGTTCAGGAACTGCAACAGCTCGTGCATGTGGAGCAGCAGGAAGTGCTCCTCCGGCATCGCGGCCTGATAGCCGTTCAGGCTGTCGACCACGACCGTGCGGATGCCCTTGTCCTTGACGCAGTGCCGCACCGTCGAGGTGAATTCGCCGGGCGACAGTTCGGCGGCGTCGACCTGCTGGATCATGAGGCTGCCGTTGTCGCAGAGCGTCTGCAGATCGAAGCCGAGGCCCTTGGCCCGCTGGAACAGCAGGCCCAGCTCCTCGTCGAAGATAAACAGGGCCGCCTTCTCGCCGCGCTTGATCGCCGAGATGGCGAAGTGGAGCGCCATCAGCGACTTGCCGGTGCCGGCCGGGCCCAGGATCAGGCAGCTGGAGCCGCGATCGAGGCCGCCGCCCAGAAGCTCGTCCAGGCCGCAGATGCCGCTCCTGAGCGGCGTTCGGTCGAACGCGCTCCGGTGCTCGGACGAGACCAGCCGCGGGTAGATCTCCAGACCGCCGGTCTTGATCGTGAAGTCGTGGTACCCGCCCCGGAACTTGCGGCCCCGGTACTTCGTGACCCGCACGCGCCGGCGCTCGGCCCCATATTCGGGGGCCAGCTCCTCGAGGCGCACCACGCCGTGGGCGACGCTGTGCACTGTCTTGTCCGAGATCTCGGCCGTGAGATCGTCCAGCAACACCACCGTCGCGCCGTGCTTGGCGAAGTAGTGCTTCAGCGCCAGGACCTGGCGGCGATACCGCAACGACCCCTGCGCCAGCAGGCGGATTTCGGAAAGGCTGTCGATCACCACGCGACTGGGCTCGGCCCGCTCGACGGCGTCCAGGATCATCCGGGTCGTCTCGCCTAGCTCCAGGTCCGACGAATAGAGCAGGCTCTGCTGCTGGTGCTCGTCCAGCAGGTTCTCGGGCGGAACCAGCTCGAAGACCTCGACGCCCTCCAGGCTCCAGCCGTGCGAGGCGGCGGTGTCGCGCAGCTCGGCTTCGGTCTCGGACAGGGTGACGTACAGCACCCTCTCGCCCGCCGCCGCGCCGGCCATCAGATAGCTCAGGGCGGCGGTGGTCTTGCCTGTGCCCGGGCTGCCCTCAAAGAGGAACACGCGATTTCGCTTGAGCCCGCCGCCAAGAATGTCGTCGAGCCCGACGATGCCTGTCCTGGCGTCGCCGCGCGTTTCCGAAGTCGTGGTCATTGCTCCTCGGCGTGTGACGGCCTGTGCGGCCCCGCTGCCCCGAAAAGCCAAATGCAGCTCCAGCGCTGCGGTTCCGCGACTAGCCCGCGAGGCGGCGGCGGGGTTCTCGCACCGCCGACAGCAAAATCAGCAGCGCCGCCGCCAGGAAACCCAGCGACGCCATGAACACCACGTCGTAGCCGTAGACCTCGGCCACCACGCCGCCGATCAGCGGCCCGGCGGTGGCGGTGATGCTCTCGGCTGTGGCCGACACCGCGATGCGCATAGGAAGGTCGTCGCGGTTGCCGAACTCCAGGATCATGGTCTGCGAGGCCATCATGTAGCCGCTGAGCGAGGCGCCCAGCACGGCGAAGGACGCGAAGATCCAGGTGGGCTCGTGCAGGTTCAGCAGCATGAGCGTCGCCGCGACCCACCCGATGATCGACAGCACCAGCACCAGCCGGAAGCCGGTCTTGTCGCCCAGATAACCCCAGACCAGGTTTGAGGCCGTGTCCGCCCCGAGGAAGGCGAACGACAGCAGCCCCAGCGTCGCCCCGTCCGCCCCGATCACCTTGCCGACGTAGAGGATGTAGAACGGCGTCGCGATGCGCGCCGACGTGGCCAGCATCTGCACGACCAGGAAGAAGCCGTACGCCTTGTCCTGGGCGATGAGGGCTGGGAAGTCCTTCAGCCGGTCGCGGATGCGCGCCTGCGCCCGCACGGTCGGCGGCTCGGGCTCCTTCAGCAGCAGCTGCAGCGCCCACAGCCCGAAGCTGGTCAGCACGAAGGCGAACAGGAAGGTGGTCGAATAGCCGTTCCCGAACAGGTTCGGCTGGATGAAGTATGTTCCTGCGACGCCCGCCAGCACGGCGGCGATGGCCCCGCCGGTGGCGTTGCGCCAGGCCTGCAGCCGGCCCCGCCGGCTGATCGGGATCACCTTCGACATCAGCAGGCTGAACACCACCCGCTGTGCGCCCATGAAGATGCCGAACATCAGCATGCAGAACAGCAGAGCGCCGACCAGCGCCTGGCCTGTCAGAAACCAGCCAGCCAGCGCCATCCCCAGAATCGCCAGGCGCCCCAGGCTGCCCATCCAGATGGCGGCGGGCATCACCTTGGTGCGGTGCTCGATCTTGGTGGCGCCGACGATGGGCGAGATCACCCCGCCCAGCTGCTGCAGCGCCAGCGCAAGGCCCACGATGGCGTTCGAGCCCGAGACGGCGTGGAGGTAGGCCGGCAGGAAGGTCGGCGCATTGACCAGCCGGAAGCCGGTCATCCCCAGCATGCCGTGCAGGTAGTTGCCGATGTAGTTGCGCTTCAGGTTGTCCCAGACGAACTTCTCATAGGCCGCCTCGCGGACCGCCAGATCGTCGTCGGCGGCCACCTGGGCCGCATCTTCGGTTTCCTCGATCTTGGCGTCCAAAACTTAGCCCGCACCGCCGGGTTCTTGCGCCCGGCCCCACGGCTCCCTGAAAGCGGCGAAATTTCGAAGGTGCGGTCCGCGCGCGGGCCGCCCTGTCCCAATGCTAGGGGGATTTGCCGGTGGCGCAACGCCCAGAGCGCCCCTCGCCGTACGAAGTTTTCGGTTTCCGCGGCGTCGCCCGACCGGGGCAAGCGCTTGACGGGCGGCGCGCGGTCGCCAGAGTCGCCGCCGGTCCAGTGGAGGCGCCCTTGCGTAGTCTGATCCTCGGCCTTGCGCTGGCCGCCGGCTTTGCCGGCGGCGCCGCCGCCGCTGATTTCGTCGTCGTCTCGTCTACCGACCCTGCGATCGCGCGCGGCCGCGAGGTGGCCAGCGGCGAGAGCCTGCAGATCGCCCAGGGCCGCAGCGTCGTGCTGGTCGACACCGCGGGCCAGGTGACCCGGCTGGCCGGCGGGGCGTCGCCCGTTCGTGCGCCCCGCACCCAGTTGGCCAGCGTGAACGAGAGCCGCGTCCAGGTGCTGAAGCTGCTGGTGGCCCCGGCGCGCGTGCGCCGCGCCGCGCCCAGCATGGGCAAGGTCTGCCCCGACGCCGACCTCACCCGCTTCGACGGCATCGTCTCGGTGGCCCAGGTCGACGGCTGCCTCACCACCGCCCGGGCCGCCTTCGACGCCTATGTGCTCAAGGCCGTGGGGCCCGAGGCGCCGTAGCCCCGCCACAGCAGCCCCGACGCCATCGCCACGCCGACGAGGCCGATCAGGATCGGCGCGGCGTAGGTCGCTCCGCTCGCCACGATCGCCGCGCCCGCCAGGCACGACAGCCCGCAGCCGATGTCCCAGCCGCCCTCGGTCGCCACGCTGAACCGCAGCGGGCAGGGTGAGGCCTTGGCCAGGTTGTAGATCGGGGCCATCAGGGCCGGGACCCAAACCGCCACCACCAGCGCCCCAAGCGCATTGGCGGTCACGGCGAGCCAGGGCGAACCCAGGCTGACGCCTCGCAGCGCCAGCACGCCGGCGGCCACGACAAAGGCGATGACAATGGCCGATCGCCCTTTGCCGGCGTCGATGTGCTTGCCGATCCAGAGTGTGAAGACCGTCCCCGCCAGAGCGGAGAGCGCCATCGCCCCGCCATAGGCGGTAAAGCTCTCCCCCAGGGCGATGAACAGTGCGACCTGCCAGACGTAGTGGTAGCCGCCGGCGAAGACGCCGTCGCACGCCATCAGCGCCGAGCCCAGCCACGCGGCGCGGAAGCCGCCCGGCGCGTCGTCGGCCACGGCCACCTCCGGCGCACCCAGCAGTGGCAGGGCCGCCAGCACCTGGACCATGCCGGCGGCGGGAAAGGCCAGCCACGGACCGCCCAGGAACAGCGCCCATCCGCCCAGAAGCGGCGCTCCGATGCCCACCAGCGCCAACAGCGCCGTGCGGATCGCGACCTGACCGCCCCTGTGCTCCGCGTCGCCCACGGCGGCGAAGTAGGCGTGATAGCAGGTCCAATAGAGCACGCTGCCCAAGGGGCTCACGAGCACCATGGCCAGGAACGCTCCGTCCACGCCCTTCACAAACGGCAGGATCGGGAAGACGGCGGCCTCCAGGGCTGTGCCGAGGACCAGCGTCGTCCGCAGGCCGAAGCGCCGGGCGAAGGGCAGCACGAAGGGTCGCAGGATGAAGCGAAGGGCGGTCATCGCCGCCATCGAACACAGCACCAGCGGCGCCGGCACGCCGGCCTTCAGCAGGAAGACGAGGATGAAGATGCCGCCGGCCTCCTGGGCCAGCGTCTGGATGCCGGAATGCAGATTGAGGCGGTTCACCGCCGCGTTGGAGAAGAAGCTCATGAAAGAGATGCCCCCGGGGCACGCGCATGTACACTGGCGCAACGCCGCGTTCCGCGGCGGCGGCCATCAGGTTCGACGGGTGGGAGCTAGTCCCTCAGGCGCTCGGTGCACATAAGCCCGAGTTAGGCACGGCCAGGGTCGCCGGGCAAGGCTGCGCGGTGCTCCTCGCGGGCGGCCTGGAAAACTTCGCGCGCCGCGTCAGCGTTCATGGCGGCGATGGCAAGGCCCACCGCCAGGTCCGGCCACGCCGAGCGCCAGAGGAAGGCGGTGACGAGGCCGGCGGCGATGATCGCCAGGTTGGCGAACGCATCGTTGCGCGCCGACAGGAACGCCGCCCTGGTCAGGCTGCCGCCGGAGGCCCGGTGTCGCGCCAGGAGGAATGCACAGGTCAGGTTCACCGCCAGCGCCCCGAGACCGGTCACTGACAGCGCCACCGGGTCAGGCGCCACGGGCTGGTTGAATTTCTCCCAGGCGGTCCACAGGGTGGCCACGGCCGGCGCCAGCAGGATCGCGGCCAGAACCATGCCCAGCCGCGCCCGAGCCGCCGCGGCCCATCCGAGCGCAAGCAGGATCAGGAGATTGACCGAGGCGTCCTCGAGGAAATCGATCGAGTCCGCAAACAGCGACACCGAGCCGATCGCCAGCGCTGCGGCGAACTCGACCCCGAAATAGGCCAGGTTTAGGATGGCGACCCAGGCCACCGCCCGGCGCAATAGGGACCGGGCGTCCGACGCCTCGGGCCCAGCCATCAGATGCGCTTGTATTCCAGCTTCGAGCCGTCCTCGAGCTTGCCCCGCAGCGCCAGCCAGTTGCCGTTCGCGTCGTAGAAGTCGTCGATCTCGGCCTCGCCGCGGATCTGCCAGTGGCCCGGCTTCACACGGGTGCAGGTGACCTTCAGCATCTTGCCTTCCTGCTGATTGAACAGGGGGCGTCCGAAGCTGGCCTGGTTCCAGTGGCTCAGCGGCGCTGCGTCGGCCGGCCCGCGGGAGGCGCCGGTGGGGCCGGTGATCGCGACGTACCCGCCCATGGCCCGGGCCGAGGCCTTGGTGATCTTGCCGTTGCCGTTGGTGGTGGTGTCGACGCTGACGAACTTGCCGCCGGCCCACTTCTCGACCGCCGTGTGCTTGTACTTGTAGACCGGCACCGGTCCGACCTTGACCACCATGTTCACATCGGTGGTCAGCGTGCGCGCATCGTCGTCGCCCGAGAAATTGATGACGTGCTCGCCCACCTTGTTCCCATTGCGGAACACCGCGAAGGCCAGCCGCGGCGGCGGCGCCGCCAGGGCCGCACTGGGGACCAGCAGACCGACGCCCGCTGTCAGCAGTTCGCGACGACCCAAAACCAGGCTCATGCTGTCATCCTCTTTCGCGGCCAACTCGGGCTCGCCGTCTTTACGGACGGATCAATGTCCCGGACGCGGCTTATAGCTGCGCGGCGCGCGGACGGGCAGGGGCTTCTCAGGGGGCTTCTGCCCGTGTTGCGGCATGGCGGCCGATTTCGGGAACGCCAGTCCCAGCATGGAGGCCTGTTGTTGGAAGCCGTGAGTCATGGCGACTGTCCTTCCATCTGTCTTCGCCGCTGAAATTCATGCCCGAAGCGGCTCCGGGAATCGAATCGGCGGCCTGCACATCCACGTGAACGCTGAGATAGGCGCCGCCCGGATCGCCATAGATCGTGCCCGACACCGGCGCGGCCTCCGCCGGCGTGCGCGCCACCGCCACGGGGATCAGGTCTGGGCTCTCGACCAGCGCGTTGGTCGGGTCGAATTCGGTCCACCCCAGATCGGGCAGGAAGGCCTCGCACCACGCATGCGTGGCGCCGGCGCCGCGCATCCCCGAATTCGCCGGGCAATAGAGATAGCCGGTCACGAACCGCGCCGCGTAGCCCAGCCGGCGCAGCGACTCGACCATCAGCCAGGCGAAGTCGCGGCAGGTGCCCGAGCCCATGCGCACGGTGTGGGCGGGGTCCTGGGCCGCGCCCATGTCGCGGGGCTCGTACTCGAAGGTGTTGTGGATGTACTGGTTCAGCCGCATCAGCGAATCCAGCGCGGGTTCGTACGGGCTGCCCACCAGGTTGCGGAGCCACTTCAGCAGGTCGCCGTTGGCGTCCTCGGTGACCGGATCGAGGAAGGGGGCCAGGACCGCGCGGTCGGTCGGCGCATAGACGATGGGCGTGGCCGTCTGCGGATCCTCGATGCGCACGTCCGACAGCTGGGCTGGGAACCGCTCGATCACCAGTTCGCTGACGATCGAAAGCCCGCTCGACTGGCCCTGAGGCGTGAAGCAGCAAACCGAGTTGCCCAGGGCGTCGTAGACCCACCGCGTCTCGCCGGGCGGCGAGACGGTCAGCACGGCGTCGGCCACCCGGATCGCATGGCTGTCGCGCGGCCGCACCAGCAGCCGGTGCAGGCCGAACGAGACCGGTCGGTCGTAGCCGTAGAAGGTTTCGTGTCGGATCGCGAGCCGGGCCATGCACGCGGAATGGCCGACGAGCCGCGTTGTTCCGCTTCGTCGTCAGCCCAGGTTCACCGGCGGCGCGCGCTCGGCGCCTCTTGACTATTCCAAACTTCTAGAAATATAGAATGGATACAGTTCGAAACCGGAGCCCAACACCATGAAGCGCCTCCATCTGCACGTCAGCGTCCCCGACCTCGACCAGTCGATCCAGTTCTACGAGACCCTTTTCGGGGCGAAGCCCACGGTGGTGAAGGACGACTACGCCAAGTGGATGCTCGACGACCCGAAGGTGAACTTCGCCATCTCGCAGCGCGACCGCGCCGCGGGCCTCGACCATGTGGGCATCCAGGTGGATTCGAACGCCGAGCTGACCGAGCTGGCGGGCCGCCTGAAGGCCGCCGGCGCCCAGACCTTCGACGAGGAAGCCACCACCTGCTGCTACGCCCAGTCGGACAAGAGCTGGGTCGCCGATCCGGCCGGCCTGCGCTGGGAAACGTTCTATACGTTCGGCGAGGCGACCACCTACGGCGCAAGCGATGCTCTGGCGGCGCTCGAGGCCCAGAAGCCGGCGGCCGCCTGCTGCGGCGCCCCGGCCCCGAAGGCCGAGTCGGTCCCGGCCACCGCCAGCGCCTGCTGCTGACACAAAAGCTCTGGGCTGCGACTCAATTGTTCTGATATTCCAGAACAATGGAAAAAGAAGAAGCGATCCGCGGTCTCGGCGCGCTCGCCCATCCCGGTCGTCTCGACGTGTTCCGCCTGCTCGTTCAGGCGGGGCCCGACGGGATGGCCGCCGGCGAGATCGCGCGGACCACCGGCAGTCCGCAGAGCAGCCTCTCGGCCAACCTGACGATCCTGTCGAACGCCGGCCTGATCGTCTCGCGCCGCGACGGACGCTCGATCATCTATCGCGCCGCCTACGAACAGATGCGCGGCCTGCTGGCCTTCCTCATGGAGGACTGCTGCGCCGGCAAGCCCGAGATTTGCGCGCCGCTGGCGGCCCAGGCCAGCGCCGGGTGCGCCGCCGAAGGCGCTCGCTGCTGACAGAGACGACGATGAACGATCGACCCTACAACGTCCTCTTCCTGTGCACCGGCAACTCCTGCCGCTCGATCATCGCCGAGGCGCTTATGAACCAGCTGGGCGCCGGCCGCTTCCGCGCCTGGTCGGCCGGCTCGTTCCCGACGGGCCAGGTCAATCCCAACGCGCTGGCGCTGCTGCAGACGTTCAATCACGACACCAGCGGCTTCCGCTCCAAGTCGTGGGACGAGTTCTCGCGCGAGACCAACCCGGACGCGCCCGAGCTCGACTTCATCTTCACCGTCTGTGACGACGCCGCCGGCGAGGTCTGCCCCTGGTGGCCGGGCCATCCGGTGACCGCGCACTGGGGCATGCCCGATCCGGCGCGCGCCACGGGCAACGAGGCGGAGATCGCCCTGGCGTTCGCCGACACCTATCGGAGGCTTAGCGACCGGATTTCGCTCTTCGTGAACCTGCCTCTCGCCAAGCTCGACCAGATGTCGCTCCAGAAGCAGCTGGACGAGATCGGCGGCGCGCAGACCCAGCCTGCCGGATGACGCCAGACGACACTGCGGCCAGCCTGGAGCCGCCGCGCGAACCCTTCGGTCCCGCCCGCCGCCTCGCCGCCGAGGCGCTGGGCACGGCGCTGCTTCTGGCGGTGGTCGTGGGCTCCGGGATCATGGGCGAAACGCTGGCCGGCGGAAACGTCGCCATCGCGCTGCTGGGCAACACCCTGGCCACGGGCGCAGCGCTGGTGGTGCTGATCACCATCTTCGGGCCGCTGTCGGGCGCCCACTTCAACCCCGCGGTCACCCTCGTGTTCGCGCTGCGCCGCGAGATCGGCTGGGGGCTCGCGGCGGCCTATCTCGCCGCCCAGGTCGCCGGCGCCATCGCGGGCGTCTACGCGGCCCACGTGATGTTCGCAGAGCCGATCCTGCAGGTGTCGACCAAGCTGCGCGACGGTCCGGCTCAGGCCTTCTCCGAGGCCTTGGCCACCTTCGGCCTGGTCCTGACGATCCTCGGGACGATCCGTTTCCGCCCGGACTTCACCCCCGTCGCCGTCGGCCTCTACATCACCGCCGCCTACTGGTTCACCGCCTCGACGTCCTTCGCCAATCCGGCGGTGACGGTAGCTCGCAGCCTTTCCGACACCTTTGCCGGCATCGACCCGTCGTCCGCCCCCGCCTTCATCGCCGCCCAGCTCGCGGGCGCCGTCGCAGCGACGTTCACGGCCCGGGCGCTCTTCGCGGATTGACCGCTGCGACCACGGGACTCTAGCCAGCCTACGCCGGCGCAGCCGCCTTGGCCCGGCGCGCGAAGGTCAGTACGACCGCGGCGGCGATGGCCGACAGCATGCTGCCCCCGAGCACGCCCAGCTTGACCTCGGTCTGCAGGTCGGTGGCATGGCCGGGAAACGCCAGCGCCCCGATGAACAGGCTCATGGTGAAGCCGATGCCGCACAGCAGGCTCACGCCGTAGAGCTCGAGCCAGGTGGCGCCGGCGGGCCGCTCGCCCAGCCTCAGCTTCGTGACCAGCCACACGGCGCCCAGAACGCCGGTCTGCTTGCCCAGGAACAGCCCGAAGGCGATGGCGATGACCAGCGGGGCCAGCGCCTGCTCCATCCCCAGCCCGGCCATCGAAACCCCCGCCTTGGCGAAGGCGAACAGCGGCAGCACGAGGAAGGCGTTGTAGGGGTGCAGGTCGTGCATGGCTTCCTGCAGGGGGCTCTGGTGATCCTCGCGCCGGGGCTTCAGGGGCACGATGACGGCGAACGCGACGGCGGCCAGCGAGGTGCTCAATCCCGACAGGACGGTGCACCACCAGATGGCCGCAAATCCGATGATCCAGAACGGCGACGGCATCTTGCCCAGGCGGGCCGCCAGCGCGATGGCGGCCAGCATTCCCGCCGCCGCCCCGGCCATCGTCCAGTCGGTCCCGCCGCTGTAGAGGGCGCCGATCAGCACGATGGCCCCGAGGTCGTCGACGATGGCGAGGGTCAGCAGGAAGATCCGCAGGGACGGGGGCAGTCCCCGCCCCACCAGCGCCAGGACGCCCAGGGCGAAGGCGATGTCGGTGGCGACCGGGATCGGCCAGCCGGCATGGGGCGCGCCCAGGACGCCCGACAGGGTCAGGTAGACCACGACCGGCCCGATCATCCCGCCGAGCGCGGCGATCACTGGCGTGGCCAGCTTGCGCGGATCGCTCAGTTCGCCCCGCAGGATCTCGTGCTTGATCTCCAGGCCGACGACCAGGAAGAACAGCGACATCAGCCCTTCCTTGATCCAGTCCGACACCGACAGAGTCAGCGACAGGGGGCCCAGGGCGAGGGCCTGCTTGCTCTTCAGCAGGGCGAAGTAGTCCCCCGCCAGCGGCGAGTTCGCCACGATCAGCGCGGCCACGGCGGCCGCCGCGAGCACGCCGGCCGATGCAGCCTCGGTGCGGAGGAATTCGAACGTGAGTTTGCGCGCCACGGCGGCCTCCCGGTTGGGGTTAGCGGTCGTGGCGCCAGGTTATCGACGGACGCCTGACTGGATTCGCTGTGACAGCCTGGATTCGCTGCGGCGGCGCCAGCCCGGTCGCGATGTGCGACCCGATACCTGTCGCCAGGATATCGCGGACCGCCCGACGGGCAAGCGAAACCGGCCCCCAGTTGCCCGCCGCCCGCCGCCGTGTCATCCGGCGGCCATGACAACCGATGTGATCGTGGTCGGCGGGGGCCACAATGGACTCACCTGCGCGGCCTACCTGGCCAAGGCCGGGCTGAAGGTGACGGTGCTGGAGCGTCGCGGCGTTCTGGGCGGCGCGGCGGTGACCGAGGAATTCCACCCTGGCTTCCGCAACTCCGTGGCCAGCTACACCGTCTCGCTCTTGAACCCGCGGGTGATCGCCGACCTGGACCTGCGCCGCCACGGCCTGAAGGTGGTCGAGCGCAAGGTGTCCAACTTCCTGCCCCTCGACGGCGACCACTTCAGCGTCGGCGACGGCATCACCCAGGCCGAGACCGCGCGGTTCTCGAGGGCGGACGCTGAGCGGCTGCCCGCCTACTGGGACCGCCTGGACCGTATCGCCGACGTGCTGCGCGAGCTGGTCCTCGTCACGCCGCCCAACCTGGTCGAGGGGGGCTTCGCCCAGGCGCTGCCCGAGTTGCTGAAGAGCGCCGTTCTTGGCCGCAAGCTGTCCAAGCTGGACCTCACCGCCAAGCGCGACCTCCTGGCCCTGTTCTCGCAGTCGGCCGGCGACTGGCTCGACGGCTGGTTCGAGAGCGCGCCGATCAAGGCGGCCTACGGTTTCGACGGCGTCGTCGGCAACTTCGCCAGCCCCTACACGCCGGGCTCGGCCTACGTCCTGCTGCACCACGTGTTCGGCGAGGTGAACGGCAAGAAGGGCGCCTGGGGCCACGCCATCGGCGGCATGGGGGCGATAACTCAGGCGATGGCCGCCTGCTGCCGTGAGCGCGGGGTCGATCTCCGGACGGACGTCGCCGTGGCTGAGATCCTCACCGAGAAGGGCCGGGCCACGGGCGTGGTCACCGCCTCGGGCGAGACGCTGAAAGCGCGTGCGGTGGTCTCCAACCTGCACCCCCAGCTCACCTTCGGGAAGCTGATGGCGCCGGCCGTCCTGCCGGCCGACTTCCAGGAGCGCGTCGCCCGCTACCGCTCCGGCTCGGGCACCTTCCGCATGAACGTGGCGCTAAGCGAACTCCCCCGCTTCACGGTCAAGCCCGAACCCGGCGACCATCTGACCGCCGGCATCATCATCGCGCCCTCGCTCGCCTACATGGAGCGCGCCTACGACGACGCCCGCGCCCACGGCTGGTCGAGGGAACCCATCGTGGAGATGTTGATTCCGTCCACGCTGGACGACAGCCTCGCCCCGGCCGGCCGGCATGTGGCCAGCCTGTTCTGCCAGCACGTCGCGCATGACCTGCCCGGCGGCCGATCCTGGGACGACCATCGCGACGAGGTCGCCGACCTGATGATCGCCACGGTCGACCGGCATGCCCCCGGCTTTGCGAAGTCGGTGCTGGGTCGCCAGGTGCTGTCGCCTCTGGACCTCGAGCGCACCTTCGGCCTCGTGAACGGCGACATTATGCACGGCCGCCTCAGCCTGGATCAGCTGTTCTCGGCCCGTCCGGTCCTGGGGGCCGGCGACTACCGCAGCCCCATCCGCGGCCTCTACCTGTGCGGCGCGGGCACGCACCCCGGAGGCGGCGTCACCGGCGCTCCAGGCCATAACGCGGCGGCCGAGATGCTGAGGGACGCGCGACACCGGAAGTTCTGACCAGCCCTCGGGGCGAGGGGCGACTACCCCTCGGCCGCGTACAGCGCCTCTTCCCAGGCCGTCACCTGGATCAGCGCCTCAAGGAGGGGCGCCACTTCGATCGGCTTGCGGACATGGCCGTCGAACAGGCCGGCCGACGCCTCGTCCAGCTGATGGTCGGCCGAAAAGGCCAGGATCGGGGTGTCGCGGTTCGGACCCGGTTCGCCGCGGATGCGGCGCGCCGCCGTGGGCCCGTCCATCACCGGCATGCGGATATCCAGCAGGATCACGTCGTAGGGCAGCTGCGCCGCCAGCTCGACCGCTCCGGCGCCGTCGCTGGCGTCGGTCACCTCGATCCCGAACTGCGTCATGACCGCATGCGCCAGCTCGCGGTTGGTGGGGTTGTCGTCGACCACCAGCACCCGTAGTCCCGCGACGCCCGCCAGCGGAGAGATCGCGTCGGGTCCCTCGGCCGCGGCGCAGGCCGGCGCCGGAATCTCGAATGCAAAGGTCGAGCCCTCGCCCAGGGCGCTGGTCAATCCGATGTCGCCGCCCATGGCGTCCACCAGCCCGCGGCAGATGGCCAGGCCCAGGCCCGTGCCGCCGCCGGCCCGCGCCGCATCGCCGTCGACCTGCGAAAAGCGCTGGAACAGCCGGGCTTGCTGGGCTTCGGTCATCCCGGCCCCGCTGTCGCGAACCGCGACCTTCAGCCGGCCCTCGGCGTGGCTCGCGGTGACGGCCACCTCGCCGTCATCGGTGAACTTCACGGCGTTGCCGATCAGGTTGAGCAGCACCTGGCGGGTGCGGTCCGGGTCGATGTCGACGTGGGCCGGCAGATCCGACGCGGCGAAGGAGAGCCGCAGCCCCTTGGCCTCGGCCTGCGGCTCGAACAGTGCGAGGGCCGTCTCCAGCAGCTCCAGCAGGGCGGTCGGCCTGGGGGTGACCGGCATCAGCCCCGCCTCCAGCTTCGAGAAATCGAGCACGTCGTTGACGATGGCCAGCATCGCCTGGCCGGCTGCGCCGATACGTTCGACCTGGCGGCGCGCGTCCGTGGCCAGGTCGTCGCGGCTTGAAAGCAGGTTCGTGAAACCGAGGACGGCGGTCAGCGGCGTGCGGATCTCGTGGCTCATGTTGGCCATGAACTCGGCCTTCGTGGCCGCCGCCGCCTGCGCCTCATCCCGCGCCGCCAGCAATTCGGCCTCAAGTTCCTTGCGCGCGCTCACGTCGCGCATCTGCGAGATGACCGCCTCCACCTCGCCCTTCGCGTTGCGCACCAGCGACGGGTTGCCTTCCATCCAGACATAGTCGCCGCTGGCGGTGCGGATGCGGTGCGTGCGGTCCCGGCTGGGATCGACCACGCCGGCCCGGAACAGTTCGGCCATCCTGGCCTGCGCCTCCGACAGATCGTCCGGATGCACCAGGGAATAGCCGCTGACGCCGATCAGCTGGTCGGGCGTATAGCCATAGCGGCTCACAGACGGCGAGACGTAGAGGATCGTGTCCTCGGCATCGACCTTCAGGATGATGTCCGACGAGTGGTCCGCCAGCATCCGGTAGCGGGCTTCGCTCTCGGCCCGCGCCGCCTCGGCCTCCATGCGCCCGGTGATGTCGCGAAGCTGCGAGATCACCGCCGCGATCCCGCCCTGGGCATTGCGGATCACCGACGGCTTTCCTTCGACCCATACGAAGCCGCCGTCCTTCTTCAGGATCCGATAGGTCTGATGGGGCATATCGTCGACCGCGCCGCTTTGCCTGCGCTCGCGCATCCGCGTCCCCACCGCCTCGCGGTCGTCGGGGTGGATGAACGGCAGCGGCGACCGTCCGATCATGTCCTCGGGCGCATGACCCAGATGTCGGATCGATGGCGACACGTAGGTCAGGATGCCCCGGTCATCGATCGTGATGACAATGTCCGAGGCGTTGTCGGCCAGCACACGATAGCGTTCCTCGCTCTTGCCCACCTGGGCCAGCGCTTCGCGCAGCGAGGCGTTCAGGCGGCGCCGCTCGGCCAGAACCGCGGTCAGCGGCAGGGTCGCGAACGTCATGGTCGCCAGCAGCCCCTGCAGGACCGCCAGCTTCACCTGCATGTCGCCGTGAATCAGCCCGGCGGTGCCGTGGCCGGTCAGGGTGGCGGTCACGGCCACCACCGCCGTCAGCAGAAGCGCCACGGCGTTGCCGGCGCTGGGCAGTGTCATCGCGCACCACACCAGCGGCGGGAACAGCAGGAACAGGAGGGGGTAGGACTCCTGACCGAAGGCCAGCGCCCAGGCCGCGACCAGGGCGGTCAGGGGAGCGAGGTTGCGCTTGCGCCAGAACGCGGCCTTGAGCGAGCCCGCGTCCGTGACCAGCGCCAGAACCATCGGGGTGACGACCGCCAGACCGAGGGCGTCGGCCAGGTACCAGCGGATCAGGGTGCCCATGCTCGCATCGCCCAGTACGGCGCTCGCCATCAGGGCCGGAACCACAGGCGCGACGAGCGCCACGCAACTCAGCGACAGCAACTGGCGCGGCTTGGTCACGTCCAGGTCGGGGCCGGCGAGGCGGCTTGCCAGGGCTGCGGCGATCAGGATCTCGCCGCCGTTGCAGGCCGCCAGTAAGAGGGCCCGGCCCTCGGAGTGGCCCACGGCCAGGTTGGCGACCATCATGCCCGCCGCGGCCGACGCGGCGTACGCGGCCCACAGGCGCGGCGGGGACCGCAGGATGACGGCGAGGGCGAGCCCGTTGGCGGGCCAGATCGCGGCCACATGGTCTTGGGAGCCGGTGAAGGCGAGGCAGACGACGGCCAGTCCACAGGCGCTCAGCGCGAGCGCGAGCAGTCGCGCCGCCTCAGAGCCTGCCCACGACTGAAGCCTACCCGGCATGCCGCCCTCGATCTTCGACCGGTGTATGTGGGCCATGATCGGTTGTCGGCGTGTTAACTCTGCCTGCGGCAAGTCGAAGCAGAGGTGTGGCGCGCCCTCCTGCACCGGAAGGCGCGCCACCCCAGCCCCGCATCCGGGCGGTCGGGCCCGGGCTGCGCTGGCCGGATCCTGGGGCGGCGGCCGCGCCTCGCCCCGCTCGGGGCGCGGGGGGACCGCGATCCGCCGTCCTGCCTGGGAGGCGTGCATCTGACGCCGCCGAGGCCAAGGACCCTGTCGTCAGAAGACCGTGCTCACAGCGGCGCGGGAAGGCGCGCCGGCCTGCGCCGCGATGCATCGCGATGCATCGGTTCGTCTGTCAGCCCTGCGAGGCTTCGCGATAGGCGGCGCCGCGGGCCATCGATCGTTCGATGGGCATGCGCAGGAGCAGGTCGCCGCCCAGCTGCGCCTGCGCCGGACCGATGTCCCGCAGCAGGCGCCTGGCCACGGCCTCAGGCACTGAACCCTCGGGCGCCAGCGGGTCCTGCGACGCCAGGCGCTCGAAGGTGGCATGGTCGGCCGCCGCGTCGCCGCTCAGTTCGCCGATCCGCTCGAACACCATGGCATAGGCGGTGGGCGTGCGGCCGGGGTCCAGGGCGGGCCCCAGCACCAGACCGTCCACCACGTCGACCTTGGGCGCCGACACACCGTTGAACAGGCCCGTCAGGACCGCCCCGCCCGAGGCGTCGGCCGCGATCGCGAACAGCTGGTTGTGCAGCGGAAGCATCCAGCCCTCGGCGAAGCTGCCGCCAGAGCCGATCCGCAGCGCCAGCAGGCCCGTCGCGGGGTCCAGCCGGATCATTCCATGGTCGTGGATGAACCGGCCGGGCTGCAGCAGATAGGGCCTGGTCGAACGGAAAAAGCCTTCATAGGCCGCCGCCCTCACCACGGTGTTGGCGCGCGCCTCGTCCAGCACCACCAGCGGCAGGCCTGCGGGCGCCGGGGCGACGGCGGCGCCCGCGCCAAGCCGCTGCGCCAGATCGTGCACGTCGCGGTCCCAGTCCAGGGCCGTAAAGCCCTCGACCCTCCGCGCGACCGCCGCCGTCAGCCGCACCAGGTTGTGGCCGGTGGGGACCGCCGCCCCGGTCACCCAGCGCCCGACCGCCGACTTGTCGACGGCCAGCTCGGCCGCCAGCTGACCGCGGCTGATCGAAAGCGCCTTCAGCGCGAGCTCGAGCTTGTCACGGAACGCGTTACCCATGGGCCGACCTTAGCGGACGCGCGCGCTGCGGCGGAAGGACTTCGCGGCGATCGCCATACACGATGCCCCGGAACGCGAAGTGAGCGGGCCGTCTAGTGCCGCTGCCGGCTCTGGAGGGCCGAGCGCAGGGCGTGTTCCAGAGCCCGCGTCTGGTACGGCTTGTCCAGCACCTCGCGGCGGTTGTGCGGCGGGGCGACACCGGCCGAGCCATAAGCCGTGGCGAAGAGGAAGGGGATGTTGCGGGCCGCCAGCACGTCTGCGACCGGGAAGACCTTCTCGCCGCCGATGTTCACGTCCAGCACCGCAGCGTCGATCTCTTCCGTCTTCAGCAGCTCCAGGGCCTCGGCCACAGCGGTCGCTGGACCGATGACCCGGCACCCCAGCGCCGCAAGCCGGTCCTCCAGCAGCGCCGCCACCAGCATTTCGTCCTCGACCACCAGGATGCGGGCGTTCACCAGGAGGTCATCGCCCCGGGCCCGCCAACCCTTCGGTCCTGGGCCAGGCCCACCGCTAGGCTCATGGCTCGCAGCCCACTCCGAACTCGACCAACCCATGGCGTGACAAGTCCCAACGCGGATGGCTGTACCGCAGGCGCCAGTCAAACACGATCGCGGGCATCTGCGAAGAGATACAATCAGGAGTGGCGCGATTCCGCCGCGTGGCTCCTGCGGCTGCCCCAGTGCGGCCTCGCGCTGGACCTCCCGCTGATCGCCACCTTTCCCACGCCGCCGCAGCCGGACGCCGGGATCGCGCCGGACCATCTCGTACGCACCCGCGCGGCCGATCTTGCGCTAAGGTCGGATCCGCAGCGCGAGGCTGCGCTCCGCTTTCTGCGCGCCTGACCCGACGCCGGATCGGAACGCGGCGGGCGGCGTTGGCGACGTCAGCAATTCCGAGCGAGGCCACCCCATGTCGACCGACGTCCAGAAGTCCGGCCCCCTGCGCGGCGCGGTGATCGCCGCGCTGGTGTCCCTGGCGGCCGCGTTCGGGGTCGCGGCGCTGGGCGGCCTCGCCACCGCGTCCAGCGTCGAGACCTGGTACACGACGCTCCAGAAGCCGGCCTTCAACCCGCCCAACGGCGTGTTCGCGCCGGTCTGGACCACGCTCTACGCCCTGATGGCCATCGCCGCCTGGCGGGTCTGGCAGGCCTCGTCGGGGGCGGTGCGCCGGCGGGCCATTGGCCTCTACGCGGTCCAACTTGCCCTCAACCTCGGCTGGTCCCTGCTTTTCTTCGGCCTTCGCCAGCCCGGCCTCGCCCTGGCCGAGATCGCCGTGCTGCTCGTGGCCGTCGTCCTGACGGGCCTGACGTTCTGGCGCATCGACCGTCCCGCCGGTCTGATGTTCGCGCCCTACACGGCGTGGGTCGCCTTCGCCTCACTGCTCAATTTCGAGATCTGGCGTCTGAACTGACCACGCATCGCCATATCGGGAATTGCGGAACCATCCGCCAGCTTCGCCATTGTGCCATTGGGCCGATCGAGCGTTCCTGTCCCTCGAGCGATCGGTTCGGGTGTGCGGAGGCCTCCGGTTGATCCGGAGGCCTTCAACCAAGCTTTTGAGATCGTGTCACATCCCGGGCCCCCGACACCCAGGTGACGCGAGCCCCGACCTGGCGGTGCAGACAGGTCGGGGTCCTCTCAGCGCAAAATCGCCATAGCTCCGCTTGTGCGAACAAATGAGGAACATTACTGTCCCCGCGTGGCCACTCTCACGCTGAAGCGCAAACTCGAAATCCTGTCGGACGCGGCGAAGTACGACGCCTCCTGCGCCTCGTCCGGCTCGGTGAAGCGCGACTCGGTGGGCGGGAAGGGGATGGGGTCGACCGACGGCGGCATGGGCATCTGCCACGCCTACGCGCCAGACGGCCGCTGCATCAGCCTGCTGAAGATCCTGCTGACCAACTTCTGCGTCTACGACTGCGCCTACTGCGTGAACCGGGTGACGTCGAACACCCCGCGGGCGCGGTTCTCGGTGGACGAGGTGGTCAAGCTCACCCTGGGCTTCTACCAGCGCAACTACATCGAGGGCCTGTTCCTCTCGTCGGGCATCATCAGGAACGCCGACTACACCATGGAGGCGATGGTGCGGGTGGCCCGCGCCTTGCGCCAGGACCACGACTTCCGCGGCTACATCCACCTCAAGGTGATCCCCGAGGCCTCGCCGGCGCTCGTCAACGAGGCTGGCCTCTACGCCGACCGCATCTCCATCAACATCGAACTGCCCAAGGACGAGAGTCTGGCGACGCTGGCGCCCGAGAAGGACGCCGTCGGCATCCGCAAGGCCATGGGTGCGGTGCGCGTGTCCGAGGACGCCTCGAAGGACAAGGGTCGAAAGACCCGGGCGCCCCGCTTCGCGCCGGCCGGCCAGTCGACCCAGATGATCGTGGGCGCCGACAGCGCCACCGATGGCGCGATCCTCAAGCGCAGCGAGAGCCTGTACGGCGCCTACCGCCTGCGCCGGGTGTACTACTCCGCCTTCTCGCCGATCCCGGACGCCACCTCGCGCCTGCCACTGTCGCGCCCGCCCATGATGCGCGAGCACCGGCTCTACCAGGCCGACTGGCTGATGCGGTTCTACGGGTTCGGGCGCGCCGAGATCGTGGGCGAGGCCGACGACCTGGACCTCGCCATCGACCCCAAGCTGGCCTGGGCGTTGCGCAACCGCGGGGACTTTCCCGTCGACGTGAACACCGCGCCGCGCGAGACCCTGCTGCGCGTACCGGGCCTGGGCGTGAAGGTGGTGGACCGCATCATCGGCACGCGCCGCCACACTCGCCTGACCCTGGCAGACGTCGGCCGCCTGTCGCGCAGGGTCAACACGCTGAAGCCGTTCCTGGTCTGCGCCGACTGGTCGCCCGGCGCGCTCACTGACCGCGCCGACCTGCGCGCCCGCCTCGAGCCCAGGCAGCTGGACCTCTTCTGATGCAGGTGGTCCGGCTGGCTCATGAGACCGACTTCGACGGCTGGCGCGCCGCGGCCCGGCGGCTGCGCCTGGCCGGGGTCGGGCCGCCCGACACGCTCTGGACCGTAGATGGACAGGCCTCGCTCTTCGCGCCCTCTGCCGTCTCGGAAGCGGGACCCGAGGATGGCGGGGCGCAGACGTCTACGTCGGCCGCGTCCTTCACCGCGCCGCGCGCCTTCGTCGATCTGGCCCAGCGGGTGGTGCTGCATCGCTCGGACGAGCGGTTCGCACTGCTCTACCGGCTGCTCTGGCGACTGCAGGATCGGCCCCAGCTGCTGCAGGTGGCCTCCGACCCCGACGTGCTTCTCGCGCGTCAGCTCAGCCGCGACGTCGACAAGGCCGCCCACAAGATGAAGGCGTTCGTCCGCTTCCGCGGCGCCTACGACGATCTGGGCGAGGCCTTCGTCGCCTGGTTCGAGCCGGCCCACCGGGTGGCCGATCTGACGGCGCCGTTCTTCCGCACCCGCTTCGCCAACACCCGCTGGTCGATCCTGACGCCGGACGTCTGCGTGCACTGGAACCTTGCCGAGCTGGCCTTCACGCCCGGCGCCGATCCCGCGGACGCGCCCCGCGCCGACGAGTTGGAAGAGTTCTGGAAGACCTATTACGCCTCGATCTTCAATCCGGCCCGGCTCAACACCGACGCCATGACGAAGGAGATGCCGCGGCGCTACTGGCGGAACCTGCCCGAGGCGGCGCTCATTCCCGAGCTGGTCGCAAACGCCCGCAGCCGGACCGCCGAGATGGTCGCCAAGCCCGCCACCGAACCCAGCCGCCGCGTCGTGAAGGCCGCCATCCGCAACAGCCGCGATGCGCCGTGGGAGGGCCTCTCGGCGACCACGCTGGCCGAGGTGGCCGCCGGCGTCGACCACTGCCGCCGCTGCGACCTGTGGCAGGACGCGACGCAGGGCGTGGCGGGCGAGGGGCCGGGCAAGGCGCGGCTGATGTTCGTGGGCGAACAGCCCGGCGACCAGGAGGACCTGGCGGGCCGCCCGTTCGTGGGACCCGCCGGTCAGGTGTTCGACCGCGCGATGGCCGAGGCCGGCGTGCCGCGCGCCGAGACCTACGTCACCAACGCCGTGAAGCACTTCAAGCATGTGTTGCGTGGCAAGCGCCGCATCCACCAGACGCCGACGACGGGCGAGATCAGCGCCTGCCGCTGGTGGTTGGACGCCGAGCGGCGGATCGTGCGGCCTCGCGTGATCGTGGCGCTGGGCGCGACCGCCGCGCACGCGGTCTTCGGAAAGGTCACGCCCGTCAGCAAGGTCCGCGGCCAAGCCCTCCAGCTCTCGGATCAGGCCCAGGCGGTGGTCACCTACCATCCGTCCTACCTGCTGCGGCTGCCCGACGAGGACGCCAAGGCCGACGCCTACGCGGCCTTCGTCCACGACCTGAAGCTGGCCTGGAAGCTGGCGGCATGACGGGTATGCTTGGCCGCCATGCGAACCCTGCTCATCGCCGCGATGCTCATGCCCCCTCTGGTTCTGCTCGGCGGCTGCGCCGACGCCCTGGACGCCCAGGCCCAGTCGGCGCATGCGCTGAAGGTCCGCGACGCCATGAACGACTACGAGAAGGCTTCGGCCAGCGCGCCCCTGGACCGCTGTGTGAAGGCCAAGCTGGTGGCGCTGGCCTACGAGGACGCCAGGGACCCCGCCAGCGCCTCGGCCTGGCGCGCCCGAGAGACCGCCGACTGCCAGGCGGCCGCGATGGCCGCTGGCGTCACGTCGCCGCAGGCCGGCGAGTGAGCCAGACATAGGCCGAACCCAGCAGCGTCAAGGCCACTCCCTGCACCAGGAAGGCGGTTCGATAGTCGCTGACGTGGGCCACCAGGCCGAAATTCAGGATCAGCAGGGTGATGCTGCACTGACTGGCGAAGCCTTTCACGGAAGCCACCGTGGCCCGCGCCTCGCCTGACAGCGCATGCTGGAACCGCGCATCCGCCTGTACGAGGGCCACGATGCACATGGCGGTGAACAGAACAGCCAGCGGAACGGACACCCAGGGTTCGAACACCCCGGCCGCTGCTGTCAGCACCAGCCCCGCGGTCGCGACCCAGACGGGCAGGGCCCAAGACCTGGTCAGCGGCGCCCGGTGCGCGATGACGGCCGCGCCCGCTTGACCGGCGCCCAAAGCCGCCACGAACAGGGCGATCTGGGAGCGCTCCAACCCCACATCACGGCCAAAGATCTGCCAGTAGTCGTCGCAGGCGGCGAGCAGGGCCTGCATCAGCGCGATGAACAGCAGGATCGACAACACGCCGGGCCGCTGCACTGCTTCCACGACGCCCCGTCGCATGACGCCCAGATAGTCGGCCCGCTGAGCGCGCGCTGCTCGTGGCGCCTTGGGCAAGAGTAGAGCCGAGGCCGCACCCACGAGGCTGGACGCCGAGCTGATCAACGTGAGCGCATAGTTTCCCACGCCGGCGATCGCCGAAGCGATCAGCGCCGCCGACATCAGGCCCATGAATCGCCCGGTCTGGGCGCGGCCGATGGCCCTGGCATAGTCCTGCTCGCGGCCCTCGGCCTTGAGGTCATCGAACAGCAGCGCCTCGAACGTGCCCGACACGAGCGCGCTCTTCACGCCCCAGAGTACGAAGCCGATGAGATATCCCCAAAAGCCCGGCCACAGCGCCCAGACCAGGAAACCCCCGCCGCGGAACACCTGCGCGGCGAACAGCAGCCAGCGGCGAGAAACCCGGTCGGCGAGCGCGCCGGTCGGGATCTCCAGCGCCACGCCCGTCAAGGACCAAGCGGCAAGCGCTATGCCGATCTGCGCCGGACCCATGCCGTTTTCGGCGAACATGACCGTGTAGAACGGAAAGATCAGGACGAAGGTGTCGAGGAACCGGTATGTCGCGGCCTTCCAGACCAGGCCGCTCATCGGCGACCGTCAGGCCGAGAAGCCGGCTTCGGCGAAGTCGAGCATCCGGCGCAGCAGGGCGTCGGTGTCGCCCTCGCGGGTGATCCCGCCCGAGAGGTGGTGCAGCCGGTCGAACTCGGCGAAGCGGTTGTTGTGGACCATGCCCAGCACGAAGTGCAGCCGCCAGTAGACGTCTTCCTTCGGCAGGTCGGGGCGCGCGGCCATCAGGGCGCCGGCGAACCGCTCAAGGTGCGAGACATCGTTGCGCAGCACGTCGCGCATGTCGGCCGTCCCCTCGGACCGGGCGCGGATGATGAACTGCATCGAAATGCGACGGTCGTTGTCGGGCGCCGCCCAGCGCATCGGCGGGGCGAAGTACGCTTCGAGGATGTCGCGGACCGTGGGCTTGCCGCCGTTTCGCGTGGCCGCCTCGTGCAGCATGCGCGCCCGTTCGCGGTTCAGCTCGGACGTGCGCCGCCGGAAGATCTCGAACAGCAGGGCGTCCTTCGAGCCGAAATGATAGTTCACGCTGGCCAGGTTGACGCCGGCCTCGGCCGTGATGTCGCGCACCGAGACGTTCTGGAAGCCGTGGAGCGCGAACAGTCGCTCAGCCGCGTTGAACACCGCAGCCTTGGTCGCGGCCTGGGCCTCGTCGGTCTCGGACGGGTCCTGAAGAAGGGGATCGGTCATGCGAATCCCTAAAGCACTCTCTCAGCTTAGGCGCATCGTGACGGATGCGCGACTGATCAACGCGCCGTCAGGCGAAGCGGACGCCGGTTCGCAGCCCGGACGGCGTGTCGAGCCCAAAAAAGCGGAGCGCGAACGCGCTCAGCGCGAGAGCTCCTTCATGGCCTTCTCCAGCCCGTCGATGGTCAGCGGGAACATCCGGTCGCCGACCAGCTGCTTCACCAGGCCGATCGAGGGCGTGTAGTCCCAGTGCCGTTCGGCGGTGGGGTTCAGCCACACGACGGAGTCGTAGATCTGGCTCACCCGGTCCATCCAGACGGCGCCGGCTTCCTCGTTCCAGTGCTCCACCGAGCCACCCGGATAGGTGATCTCGTAGGGGCTCATCGTGGCGTCGCCCACGAAGATGACCTTGTAGTCGTGCGGGTACTTATGGAGGATGTCGTAGGTGTTCATCTTCTCGGTGTGACGACGCCGATTGTCCTTCCAGACGCCCTCATAGAGGCAGTTGTGGAAGTAGAAGAACTCCATGTTCTTGAACTCGCTGCGGGCCGCGCTGAACAGCTCCTCGCAGATCTTGATGTGGCTATCCATCGAGCCGCCCACGTCCAGGAACAGCAGGACACTGATCTTGTTGCGGCGCTCAGGGCGCATGTTGATGTCGAGATAGCCCTTCTCGGCCGTGCCCTTGATGGTCTTGTCCATGTCGAGCTCTTCGACCGAGCCGTCGCGGACCCATTTGCGCAGCCTGCGCAGGGCGACCTTGATGTTGCGGGTGCCCAACTCGACCGAGTCGTCGAGGTTCTTGTACTCGCGCTTGTCCCAGACCTTGATCGCCCGGCCGTGGCGACCCTTCTCCTGGCCGACCCGGATGCCCTCAGGGTGATAGCCGTTGGCGCCGAAGGGGTTCGAGCCGTCGGGACGGCCGCCGCGCTCGCCTTCGCCCTCGCCCTTGCCCTCCTTGGCGTCCCGGGCGCGCTGGGCCAGCGCCTCCATCAGCGCCTCGAAGCCGCCCATGGCCTCGATCTGCGCCTTCTCTTCCTCGGTGAGGAACTTGTCGGACAGCCGCTTCAGCCACTCGGCCGGGATGTCGACGGCCACGTCGTCGCCCAGCTTCTCGAGGCCCTGGAACACGTGGGAGAAGACCTTGTCGAACTTGTCGAGGTTCTTCTCGTCCTTCACCAGCGCCGAGCGCGAGAGGTAGTAGAAGTCGTCGACCGTGCGGTCGATGACCTGCTTGTCCATCGCCTCCATGAGGATCAGGTACTCTTTGAGAGTCACCGGAACCTTGGCTTCGCGGAGCTCGGTGAAAAAGCGCATGAACATCGGGGGCGGCCCCTTGGCGTCGAACGATCGTTTGAACGCGAAGGATGGGGTCTGGGCTCCCCGATGTCCAGTATGGCGTGGGCGCGCAGGCGCGGCGTCGCGGCTAGGCGGCGACCGTCCGCCGCCGGAGGGCCGTTCCCACGGTTGCGAAGCCCAGGATCAGCAGGGCCCAGGTCGCCGGCTCGGGGACTCCGGCTACCGGCGGAGGATCGTCGACCGTGCGAGTCGTCGTCATCGTGAGCCGGTAGCGCCGGTTGGATACGACCGAGAGACCGACGTTCGGGTTGATGGCTTCCAGGATCCAGTCATCGCCGGTCAGGCTGACGCCACCGCCGAAATGCGCGTCTAGCGTGAGCTGCGCGCCGGTCCCGTCCAACCAGGGCTGCACGTCCACCACCGCGTTGCCGCAGCCCGCGGTCTCGGGGTCGGCCACGAAGCTCGCGCTGTCGCCGGTGTCGAAGCTCGAATAGCCGTAGGTGATGCCCGCCGTGCAGCCGTTGTTCGGGTTGAAACTCCGCTCCTCGCCCTCCAGCAGCGTCCGCCCGCCGCCGTTCGGGTTGATCGGCACGATGCCGTTCACGCCGTTCAGCACATAGTCCCAGGGCGGACCGCCGTAGAGTCGCACCTGGTTCAGTGAGACGCCGGCGTCCGACAGGTTGAAGTAGCTGAAGGTCGGCGACGAGAATGCGCCATTGGTCGATGTCACCGTCGCGTCGAACCGATAGTGCACGGTTGCCGCATCGGCCGCTGTTGTCGCCCCCAGCGCGGTCACCATCGCAACAGCTGCGCCAATCCATGTGGCGCCCCGACGGACGCGCCTCTCAACGAAAACGCCAGACATAACAACACCCCCAAAATGCTTGCGGGTGCGAACCTTCATCAGAGATCGAGCGGCGCCTCCCCCCGTTTGGGGGCGGTTCTTTCCGGCGTGGCCTCAGGCGTCGGCGCCTTCGGCCTCCACCGCCTTGAGCTTCCGCCAGACCGTCATGCGCGAGACCCCGAGGCGGCGGGCGATCTCGACCGGGCCCACGCCCGCGCGCTGCAGGGCGAAGATCTCGTGGGCGGCTGCGGCGGGCCGTCGGCGGCGATGGCCGCTGGGCTCGAGATCGGCGACCGCCTCAAGCACCGCGCGCAGGGCGCGGCCTTCGGGGCCCTGGCTGGAGAGTTCGGGCTCCAGGACGAACAGGCTGGCGCCTCGCGCCTCGAGCCGGTCGATCGCGTCCAGCAGTCCGCGGCTGGTCAGCGCCAGGCGCTCGAGCCGGGTCACGACCAGCTGATCGCCGCCGCCGATGAAATCGAGAATGGAGCCCAGCGTGTGGCCGCCCGAGTGCGGCTCCTCGGCGCGGACGACCTGGCACCCGGCGGCCTTGAGACGGGCGGTGTCTTCGTGCGCGGTCTGATCCCGCAGCCGCACGTACCCGATCCTCAACATCCCCAACCGCCGTCCTGGAAAAACACACACCGAACGACGGCTAAGGTCCCAAATGGCGGCGATCCCGCCAAGAGAGCGCAAGGTTAAATCTCGGCAATGAAGTAGGCGCGACGGGCCGTGATTTGGGCCAAATTGTGTCGGATGGTCTTCAAATCTGACCTCAGGAGGAAAAATTCTCCATCGACCGCCGCAGGATGAACTCGCGGTCGACTGTGCGTCCAACCTCGAAGCCGTACTCGCCCACCTTGCTGAATCCATGCCGCTCGTAGAACCGCTGGGCGCCGTAGTTCTCGGACCAGACGCCGATCCAGATGTCGCGCGGCCCGTCTCTGGTCAGCCAAGCCATCGTCTCGGCGAACAGCGCCCCGCCCAGACCGCCGCCCTGATGCGACTTCAGGAAATAGATCCGCTTGAGCTCGCCGCAGGCCGGCGTGACCTCGTCGTGCGGCAGGGCGCAGGGTCCGGCCAGCGCATAGCCGATCGCCCGGCCGTCGGCCTCGACCAGCCATGAGGCTTTTGTGGGGTCTGCGAGATCGGCCCGCGTGCGCTCCAGGCCATAGGCCTCAGAGAGGAACATCCGCAGATCCTCGGGGTCGTACAGGTGGGCGAAGGTCTCGCTGAAGGTGCGGGCGCCCAGGGCCGCCAGGGTCTCGGCGTCGCCCGGCCCGGCCCGGCGGATCACCGGTTGCGACTGGGCGGCGGGCGAAGTTGGGTTAGGATGGCTCATGACTGTCGCGCTCTACACCCATCACGACATGTTCGACCACCGTCCCGGCGACCGGCACCCGGAGCGCCCCGAGCGGCTGCGCTCTGTGATGGATGCGCTGGCCGACGCCACCCTCGATCTGGCGCCCAACGAAGCCCCGTTCGTGGACGAGGCCGACCTGCTCAAGGTGCACGACCGCGCCTATGTGGACCAGATCGTCCGCCTGTCGCCGCGCGAGGGTCGGGTCAATCTCGATCCCGACACCTCGATGTCGCCGGGCAGCCTTGCGGCCGCGCGCCGGGCGGCCGGCGCGACCGTGCAGGCCGTGCGGGACGTGGCGTCGGGCAAGGCGCAGCGGGCGTTCTGCGCCGTGCGCCCGCCGGGTCATCACGCCGAGCCGGGCGCTTCCATGGGCTTCTGCATCTTCTCCAACGTCGCGGTGGCGGCGCACGCGGCCCAGGCGGCGGGGCTGGCCAAGGTCGCGGTCGTGGACTTCGACATCCACCACGGCAACGGCACGCAGTCGGCGCTGGCCGGCCGGCCGGGCATGTTCTTCACCTCGATCCAGTCGTGGCCCATGTGGCCGGGCACGGGCCATCCGGACGAGGCGGTCCCCGACAACATCGTCAACGCCGTCTCGCCTGAGGGTGCGCCGGTCGAGGTCTGGAAGCGGGGGTTCGAGACCCTGATGGATCGCGTGGACGCCTTTGCGCCCGACCTGATCATCATCTCGGCGGGCTTCGATGCGCACAAATGGGACCCGGTCGGCGGCGGCGGCCAGAACCTGGACGACGCCGACTTCGCCTGGGCCACCCGGGCCATCGCCTCGGTGGCCAACCGGCACGCCAAGGGCCGGGTTGTGTCCTCGCTTGAGGGCGGTTACGACCTCCAAGCTCTAGGCCGGTCCGCGCTCGCGCATGTCAGAGCGCTCGGCGAAGGGTGAGGGACGGGGCGCCGGTGCGTTCTCAGGATCGATGAGCGTCTTGACCGCGGAATCACATCCGCGCGCCGGCACCATCGTGCTGGCGCGACACGGCGAGCCGGCGCTGTCGCGCAAGGTGCTCCTGTCGGCGACCCAGTATGTCGACTTCTGGGCCCGCTACGAGGTCATGGGCCTGCTGCCGGGCCAGACGCCGCCCGGGGCGCTGAAGACCTTCGTCGCCGAATGCGGAACGTTGGTCTCGTCCACCCGTCTCCGCGCCATAGAGAGCGCCCAGACCGTGGCCGGCGCGCGCGCGTTCGAGCGGTACGAGATTCTCATCGAGGCGCCCCTGCCGCCGCCGATGCTGCCCGGCTGGATCAAGCTGTCGCCGAAGATCTGGGGCTTCCTGGCGCGCTTCTGCTGGTGGTTCTTCAACCACCACGACGGCCAGGAGAGCCGGGCCCAGGCCGAGGCTCGCGCCGATCGTGCCGCGGCGATGCTGATCGAGTTGGCCGCCGACGGCGAGAACGTGGTGGTCCTGGCCCACGGCTTCTTCAACCACCTGATCGGCCGCTCCCTCAAGAAGCTGGGCTGGAAGCTCACCAAGAGCGAAGGCTACAAGTACTGGTCGATGCGGCGGTTTGAGCGCCCCTCCGTCTCTTGATGGAGCGGGAAATGCCGGTGGACCCTTACTTTTCTCGCCGCTAGACATCCTCCCATGTCCGAACCCGCCGACATCTCCGCCATGACGTTCGAGCAGGCCCTGTCCGAGCTCGAGCAGATCGTCGCGCGGCTGGAATCCGGCCAGGCGCCCCTGGAGGACTCCATCCGGATGTACGAGCGCGGCGCGGCCCTGAAGGCCCACTGCGAGACGCGCCTGGAAGCGGCCCGCCTGCGGGTCGAGAAGATCGTGATGGGCGCCGCCGGCGCGCCGGGCGTCGAGCCCGCCGAGTTCAGCTGATGGACCTCGCCCGCCGCGTGGCCGAGGCCGCCGACCTCGTCACCGTGGCGTTGGACGAGCTGCTGCCGAGGGCCGAGGGGCCCGAGAGCCGCCTGACCGAGGCCATGCGCTATGCGGCCCTGAGCGAGGGCAAGCGCCTGCGCACGTTCTTCGCCCTCGAGACCGGGCGGATGTTCGACCTGGATGAGCGCTCGGTGCTGCGGGCGGCGTGCGCGCTGGAGTGCATCCACGCCTACAGCCTGATCCACGACGACCTGCCGTGCATGGACGACGACGACATGCGCCGGGGCCGGCCCACCGTCCACATCCAGTACGACGAGATGACCGCGGTGCTGGCGGGCGACGCGCTGCAGTCCGCCGCCTTCGAGATTCTGGCCCATCCCGACACCCATCCCGATGGCGGCGTACGCGCCGAGCTGGTGTCGCGGCTGGCGGTGGCCGCGGGCGCCCGCGGCATGGTGGGCGGCCAGATGATCGACATGCTGGGCGTGCGCGAGGACCTGGGCGGGGTGGCGCGCATGCAGCGGCTGAAGACCGGCGCGCTGATCGCCTGTGCGTTCGAGCTGCCGCTGGCCATCGCCCATGCCCAGGACTTTGAACGCCACGCCCTGATGGCCTTCGCCCACGACCTGGGCCTGGCCTATCAGATCGTCGACGACCTGCTGGACGCCGAGGGCGACGCGGCCCTGATGGGCAAGGCGGTCGGCAAGGACGCCGAGGCCGGCAAGACCACCTTCGTGACGCTGCTGGGCGTCGATGCGGCGAAACAGCGCCTGGGTCTGCTCAAAACCCAGACCAAATCCCACCTGGATCCGTTCGGCCCCCGGGCCGAATTCCTGCGGGCCAGCGTCGATTTCGTGTTAGAGCGCCGCCAGTAAGACCAGGACTTTTCGCGTTGCCACCCGCCACACCTCTGCTCGACACGGTCGCGTCGCCCGCCGACACGCGCAGCCTCTCGATTCCGCAACTTCGCCAGCTGGCCGACGAACTACGCGCCGAAACCATCGACGCCGTGTCGCAGACCGGCGGCCACCTGGGCGCGGGCCTCGGCGTGGTCGAGCTGACGGTCGCCCTGCACCATGTCTACGAGACGCCCAGGGACATCCTGATCTGGGACGTGGGCCACCAGGCCTATCCGCACAAGATCCTAACCGGACGGCGCGACCGCATCCGCACCTTGCGCCAGGGTGGCGGCCTGTCGGGTTTCACCAAGCGCAGCGAGAGCGAGTACGACCCGTTCGGCGCCGCGCATGCGGCCACCTCGATCTCGGCCGCCCTGGGCTTCGCCGCGGCCCGTGACGCCAAGGGCGAGGACAACAAGGTCGTGGCCGTCATCGGCGACGGCTCGATGAGCGCCGGCATGGCCTACGAGGCCATGAACAACGCCGGGGGCAACAAGCAGCTCACCGTCATCCTCAACGACAACGACATGTCGATCGCCCCCCCGGTGGGTGGGATGAGCGCCTACTTCGCCCGCCTCGTCTCGGGCGGCGGCTACCAGTCGATCCGCAACCTCGGCAAGTCGGTGGCCAAGGCCTTCCCGCGGCCGATGCGCGAGGCGGCCCGCAAGGCCGAGGAATACGCCCGCGGCATGGTCACGGGCGGCACGTTCTTCGAGGAACTGGGCTTCTACTACGTGGGCCCCATCGACGGGCACGACATGGACGCCCTGGTTCACGTCCTGCAGAACGCCCGCAAGATCGACGACAAGCCCGTTCTGGTCCACGTGGTCACCCACAAGGGCAAGGGCTACGCTCCCGCCGAGAACGCGGCCGACAAGTACCATGGCGTGGTCAAGTTCGACGTCGTCACCGGCCAGCAGGCCAAGCCCGCCCAGGCCGGCGCGCCGCAGTACACCAAGGTCTTCGCCCAGGAGCTGATCAAGCAGGCCGAGCGCGACCCCAAGATCGTGGCGATCACGGCGGCGATGCCGTCGGGCACCGGCCTCGACCTCTTCGGCCAGAAGTTCCCGGACCGCTGCTTCGACGTCGGTATCGCCGAGCAGCATGCGGTGACCTTCGCCGCGGGCCTGGCCGCCGACGGCATGAAGCCGTTCTGCGCGCTCTATTCGACGTTCCTGCAGCGCGGCTACGACCAGGTGGTCCACGATGTGGCGATCCAGGGCCTGCCGGTCCGCTTCGCCATCGACCGTGCGGGCCTGGTCGGCGCCGACGGGGCCACCCACGCCGGTTCGTTCGACATCGGCTACCTCGGCGCGCTGCCGGGCATGGTGCTGATGGCGCCGTCCGACGAGGCCGAGCTGGCCCAGGCCATCGCGACCGCCGCCGCCATCGACGACCGCCCGTCCGCGTTCCGCTACCCGCGCGGCGAAGGCTCCGGTGCTCAGATCCCGCTGCTGGCCGCCCCCTTCGAAGTTGGCAAGGGCCGCATCGTCCGCGAGGGGACGGCCGTCGCCATCCTGTCGTTCGGCACGCGCCTGGGCGAGGCGCTGAAGGCGGCCGACCAGCTGGCGGCCCGTGGCCTCTCGGCCACCGTCGCCGACGCCCGTTTCGCCAAGCCGCTCGATCTCGACATGCTGCTGCGGCTGGCCCGCGAGCATGAGGCGCTGATCACGGTGGAAGAGGGCGCTGTCGGCGGCTTCGGCAGCTTCGTGCTGCACGCGCTCGCCGAACACGGCGCGCTGGACCGTGGCCTGCGGGTGCGCACGCTCACACTCCCCGACATCTTCCAGGACCACGACAAGCCCGAGGCCATGTACGCCCTGGCCGGCCTGGACGCCGACGGGATCGTGCGGGCGGCGCTCTCCGCCCTCGGCGTCGACAACGCCAGCACGGCGGGGCGGCGGGCCTAAACACCGAGCGCTATGTTCTGTCGCCGCTCCGGCCACCACCCTCTGCGATCAGCCTGACTCTATCGCCGCGATGACCCACGGACTGGACGGTGCGCAGACCCCCTTTCGGGGGAGGAGCGCCGCTGGGCGTCGCGGCTAGAGTCCGACCGCCTCGTACAGGCGGCTCGGCGCGGAGGGCGGCGGGCCTTGTCCCTCCAAAGGTGCATTGATGAAGAGAGTTGCGCTTGTTGCGTTCGCGGCGGTCGCGATCGCGGCTCCGGCTTCGGCCGCGAGCCTGGTGAACGGGGGCTTCGAGCAGCCCGGCACGGCCAACGTGGTCTATCTCCATCACGGCAGCACGTTCCTGCCGGGCTGGACTGTGGTGGACTCGCTGCCCGGTGGCGACGATGAGATCGCCTACCAGAACAGCGCGGCCTACGGCGGCCTGGGCGTGGTCAGTTCGGAGGGGGCCCACTTCCTCGAGCTCACGGGCGTCGTGGGTCGGGGCAAGGGCGTGAAATCCAACGCGATCGATACGGTGGCCGGCAAGACCTATCGCGTCGGCTTTGACGTCGGAGCCTTCTTCATCCGCGGCCAGGGCAGCTATGGCGACGTGACGCTGGATCTTCGGCTCGACGACGCCCTGGCCGGCAGCTTCACCAACACCCTGGGCCTGACCGCAGGCGGGTCGGACTGGCAGCGCTTCACCTACGATTTCGTGGCGACCGGACCCTCGGTGCGGCTGACGTTCCTGGCCAGCACGGCGCTGACCTCAAGCTATCTGGGGGCCGGCCTCGACAATGTGACGTTCGACGTGGTCGCGGCTCCACCGGGGGCCGTTCCGGAGCCGGCCGCGTGGGCGCTGATGATCCTGGGCTTCAGCCTCGCGGGGGCGGGCCTGCGACGGGGCCGCCCGGCCCACGCCTGACATGAAAGAGCCTCCGCTTGCGCGGAGGCTCAGACAGCACGGGCGTCAGGCGGACGGGGCGATCAGAACGGCGAGAATCTCTCGATCAGGCTCTGACCGGCCGGGGTCTTCTGGACGCGGCTGATGTCGCCCCGGCCGCCGTAGCTGATGCGGGCCTCGGCGATCTGGGTGTGGCGGATGGTGTTGGCCGAAGAGATGTCCTCGGGCCGCACGATGCCGGCCACGGTGAGCTGGCGCACCTCGGCGTTGGTGCGCACCTCCTGGGTGCCCTGGATCACCATGTTGCCGTTCGGCAGGATGCCGGTGACCACCGCGGCGATGGTCAGGTTGATCTTCTCCTGGCGGTTCACCGAACCGGCGCCGGCGTTGTTCGTGGCCGAGTTGGTCTCGATCGCGTTCGCCGGATCGAAGCCGCCCGGCAGGATTTTCCCAAGGCTCGATTCCAGCCCCAGCAGGTGCGGCACGCCGGCCGTCATGCCCGCCGTCCGCGAGCTGGTGGTGGCGTTGTTGGTCTTGGCGCTGTCGTCGATGTCGATCTGCACCGTCAGGATGTCGCCGACGCGGCCGGCGCGCTGGTCGTTGAAGAAGGCGCGGGCGCCCGAGCGCCACAGCGAGTTGGCGCTGGCCGGCTGGGGACCGCTTTCGCGGGCCGACACCATCGGCTGGGTGATCGGCGCCAGCGACGCCGGGTAGCCGACGGGCGCGAGGTCGGGGCCGCGCACGGCTTCCTTCACGGTCGAGCAGGCGGCGAGAGGGGCGAGGAGGGCGGCGAGGGCCAGGCTGCGCAGGCGCATGTGAGCTTCCTTCAACGGAGCGCGTAACGGGTCGAGCGGTTGAGCTTCAGCTGCTCCGCCTGGGGTCCGACCGCCGCTTGCCCGGGTCCGGTGACCACGGCCTGGACGGTCTTCTTCGACGTGACGTTCTGCACGTTGATCGTCTCGCCGACCGCGCCGCCGGAGAGGGCCTTGGCCTGGAGCGCGAGCGAGACCCCACCGTTGTCGTAGGTGAGGGTTACCACTTCATTGGCCTGCACGACCTGCGGAGCCGAAACATCGCGGCCGGCTACGGCGGCGCCGGCGCGCAGGGGACGGCGGGCGGCCAGTCCGATCACCGCCTCGGGATCGTTGGGCGCGTCGGCGGGGGCCGCGGCGGCCTTTCCCCAGACCATGTCGGCGGGCTGGATCATCTCGCCGGCCTGGATCGAACGGGCCCAGGTCAGCACGTCGACGTTGCCGCGGGCGGCGGTCGCGCCGGCCGCCGCCGTGGTCTCGCCGCGCACGACGATGGTGCGCAGGCCCTCGGCGTTGGCCCAGTCGAGACCTGCGCGGGCGGCGGCGATACGCACCGCCTGGGCGTTCAGCATCACGCTGGCCTGGGCGCGGCTGGCCACCGGGGTGGGGCCGGCGGCGCCCGCGCCGCTGAAGATTTCGCCCAGGGTCACGACGCCGTCGGCGTCGACGATGTCGGCCTTGACCGTGACGGGCACGCCAGCCAGGGCGGGCGTTGCGATCGCCAGCAGGGCGGCGAGAGACGCGAACAGTTTCATGAGCTTAGGTCTTCACCTGGTTGGCGGTGGCCAGCATGTTGTCGGCGGTGGAGATGACCTTGGAGTTCATTTCGTAGGCGCGCTGGGCGACGATCAGCGCGGTGATCTCCGCCACCGCGTCGACATTCGAGGCTTCGGTGTAGCCCTGGGTCAGGGTGCCGATGCCGGTCGAGCCCGGGGTCCCGTTCGTCGGCGCGCCCGAGGCCGCAGTTTCCTTGTAGAGGTTGCCGCCCAGGGCCTCGAGGCCGCCTTCGTTGACGAAGGTGGAGAGCTCGATCACCCCCACGACGCTGGGCGCGGTCTGTCCGGCCTGCAGCACCTCGACCTGCCCCGACTTCGACACCGACACGCGGATCGCGTCGCCCGGGATCGTGATCGCCGGCTCGATCGTGTAGCCGTCCTGCGTCACCAGCTGGCCCTGGTCGTTGGTCGAGAAGTTGCCGGCGCGCGTGTAGGCGGTCTCCCCCGACGGCGTCAGCACCTGGAAGTAGCCCCGACCGTCGATGGCCAGATCGTACGGGTTGTCGGTGCGGGTCAGCGAGCCCTGGGTCTGGACCCGGTAGACCGCGCCCGCCTTCACGCCCGCGCCCACCTGCACGCCCGTCGGCACGATCGTGCCCTGGTCGGACGACTGCGTCCCGGCGGCCTGGAAGGTCTGGTACAGGAGGTCCTGGAACTCGGCCCGCTGGCGCTTGAACGCCACGGTGTTCATGTTGGCGATGTTGTTCGAGATGACCTCGACGTTCATCTGCTGGGCGGCCATCCCGGTGGCCGCAGTGCGTAGAGCCTGCATCGGTCGCTATCCCCTTACTGAACCCGGCCCAGGCGCTCGACAGAGCGGCGCGAGAGCTCGGCTTCGGATTCCATCATCTTGGTGGTGCTCTCGTAGGCGCGGCTCACCTCGACCATGCGGGTGATCTCGAGCACCGGTCTCACGTTGGAGCCTTCCAGGAACCCCTGGCGCAGCTTGGCTTCGGCGGCCGGATTGGCGGCCAGGTTCGAGCCGTTGCGGAACAGGTTGTCGCCGGCCTTCTCGAGCGCGCCGGGATTGGTGAACGTGTAGATGCCCACCTTGCCGACGGTCTCGTTGCCCTGGCTCATCGAGCCGTCCGAGCCCACCGAGACCTGCCCCTTCTCCGCGTTGATGATGATCTCGCCGCCGCTGGCGTCCAGCACGGCGTGTCCGCCCTGGGTGACCAGCCGGCCGGTCGTGTCGGTGGTGAAGCGGCCGTCGCGGGTGAAGCGGGGCCCCTGGGGCGTCTGGACCTGGAAGAAGCCCTTGCCCTCGATGGCCATGTCCAGTTCCCCGCCGGTGCGGGTCAGGACGCCCTGGCCGAAGTCGCGGGCCACGCCGTCGGGGGCGACGAACTTCACCGGCCGCGGCCCGCCCAGCGTGACCGCCGGCTCCGACGGGTCGGTCTTCTGGATCATCGACTCCACCTTGAAGCCGTTGGTGTCCATGTTGGCGATGTTGTTCGCGATGATCTCCATCTCCCTGCGGAGGATCATCTGGCGGGACAGACCGACGTAGAGCGCGTTTTCCATTTTAACCGGGCAACCTGGTGGTGCGACTTTCTGGCTTTCCGGCATGCAAAGGTCGGGCCAGTCTGAAACGTCAATAAAATCAACAAACACGATGGTTAACGCGCGCCTCGCGGCGGATTTTGCCGGGCAGGAAATGGGCGCGTTAAGAGGTGTTAAAAACCGCTTCTTAACTAAAGCGGGCCATTCAGGACGCGCCGGAATTCAAAGACGGTCTTGAAGGACTGGGGCGCACGTGGCGAAGAAGGAGAAGAAACCCAAGGAGGCCGAGGGCGAAGCCCCCGAAGGCGCCGAGGGCGCGGAGGGCGAAGCTCCCGCGAAGAAGAAGCTCCCGCTGAAGATGCTGATCATCGGCGGCGTCGCGGCCCTGGTCGTGCTGGGCGGCGGCGGCACGGCTGCGTTCGTCTTCCTCAAGCCCAAGCCCGATGAGGCCGCTCAGGCGGGCGAGAAGGGCAAGGACAAGAAGAAGGAAAAGAAGAAGGAAGAGAAGGGCAAGGGCGGCAAGGAAGGCGAGAAGGGTGCGGCGGTCGTCCGCGAAGGCCCTGACGGCATCGTCTTCTACACCATGCCCGACGTCGTGGTGAACATGCAGACCGCCGACGGTCGACCCACCTTCCTCAAGCTGAAGCTCACGCTGGAGCTGCCGGACGAGGGCGCGGTCGAGGAACTCGACCCGAACATGCCGCGGCTCCAGGACATGTTCCAGACCTTCCTGCGCGAACTGCGTCCCGAGGACCTGTCGGGCAGCCAGGGCAGCTACCAGCTGCGCATGGAGATCCTGCGCCGGGTCAACCTGGTGATCGCCCCGTCCAAGGCCAACGCCGTCCTGATCGAGGAGATGCTGATCAACTAGCGCCCGCGCGGATGATCACACACGACCATGGCCGACGAGAACGAACTCCCTCCTGAAGGCGCTGCAAGCGGTTTCGAAGCCAGCGGCGAGACCGACTGGGCGGCCGCGGCTGCGGCCGAGGCCAACTCTGCCGAGCGCATCCTGAATCAGGACGAGATCGACAGCCTCCTGGGCTTCGACCTCACCGACGACGAGATCGCCGAGCGGACCGGCATCCGCGCCATCATCAACTCGGCGCTGGTCAGCTACGAACGCCTGCCGATGCTGGAGATCGTCTTCGACCGCCTGGTGCGGTTGATGACCACCTCCCTGCGGAACTTCACCTCCGACAACGTCGAGGTCAGCCTCGATAACATCAGCTCGATCCGCTTCGGCGACTATCTGAACTCGATCCCGCTGCCGGCCATCCTGTCGGTGTTCCGGGCGGAGGAGCTGAACAATTACGGCCTGCTGACGGTCGACTCGAACCTGATCTACTCGATCGTGGACGTCCTGCTGGGCGGCCGTCGCGGCACGGCGGCGATGCGGATCGAAGGCCGTCCCTACACGACCATCGAACGCGTGCTGGTGCAGCGGATGGTCGAGGTGGTGCTGGCCGACGCTAAGGAGGCGTTCGAGCCGCTGACGCCGGTTCACTTCACGCTGGACCGCCTGGAGACCAACCCGCGCTTCGCGGCCATCGCGCGCCCCGCCAACGCGGCGATCCTGGTGAAGCTGCGCATCGACATGGAAGACCGCGGCGGCCGCATCGAGCTGCTGCTGCCCTACGCGACGCTCGAACCCATCCGCAAGATGCTGCTGCAGCAGTTCATGGGTGAGAAGTTCGGCCGCGACAACATCTGGGAAAGCCACCTCGCCACCGAGCTGTGGACCACCAACACCGAGGTCCGCGCCGTGCTCGACGAGCAGCAGATCAGCCTCCGCCGGGTGCTGGATCTGAAGGTCGGCGACACCCTGATGCTGAACGCGGGTCCCGACAGCCTGATCGAGCTTCGGGCCGGGACCATCCCCCTCACGCGCGGCCGCATGGGCCGTCGCAACGCCCACATCGCCGTCCGCGTGGAAGCCCCGCTTTCGCCCAGCGCCCGGCAAGCCGTCCAGAGGTTGTCATGAGCCTGATCGCCATCGGCATGAACCTGTTGCTCGCCGGCCTCCTGGTCGCGGCCATGGTCGTCGGCCTGCGCCTCAACAAGCGCCTCAAGGCCCTGCGCGACAGCCATGAAGGCTTCGAGGCCGCCGTGCGCGAACTGAACGTCGCCGCTGTCCGCGCCGAGCAGGGGCTGGCCGACCTTCGCGCCGCCACCGACGAGGCCACCGACATGCTGTCGGACCGCATCGAGAAGGGCCGCGCTCTGGCCGCCAAGCTGGAGAAGCTGGTGGCGGCCGCGCCGGAACTGCCCCGCGCGATGTCGTCCGAGCGCCTGCAGCCGCGATCGATGCCGGCGGTCACTCCGGCGCCGCGTGTCGAGGATAATGCCGAGCAGCGGCTGTCCAACCTGCTGGCCATGGCCCGCTCGCGCCTCGCCGCCAAGGAGGCCGCCCAGGCCCAGCCCGAGGCCGCGCCGGCCGTCGAGCGCGAGCCGCGGGTCGGGCGCGCTCCGCTGCCCGGCCGCCGCATCGCCGTGACCCCTGACGACGACCTGTTCGAGGACGCGCCCCCGGCGTTCGACCGCTTTGCCGGAGCGCGCCGTTGAAGTCCGTCCCCCGCATCCTTCCCCTGGTCGGTGTCGCCATCGGCGGCGTCCTGGTCGTCAATGCCATGTCGGGCGCCCAGGACCTCAGCGGCCTGCTGACCGGCGCGCAGGCCTTTGCCGAAGAGGCCACGAAGGCCGCGAAGCCCGACGCCAAGGCCGATGCGAAGGTCGGCGGCAAGGATGCGAAGACCGGCGAGGCGGCCGCGACCGGCGAGTCCAAGGACGCTGTGGCCGGCCTGCCCGCGCCCAGCATAGCGCCCAAGGCCGTCTGCGCGCCGACGGCCGCCGAGCTCGCGAAGCAGGCGGGCCTGTCGCCGGCCGAACTGCAGGTGCTGCAGAGCCTGGGCCAGCGCCGCGGCGCCCTGGACGCCCGCGAGAACGACCTCAACACCCAGCTCGCGCTGATGGCCGCCGCCGAGGCCAAACTCGACGCCAAGATCAAGGCGCTGAACGGCCTGAAGGCCGAGGTCAACGGCCTGCTCAACCAGTCCACCACCAAGGAACAGGCCGAGATCGACCGCCTGGTGAAGGTCTTCGAGGGCATGAAGGCCAAGGACGCCGCCCCGCGCCTGGCGGCGCTGGACGATGGCGTGCGCATTAAGATCGCCGCCAAGATGAAGGAGCGCGCGCTCTCGGCGATCATGGCCCAGATGTCGGCCGCGGACGCCAAGAAGCTGACCGAGATGCTGGCGCGCCGCTACTCCGACGCCCAGGCCGCCGCCACCAAGGCCGCCGCCGCCGCTGACGAGAAGGCCACGCCGGCCAAGACGGCCTCCGTCGATCCGACCGCCGAGGAGAAGAAGCCCGCGCCCGCCCGCAAGGCCCCGCCGCGCAAGAAGGCTCCGGCCGCCCAGCAGGCCGCGAAGCCTGCCGCGGGGCCCGCGCCGGCCGCAGCATCGCCCGCCGCGGCTCCGGCCTCCACGCCGCCGGCCAAGTCCGGGTAGCGCATGAGTCTCAAGAAGGCCCTCCGCTCCGGGGTCGCCGCGGCCTGCATCGCCAGCGTCGCGGTTCCTGCCGGGGCCGTCGCACCCGCGGTCAAGGCCGTCGCCCAGCGCGGCGGCCCCGACGTTCGTGTGGCCACAGCGGAGACCTTCTCGCGTATCGAGATCCGCGGCGGCGCGCTCGCCAGCCGTCAGGGTCAGACAGTCACGATCAGCATGTCGGGCGATCCCGACGTGGCCCGCCTGCTCACCTCGCCGCCCAAGTGGGTCAAGTCGGCCGAGCGCAAGCGAACGGCCAAAGGCGTCCAGCTCGTCCTCACCCTCGCCGACAACGCCGATGTCAGCATCGGCCAGGCCGACGGCGCCACCTACGTCAACGTCTTCGAGAAGGCCGAGGCCGCGCCGGCTGACCCTGCGGCCGCGGCCGAGACCGTGGCCGTCGCCGAGGCCGAACCGCCGCGGCCCGACCCGCTGCCGCCTGGCGGCGTGGTGCGGATGGACGCCAAGGTGGCGGGCGGCCAGACCCAGCTCGCCTTCACCTGGGCCAACCCCGCGGGCGCGGCGGTCTTCCGTCGCGGCGACGCCATCTGGGTGGTTTTCGACGCGCCTGCCAGCCTCGACGTGACGGCCACGCCCCGCGGCGTCCGGCCCTTGCGCGGGGTGCAGGCCTTCAAGGGCGCCGACCACGCGGCGCTCCGCATCGACGCCGATCCCGACGCCCCGATCTTCGTGGCCTCGCAGGGAAACACCTGGACCATTTCGCTGGGCCCCGGCCCGCAGTCGCAGCCTTCGATCGTGCGGGTCAGCCGCGACGCCGCCGGCGGCCCGGCCACCCTGAAGGCGCCCGTGGCCGGCGCCACGCGCGTCATCAACATGGTCGATCCGGTGGTGGGCGACACCCTGACCGTGGTCACCGCGCTGGGACCGCCCAAGGGCATCCCCACGCGCCGCGACTTCGTCGACGCGGCGCTGCTGCCGTCGATCCAGGGGCTCGCGATCGAGTCGCTGGTCGAGGACCTGACGGTCCAGCGCGACGGCGAGATCGTCCGCATCAGCCGCGCCAAGGGCCTGACCCTCTCGCCGGCCTGGGCCACCCGCGAGCGTGAAGACGCCAAGCTGGGCGCCCCGCAGCCGGCGATCATGCCGGCCATCGTGCCCGCCGAATGGGCCAAGACCGGCGAAGGCGGGTTCCTGCGCCGCTACGAGAGCCTGTTCGCCGCCGCCGCGGCCGAGAGCGGGAACAAGGATCCCGAGGCGCCGGTCGCCGCGCGCATGGCCATGGCCCGCTTCCTTGTGGGCTCCGAGCTGAGCTACGAGGCCATCGGCCTTCTGAACGCCCTGGCGCGCGAGCACCCCGAGATGCTCGACGACCCCGAGTTCCGTGGCCTGCGGGGCGTGGCGCGCACGCTGTCGCGCCGCTATGCCGAGGCCGACACCGACTTCTCGGCGCCGTCGCTGGCGGACGATCCGTCGACCGCCCTCTGGCGCGCCTACGTGGCCACCCAGCTCGCCCAGTACGGCGAGGCGCGCGCCCTCTTCGTGAAGGGCGTCGAGGCCTACGGTCTGATGTCGCCCCTTTGGAAGGCGCGCTTCGCCCGCGCCGACGCCCAGGCCGCGCTGGCCCAGGGCGACCTGATCGGCGCCGACACCCGTATCCGCATGGCGCTGGAGGAAAAGGTCGATCCCGAGGAACAGCTGCGCGCCCGGCTGGTCCAGGCCCGGATCATCGAGCTGCAGGGCTACAAGGACCGCGCGCTGAAGGTCTACAACGCGATCGCCACGGCCCCTGTGGAGTCGCTCTCGGCGCCGGCCGTGCTGCGTTCGACCCAGATCCGCCTCGAACTGGGCCAGATCAAGCCCGCGCAGGCGGCGCTCGTCTTCGACAACCTGCGCTACCGCTGGCGCGGCGACGCGACCGAGCTCGAGACCATTCGCGCGCTGGGCCAGCTCTACCTGGCGCAGGGCCGCTACCGCGAAGCGCTGGAGGCGCTTCGGTCGGCCGGCGTGCGCCTGCCCGACCTGCCCGAGGCGCTGCAGCTGCAGGCGGACCTGAACGCCGCATTCCGCGGGCTCTTCCTGGATGGCCATGCCGACGGCCTGGAGCCGACCCAGGCGCTGGCGCTGTTCTTCGACTTCCGCGAGCTGGCCCCGCTGGGGGCCGACGGCGACCTGATGGTCCGCAAGATCGTTCGCCGCCTGGTGGACGTGGACCTGCTGCCCCAGGCCGCCGACCTTCTGAAGTATCAGGCCGAGAACCGTCTCGACGGCGTGCCCAAGGCCCAGGTCTCCACGGACCTCGCCGTGATCTACCTGATGGACCGCAAGCCCGAGCTGGCGCTGGAGGCGATCAACGCCTCACGCACGACGGTGCTGCCCCTCGCGCTCAGCGCGGAACGCCGGCTGGTCGAAGCGCGCGCCTGGAGCAGCCTCGGACGTCACGACAGCGCCCTGGAGATCATCGAGCGCGACACGGGCAAGGAAGCCCAGGACCTGCGGGCTGAGATCCTGTGGAAGCAGAAGAACTGGGCCGCCGCCGCTCCGCTGTTCGAGAAGAGTCTGGGCGATCGTTGGAAGATCGCGACTCCGCTCTCGTCGGATGAGGAAGGCCGCCTGCTGCGCGCCGGGGTCGCCTACAGCCTGGCGGGCGACGAGGGTTCGCTGGATCGCCTTCAGAGCCGCTACCAGGGCTTCTACGAGAAGGCCAACAACCCCGAGGCCCTGCGTGTCGCGCTGTCCGGCGCGCCGACCGGGCGCCTGAGCGTGGGCGATTTCGGCCGTGTCTCGGCCGACAACGAGGTCTTCGCCGGCTGGGTCGAGAAGATGAAGGGCCGCTTCAAGACCCGCGCCGCGCCGGTCGGAACCGGCAAGCCCGCCGCCCCGCCCGCACGGCAGGCTCAGGCTTCGCCGCCCAAGCCCGCCGCCAAGGGATGATCTAGGCGGTCACTGCGCGGCGACGGCGCAGCGCCGAACCGGCCAGCCCGAAGCCGCCGATCATCAGCGCCCACGTCGCCGGTTCCGGCACCGCGCCGCCGATCGTGACGTTGTCGAGGGCGTTGTACTGCGGCGCGTCGTTCATGGTGATCGACACCGACGTGAAGGCCGTATTGGTGACGATCCCGAAGAAGTCGAGCGCGTTCGTAGTGCCGATGCTGTTCAGCGACACCTGGGTCACCACGTTCGAGCCATTCGAGAACGCCAGCGAGAACTGCACAGCGCCGGCGGTCAGCGCGCCGAAGTCGAAGCCGAACGCTTGGCTGGCCGCGAAGTTGACGGTGATGACGTTGGGGTTCGCGTAGTCCGAATTCAGGAAGCCGCCGCCCGCATAGCTGGAGCCGTAGTAGCCCGGATCGATCACGAACATGCTGCCGTTGCCCGTGAAGGTCATGCCGCTCTCGACATAGGGTCCGTTGCCATAGCTGGCGAAGCTGCCAGCGCCCGCGACCCCGTCGAAGTCGGCGATCGACTGCCCGGACGTGGCGCCGTCGAACGCAGCCCGAGTTGTGTAGATGGTATCGGCCGAAGCCGCGCCGGCGGCTGCGAAGGCGATGATGGCGGCCGCGGCCGCAAAGGTGTTGCGCACAGTTTTCTCCCCAAGGTTCGAGTTAACTGAACCCTGGTACGTGAATCGTGCGAGCGAATTCCCCCGCACGCTGATCGACTGCACGGGGAAGGCGAGCTTGGCCGCGTCGCCGCTATCCGCCCGGCGCGCCGCGCTGGAAGCTCTCGACGAGGCTGCCGGCCACCAGCCGCCACCCGTCCACCAGGACGAAGAAGATCAGCTTGAAGGGCAGGCTGATGACCACCGGCGGCAGCATCATCATGCCCATGCTCATCAGCACGCTGGCGACGACCAGGTCGATGACCAGGAAGGGCACGAACAGCAGGAAACCGATCTCGAACGCCCGCTTCAGCTCCGAGATCATGAAGGCCGGCGTGACCACGCGGATCGGCAGCTCCTGCAGGTTGGCCGGCCGCGGCACCTTCGACAGGCGCACGAAGAGGGCGAGGTCCTCCTGGTCCACTTGGCTGAGCATGAACTGCTTTACCGGCCCGCCCGCGGCGTCAAAGGCGGCCGGCAGCTCCATCTGCTGCTCCAGCAGGGGACGGACGCCTTCGTTGTACGAGCGGTCGAAGGTGGGGCCCATCACGATGGCGGTCAGGAAGAGGCTCAGCGAGATCAGCACGGCGTTCGGCGGGCTCTGCTGAAGGCCGAGCGCGGTGCGCAGCAGGGAGAGCACCACCACGATACGCACGAACGAGGTGGTCATGATCACGATCGACGGCGCCAGCGACAGCACCGTCATCAGGCCGACCAGCTGGACCACGCGCTCGGTCAGGCCCGCACCGGTGCCCAGGTTGACGTTCAGCGTCTGGGCCACCGCGGCGGCCGGGACGAACATGGCCGCGAAGGTGGTGACCAGCGCGATCAGCGCCGCGCGGCGCCAGTCCTCGGCCGGCAGGGTGCGGATCGCGGCGAACAGTGCGCGCATCAGGCGGCGTCCCGCGCCTTGAGGTCGACGACGCGGCCCTCGCCCAGCAGGACCAGGCGTTCCTGCCCGTCGCACTCGACGATGAGCAGCCGGCGGGACGGGTCCAGCACCAGGGTCTCGACCACCCGCATGCGGCGGTCCTTGCGCACGCCCTGGAAGCGGGCCATCGCATCGGGGCCGTACTTGCGCAGCGCCGCGGCGGCCAGCCCGATGAGGCCCAGCGTGAGCACGAGGGCGAATATGGCGCGGGCGAAGGTGGCGAGGTCCATGCGGCGGGGTCCCTGAGGAGGCCCATTCGCCGCTGAATCCCTTAAGCGCGGATTAACCCTGTTTGTTCAGAGTCGCCGGGCATGAACCTGGCCGACATCCCTCTCTTCTCGATGCTGCGCAGCCGGCTGGGGTATCTCAGCGAGCGCCAGAAGGTCATCGCGCAGAACGTCGCCAACACGGACACCGCCCGCTACATCCCCGAGGACATGAAGCCCTTCAGCTTTGACGCGCGGGTCCAGGCGCAGCGGGCGGGTCAGTCGGGCGCCATGTCGGTGACCCAGCCGGGCCACATCGCGCCCAAGGGCCCTCAGTCGCGCCTCGGCGGCCAGTTCAAGACGGTACGGTCTCCCGACTCCGAGACCACGCTCAACGGCAACTCGGTCGTGCTCGAGGAAGAGATGATCAAGATGGCCGAGTCCCGGATGAACTACGACGCGGCGATCAGTTTCTATCAGAAGTCCATGGGCATGCTGCGCCTGGCCACCAAGCGGCCGGGCGCGTGAGGCAGGAGAGCTAGATGGCCGACTCCAGACTGCCCGTTGGCGGCGTCACCCAGGCGATCGCGGCCTCCGCGCTCCGCGCCCAGCAGGCGCGCATGCGGATCATCGCCGAGAACCTGGCCAACGCCGACTCCACCTCCAAGACCCCCGGCGGCGACCCCTACCGGCGTCAGGCCCCGGTGTTCGAGCCGACCCGCATCTCGGGCGCGCGCGGCGTGAGGATGTCGAAGGTCGAGGCCGACCAGACCGAGTTCCGGCAGGAGTACGACCCCGGTCACCCCTCGGCCGACGCCAAGGGCTATGTGAAGCTGCCCAACGTCAGCTCCCTCGTCGAGGCGATGGACATGCGCCAGGCGCAGAAGGCTTACGAGGCCAACCTCAACGTCATCGAGACCGCGCGCAGCATGGAACAGCGCACGCTCGATCTGTTGAAGAAGTAGGGGCTAGCCGATGATCACCCCGCTTGCCGCCGCCAAGGCCTATGCGTCCGCCCAGAAGGGGATCGGGGTCGGAGGCCCCGGCGAGGCCGACGGCATGCCGTCGCTGTCGAGCCCTGCCGCGGGCCCGCCGGGCGGGTTCGGCGCGATCCTGAAGTCGGCGATGACCGACGCGATGGCCGCCTCGAAACACGCCGAGCACCAGATGGCCGCCCAGGTGGCCGGCCGCACCGAACTGGTTGACGTGGTCACCGCGATTTCGGCCGCCGAGGCCAGCCTGGAGACGGTCATCGCCGTCCGCGATCAGGTGATCTCGGCGTACCAGGAAATCATGCGGATGCCGATCTAACGGCCATTTCCCTCCCCTTTGGGGAGGGACAGCTCGCCAAAGGCGAGCCGGGTGGGGAAGTCACGATCCTCCCTCACCTCTGAGTTCCAGCCCACACTTCCCCACCCTGGCCGCTGCGCGGCCTGTCCCTCCCCGGCGGGGAGGGAAATCACTTGATCTCGCCGCAGGCCACGCGCGGCCCCGCGCCGCCGATCGGCTGGGTCATGTGGTCGTCGGCGTTGGCATGGATCACCAGGGCCGAGCCGTCCGCGTCCTGCAGCGCCTTCAGGGTGACGACGCGCTTGAACATCTCGGCGTTCGCGGTCCCGTCGGCCGCGGCGTAGAGGTTCGGCAGGTCTCCGGTCTCGTTGGCCGCAGGATTCAGAAGTCCATGCACGGCCTTCTCGGCGCCGTGGGTGTGGGCGCCGGCCGAGGTGAAGTCGGCCTTCGAGCAGTCCGCCTTTTCATGGAAATGCAGGCCATGCCAGCCGGGAGTCAGGCCCTTGGCCTCGATCCGCAGGAGCACGCCGTTCGGCGCCTCGGTCAGGGTCGCCTTGCCGGCGTCGGCGCCTGCGCCGGTCTTCAGCGACACGGTCACGGGGGCGGCCATCGCGCTGGTGGCGGCGAAGGCGAGTGCGGCGGCGAGGGCGATGGGGCGGCGCATGGGGGACAACTCCGTTTCGAACCGATCTGCAACGTGTAGCCGCGCGCGATGGCTCCCCCAAGCGCCGAGGGAGTGCTACGCGGGGTTATGGCCGATGCGCTGATCGAACTCACAGGCGTCTCCAAGCGCTACGGCGCCCACGCCGCCCTCGACAGCGTCGATCTCGCGGTCTCGGCCGGACAGTTCGTGGCGCTGGTGGGCGGATCCGGCTCAGGCAAGACGACCCTTCTCAAGACCGTGAACGGCCTCATCGCCCCCGACGCGGGGCGGGTCAGCGTGGCCGGCGAGGACGTGGCGACGGCCGAGCCCCATCTGCTGCGTCGGCGCATTGGCTACGTCTTCCAGGAGGTGGGCCTCTTCCCGCACCTGACGGTCGCCGAGAACATCGCCATCACGCCCAGGCTGCTGGGCTGGGACGCATCCAGGATGGCCGCCCGCGTGGCCGAGCTGCTGGAGCTGGTCGCGTTGCCGGCGGACGTGGCCGGCCGCGCGCCGGCGGCGCTGTCGGGCGGCCAACGCCAGCGGGTGGGGGTGGCGCGCGCACTTGCGGCCGAGCCTCGCCTCATGCTGATGGACGAGCCTTTCGGGGCGCTCGACCCCGTCACCCGCGACGCTCTGGGGGCCGACTACCGCGCCCTCCACGAAAGCCTGGGCCTGACCACCCTGATGGTCACCCACGACATGGCCGAGGCGGTGCTGATGGCCGACCGCATAGTGGTGCTGGCGGGCGGGCGCATCCTGGCCGATGGGGCGCCGGCCGAACTGCTCGCCTCGTCGAAGGATCCCCAGGTGCTGGCCCTGCTGGAGGCTCCCAAGCGCCAGGCCGAGCGGCTGCGCGAGAGGCTTGGCGCATGAGCCCGCAACTGGCCGCCGCCTTCGAGCTTCTGCCGGAATACCTGGGCTGGCATGTGCTGCTCAGCGTCAGCGCGCTGGCCCTGGGCCTGGCGATCAGCCTTCCGCTGGCGGTGGCGGCCAGCCGCAGCCCGCGCCTGCGCTGGCCGGTGCTGGCGCTGGCCAGCCTGATCCAGACGATCCCCAGCCTGGCCCTGCTGGCGCTGTTCTATCCGCTGCTCCTCGCCCTCTCGGCTGCGTCCGAGGCGTTGCTGGGGCAGGGGTTCTCGGCCCTGGGCTTCCTGCCGTCGCTGCTGGCGCTGACGCTCTATTCGATCCTGCCGATCCTGCGGAACGGGGTGACCGGGATCACGGGCGTCGATCCGGCGATCTCACAGGCCGCCGACGGCGTGGGCATGACCCGCCGCCAGAAGCTGATCCAGGTCGAGCTGCCGCTGGCCGCGCCGGTGATCATGGCCGGCGTGCGCACCGCCGCCGTGTGGACCATCGGCGCCGCCACGCTCTCCACCCCCGTGGGCCAGACCAGCCTGGGCAACTACATCTTCGCCGGCCTGCAGACCGAGAACTGGGTGTCGGTCCTGTTTGGCTGCGCCGCGGCGGCGGTCCTGGCCATGACGACCGATCAGTTGCTGGGCCTGGTCGAGACGGGCCTGCGCACCCGGCGGCGCGGCCTGGTCCTCGGGGGCCTCGTCGCCCTGCTGGTCGGCGCCGCGGCGGCCCTGTTGCCGCTGGCCAGTTTCGGGCGGCCCGCGGCCTATGTAGTCGGCGCCAAGAACTTCTCCGAGCAGTACATCCTGGCCGCGCTGATGGCCGATCGCCTCGAACGCACCGGCGCCCAGGTCGAGCGCAAGGAGAACCTCGGCTCCAGCGTGGCCTACCGCGCCCTGGCCGCCGGCGAGATCGACGTCTACGTCGACTACACGGGCACCCTCTGGACCAGCGTCCTGGGCCGAACCGACAACCCCGGCCGCGCCGCCATCCTCACCCAGCTGACCGCCGAGCTGAAGAAGCGCGACGGCGTGGTCGTCCTGGGCTCGCTGGGCTTCGAGAACGCCTACGCCTTCGCCATGCGCGCCGACCGGGCCAAGGCCCTGGGCGTGACCTCCCTGGACGACCTGGCCCGCGAGGCGCGCAACCTCACCCTGGGGACGGACGTCGAGTTTCTGTCGCGGCCCGAATGGAAGGCGGTCGACGCGGCCTACAACCTGACCTTCAAGGCCGAGCGCTCGTTCCAGCCCACCTTCATGTACCGGGCCCTCGGCTCAGGCGAGGCCGACGTCATCAGCGCCTTCTCGTCCGATGGCCGCATCGCCGCCGACAGGCTGGTGGTGCTGAGCGACCCCCGGGGCGCCATCCCGCCCTACGATGCGGTCATCCTGGTCTCGCCCAGGCGTGCGCAGGATCGGCGGCTGCTCGACGCCCTGCAGCCTCTGGTCGGCGCCGTCTCCGTCGAGGCGATGCGCGCGGCCAACTACAGCGTCGACCGCGACGCGGGGAAGGTGACCCCGGCCGAGGCGGCGCGCGCCCTCGCCCTCCCTTGAGGGCCCTCTCCCCGCAAGGAGGGAGGGAGCGAGTCGTTTGGGTCATGGTTAACCCCCTCTAGCCTTTCGTTAACCATGACCGGCGAGATTGGGGCACCGGCGGGGCGACCGCCGAGTCCCTGTCTTCCGCATGAGGTTTTCGATGAGCGGTGCCGAGGTTCTGGACGTCGGGCGAGACGCCATCTGGCTGACCATTCAACTGTGCGCGCCGGTGCTGCTGGTGGGCCTGATCGTGGGCGTCGGCATCGGCCTGCTGCAGGCCCTGACCCAGATCCAGGAACAGACCCTGGTCTATGCCCCCAAGATCGTCGCCATCTTCGTGTCGCTGCTGGTCTTCCTGCCGCTGATGGGCGCGCTGATGAGCAGTTTCATGCGCAATATCGCGGCCCGCATCGCGGGCATGTAGGCGGCCGGGCGAGTGGAATCCTACGCCACGGCCCAACAGGTCTACGCCGCCGGCCTCATCTTCGCGCGGCTGGGCGCCATCGTCATGCTCATGCCCGGCCTGGGCGAGACGTTCATTCCGGCGCGCATCCGCCTGTCGTTCGCGCTGGCCCTGTCGCTGATGCTGTTCCCGCTGCTGGCGGGCAAGGTCCCGCTGCTGGCGACCGGCGCGGGCGACTTCGGGTTGGCGGTGATCCGCGAGGTCGTGATCGGCCTCTTGATCGGCGCCATCCTGCGTCTCTTCATGACGTCGCTGGCGACCGCGGGCGAGATCGTGTCGCTGCAGACCACCCTCTCGTTCGCCCAGACCGCCAACCCGATGCAGGCGGCGCCGTCCACCACGCTGGGCACGTTCCTGGGCCTCATCGGCATCGTGCTGATCTTCGCCACCGACCTGGACCATCTGTTCATCGCCGCCATCGTCCGGTCGTTCGACCTGTTCCCGTTCGGCCGCGACGTTCCGGTCGCCGATGCGGGGCAGCTCGCCGTCCAGACCCTTGGAAGCTCGTTCGCGCTCGGGCTCCAGCTCTCGGCGCCGGTGATCGTCTTCTCGCTGGTGTTCAACGTCGCCGCCGGCCTTGTCGGGCGGGTGATGCCGCAGTTTCAGGTGTTCTTCGCCGCCACCCCGCTGATCGTGCTTCTGGGCCTGTCGGTCTTCGCCCTTAGCCTGGGCTCGATCGGCATCATCTGGATCGACCGCTACCGCGGCCTGCTGGGGACGTTCCTCGGCACATGAGCGAAGCTCCGGAAAAAGACTCAAAAACAGAAGAGGCGACACCCCAGAAGCTTGAGAAGGCTCGGGAAAAGGGCGACATCCCCAAGACCATGGATCTGGCGCATTTCGCCACCCTGGCGGCGGTGTCGGGCGTGGTGCTGCTGGCCGGCGGCTGGCTGTCGCGCAACCTGGCCGCCCAGCTTCTGCCCTTCATCGCCCGGCCCGACGCCATGTCGCTGCACGGGAACGGGGGCGTCGAGATCTTCCGCTATGCGATGATGGCCAGTGCGCCGATCCTGGTCGCGGTGATGGCGGCGGCCGCCATCTCGGGCGCCGGCGCCAACCTGATCCAGACCGGCCTGCATTTCACGCCCGACAAGGTGAAGCCCGACTTCTCCAAGGTCTCGCTGGGAAAGGGCTTCGAGCGGCTGTTCGGCCCCGACAGCCTGATGCAGTTCGCCAAGTCGACGGTGAAGGTCATCGTCATCGGCATCCTCGTGTGGTGGGTGCTGAAGCCCTACATGCCGCAGTTCGCCTCGCTCGCGGCGCTGGACCCGTCGGCCATCTTGCCGCTGTGCCTCGAGATTCTCCGCCGGCTGGTCTTCGCGGTCCTGGCGCTGACCCTGGTCGTGGCGGCCGGCGACTATCTGTGGCAGCGCCAGCGCTTCATGGTCCGCCAGCGGATGACCAAGGAAGAGGTCAAGGAAGACTACAAGAACAGCGAAGGCGACCCTCACGTGAAGGCGCGCCAGAAGCAGATCCGCTACACCCGCGCACGCCAGCGCATGATGCAGGCTGTGCCCAACGCGACGGTCGTGATCATGAACCCGACCCACTACGCGGTGGCGCTGAAGTACGAGCAGGGCGAGAGCGCCGCGCCCACCTGCGTCGCCAAGGGCCTCGACTCCCTCGCCCTCAAGATCAGGGGCGTCGCCGAGGAGGCCGGGGTGCCGGTGATCGAGGATCCGCCCCTGGCGCGGGCGCTCTACGCCTCGGTGGACATCGACGATATGATCCCGGCGGCCCACTATGAAGCCGTCGCCAAGATCATCGGCTTCATCCTGAATTCGGCCCAGCGTCGCCGCCCGGCGGCCAGGCCTCTCTAGACCGTCGGCCGCCCCCGGCGCCCATTTCTCACTAAGTTGTTGGCCTTGTGACAGAATGCAGAGCATCGAATCGCCGGAAGCGCTGAGCCCTCACATGGCCGAGCCGCCGTCCAAGACCCGTAAGGCCGACGTCTTCACCGCGTTCGCGGTGCTGTTTTTCCTGCTGGCCGTGATCTTCGCCGGCGCGCCCCTGCTGAATGCGCCGCTGGAGGCGCTGGGCAGTTCGCTGCTGCTGATCGGCCTGGCCGGCGTCGCCTGCATCGGCCTGTTCGTGCTGCGCGGCTCGCCCGAGGCCCCGCAGGAGGCCGAGGCCGGCGCCGAGGCGTTCCTGGCCGCGCTGGAGGAGCCCGCCGCCGTGGTCGCGCCCGACGGGCGGCTGCTCACCACCAACTCGGCCTGGCGCGAGACGATGGGCGCGCACCCGCGCCTGCCCAAGAGCGGCGCGGCCGCCTCGAGCCTGTTCGGCGCCCTGGCCGCAGCCCGTCGTGGAGAACTTGGCCGCGCGCCCATCAAGGCCGGCGGCCAGGAGCGCGAGGCCATGGTCTCGCCCATCGGTCCCCGCCGCTTCCTGGTGCGGCTGGCTGGCCGCGGCGGCGGTCCGCTGGCGTTGCCGTCGTCGGCCCTGGAAGTCCTGAACGCCGTGGCCACCGCCAAGGCCCCGCCGCCCAAGGTGCTGGACGCGTTCGCCGCCGCCTCGCCGTTCGGCGCGGCGTTGCTGGAGGGCGACGACCCCTTCGAGGCCCGCATCATCGAGGCCAACCCCGCGCTGGCCGCCCTCGCCAAGGGTGGCGAGGCGGGGCAGGTGTTCGGCGCGCTGATCGAGCCCGCCAGCCGCCTCGACGCCGGCCTGCGGCTGGCCGACCACCGCGACGGCCATGCTCCGCTCGAAGTGCGCCTGGCCCACGACCCGGCCCGCATCGCCCACCTCTACCTGACCCAGACTGGCGATCGCTGGGTGGCCTACCTGGTGGACGTCTCCGAGCAGAAGCAGGTCGAGCTGCAGCTCTCCCAGAGCCAGAAGATGCAGGCCATCGGCCAGCTGGCCGGCGGCGTGGCGCACGACTTCAACAACCTGCTGACCGCCATCCTCATGCAGCTGGACGTGCTGTCCACCCGCCACCCCGTCGGGGATCCCTCCTACGAAGGCCTTAACGAGATCAAGCAGACGTCGATGCGGGCCGCCGACCTGGTGCGCAAGCTGCTGGCGTTCTCGCGCAAGCAGACGGTCCAGCGCGAGATCCTGGACGTGGGCGAGATGATCTCGGAATCCGAAGTGCTGCTGCGCCGGCTGCTGCACGAGGACATCAAGCTGGTCACCGACTATGGCCGCAACCTGCCGCACGTCCGCGCCGACCGCGGCCAGCTGGACACCGCGGTGATGAACCTGGTGGTCAACGCCCGCGACGCCATCCGCAGCCATGGCGGCGGGGTGATCAACATCCGCACCGCCCGGGTCACCCAGGAGGAGGCCCGCAGCCTGGGCTATCCGACCGCCCAGGGCGATCACGCGCTGATCGACGTCAGCGACGACGGTCCAGGCATCCCGCCCGAGGTGAAGGAAAAGATCTTCGAGCCCTTCTTCACCACCAAGGCGGTGGGCGAGGGGACGGGCCTGGGCCTGGCCACGGTCTACGGCATCGTCAAGCAGTCGGACGGCTGGATCGCGGTCGACTCCAAGCCGGGCCAGGGCGCGGCCTTCCGCATCTTCCTGCCGGTCCACGTGGCGCCGGCCCAGGAGGCTGCGGCTCCGGCCGTCGAGCCGGTCGCGCCCAAGCGCCCCGCCGCCCGCGACCTGTCGGGCGCCGGCCGGATCCTGTTCGTCGAGGACGAGGACGCCGTGCGCGGCGTCGCCGCCAAGCTGCTGCGCGCCCGCGGCTACGAGGTCATCGAAGCCGCCAGCGGCGAAGAGGCCCTGGAGTACGCCGAGACCCATGCCGGCGAGATCGACCTGATGATCTCGGACGTGGTCATGCCGGGCATGCAGGGGCCCGACCTCTTGAAACAGGCGCGCCAGTATCTGGGCGCCGCCCCTGTGATGTTCATCTCGGGCTACGCCGAGAGCGAGTTCTCCGACCTGCTGGAGGGCGAGCGCAACGTGTCGTTCCTGCCCAAGCCCATCGATATCAAGACCCTGGCCGAGCGGGTGAAGCAGGAACTGCAGAAGGCCGCCTAGATGTCCGCATCCAAGTCGTCAGCGACGGTCCCGGCCTCGGCCACTGGCGCAACCGCCGTGGGGACGGCGGCCCTGGGCTCGGCCTTGCTCGGCGCGCTCGCCTTCGGCGCCATCGCCGTCGGCGCGCTGGCGATCGGCCGGCTCGCGATCGGTCGGCTGACGGTCCGGCGCGTGCATCTCCGCCGCCTGGACGTGGACGAACTGACGGTCGGCCGGCTCACCGTGCGCGAACAGGACTGAGCGCCGACCCCTTGCGCCCGCGCGCCAGCCGCGCGACCCTGCCGCCAATCAGAAAACGCGGTATGGGAGGACGACGATGGCGGGCGTGAATCCGAACGGGACTCTGAAGGGCAAGGTGGCGCTGGTGACGGGCGCCAGCCGCGGCATCGGCGAAGCCATCGCCGTGCGCCTGGCCATGGAGGGCGCCAAGGTCGTGGCCTCGGCCCGCACGGCGGAGCCCGGCGAGAGCAAGCTTCCGGGCACGCTGGCCGCCACGGTCGAGCGGATCCGGGCCGCCGGCGGCGAGGCCACGGCGGTCAAGGCCGACCTGTCGCTTGAAGCCGACCGCATCCGTCTGGTCGAGGAGACGGTCGCCGCCTACGGGCCCGTCGACATCCTGGTCAACGACGCCGCCGTCACGTTCTTCATCCCCGTGGAGACCTTCCCCAAGAAGCGCTTCGACCTGATGTTCGAGGTCCAGGTCTGGGCGCCGCTCCATCTGACCCAGCTGGTCCTGCCGTCGATGCGCGAGCGCAAGCAGGGCTGGATCACCAACATCTCATCCGGCGCCGCCATCCACCCGAAGCAGCCCTACAACCGCCGCGGCGGCGGCACGATCTACGGCATGTGCAAGGCCGCGCTGGAGCGCTTCTCCACCGGCCTGGCCTCCGAGGTCTACGACGACAACGTCGCGGTCAACGTCATCTCGCCCGGCCTCGTCGACACCCCCGGGGTCGCGGTCCATGGCCTGATCACCGAGGCCACCAAGGACCGGGTCACGCCGATCGAATACATCGCCGAGGCCGTCTACCAGCTCTCGGTCGGCGACCCGAAGACCATGACAGGCCGCATCGACCACGCGGCCCCGATGCTGCAAGAGTTGGGGATCAAGCCGTCCGAGCTGGTTTGAGCCCCCGTTGATCGAGCAGACCTCATGATCGAACAGACCGTCGACATCGCCACGCGCGATGGAAAGACCACGACCTTCATCGTCCATCCCGAGCGGAACGGGCCCCATCCCATCATCCTGTTCTTCATGGATGCGCCGGCGATCCGCGAGGAGCTGCGCGACATGGCCCGGCGGATCGCCACCGCGGGCTACTACGTGATGCTGCCCAACCTCTATTACCGGAAGGGCGTGCTGGAACTCGCCGACCTGCCGCCGCTGCCCGAGGCCGAGGCCCGGGCGCGGATGTTCGAGCTGATGGGTTCGATCAACATTCCGATGGTCATGGACGACGCTGACGCGCTCCTGGCGTTCGCCGATCGTGACCCGGCGGCCAGCCCCGGCAAGGCGGGGGCCATCGGCTATTGCATGAGCGGCCAGTACGCGATCAACGCGGCGGCCCGCCATCCCGAGCGGATCGCCTGCGCCGCCTCGCTCTACGGCGTTCAACTGGTCACCGACCGTCCCGACAGCCCGCACCTGGCGGCGCAAAAGGCCAAGGCCGAACTCTACTTCGCCTGCGCCGAGCACGACACCTACGCGCCCCTGGAGATGGTGGAGGCCCTCGACGCCTCGCTGAAGCAGGCCAAGGTCAACGCCGAGGTCGAGCTCTATCCCGGCGTCCACCACGGCTTCGCCTTCCCGCAGCGCGGCGCGGTCTACGACAAGCCCGCGGCCGAGCGGCACTGGGAGCGATTGTTCGCTCTCTTCCAGCGGAATCTGGGTTAGGCGTCACTCCTCCTTCGTGCGGTAGTCGCCGAAGGTTGAATCCCGGGTGTTCAGCGCCTGCTTCACGCCCTGCCGCATCTGGGCCATGAATTCGCGGCTGGCCTTGGTGTGCCAACCCAGAGCGTGCAGGTCGGTGCCGGCCCGCAGCCCCGCGCGAAGGCCCATCGCCTCCATCTGACGGTGGACCAGACGCTTGTTGAGCTGGGCAAGCTCCGGGTCGACCTTGGCGATACGTTCGGCCATGGCGGTGACCGCGGGCTCCAGCTCGTCGAGCGGATAGGCGCGGTTCGCGAAGCCCAGCCGGGCCGCCTCGACGCCGGAGATCGAGTCCCCCGTCAGCATCAGCTCCATGCCGGCGCGCATCCCCATCAGCCAGGGATAGAACTGGTTGTCTGGCGAGCTCATCGTACGCACGGCCGGGTAGCCCACCTGTGCGTCCTCGGCGATGTAGACGAGGTCGCAGGCGAACGCGAGTTCGGAGCCGCCGGCCAGGCACCAGCCGTGCACCTGGCCGATGATCGGCTTGGCCAGGTCCCACATCCGGAAGCAGCCCTCGACCACGTGGCGGGCCCACTGGCCCTGCGCCCCAGCCGTGTGGAACGGCAGCTCGCCCAGGCCCGCGAGGTCGTAGCCCGACGAAAAGCACGTCCCGGCGCCGCGCAGGACGATCACCCGCACCTCGGGATCCTTGTCGGCGGCCTCCAGCGCCGCGAACAGTTCGCCGCGCAGCTGGTTCGAGAGCGCATTGCGCTTCTCCGGGCGGTTCAGCGTGAGCCGCCGCACGCCGGGGGCGGGGCTGTCGGTGAGCAGGATCGGTTGGTCGGCCATGAGGGTTCCTCCTGGCCCGCATGGCAGCGCCGGCGCCGCAGCGGCAGTAAAGCCTGACCGTGCGTCAGGCCGAGCGAGGGTCCTGCGCCACCACGGGGGCAAGCCAGTTCGGCTCCAGCGCCTTGCGCGGATGGAGAGAGCTCACCATGCCCATGAACGGCGGATGGATGTCGTAGCCCAGCAGGGTCTGAAGCCGGGGAGACATCGCCCGCGCCCGCTCGGGAGGCACCCCCAGGAAGAAGTTCTCCTGTGTCCGCCCCCACGGCTCGCAATACTGATTGGTGAAGGCCAGCCGCGGTCGCTCGGTGCGGTTGGCGCCGCCGCGATGGACACAGGTTCCGGCCATGACCAGGCACGCCCCGGCCGGCATCTCCATCGGAACCAGCTGGGACTCCATGGTCGCCGACCCCTTCGCCCGCACGCTGTCGCCCAGGTCGCCCCACAGATGGCTGCCGGGGATGACTTGGGTGGCCCCGTTCTCGGCGGTGAAGGCGTCCACCGCGGCGATCACGGTCATGCTGATCGGCGGCCGCGGGCGGGGCTGGCGGTAGAAGCCGTCGTCGGTGTGGAGGTCCTGGGCCGCTTCGCCCGGCAGGATCTGGATCGACTGGCTGGCGGTCAGCAGATAGCCGGGCTGCAGGAACCGATCCAGGATCGCCAGGACGCGCGGCTCCTCCGTCAGGTTCTCGAACACCTTGCCGCGGGCCACCAGCGTGTAGATCCGCTCGGTCGAGAAGCCTTCGAACGCGTTTCGCCCGCGATGCTGGCCCATGTAGGGCGCCAGGCCATCGCGAACCGCCTGGATCGTGGCCGCATCCATGAAGTCCGGGATCACCGTGAACCCCCGTTCGCGGATCTCGGCGGCGCAGGCGTCGGCGTCGAAGCGGGCCGTGGATTTGTCCATCGGGCGGCGTCTCCCTATTCTGTCCAGAATAACACGACCGTCCGGGAGGAGCCGACGATGACTGGAACCCTGAACATCCGCCGCGTGGCCGGCGCGCTGGGGGCCGAGATCACCGGCGTCGACCTGGCCCAGCCCCTGGCCGACGAGACGATCGCGGCGATCCGCCAGGCGCTGGTCGAGCACCAGGTGATCTTCTTCCGCGACCAGGATCTGACGCCGGCCCAGCAGGTGGCGTTCGGCCGCCGCTTCGGTCCGCTGAACATCCATCCCTACGTCGCCGGCATGGCCGACCAGCCCGAGGTTATGGAGATCATCAAGGAGCCGTCCGACCGCATCAATTTCGGCGGGGGCTGGCATTCGGACATGAGCTTCCTGGAGACCCCCGCGATCGGCTCGATCCTCTATGCGGTCGAGCTGCCGGAGTGGGGCGGCGACACGCTGTTCGCCAGCCAGGCGGCCGCCTACGACGCCCTGTCGCCCGGCCTGAAGGCGACGCTGGAGGGCCTGAACGCCGTCCATTCCGCCAGCCGCGAATACTCCGCTCAGGGCGCATCTGCGCAGAAGCGGGGCTCCATGAACGTGGCCGAGGCCGATGGCTATGTGGGCGAGTACGTCCACCCGATGGTGCTGGTCCACCCCGAGACGGGCCGCAAGGCGCTGTACGTGAACCCGGCCTTCACGCTGAAGATCGAGGGCTGGAAGACCAGCGAATCCAAGGCGTTGCTGGACTATCTGTTCAACCACTGCCGCTACGAGGGCTTCACCTGCCGCTTCAGCTGGCGTCCGGGCTCGGTGGCCTTCTGGGACAACCGCTCGGTCTGGCATTTCGCCCTCAACGACTACCCCGGCCAGCGCCGGCACATGCGCCGCGTGACGGTCGACCCCTGGCCCCAGGCGGCCAAGGTCGCGGCGGCGGCGGAGTAGGCGACCTCTTCCAAATCAGCAGAACTGTCCTGCGAAAGCGGGGAGTGCGCCGAGGCCGGCCGGTCTCTACCTAGGAGGCGTCAAAGGAGAGACGCCATGAAGATCGCCCTGGCCCTGATGAGCTTCGGTTTCGCCGTCACGATGGCGATCCCCCTGGTCGGCCCGATGCTGCTGAACGCCTTCTAGGCCCCGAGGCGCTTCAGAACCCCTCGCGCGGCCGCGGACGCCGTCGCGAAGGTCGCCTGCAGGAGGTAGCCGCCGGTCGGCGCCTCCCAGTCCAGCATCTCCCCCGCCACGAACACGTCCGGTCGGGCCTTCAGCATCAGATCCTCGTCGAGAGCCCCCAGGCGGACGCCCCCCGCCGACGATATCGCGCGCGCCAGGCCTTGCACGCCGGTGAGCCGGATCGGCGCGTCCTTGATCGCGCTTGCCAACGCCGCGGGATCGGTCGGCAGGGCCTTGCCGTGCGCCTCGCGCAGCAGGTTGATCTCGACGGGCGAGAGCTTCAGCGCCTTGCGAAGCTGGTTCGACAGCGACTGGCCGCCCCGGGCGCGGCCTAGCCGCCCCGCCAGGTCGTCGGCCGTCATGTCCGGGCGCAGGTCGAAGCTGACGGTCGCCGAGTCTTCCGCCTCGATCGCCTCGCGGAGCGGCGCCGACAGCGCATAGAACACCCCGCCCTCGAGGCCGTAGCCGGCGATCATCGCCTCGCCCCGTACGACGCGGTCGCCGAACCGCAGCGCGATCCCCTTGAGCGGCTGGCCCGCGAAACCGCGCATGACCGGGCTCCAGGCGACGTCGAAGCCCATGTTGGCGGGTCGGAAAGGCGCGATGTCGGGCAGCCAGGCGGTCCAGGCGCCGTCCGATCCCAGCCGCGGCCAGCTGGCGCCGCCCAGCGCCAGCACCGTCGCATCCGGCCGCACGGTCGTCTCGCCCGCGGGCGTTCGGAAACGCAGCGCCCCATCGTCGGTCCAGCCCTCCCAGTGGGCGCGGGTGCGGATCTCGACACCCAGGTCGGAGAGTCGCGCCAGCCAGGCCCGCAGCAGCGGCGAAGCCTTGAGCGCCCGCGGAAACACCCGGCCTGACGAGCCCACGAACGTCGGCTGGCCCAGCCCCTCGGCCCAGGCGATCAGCGCGCTGGGCGGAAACGCCTCGAGATGCGGCCGAAGCCACGCCGCCGTTTCCCGATAGCGCGCCGTGAAGGCCTCGAAGTCCTCGGAGTGGGTCAGGTTCAGCCCGCCACGCCCGGCCATCAGGAACTTGCGCCCCACGGACGGCATCTGCTCGTAGACCGTCACCGCACAGCCCGCCGCGGCCAGTCGCTCGGCCGCGAACAGGCCCGCTGGCCCGCCGCCGATGATGGCGACGGTGGTCATGGGTTCAGGCTGGCGGCGCAGATCATCCGCGCACAATGTAAGGCGAGCCGTCCTCGCAAGTCCCCGACCTGAAAGAGCTGCGCCCCGTGGCGACCGCCGTCTCGACCAAGATCCCCCCCGGGTCCCGGCTGCCGGAGATCTTCACGCCGCGCGCCTGGTTCCAGGACGTCCACTCCGCCCCGCTGACCGTCCGGCATGAGACGATGCCCGACCTGTTCTTTTCGATCTTCGGACACCATCCGTCCTGGATGAAGGCGATACTGATCGCACGGAATCGGCTCGCGGCGCGGTGGGGATTGGCTGTGGCGCCGGACGACGAGATCCTTGCCCCGTCGGTCAAGCCCACCTACGCGGTCGGAGACCGGATCGGACCATGGCCGACCTATGCGCTGGCCGACGACGAGATCATCGCGGGGCGTGACAATCGTCATCTCGACTTCCGGGTTTCGATCCTGCGGACGCGGGGTCCGGACGGCGCCGCCGTCACCGTCACGACGCTCTGCCAGCCGCACAATCTGGCGGGCAAGGCGTACCTGGTCGCGATCGCGCCCTTCCACATCGTCGGCATGCGCTGGCTGCTGGCCAACGCCGTCCGGCAGGGGCGGATCTGAGCAGACGCTCTACGTCCCCGCCATCGCCAGCAGGGCCACAAGACCCACGGTCATGCCCTTGAGGCTCTCGGGCTTGGCCACGTCGATCCATTCGTCCACCGCGTGCGCGCGGCCGCCCCCGCCGGCGCCCGAGCCGATGGTCACCGCCGGGATGCCCAGGCTGATCGGCACGTTGGAGTCGGTGGAGCCGGCGCCCAGGATCGGGGTGTAGCCGGCCCCGCGCACGGCGGCGGCCGTCATCTGCACGATCTCGGCGTCCTCGCGGGTGTTTCCCGTGGGACGGTCGCCGATCAGCTTCACCTCGGCGCTGATCTTGCCCGCGGCGGTGGAGCGCGCCGCGTTCTCGGCCGAGACCGCGCCCTCGACGATCTGCAGGAACTGGCCGTCGATCTTGGCCAGCTCGTCCTTGCTCTCGGAGCGCATGTCGACTTCGAGCCAGATGGCGTCGGGGATCGAGTTCACCGACGTCCCGCCGCCCACCACGCTGGTCATGTAGGTGGTCTTGGGCTTGGCCGGCGTCTTGATCTTGTTCATCTCGACCACGGTCGCGCCCATCGCCGCCATCGGGTTCACCAGCCCATAGGCGCCGTAGCTGTGGCCGCCCGGCCCCCTGAAGGTGACGCGATAGCGCCGCGAGCCCACCGCGCCCGAGGTGACCCGCGCCGCGGACGTGCCGTCCATCGAGAAGAAGGCGGCGATGCGGTCCTTGTACTTGCCCTTCGTGAAGATGTAGCGCGACCCACGCAGGTCGCCGGGGCCTTCTTCGCCCACGTTGCCCACGAACAGGATGTCCTTGTTCGTCTTGATCTTGGCCGCGTCCAGCGCGCGGATGTAGCCCAGCAGCACGGCCAGCGAATGGGTGTCGTCGCCGACCCCCGGGGCGTGCAGCTTGGTGCCCTCGCGGCGCACCTTCACGCTGACCTCTTCGGGGAAGACAGTGTCGAGGTGGGCGGCGATCACGACGATGTTGCCGCCGGGCTTGCCCGTGCCGCGACGCAGGCCCATCACATTGCCCTCGGCGTCCATCTCGACGTCGCTCAGGCCATGCGCCTTCAGCATCTCCATGTAGGCCCGGGCGCGCTTCTCTTCCTTGAAGGGCGGCGCCGGGATTTCGGTCAGGGTGATGGTGTCGGCGACGATGCGGTCGTGCTCGGCGTCGAGAGCCGCCAGTGCAGCCTTGAAGCCGGCGCCGCCGCGGATCTTGGCGACCGTCTTGTCGGCCTGGGCCGGCGTCACCACCACGGGCAGCGGGTCGGCCGCGAAGGCCGGCGCGGCGATGGAGAACGCCAGGGCGGCGACCAGCGCGGATCGCGAAACACGTAACATCGAAATGGATTCCTTGCCTGGCAACGGGGGCAATACAGCCGATCGCACCGCGCGCCGCCAGACCTAAGGGCACGAAGTTCCGGATTACCGGGAATTAATGCCCCGATCCGACCCCTGCGCCTTGCCGTCGCCGCATCGCGCCCTCTAAGCCTTCGCGTCACAAGGTGTAACGGGAACGCGTCACGTGCAGAATCGCCGGCAGATCATGATGGCCGCAGGCGCCGCCGCGGCCCTGGCCGCGACCCGTGTCGGCGCCCAGCCGAACAGCGCGGAAGCCCAGCTCACCGCCTTCCTCGACCAGGTGTTCAACGAGGCCTTGGAAGACAGCCCCGAGCTGGTCACCTCGCTGGGCCTCGACAAGGGCGAGCGCGCCGCCGCCAAGGCGCAGCTGCATGACGCCTCGCTGGCCGGCGTGGCCAGGCGGCAGGTCCGAAACGCAGACCAGTTGCGCCGCCTCAGGCAGATCGACCGCAAACAGCTCACCGGCATGGCCGCGGTCAACTACGACACCCTGCTGTTCGAACTCGAGGCCACCGACGAGGGCGCCAGGCGCTTCAAGTACGGCGGCGCCGGCACGGGCAGCCCCTACGTCCTGGCCCAGATCTGCGGCGCCTGGCAGGAGGTGCCCGACTTCCTCGACAGCCAGCACTCGGTCGAGAGCCGCGAGGACGCCCAGGCTTACCTCTCGCGCATGGACGCCTTCGCCCGCACGCTGGACGACGAGATCGAGCGGGTGCGCCACGACGTGGGCCTGGGCGTCATCCCGCCTGACTTCGCCATCGCCGGCGCCCTGGCGGGCATGAAGGTGCTGCGCCAGCCGGCCGACAAGTCGACCCTGGTGACCTCTCTCGTGAACAAGGCCAAGGCCAAGGGCGTCGCCGGCGACTGGGCCGTCGAGGCGACCAAGGTCTACGAAGGCCGGGTGCTGCCCGCTCTGGACCGCCAGATGGCGCTGCTGGAGAGCCTGAAGGCCAAGTCCGTGCACGACGCCGGCATCTGGCGGCTGCCCGACGGACAGGCCTACTACCACCACGTCCTGGCCGCCCAGACGACCAGCAAGATCACGCCCGACGAGGTCTACAAGATGGGCCGCGACGTGACCGCCGAGCTGTCGGCCCGGGCTGACGTCCTCTTCAAGGAGATCGGCTTCACCAAGGGCACGGTGGGCGAGCGCTACATCGCCCTCTACGAGAGCAAGAAGGGCGTCTATCCGAACACCGACGCCGGCAAGGCCCAGATCATCGCCGACCTGAACAAGGTGGTGCAGGCCATGCAGAAGCGGCTGCCCGAACAGTTCGGCACGCTGCCCAAGGCGCCTCTGGAGATCCGCCGCATTCCCGCCGCCACCGAGGGCGGGGCGTCCACCCACTACGAGTCTCCCAGCCTCGATGGCTCGCGCCCGGGGGTCTACTGGCTGAACCTGCGCGACACGGCCGAGAGCCCGTACTGGTTCCTGCCGACCACGACCTATCACGAGGGCGTCCCCGGCCATCACATGCAGATCGCCATGCAGCGCGAGGCCGACCTGCCGATGATCCGCCGCGTCATGGGCTTCGGCGCCTACGCCGAGGGCTGGGCGCTCTACTCCGAACAGGTCGTCCAGGAGATGGGTCTCTACAAGGGCGAGCCCCTGAACGAGCTGGGCTACATCCACGACGCCCTGCTGCGCTCGGCCCGCCTCGTCTGTGACTCAGGCCTGCATCACCTGAAGTGGAGCCGTGAGAAGGCCATCGCCGAGATGCGCGCCATCGAGGGCGATCCCGAGCCGCTGGCCGCCCAGGAGATCGAGCGCTACTCGGTCTGGCCCGGCCAGGCCTGCAGCTACATGGTGGGCAAGGTCACCATCCTGCGCCTGCGCGAGAAGGCCAAAGCGGCCCTGGGCGCGAAGTACGATCCCCGCAAGTTCCACGACGCCGTACTGCTCTCGGGATCGATGCCCCTGACCGCGCTGGAGAACGTGGTCGACCTCTACATCGCCAGGACGAAGGCCGGCTGATGGGCCGCGCCGACATCTCCAACGCTAGCCCCTCCCCCTTGCGGGGAGGGGTTGGGGTGGGGGTGTGAGCGCCGAACTCACAGGTATGCACCCCCACCCCCGGCCCCTCCCCGCAAGGGGGGAGGGGAGCAAAAGGGACACGCTGTTGAAGCAAGTCGACCGCCGCACCTTCCTCGCCACATCGGCGGCGCTTGCCGCCGCTGGGCCCGCGCTCGCCCAGCACACCGCCGAGGCCGCGAGGCTCCGCGCGCTCTTCGACCGCATCTTCGAGGCGAACCTCGCCGCGAGCCCCGAGGCCGTCACGCGCCTGGGTCTCGACAAGGGCGAGCGCGCCGCGGCCAAGTCGAAGCTGGACTCCGCCTCGATCCAGGCGCTGGACGAGGCCAAGGATCGCACGGTCAGCCAACTCGCCGAGATGAAGGCCATCGACCGGTCGAAACTCAGCGCCTTCGACCAGGCCAACTACGACGCGGTCCACTTCACGCTCGAGGCCAATGCGGCGGCGGGCAAGCGCTACGCCTACGGCATGGAGGGCGCGGGCCAGCCCTATGTGCTGTCGCAGCTCACCGGCGCCTACCAGGACATCCCCGACTTCCTGGGCTCGCAGCACGGCATCGAGGTGAAGGCCGACGCCGACGCCTACCTCGAACGCCTCGTGGCGTTCGGCGTGGTCATGGACGAGGAGATCGGCCGCGTCCGCCGCGACGTTCAGCTGGGCGTGGTCCCGCCGGCGTTCATCCTGGAGCGGGCGATCGGCCAGATGCAGGGCCTGCGCGCCTCGGCGCCGGCCGCCTCGCCGCTGGTCACCCAGCTGACCAGTCGCGTGAAGGCCAAGGGCATCGAGGGGAACTACGACGCCGCCGCCCAGCGGGCCGTCGCGGCCTGTGTCTACCCGGCGCTGGATCGCCAGATCGAACTTCTGAAGTCGCTTCAGCCGCGCGCCACCCAGGAGGCCGGCGTCTGGAAGCTGCCCGACGGCGAGGCCTACTACCGCGACGCGCTCAAAAATTTCACCACCACCACGCTCACGCCTAAGGAGGTCCACCAGATGGGCCTCGACACGGCCAGGGAACTCGGCGCGCGGGCCGAGGCGATCCTGGCCAAGCAGGGGATGACGAAGGGCACGGTGGGCGAACGGATCGCCGCCCTCTTCGCCGACACCAAATACCACTACGCCAACACCGACGAAGCCAAGGAACAGCTGATCGCCGACCTCAACAAGCTGGTCGCCGAGATCCGGCCGCGGCTGCCCGAACAGTTCGGCGCGCTGCCCAAGGCCAATGTCGAGATCCGCCGCGTGCCCAAGTTCATCGAGGCCGGCGCGCCGGGCGGCTACTACAACCGGCCCGCCCTGGATGGCTCGCGCCCCGGCATCTACTGGATCAATCTGCGCGACAGCGCCGAGAACCCCTCGTGGACGCTCAAGACGCTGACCTACCACGAGAGCATCCCGGGCCATCACCTGCAGCGCTCCCTGCAGCAGGAGGCCGACCTGCCGATGCTGCGCCGGACCGCCGGCTTCCCCGCCTTCGCCGAGGGCTGGGCGCTCTACTCCGAGCAGGTCGCGCTTGAGATGGGCATGTACAGGGACGACCCGCTGGGCGAACTGGGCCAGATCCAGGCCTCGCTGTTCCGCGCCGCGCGCCTGGTGGTCGACACCGGCCTGCACGCCATGAAGTGGAGCCGCGAGAAGGCCATCGACACCATGGTCTCCATCGACGGCAGCCCGCGTAGCTCGGCGACGACCGAGATCGAGCGCTACTGCATCCGCCCCGGCCAGGCCTGCGCCTACATGGTGGGCAAGCTCACCTGGCTGCGCCTCAGGGCGAAGGCGCAAGCCGCGCTCGGCCCCCGCTTCGACATCCGTAAGTTCCACGACGCCGTCCTGCTCGGCGGCGCCATGCCCCTCACCGTGGCGGAAGGCGTCGTCGACCGCTGGATCGCCGCCAACAAGGCCTGAGACCGATGAACGCCATCCACCGCCGCAGCTTCCTCGTCACCGCCGCCGCGGCGGGCCTGGCCACGGCCGCCCCCGCCTGGGCCCAGTCGCGCGATCCCAAGGTCGCCGAACAGTCCAAGGCGCTCACCGCCTTCCTCGACGCCCAGTACGAGGAAGAGCTGCAGATGGACCCCGAGGAGCTGACCTCCCAGGGCCGCAAGGAGCACTACGACAAGCTCACCGACCGCAGCGAGGCGGCGGCCGACAAAGCGCTGGCCTGGCGCCGTCAGAGCGTCGCCAAGATGAAGGCCCGGTTCGATCCGGCCCAGCTGGATGCCGCGGCCCGCACCTCGTACGACATGTGGGCGCTGGAGCTGGAGCGCTCGCAGCTGCGCGCCAAGTGGCGCCGCCACCGCTACGTCTTCGCCCGCGGCTCGGCCCACGTCGGCCTGCCGAACTTCCTGATCAACTTCCATCGCGTGGACGAGCCGTCGGACCTTGACGCGTACGTCGCCCGCATCAGTCGGATCGACGAGGCGCTGGACACCCTGCTGGTGCGGGCCAGGGCCGCGGCCGCCGACGGCGTGCGCATGCCGCGCTTCGACTACAAGCAGGGCCTGGCCGACATCGCCCGCGTCACCAAGGGCGCGCCGTTCACCGCCGGGCCGGACTCGCCGCTCTTCGCCGACTTCAAGACCAAGACCGAGGCCCTGCGCGCCGCCGGCAAGATCACCCAGGCCCAGGCCGATGGCTACGTGAAGGCCGCGGCGGACGCGATGACCGGCCAGCTGCAGCCGGCCTACGGCCGCGTGGTCGCCTGGCTCAACGAGGACATGCCGAAGACGGCCGAGGTCGCCGCCGGGGCCCACGCGCTGCCCAACGGCCGCGCCTACTACGCCGACATGCTGAAGCTGCAGACCACCACCGACATGACGGCCGACGAGATCCACGACCTCGGCCTGCGCGAGGTGGCCCGCATCCGCGGCGAGATGGAGGTGGTCAAGGCCAAGACGGGCTTCACGGGCACGCTGCCCGAGTTCTTCGTCTTCATGCGCACCGACAAGCGCTTCTACTTCCCCAACACCGACGAGGGCCGCCAGGCGTATCTCACCCAGGCCGACGCCTATCTGGCGGGCATGAAGAAGAAGCTGCCCGAGTACTTCGGCATCCTGCCCAAGGCCGACCTGGTGGTCCGCCGCGTCGAGGCGTTCCGCGAGATCCCCGGCGCCGCCCAGCACTACTTCGCCGGCACGCCCGACGGCTCGCGCCCGGGCATCTTCTACTCGCACCTCAGCGACATGAACGCGATGCCCAGTTACCAGCTGGAGAACATCGCCTATCACGAAGGCCTGCCCGGCCATCACATGCAGATCTCGATCGCCCAGGAGCTCACCGGGCTGCCGAAGTTCCGCACCCAGTACGGCTACACCGCCTTCTCGGAAGGGTGGGGGCTCTACTCCGAGGCGCTGGCCAAGGAGATGGGCTTCGACGTCGACCCCTACAACGACTTCGGCCGGCTCTCGGGCGAGATCTGGCGGGCGATCCGCCTCGTCGTCGACACCGGCATCCACCACAAGGCCTGGAGCGAGGAACAGGCGGTCGCCTACTTCCTGGCCAACTCGGCCCAGCCCGAGGCCGCCGTCCGCGCCGAGATCCAGCGCTACTTCCTCAATCCTGGCCAGGCCACCTGCTACAAGATCGGCATGATCCGCCTGCAGCAGCTGCGCGACGAGAGCCGCCGCGAGCTGGGGGCGAAGTTCGACTACCGCAGGTTCCACGACGTGGTCCTGGGCGGCGGCGCGCTGCCCCTGCCGGTGGTCGAGACCAACGTCCGCCGCTGGATCGCCAGCCAGAAGGCGGCCTGAGCATCAGCGAAGCGGGGGGCGCCTTTCAGGCCATCTATCTCGACATCCCCCCGCAAACGGCCTTCGATGCCTCCCAACGAACAAGGGAGGACGCCATGCCGCGCGCACAGGCGAACGGGATCGAGCTCGAGTACGACGTCACCGGGCCGGACGACGGCGATCCGCTGCTGCTGATCATGGGTCTGGGCGCCCAGATGACCCGCTGGCCCAGCGCCTTCGTGGACAAGCTGGCGGCCCGCGGGCTCAGGGTCATCCGCTTCGACAACCGCGACGTCGGCCTCTCCACCAAGCTGGAGGGCACGCCGGACTTCCCGGCGATGTTCAAGGCGCTGAGCGAGGGCCGGACGCCCGACGTGCCCTATCTGCTGGACGACATGGCCAGGGACGCCGTGGGCCTGCTGGACGCGCTGGAGATCGAACGCGCGCACATCGTCGGCGCCTCGCTGGGCGGCATGGTGGCCCAGCTGGTGGCGGCCGATCACGCCCCGCGCACCCTTTCGCTCACCTCGATCATGTCCACCACGGGCAACCGCAGCCTTCCGCCGGCCAGGCCCGAGGCCATCGCGGTGCTGAACGACCGCGGCCCCGACCCGCTGGTCGATTTCGAGGGCTACCTCGCCCACAGCGTGAAGGGCGCCTTCGCCGTCGGCTCGCCGGGCTATCCGCCCGACCCCGAGGAGACCAGGCTGCGCATCCGCAACGACTTCAACCGCAGCTACTCGCCCGCCGGCTTCCAGCGCCAGTACGCCGCCGCCGCGGCCTCGCCGGACCGCCGGCCCAAGCTGGCCACCATCACGGCGCCCACCGTCGTCCTCCATGGCGCCGACGATCCGCTGGTGCCGCTGACGGGCGGCCAGGACACCGTCGCGAACATCCCCGGCGCCGAGCTGGTGGTGATCCCCGGCATGGGTCACGACTTCCCGCCGGCCCTCTTCGACACCCTCGTCGACGGCATCCTCAAGGCCGTGACCCGCGCCCAAGGCGCGCGCAATGCGGCGGAGGTCGCCTGATGCCCATGCTCCAGCGTCCCGACGGCGTGAACCTCTACTACGAGGTCCACGGTTCCGGTCCCACCATCCTCCTCACCCACGGCTACTCGGCCACCTCCCAGATGTGGCAGGGCCAGGTCGCCGCCCTGTCGAAGGGCCACCGGCTGGTGATCTGGGACATGCGCGGCCACGGCCAGTCCGACAGCCCCGATGATCCGGCCCTCTATTCCGAGCCGGCGACCGTGGCCGACATGGCCGCGCTGCTCGACACGGTCGGCGCCGCGAGCGCGATCATCGGCGGCCTCTCGCTGGGCGGTTACATGTCGCTGGCCTTCCACCGCGTTCACCGCGAGCGGACCGAGGCGCTGCTGATCATCGACACCGGCCCCGGCTACAAGAACGACGAGGCCCGCGAGGCCTGGAACCGCACGTCGCTCAAGACCGCCCAGCGCTACGAGACCGAGGGCCTGAACGGCCTGGAAGCGGGCAGCCCCGAACGCCGCCTGGCGCGCCACCGCAGCGCCAAGGGCCTGGCGCTGGCGGCCCGCGGCATGCTCACCCAGCGCGACGCCGGCGTGATCCTGTCGCTGCCCGACATCCGCGTGCCGTCCATCGTGGTGGTGGGCTCGGAGGACGCGCCGTTCCTGGCCGCCAGCGACTACATGGCCGCCAAGATCCCCGGCGCGAAGAAGGCCGTCATCGAGGGCGCCGGCCACGCGGCCAACATCGACAGGCCCGAGGCGTTCAACGCCGCCATCGTGGGCTTCCTGGGTGGGCTGAAGGCGCAAACCCGCGCTTAACCGCGCCCGTGTCAGCGTGGCCGCATGTCGATGGAAATCGTCAACGGCTACGTCTGCCGCAACTGCTCGGACGTGGAGCTCGCCAAGAAGGGCGTCGATCCGGCCAGGCCGAAAGAGGCGCCTCAGGCCGACGAGGCCAGGCCCGACCGTGGCCCGGCCGTGCAGCTGAGCGGCGCGCTCGCCCAGGGCGCTTCGCCGACGCAACAGGTCCAGCCCGCGGCCTACGTCCCCGGCGCGATCGCAGATCTTCGCGCCTGAGGCGCCTCCGGACGACCCGGCCAGGAGTACACTAGCGAAAGGCGCCGCTTGGGCTCAGGCTGCGCGCCGATGACTTTCGCGAGGACTCTGCGATGAACTCGAAGATCGCCCCCATCGTTGCGACGTGGGCCGCCCCCGTCCTGCTGGCGTCCAGCCTGTGGGCCACGGCCGCCACGGCCCAGCCGCACGACATGTCGAAGATGGGCCCCCAGGGCATGGGTCCCATGAGCATGGGCCTGCCGCCCATGCCGTCCATCTACGGCGGCCAGGCCGACAAGCCGGGCGCCCCGGTGTTCGCCGGCCTGGGCGTCTTCCACATGCCGGTCACCGCCAACGCCGAGGCGCAGAAGTTCTTCGACCAGGGGGTCAACCTGGTCTTCGGTTTCAACCACGCCGAGGCGATCCGCTCGTTCCGCGAGGGCGCCCGCCTCGATCCGAACTGCGCCATGTGCTGGTGGGGCGTGGCCTTCGCGCTGGGCCCCAATATCAACCTGCCGATGCAGGACGACGCCGTCGGCCCCGCCTGGATGGCCGTCCAGAACGCCCAGGCGCTGGCGCCGAAGACCACGCCCCGCGAACAGGCCTGGATCGCCGCGCTGGCCAAGCGATACGCCCAGAGCAAGACCGCCGACCGCGCCGCCCTCAACGAGGCCTTCGCCCAGGCCATGGGCGACCTGGCCCGCGCCTACCCCGACGACCTCGACGCCCAGACGCTCTGGGCCGAAGCCATGATGGACACCCAGCCCTGGGACTACTGGGCCGCCGACGGCGTCACGCCCAAGGGCCACGGCGCCCAGATCGTCGCCACCCTGGAAAACGTCCTGGCCAAGGCGCCCAACCATCCCGGCGCGCTGCACCTCTACATCCACGCCGTCGAGGCCTCGACCACGCCCGAGCGCGCCGAGCCCGCCGCCGACCGGCTGCTGAAGCTGATGCCGGGCGCGGGCCACATCGTCCACATGCCCAGCCACATCTACTACCGCGTGGGCCGCTACGCCGACGCCGCGGCCGCCAACGAGGTCGCCGCTGTCGCCGACGAGAACTACATCGCCGCCTGCAAGGCCCAGGGCTTCTATCCGGCCGCCTACTACGGCCACAACATCCACTTCCTCTGGACCTCGGCCGAGATGGAGGGTCGCTACCAGGCCGCCATCGACGCCTCGCGCCGCCTCGTCAAAGCCGTCGACGCGCCCAACCTGTCCAAGCAGATGTCGATCGCCGAACTCTACAACTTCACCCCGGTGGTCACGCTGCTGCGCTTCGGCAAGTGGAAGGAGATCCTGGCCGAGCCCGCGCCCGACAGGGCCCTCGAACTCGACACCGCCATGTGGCTCTACGCCCGCGCCTTCGCCCAGGCCAACACCGGCGACCTGAAGGGCGCCCGCGCCTCGCGCGCCCGCATCGCGGCGCTGCAGAAGATCAAGTTCGACAAGTACGTGGCTTTCAACGTCCCCGCCGAGGCCATGATCCCCGTGGCCCTGGCCAGCGTCGACGGCGAGATCGCCCGCAAGTCCGGCGACCTGACCGCCGCCGTCGAACACTTCAGGCGCGCCCAGCAACTCGAACGCGCGCTCCCCTACACCGAGCCCGCCTACTGGCACCGCCCCGTCGCCCACCTGCTGGGCGCCGCCCTCCTGGAAGCCGGCAAACCCGCCGAGGCCGAACACGTCTACCACGACAGCCTCCACCACTACCGCCGAGACGGCTGGGCCCTGGCCGGCCTGGTGAAAGCCCTGGAAGCCCAGGGCAAGGACGCCACGCAGGCCAAGGCCGACCTCGCCGAGGCGTGGAAGCGGGCGGACACCAAGATCGAGACGTCGCGGCTCTAGACCCCCTTCGCTCCTCTCCCAGGCGCGGCAGCGCCGTGGGAGAGGCCGGGAGAGGGCGGCGACGTCGAACCGGCGCACGCAGGTGTTGGACCCGGAGGCAGAGCGTATGGCCAAGTCTCTTCCTCATCGCGGCCCGCGCGCAGGCGGCCCAGGACGCCGACGCGGCCAACGACCGGCCCGCGGCTGCCCGCGCCCGACCTGGCGGCCGCCGCGTGAGTCTCCCTCCCCTCGGGGGAGGGACAGACGGCGAAGCCGTCAGGGTGGGGGAGTGTGGGCCAAAGCGCGGACGTCGGGCAGGATCGACACCTCCCCACCCTGGCCGCTGCGCGGCCTGTCCCTCCCCAGAGGGGAGGGAAATGTCCCCTCAGAACCACCCCGCCGCCTTCAACGGTCCAGCGTTGCTCCGGCTGATCGGCACGGTGAGCCCGCACTTCAGCTTCGCCTCGCCGCGCCCCCGCCGCCATGTCACCTCGTCGATGGCGTCGGCGGCGACCCACCACGACCGGTGGGTCTGGAAGCCGGGCGCGTCGCGGAGCTCGGCCAGGGCGTCGCCGAAGCGGGCGGTGATCAGTTCGTCGCCCGCGTCTGTATGGACGCGCAGATAGTGGTCCTCGGCCTCGACCGCGATCAGCGCCGCCGCGCGCCGCTTGGCCGACAGGCGTTGGCGGAAGGCGGCCAGCGGGTCCTCGGGCGCCTCGGGGGTTGCGACCACCACCACCGGCTCGGCCCAGGCCAGCTGGCGCAGGCACATCACCGCGAAGCAGACGACGAACACCTGGAACGTGGGCTCGACGAAGTTGGCGGCGGTCGGCCGCATGTGGCCCAGGTAGTGGTTGGTCAGGCCCACCAGCAGGGTCACGAACGGCGTCATCGCCACGCTGACCACGCCCAGCCGTAGCCAGAAGTGACCGATCCGCCGGCGGACCGGCGCGTCGATGGCGATGCCGATGAAGCCGCCGCCCACCATGCAGACCTGCCAGTAGATCAGCCGCTCGCCCAGCGAACGCTCGGACGAGCCGAACGGTCCCAGGATCGCCATCACCACGCCGATCGCCACCCACAGCGCGACCTCGGCCGCGAACCGGCGAAGGCGGCTGTCGGCGGAAAGGCGGCGGGCCGGAAGGTCGGTCATGCAGGGCTCGAAGGCGGCCTGAGTCGTTCGCGCGATCCTGCCACGACTGACGGAAATGGCGCATCCGTTCGCGAAGCCGTGGCGCCGCTCGCGCATCGGCCCCTTGGCGCGCCGCCGCCGCCCGGCCACCCCTGGCGCATCGACGCCAACGAGAGACCGACCGATGACGCGCATCCTTCCGTGGACGGGCTGGGGCCTGCTCGCCTTCCTCAGCGTGGGCGTGGCCGGCTACGCTTGGTACTTCGCGCCCCAGATCCAGCACCTGTCGCCCGCCATCTTCGGCAACCTCTTCGCCCGGCCCTGGCTGGCCCTTCATGCGGGCGGCGCGGGCACGGCGCTGATGGTCGGCGCCTTCCAGTTCCTGCCGGCCGTCCGGCGGCGGCGCACGCTGCACCGCTGGCTGGGCCGCATCTACGCCACGAGCTGCATCGCGGGCGGCGCGGCGGGCTTCATCCTGGCGTTCGGGACCACGGCGGGGCCCGTGGCGGCCGTGGGCTTCGGCCTGCTGGCGCCGGCGTGGATCTACACCACCGCCCAGGGCTGGCTGACCGCGCGGGCGCGTCGGTTCGACGCTCACCGCCGCTGGATGATCCGCTCGTTCTCGCTGACCTTCGCGGCCGTGACGCTGCGGCTCTACCTGCCGATCGGGGTCATGTCGGGGCTGACGTTCGAGCAGATCTACGTGGCGACCGCCTGGATCAGCTGGATCCCCAACCTGCTGGCGGCCGAGCTCTACATCCGCCGCGCCGCCCCGCGTGCGTCGGCTGCCGCCTGAGCGACGCTGCTGACATGGCCCTGTCAGCAGGCCGGGCGTTTAGTGCCGGTCCACAAGGAGTCCCCCATGTCCGACCTCGTCTTCTACACCAATCCCATGTCGCGCGGCCGCATCATCCGCTGGATGCTCGAGGAAGTGGGCCAGCCCTACGAGACCCGGATCCTCACGTGGGAGAGCGGGGCGACCAAGAGCCCAGAGTTCCTGGCCATCAACCCGATGGGCAAGGTGCCGGCCATCGTGCATGGCGGCGCGGTGGTGACCGAGAGCGCCGCAATTTGCGCCTACCTGGCCGACGCCTTCCCGCAGGCCAACCTGGCGCCGGCGCCGGGCAGCAGGGATCGCGGACCCTACTATCGCTGGCTCTTCTTCGGCGCCGGTCCCGTCGAGCAGATGGCGTCGTTCGCCGCCCTGAAGCTCGAGGTGCCCGAGGACCAGCGGATGATGGTCGGCTTCGGCTGCGCCGCCGATGTGCTGAACACGCTGGAGGGCGCGCTCAAGGGCCGCGAATTCCTCGTCGGTGACAGCTTCACCGCCGCCGACCTGTACATCGGCGCCCACCTCGGCTGGGGCATGGGCTTCGGCACGATCGAGAAGCGGCCGGTGTTCGAAGACTATGTCGCGCGCCTGGACGCCCGCCCGGCCGCGGTGCGCGCCGCACAGATCGACGACGCACTCATCCCCCAGCCGCAGCCGGCTGAATGAGGTCCCACTTGTTCCCGTAGAGGTCCTCGAACACCGCCACGGTCCCGTAGGACTCGTGGCGGGGGGCCTCCAGGAACCGGACGCCGGCCGCGGCCATCCTCCCCTGGTCGCGGCCGAAGTCGTCGGTGTGCAGGAACAGCCAGACCCGCCCGCCGCCCTGGTCGCCTACCACCCGCGCCTGATCGCCCGACGCCCGGGCCAGCAGCAGGCCGCCCTCCGATCCCGGCGGCCGCACCACGACCCACCGCTTTCCCCCGCCCATGTCGGTGTCCTCCACCAGGTCGAACCCGACCTTGCGGACATAGAAGTCGATCGCCTCGTCGTAGTCGCGGACGAGGAGGGCGGTGAGGGTCAGGCGCATCTCTCCCTCCCTTAATGGGGAGGGACAGGCCGCGCCAGCGGCCAGGGTGGGGCAGTGAGGGCCAAGCTCCGAGGGTGGGGAGGATCGACACTTCCCCACCCTGATCGCTTCGCGATCCGTCCCTCCCCATTAAGGAAGGGAAGCCCGCGTGCCCTGCGACGCCTCGTCCGCCAGCCTGCCGTGGAGCTCGCTCATGTGGTCGAAGTCGGCCTCGAACGCCCCCAGGCCCTGGGTCAGGCCGCGCAGCTCGGCGATCAGTCCCTGCCGTTCGCTCTGCGGCAGGTAGGCCTCGATGCGCTCCCAGCCGCGCCAGTCCTCGCGGGGCGCCAGCCCCAGGATCTGGCCGCGCCGGGCCGTCAGGGCCGAGGTCACGTGGCTGGCGCTGGGCGTCGGCGAGAACACTGTCAGCTTCTCGATCGGCTCGAGCAGGATGGTGCCCGTCTGGGCCATCGCCTCCTCGATCGCCAGGCGCCCCACGGTGCGGAACGCCATTTCCGAGGAGTCGACGCTGTGGGTCTGACCGTCCAGCAGGGTGACCTCCAGGTCGGTGACCGGGAAGCCCTTGGGCCCCTTGGCCAGGCCGTCGCGCACGCCCATCTCGACCGCCGGGATCCACTGCTTCGGCACGGCGCCGCCCACCACCTTCGAGGTGAACACGAAGCCTGAGCCGCGGGGCAGGGGCTTCACCTCCACCGTGATGTCGGCGAACTGGCCGTGGCCGCCCGACTGCTTCTTGTGCCGCGACCGCTGCTGGACGCCGCGGGCCAGCGTCTCGCGATAGGGCGTCCGGGGCTGGACCGCGTCGATGTCGACCCCGAACCGCCGCTTCAACCGCTCCAGCGCGAGGCGCACGTGGCCCTCGCCCTGGCCCGACAGCAGCACCTGGCGCTGCTCGGCGTCGTGGGTCAGCGACAGGCCGGTGTCCTCCTCGATCAGCTTGTTGAGGGCCCCGGACAGGCGGACGTCGTCGCTGCGGTTCTTCGCCGACAGCGCCACGGCGAACAGCGGCCGACGCGCCCGGGCCTGCGCCCGCACCGCCTGCGGCTGGCCGGTGGTGGACAGGATCTGCCCCGCCGCCGCCTGCTCGACCTTGCCGATTGCGCAGATGTCGCCCACTGGCGCCTCGCCCAGCTTCTTCAGCGCCGAGCCCTGCACCTGGCTGAGCCCGCCGGCGCGGCTGCGCGTCCCGTCGGGCAGCACGAACTCGGCCCCGTCCGCCAGCTTGCCGCCGAACACCCGCGCATAGGCCAGCTTGCCGGACTGGCCCGCATAAGCCGCCTTCAGCACGTAGGCGCCGGAGGTGATCCCCAGGCGGTTGGCCGCCATCTCGGTCGGCGGCGTCTCGTGGCGCAGCGCCTTCAGCAGGCGGCGGACGCCGAACCCGTTCTGCGCCGAGCCGAAGAACACCGGCACGATCAGGCCGTCGTTCATCTCCTTGACCAGGTCGGTGAAGACCACGTCGCGGCTGGGCGTCATGTCGGACAACAGCTGTTCCATCAGGGCGTCGTCGAAGTCGGCCATCTGCTCCAGCATGTGGAAGCGCGCGTCGGCTTCCTCCTTCTGCAGGTCGGAGGGGATCTCGACCTGCTCGGATGGCTTGCCGGGCCGGTAGACGAAGCACCGCTCCAGGGCCAGGTCGATGTAGCCGGTGACCTTGTCGCCGCTCCACGTCGGGATCTGCCGCGCCACCAGCGGCGCCGACGAGACGGGGGCCAGCGCGTCCAGCAGGTCCTGCAAGGCGCCGTGGGCGTGGTCCATCTTGTTGATGAAGAGCGCGTGCGGCACGCCCAGCCGCTCCAGCTCGCGCAGGGTGGGCTGCAGAAGCACGGCCTTGGCCGGGTCGGGCTCTGCCACCACGATGGCCAGGTCCACGGCCGGGAGCGCCGGATCGATCTCGGCGCAGAACTCAAGGGATCCGGGGCAGTCGACGACGACATAGCGGTCGCCCATGAAATCGAAGCCGGCGATGTTCAGCTCGACCGAGTGTCCGCGCGCCCTGGCTTCGGGACTGGAGTCTCCCACCTCGCCGGGCCGCACCGCCTGACCGGTCGCGGCTTCCAGCAGGGCCTCCATCAGGGCGGTCTTGCCGGAGCTCGTGGGGCCGACGAGCGCAAGCGCCCGAACCGACCCCTTTTCTCGGATTGCCATGGTCACGTTCTCCCATCACCGAGGGCGCTCAGGGCGCCCCGTCTCGCGGGAGTGTCGAGCCGCCCTTGCGCGCGGTTATGGACGGTCGGCGACCGGAACTCTGGGCCGGTCAGACGCCGCCCTGTGGCAAAACTCTACGCCCGGAAATCTGCGGCGCGCGTCTCACGAAGCCGTGAGGTTTCAGGACGCTTCGCGAACCACGCCCTTCGCAAAGCTCACGTCCTGAATCGGCGTCGCCGTGGCGCGGCCGTAGAGCCATCCCTGGGCATAGTCCACGCCCGCCCGGCGCACGGCGTTCTCGGCCTCGGGCGTCTCCACCATCTCGGCGACCGTCCTGACCTTGAGCTCGCGGCACATGTTCACGAGGTGGCGCACGAACGTCGCCTCGCGCCCGCCGTGCTGCAGGTCGCGGATATAGCGGCCGTCGATCTTCACCACGTCCAGCGTGAGCTGCTGCAGGTAGGCCAGCGAGGCGGCGCCCGCGCCGAAGTCGTCGAGGCAGACGTCGCAACCCGCCCCGCGCAGCGCCTGCACGTGCCGGTCGGCCAGGGCCAGGTCCTCGATGGCGGCGCTTTCCGTCACCTCGAACATCAGGCGGCCCCGGGCCCAGGGCCGATCGCGCAACAGGTCGGTCGCGCGGGCGACGTATCCTTCGCTCATGATGCTGCGCCCCGACACATTGACGGCCAGCCTCAGCGCGGGGTCCTTGCTGAGCACCGCCAGCGTCTCTTCCAGCACGGCGCCGTCCAGCGCCTGGATCAGATCCATCTCCTCGGCCATGCGGATGGCGGGGAACGGGCTGCCGTTCGTGCCGAAGCGGACCAGCACCTCGTGGTGGTGCAGCGCGCCGCCGGCCAGCGCCACCACCGGCTGGTAGGCCAGTGTGAAGCGGCGGTGGCGGATCGCGGCGCCCAACGCCCCGCTGCGGCTCAGCGCCGCCTCCATCGCCTGCTCCAGCGCCGCGGCCAGGTTGTCTGGCAGGGGCCGGGCAAAGCCGTCCTTCAGCACCTGGTCCAGGGTGAAGCGGAGCGCCTGCGCCATCTGCCGCGGCCGCACCGCCCCGGTGAGCGGCATGGCCGCCACGGCCGGCGTCACGTCGTTCAGGCCCGCATCGGACAGCCATCGGGTCAGCCTGCCGAGCATGGCCGATGTCGGCTCGTCGCGTCCGCGGAGCAGGGCGTAGCGGTCCTGGCCCACCGCGGTCGGCGCTTCGCCCAGGTAGGCCTGCGCCCGCAGCGCGCCCGCGACGAAGGCTTCGAAATGCTGTGGCGCCCCGGCCGCCGCGGCGGCGCCGAGACCGCCGAGATCGACGACGGCCAGTTCCAGATCCTGGGACGCGCCCGCCAAAAGCTCGGCGGCGCGGCTCGCGAAGGCCTCGCGATCCTGCAACCCGACCACACGGGGACCCCGCGCGCGGGCGACGCCGCACGAGATCGCGCCCTGGTTCTGCGGCAGGCGGATGGCCGAGAGGGCGGCGAACCTGTCCGCCAATCCTTCGACGCCCACCACGACCGGCCCGGCGCGAGCGCCATCGTCCAGACCTGCGAACAGCGCTTCGACCATCGGGTGATCGGCGGCGTCGATAAGGCTGCGCCAGGACCGGCCGGCCAGCTTTGTGTCCGGGACACCCAGCGCAGCCTCGCCGGCGCCCAGGGCGAGGCCGACCCGACCGTCGAGGCGAATCTCGAGAAGCAGGTCGGCCGCAGCAAAGCCGAAGCCGAGGAATCTGTGGGGTGTGGACAAGAGGCTTCCTTCGCTCGCCACAATGACGGGCCAGCCTTAAGACAGCGTTCCACCGGACCCGGCGCCGGAACGCGTTCCCTGGACGCCGGCGTCACGCTAGCGTCGCGAACCCTCCGCTAGGAACGTCGTATGCTCGCCGCCCTGATCGCCGCCGCCGCTGTCTCCGCCGCCTGCGACCTGGAGAAGCCCTCGGGCCAGCCCGGCTGTACGCGGGCCGCCGTCGACGCCCTGCCGATGAACGCCATGCAGGCGATCGGCACCCACAACAGCTACAAGATGGCCATCGCGCCGAACGAACTTGCGATGATCCGCGCGATCAACCCCAAGGAAGCCGACGCGATCGACTACAGCCACCCGCCGCTGACCCAGCAGCTGGACGCCGGCGCCCGGCAACTGGAAATCGACATCGTCTACGACCCCGACACCGGCCTCTACGCCGCGCCGCTGGGCTTCAAGATGGCCGGCGCCAAGGCCGAGCCCTACGACTTTACGCCCTACCGCCAGCGGGGCCTGAAGGTGATCCACGAGCCCTCCGTCGACTACCGTGTGACCTGTCCGCTGTTCGTCCAGTGCCTGAAGGAAGTCCGCGCCTGGTCGCTCAGGCATCGCGACCACGTTCCGCTGATCATCCTGCTGAACTTGAAGGAAGGCGGCCTCTCGATGCCCGGCGCGATCAAGGCGCCGCTGTTCGACGCCAAGGCCATGGACCTCGTCGACGCCGAGATCCGATCCGTGTTTCCGGAGATCGATCTGATCACGCCCGACAAGGTGCAGGGCAAACACGCCACCCTGCGCGAGGCCGCCGCGGCCGGCGCCTGGCCGTCGCTGAAGGCCGCGCGCGGCAAGGTGATGATCGCGCTCGATTGCCCGCCCGACCAGGTCGCCCGCTACCGCGGGGATCGCAAGGTGCTGGAAGGGCGCGCGGCCTTCGTGAACGTCGACGAGACGTCGCCGGCCGCCGGCTACATCACGCTGAACGAGCCCAAGGAGCAGGCCGCCCGGATCGCGGCGGCGATCAAGGCGGGGCTCATCGTGCGCACGCGCGCCGACGCCGACACCCGCGAAGCCCGCACGAACGACACCTCGCGGCAGGCCGCCGCCTTCGCTTCGGGGGCGCAGTATGTCTCCACCGACTACATGACCCCGGATGTGCGCTTCGGGCCCTATGTGGCGAAGCTGCCGGGGGGCGGGATCGCGCGGCCATCGCCGGTTCGGCCCTAGCGCTCGTCGGCTACGCGGTCAGCGGCCGGCATGGCGGAGTCGGCGGCCGCCGGCGTCTGGGGGATCACTGTCAGCTCGGGCGTCTTGTCCTTGTCGCCGAACAGGCCCTGGGCGACGCGCTTGAAGATGAAGCCGCCGGCGAACTTGCCGACGGGTCCGGCCACCGCCGCGCCCGCGAGGCCGCCGGCGACGCCAAGGGCCGTCGTGCCGACCACGGTCTTGGCCCCGCCGCCCTTGTCCTCCTTGGCCACGATCACCGGGGGGACGGTCGTGGGCGGCTCGAGTTGGGGAGGCGCTGCGCCGGCTTCGGGCGCCGGCGGCGGCGGGACGGTGACCGCGTCGGGCGCGGGTCGGGTCGGCGCCAGCGTGGGCGTGGGCGCCAGGACCGCGGGATGCGGCGGCTCGGAAAGCGGCAGGGTTTGCGCCATGGCGGCGCCCGGCACAGCGATCAGGCTACAGGCGGCGATGCTGAGAAAGGGACGCACAATCAACGCTCCACGAGGTTTCTCGCTTGGAGCGTTCTCAACGCCGTAGGGGCGTTGCGGTTCAGCCGGGGCTGAACGGGGGCCCGCTGGAGCAGGCCCCCAGGAGCGTTAGCCCGAGACCTTCAGGTTGGTCGCGGAGGTCTTGCCCGAACGACGGTCCTGCTCGAGGTCGAAGTTGACCCGCTGGCCTTCGTTGAGGCCCGACAGGCCGGCCTGCTCGACCGCCGAGATGTGGACGAAGATGTCCTGGCCGCCACCCTCAGGCTTGATGAAACCGAAGCCCTTGGTGGGGTTGAACCACTTCACTTCGCCCGAGCCGGAGCCCATCACGGCGCCGCGGTCACGACCGCCGCCGCCGCCGCCGAAGCCGCCGCCGCCGCCGAAGCCGCGGTCACGACCGCCGCCGCCGTAGCC